>ERZ1645187.3916-NODE-3916-length-12296-cov-47.802876_pt1 | contig 12296 bp, 9 predicted proteins | sample MGYA00575352_ERZ1645187 | MGnify/ENA primary metagenome ERZ1645187 (study PRJEB40837, sample SAMN11349314) | freshwater sediment metagenome | isolation source: river sediment | host: Sediment | place: India: Wazaribad , New Delhi | collected 2017-02-21 ... | reverse complement strand
GCCTGATGGCCGGTCAGGGCGCGTTCAAAAAAGACGAAGATCAGCCGGTAAATCAGCAGGATCAGTTCGATCACGCCGGCGGGAACCCCGATCCGCCGCAGCGGCGCGATCCAGTCGGTCAGCGGCGTAGTCAGGATCAGAAAGGCGAGACAGCTCATGGCCGCCAGGGCGCGGACCGTCGTCGTCAGCGCCAGCCGCAAACCCTCCGCCGAGAGATGCAGATTCACGCCTTCGGCGAAATCCACCGACACCGCCAGAAACGGGATGCCAGCCAGCAAAAACGCCGCCGGCGCGGCCAGCACGCTCAGCAGCGCTTTCAACGGCACGCCTGCGCCGCGCACCGTCGCCAGCGCCATGCCGGCCAACACCAGCGGCGCGGTGGTCAATGGCGGCAGCATCAACGTCAGAATCAGCAGGCTCCCTGCGGGCAGCAGCTTTTCGGCGGGATGCCAGCCGCGCCAGCGGTTGGTCCAGGCGTGATGATCAATCGCCCGCATCGCTGCGCTTGCGCCGGCCTTGCGCCTGGCCGCGCTTGAAGCCCAAGTAGTAACCCAGGATGCCCGCGCCCAGCGCCGCTTGCAAAGCGAACAAGCCGCTGGCGATTTCCGGCGGCGGCTCCCAGATAAATCCGAACCAGGGCTGATAATCCGGCTGGATCGCCGCTACTGCCGCCATCGCCTGACCATCCGACCCGGTAAACTCCGCCCCTTCGCGGCGGCTGCCCAGCCATACTGAACCCACCACCAGCGCCACCGCCAGCAGCAACAACCCGCCATTACGCGCGTTCACGAGCGGGCCTCCACGGCAACAGTTGGCGAAGGAAACTTGAGGATTTGCAGCTCGTCGCCGCTGTATTCCCGCAGGAAATTGACGATGACCACCGTCAGCAGGCCCTCGACCACCGCCAGCGGCAACTGGGTCGGCGCGAACACGCTCAGGAACTTGACGAACGACCCCGCGATCCCGCTGGCCGGATCGGGAAAGGCCAGCGCCAGTTGACCGGCGGTCATGGTATAGGTCGCCAGGTCGCCCAGCATCGCTGCCAGGAACACGCTGACCGCCAGCGGCGCGTTCAACCCTTGCGCGCCCCGCAGCACCCCATAGGCGATCCAGGGACCGACGATGGCCATTGAAAACACATTCGCGCCCAAGGTAGTGATGCCGCCGTGCGCCAGCAGCAGCGCCTGAAACACCAATACGATGGTTCCCAGCAGCGCCATCACGGCAGGACCGAACAGGATCGCGCCCAGACCGGTGCCGGTGGCGTGCGAGCAACTGCCGGTTACCGATGGCAGCTTGAGCGCCGAAATCACGAAGGCGAACGCCCCCGCCGCCGCCAGCAGCAGCTTGGTCTGGGGCTGATCCCGCATCAGGCGGTTGACCCGCCAGGCGCTGACGATGACAAAAGGCAGGGCTGCCGCCGTCCACGCAGCGGCGTGCAGCGGCGGCAGGAAACCTTCGGCAATGTGCATGACCCAACCTCCCGTGAGGGGCGGTGCTTCGGGGAGGTCGTCTGGGAAAGCGGCCACCACAAACGGTGTGGTGATAACGCGCTGGCTGGAGACGGTTCGCAACCCCGGAACACCCCGCCCGGAATTCAACAGGCAAACCGATTTCGGCAGGTCTCCTGGCTCACAGGTCCTCATCGCTGGCCCGGCCTTCCCGGCCAATTCGGCCAGTGGCGTGCAGGGGGCGCGACTCGCTGTTCACAGTTGCGGGGGCAGCCCTGGAATTGGCGACCTCAAAGCCGCCGCACCAGATTCCCTTTTCATTCCCGACGGCGAACGCCAGCGGGAAAACCTCATCGTTCACATGGCGATACTAGCGCCCAGCCCGTTATGGCGTCAACTTCGTCGCTACCAGTGGGTATGGCGAACTGGCTTGCTTTATTCCCGTGAGTGAACTATGGATTCAAGAGATGCACTGATTTTGGCTCGGGTCTTTATCGCCCGCAGCAGATCGTAACCTACCGGAAACTGAATATGATTCACCTGAAGCAGCGGCTGATCGTTGCGCATGAACCGGCGTTCAGAGGCTTCGCTCGAACCGTGGTTTGCACCCTGCTGCTGGGGGGATTCATCCTGCTGGCTCTGGGAGTCAACGCCGGCGAACCCGAACCCGCTCGCGCCGGGAACGACAGCGCCGCACTTGCCGAACAGATCGCCACCTTCAGCCGCGATCTGGAGCGTTTGCGCCGGTTTATGGGCTTGTCCAGGGCCAGCAAACTGGACATCGGCATCCACACTACCATCCCCCGCGATCTGTATTTTCAATCGCTGACCCTGTGGGAGCAAACCGACCGGCTCTCCTTTGAAATCTCGCGCACGCGCGCCCAGCCGTTACCACGGCCCACTGACGATATTGAGCTGCAGGATGTCCTGGCCCAGTTACGGGCGGCGCACCAACTGCTGCGACAGATCATGCACTCACTGCAAATCGCTGATACCAGTGGTGCGGTGAACGGAAGCGATGCCGCGCCGGCGGATCACTTCGCCACCCTCTTGACCCTGAATCGCCAACTGAACCTGCTGTTGGAGCGGCACATCTCCGCCAGCGATGTCTACCAGGAAGTCACGCTGGCGATTGCCTATTCCGCCCGCCTGCTGGCCCGCTATCCCGGCGCCGTCCGCATTCCCGCCGAGCCTCCCTTTGAATCGGACCAGCAGCCCAGCGACGTTTACCTTCGGCTGATCGAATGCTTGCACAGCATCGTGCGCATTTTCGACCGGCTGGGTCTGGCGGTGCTCAGGATTGACACTCGCCAAACCGAGCTGGACCACCTGCAACCGGGCGATGTGTATCTGATCGCCGCCATGATCGTCTCCCAGCTCGACTTCCTCTACAAGCATCTGGCCATCGTCCAGCCGCCGCCTCAACCTATTTATCCCGGGCTGAAATTTCCCGCACACACCTATCAACGCGCCGGCATCCTGCAAGCCCAACTGCAACAACTTGAACGCTACCTGGCCTCTGGCCAGGCGGCGCAAGCCGTTCCAACCCGGCCATAAGCGTGATAAACACCGTGACAACCCCGCCTGCCCAAACCAGCCAGCCGCTGCGTCGCCAACTGCTGTTTTCTCACCTTTCGGTGGCGCTGGTCGGACTGATCATGCTGGGCATCGCGCTGATCACCACCTACGATCTGCGCGCCAGGGTGATCCGGCTGGCGAACGAAAGCGGCCCGATAGCGCAGGCCTCGTTCCAGTTGCTCACCGGCATCCGGCATTCACTCGCCAGCCTGCGCGGCTGGATCACGCTCGGCGATCCACGCTTCCTGGACGGCTGGCGGGACGCCTGGCAAGGCGAAATTCAGCCTGCGCTCGGCCAGTTGAAAGATTGCCCCTACTTTCACACTCAAGATTGCACCACCCAGCAGTTGCAGGAACTCCGCACCCTGCTCGCCGATGTGCAGGAATCCCAGTGGTGGGTTCAAGACATCGTGCGCACGCCGGGCAACGAACCGGCCCGGCTGCTCTATACCCGGGATGTTGAACCCAGCGCAACCAAACTGCATGACCTGCTCGCGGTCCTGTTTCAGGACGAAAAAGGATGGGTAGACGGTCCCGAACGCAAAGCGCTGCTGGCAGAGATCGCTGAACTTCAGGATGCGTTCTCGGTCGCCCATCTTTCGCTGCGGGAAATGCTGGGCAGCGACGGCCTGAGTTATGCGCATCGGTTCCAGGAGGCTCTGAACGCTGTTCAAACCCGGCTGACCAGGCTGGCTGAACATCCCCTGCTCACGGGCGAACAACGCCCCATCATTCCCCTGCTCCAGAACGAACTGGGGATTTTCACCGCCCTCGCCCAGGAAGTGATCCGGCTGCGCCAGTCCGACGGCTGGAATATCGCATTGCGCACCATGGCTCAGGAAACCGACCCGCTGGCCAACCGGGCCATCGCGCTCACCCAGGCCATGGCGGCGCACGCCCGGACGCGCCTCGAACAGGAGATCCTGGCCACACAAGCCGCCAGCGCTATTACGGTCTGGAACCTGATGCTGATGATTGTTCTGATGCTGCTGGTTGCCTGCTTGCTGTCCAAAAAGCACGCCGACGCCATCGCCTGGCCCATTGCCTCCCTGGCCGAGGCTACCCGGCAACTGGCGGCGGGCCGCTTGCGGACCGACATTCCGATCAGCGCCAACAACGAACTCGGTGAACTCACCCGCTCATTCAACACCATGCGGGCCGCCATGCAGCAGGCGCAGGAACAACTGCGCGAAACCAACATTTCCCTGGAACAGCGCGTCGAGGAACGCACCTGGCAACTGGAAACAATCAACCGCTCCCTCAGCCGGGAAATCGCCGAACGCAACCAGGCCGACCACGCCCTGCGGGAGAGCGAAGCGCGGTTGCGCGCCATGGCCCAGGCCATTCCCGATCTGGTGTTCGTGGTAGACGAGGAAGGCCGCTATCGGGAAATCCTGGCGGCGGGCCGGGGCCGGATCACCATCGGTAATACCCCGATCCGGGGTAAATTGCTGAGCGAGATTCATACGCCAGACATGGCGAACTTTTTTCTCGATATCATCCACCGGGCGTTGCAGGCCCAGCAAATCCAGGTCGCTGAATACGAACTCACGACCGCCTCGGGCCGGCGCTGGTTCGAATCGCGCACTGTGCCGCTGGACATTCGATTCGCCGAGACTTCGCCGGTCACCACAATCCATCCCCAGGGGGATTTGTTCGGGCCGCCGGACCTGCGGCGGTTTACCGCCAAGTCTGCCGCCATCGTGATCGTCCGCGACATCACTCGGCGCAAGCACGCCGAGGCGCAACTCCGCCAAGCGCAGAAAATGCAGGCCATCGGCCAGCTTACCGGCGGCATCGCCCATGATTTCAATAATCTGCTGGCGGTCATCCTGGGTAACCTGGAGTTGCTGAACGAAGAGCTGGCGACGCAGCCGGAACTGCACGACCTGGCGCAACAAGCCTTGCACGCCGTGGAGCGGGGCGCGCAGTTGACCCAGCGGTTGCTGGCGTTTTCGCGCCGCCAACCCTTGCTGGCGCAACCGACCGATCTGAACAAGCTGGTGCTGGGGATGCTGGAACTGATGCGGCGCACGCTGGGCGCTAATATCCGAATCGAGACGGTGCTGACCAGCGATCTGGAGCAGACCCTGGTGGATCCGGCCCAGTTCGAGAATGCCCTGCTCAATCTGGTGATCAATGCCCGCGACGCCATGCCCCAGGGCGGCCGGCTCACGCTGACCACCGCCAACATGCTGATCGAAGAGGAGGAAGCCACGCCGCAAACCGAGGTGCGGCCCGGCCCCTATGTGATGCTGGCGGTTAGTGACACCGGCGTGGGCATGACGGCCGAGTCGCTGGAGCGCGCCTTCGAGCCGTTTTTCACCACCAAGGAAACCGGTAAGGGCAGCGGGCTGGGACTGAGCATGGTTTACGGACTGGTCAAGCAGTCCAGCGGCCATATCACCATCCACAGCGAACCGGGCCGGGGCGTTACGGTTCGGCTGTACCTGCCCCGGACCGCTGTTCCAGCGCGACCGGTCCTGGAATCGCGTGTGGCCGACACCTCGATTCAGGGGCGGGGTGAAACGATTCTGGTGGTCGAGGACGACGCCGATGTCCGCCAGTTCGCCGTCAATGCCTTGCGTGGTTTAGGTTATACGCCCTTGCAGGCGGCTGACGCTGCGACCGCATTACAGGTGCTGGAAACCACGCCCCATATCGCCTTGCTCTTCACCGACATTGTCATGCCGGGCGCGATGGATGGCGTCAAGCTGGCCGCCGAAGCGCAGCGCCGCTATCCGGGTTTACGGGTGCTCCTGACCTCGGGTTACACCGAACACGCGCCTATCGGCAACGGCGAACTGACGGCCGCCGTCGAGGTGTTGGCCAAGCCTTACCGGAAGGCTGATTTAGGCCACAAATTGCGGATGTTGCTGAGCCAGAACAGCAGTAGTTGAATAGCAGTTCAACAAGCTTCCTGTGCGGCAACAGCCGGGGTTACAACAGGACTAACGCCTGCCGTAACCCCTTCAAACAACGAGTCCCTTTGTCGTTCACTGAGCCGGTGCGGCGGGTGCGGGCGCAGCGGGCGCGGGCGCAGCGGGCGGTGTAGCAGCGGGAGCCGGCGCAGCGGGCGCGACCGGTTTGGCCGCCCCTTCGACTGCGGCCGGGGTCTCCTTGGTGATAAACCGATCCCGCCATTCCTGGATGTAGCCCTTGTGCCAGAGGAACGCGATGGCGCCGATCAACACCAGCAGGAACAGGTAAAACTTCCAGGGCCGTTTTTTCTCCGCAAAGGGGTCCGTGAACGAACGTTGCGCCCCCGGCGGCAGCGCGGCCACATGCGTCAGCGAAGTCCCAAACGGGATGTTGATGATGGCGCGGGTATTGATCGCCCAGCCGTTGGCGTCGAGCAGGGGCGCCAGATTACGCTTGCGCAGCTTGAGGTAAGCGATGATCACGGAAGGCCCGGAGATGAGCAGAATCAGTCCGACGATGGCGAGCGGCATTTGCCACGCCTTCAAGCCGATAAAGCCGGTCACCACCGAGGCGATGGCGGTGCCGATAGCGCCGACGGCCAAACCGATGGCGGCGAAGATACCGGCGAACTTGCCGACATCGAACGGCGCCGCCGGAGCCTTGCCCGCTTCCGTTTTCTGCGCGGCATCAGCGATGCCCGCCGCCGCCTGATCCTGCACCGCCTTTTCGCGGGCGGCGGCCATTTTCTCGATCTGCTCCCCGATCATCCTGCCGATGCGCTTGTAGGGATACCAGAACGCCTGGCGAACGCTGATCGGATGATCGACGATCTTGACGATGGTGGCGTCCCAGTCCTGACCGTGCCAGTCGAAAAACAGGCCGTTGCGCCCGACCATCAGGTTGTCGGCGTCGCCGTTGGTGAAGGCGGCGACGATGGTCATTTTTTCGGCGCCGCCCCGGCGCTGGCAGTCGCAATAGGCCAGGTAGGTGCCGCTCAGGCTGGCCAGGCTGCTGTGCTTGCCGATATCTTCGATCCGCAGGCACAGCTCGCAGCTCCGCCCGTCGATATACAGCGCGCCCGCCTGGAAGATGGCCTTGGGACCGGGCGTGTAAAAGTCGCGGAACGAGACAAAGTTGTTCAGCAGCCGGAACAGATCACGGTGATAGTGGACCAGTCTGTCCACCGAGGCGATGGCGTTTGCCGCGCCGGTGAGGGCCTTGTCCTTCTCGACCAGCGCCGTGAGAATCTCCTTGTTGCCGCCGGCCAGGATGGCGCGCACCCGTTTGATCCCCAGCGCCTCGACGAGGGCGCCCTTCTTGTTGCCCAGCCAGGCTTCATGGGCAGCAAATCTCGCACACAGCGTCGTCCACTCTCCCGCTTCCAGGCTGGTCTTGCCGCCCAGCAGCGGTTGCACGACTTTCGCGCGAAACTCTGCCATCGCGGCGACCCAGGCGGGATTCAGTCCCTGTTCGAGTGGCAGGGGCTTGCCGGTTTCGATTTTCGCCAGCGGCAGGGCGGCGATTTCCGCGCTGGTCGGCGACAGGTCCTTTTTGGCGAGCGCTTCGTATTCCGTCAGGGCGGGATTCAGCGGCTCGGCGGCGCGCAGATCGAACGCCGCCAGGCGGCAACGGGTGAAGTAATCGTCCACCTTGGCCTTGACCGCCTTGAACGCGGCCACAGCGGCTTCGGTATCCTCACCCAGCAGGAGGATATTCGCAGCGTCGCGTTCCGCCTCCCCCCACCAGTCGGCATACGCCTGGGCCTCGGCAAAGAACAGATCAATCTTCTCCTGCGAAATGCCCGGCGCGCCGCAGCGGTCCTGCTCCGACCCGACGCAGGTGATGATGTCTTCGATCACCGCCTGGGTGGCTGCATCATCGGTGGCGGTGGCGGGCACGACGCCATCGCCGTTGAACCGGGTGCTGGCAAAGATTTTGGTGGTGTCCGCGGTATCCTCGGCGGTGATGACGGTCGCCTCCGCCTGGCCGAGATTGGTCAGAATCTGCCGGGCCGAGGCGAGCAACTCGGCGCCTTCAGGCGTGCTATCATCAATCGCGGCCAGCGGTAGAGCGGCGGCGCCCTTGGTCAAATCTTCCGGGTTCTTGAGCAGGGACGTGGTCCACTTGACTGCCGCTACGATCTCCGGCACCCGAACGTGGCCATCCGCATCGCTATCCAGCAGTTCGAGGGTCTTGCTATCGAATTCCAGGCCGCTCGTCGGGCAACTGAGCGCCGCCCACAGCTTGGGATCGAGTTGATCCAGCGCCTTGAGGTCGGCTCCGGTTTCGAGACGGACCTGATCGAACCCGCCCGAGCGGAAAAAACGCCACTTATGTAAACCAGAAGAATTTTCCTTCTTGTTATCTGTCATGCAAACCACCTCGATTTCTATATCATTGTTCAGGATTTTCACGCTCAAGGCTGTTATCCTTGCGCGCAGTCCCCGGGAGGCCCAACACCCCTTTGGGATGCTATTCAGCAAGATCGTCCTTCATCGTATTGTAGGGCGAATAGTGCAAGTGTTCTACCTTTATGCAAATTTCAAGGTGACACTTTAGTTCAATTCGATCAAGACTTAGGAGGAATTTCACTATGCCGCTTGCGAATCGTCTTGCCGCCGAGTTTGTCGGCACCCTCTGGCTGGTGCTGGGCGGCTGCGGCAGTGCTGTGCTGGCCGCCATGTTTCCCGGTAACGATCCCACCAATCCGCTCGGCATCGCCCTGGTCGGCGTGTCGCTCGCCTTCGGCTTGACCGTGCTGACCATGGCTTTCGCCATCGGTCACATCTCCGGCTGCCATCTGAATCCGGCCGTTTCGGTCGGGCTATGGGCGGGCGGGCGCTTCCCGGCGGCCGATCTGGGTCCCTATATCGTCGCCCAGGTGCTCGGCGGCCTGGCCGGCGCGGCCATCATCTACCTGATCGCTACGGGGAAACCGGGTTTTGACCTGGTCGCCAGCGGGTTCGCCGCCAACGGCTTCGGCGAACACTCGCCCGGCGGCTATGGAATGAACGCCGCGCTGATCTGTGAAATCGTGATGACCTTCATGTTCCTGGTTGTCATCCTGGGTTCGACCCACAAGAATGCGCCCGCTGGCTTCGCGCCGATTGCCATCGGCCTGTGCCTGACGCTGATCCACCTGATCAGCATTCCGGTCACCAACACCTCGGTCAACCCGGCGCGCAGCACCAGCCAGGCGATCTTTGTTGGCGGCTGGGCCTTGCAGCAACTGTGGCTGTTCTGGGTCGCGCCCATTATCGGCGCGGCGGTAGCGGGTTTCTTCTATCGCTGGCTGGCCCCGAATAACGACTAACGGCTAGTCAGGCCATTCACAGGGCGCGTTCCGACGCGCCCTTTTTTGTTTGGCGAAATGTTCAACAAGGGATGACCGGGTTTGTACAATGCGATCCCATCGCCCTTGCCCATTCCAACCGACGCCATCCCTCATGACCCAGCCACTAACTTCCCCGCCCGCCGTGCTGCTGATTGGCCACGGTACGCGCCGCGCCGCCGGCGTCGCCGAATTCCGTGTGCTCGCCGACCAGTTGCAACAGGCCCTGCCCGACCGAACCTGTCTGGCCGGTTTTCTGGAACTGGTCGAACCGGATCTGCCCGCCGCGCTGGAACAACTGCGCCAGCAGGGCTTCCGGCGCATCACCGCCCTGCCGGCGCTGCTGCTGGCCGCCGGCCATGTTAAGAACGATATTCCCGCGATCCTCAACGCCTTTCAGGCCGAACATCCGGAGATGAGCATCACGTTCGGCGCGGATCTGGGGGTTCATCCGAATTTGCTGCACGTCGCCCGCGAACGAATCGAAAGCGCCGAGTTGGAATTCGGGCCGGATTACGACCGGCGGGATACGCTGCTGCTGGTCATCGGGCGCGGCGGTTCCGATCCTGACGCCAATTCCAATGTCAGCAAGATTACCCGGATGCTGTGGGAAGGAATGGGGTTCGGCTGGGCGGAAACGGCCTACACTGCCGTCGCCGCGCCGCTGATGGCCGACGCACTGGAGCGCACGCACCGGCTGGGTTTCCAGCGGCTGGTGGTGTTCCCGTATTTGTTGTTCACCGGTCGGCTGGTCAAGCAGGTGCGCGCCACCGTCGCCACCCACCAGGAACGCCATCCCGAAGTACCAGCGGTAGTTGCGCCCTATCTGAACGCCCATCCGCTGGTGGTGAAAACCTTTTTGGAGCGACTGACCGAGGCCGAGGCGGGCGAAGCGCGGATGAATTGTCAGTTCTGCCCGTACCGCACGCCCATTGTGGGCCGCGAGGACTGGCAGGGGATGCCGCAAACCGGGCATGATCACGACGGCCACGATCATGGGCGCTAACCCCCCTCACCCCCAGCCTCTCTCCCGTAAGGGGAGAGGGGTGAACTCTGGAGCCGCCATGCCCCGTTTCGACTACCTCCGCGATCCCGACGAAATTGAACGCCAGTCATTCACCCAAATTCGCCAACTGACTGATCTGTCCCGCTTCGACGCCGACCAGCAACAAGTCGCGATGCGGTTGGTGCACACCTCCGGCGATCCCGGCATCGTCCATGATCTCCAGTTCAGTCCCGGCGCGGTTGCGGCTGGGCTGGCGGCGCTGGCGCGCGGCGCGGATGTGCTCTGCGACATCGAAATGGTCAGCCACGGCATCAGCAAGGGTTACCTGCACAGCGCGGTGCATTGCTTTCTCAATACCCCCGCTGTCATTGATCGCGCCCGTCTGGCCCGTGAGACCCGGACCATGGCGGCGATGGCGGCATGGCCGGCGCATCTGGCTGGGAGCATCGCCATTATCGGCAATGCGCCCACCGCCCTGTTCCGGTTGCTGGAACTGCTGGACGACGGCGCACCTCGCCCGGCGCTGATCATCGGGATGCCCGTCGGCTTCATCAACGCCGCCGAATCCAAGCAGGCGCTGTGGGACATCGCGCCGACCGAATTTCAGACGCCCTGCATCACCCTGCTGGGCCGGCGTGGCGGGAGCAGCCTGGCTGCCGCCACGCTCAACGCTCTGGCGCGGATGGCGAACGGCATCCGGTTCTGATGAGCACAACGTTTAACTGGCCCGGCCCGCCGGTGCAGGTCATCGGCATGGGCATGGAGACCGGCGCGCTTGGTCCGGCGGCGCGAGCGGTGCTGGCGCAGGCGGAACTCGTCATCGGCGCAGCGGCGCATCTGGCGGCGTTCCCGGAACTGACCGCCGAGCAACGCCCCTACCCCAGCCCGATGAGCGGCTTGTGGGATTTGTTGCGCGCCAACGCCGGGCGGCGCATCGCGCTACTGGCTTCCGGCGATCCGCTGTTTTTCGGCATCGGCAATACCCTGCTCCGCCACCTGCCGCCTGAACATCTGACGTTTCATCCCCACGTATCCAGCATTCAGGCGGCGTTCGCCCGGCTGGGCCGACCGTGGCCACAGGCGCAATGCGTCAGCCTGCACGGTCGCCCGCTGGCCAGCCTGCGCGCTGCGTTGCAGGGCAACCGGCTGTATGCCTTGCTCACCGACCGCGACAATTCGCCAGCAGCCATCGCCCGTATTCTGGTCGAAACCGGTTTCGGTGAATCCGATCTTTGGGTAGCCGAGGAACTGGGCGCACCGACTGAACGCTTCCGCCATTTCCGCGCGGTGGAACTGGCGAATGCCGCGACCGAATTCTCACCGCTGAATGTCGTCATTCTGGAAACTCGTGGGCCGGGCGGCGTATTGCCGGAATTTCCCGGTATTCCCGACGCCTGGTTCAGCACCGGCGCGGAACCGGGCAAGGGCCTGCTGAGCAAACGTGAGGTGCGACTAACCATCCTTTCCCTGCTGGCGCCGCGCGCCGGCGAAATCGGCTGGGACGTGGGCGCGGGCTGCGGCGGCGTGGCGGTGGAATGGGCGCGCTGGAATCCTCATGGCGAGGTTTACGCGGTGGAATGTCACCCGGAACGACTGGAACACTTGGGCGTCAACCGCGAACGGTTCGGCGTGGTCGCCAACCTGCATCTCGTTGCCGGTCGCGCCCCGGCGGCGTTGGCCGCTTTGCCCGATCCACACGCGGTATTCATCGGCGGCAGCAGCGGCAGTCTGTGCGAGTTGCTCGACGTGGTTTGGACACGGCTGCAACCGGGCGGTCGGCTGGTTGCGAGCGCCGTGACCGAGGACAGCCGGGTGGAATTGCATGCGTTCGCTGGCGACCGTGCGGCGGAATGGACCGAATTGAGCATCGCGCGGGGCGAATCGTTGGCCGGGCAACGGATCATGCGTCCCTATCTACCGGTATTGCTGATGAAATTGGACAAGTCCGAATGAACGCTACGGGTACTCTGTACGGCGTCGGGGTCGGTCCCGGCGACCCGGAACTGCT
>ERZ1645187.3915-NODE-3915-length-12298-cov-124.736911_pt1 | contig 12298 bp, 12 predicted proteins | sample MGYA00575352_ERZ1645187 | MGnify/ENA primary metagenome ERZ1645187 (study PRJEB40837, sample SAMN11349314) | freshwater sediment metagenome | isolation source: river sediment | host: Sediment | place: India: Wazaribad , New Delhi | collected 2017-02-21 ... | reverse complement strand
GGCTGGTCCGACGCCTTCGCCAGAACAATCCTCGGTCAAATGCGATAGCCCTGGATCGGGCCTCCTTCCCCCTTGCATCCCGCCGGAAAACCTGTAGAACCCGCGCATTCCGTCGGGCACCCGGCTGGGGGCTGAACGGACGGTCGTGTCCAATTCACGGGGGATTTCCCCGCGAGGGCGACGCGGCAGGATCGAAGTCGATCCGTCGTCCCGTGTCTCCGCTCTCCGACAGTCATGGTTTCGGTGCCTCTCCTCGTGAGGGACCCCGAGAGGCTTGGCGCCGGTGTCCGCGGTCGGCGTCCCGAAGGGGGCGTCAACGAAACGAGGAAAGGTTTCACATGCCGCTCTACGAGCACGTGTTCCTGGCTCGCCAGGACGTGTCGGCGCAGGCCGTCGACACCCTGATCGGCCAGTACAAGACCATCATCGAAGGCCTGGGTGGCAAGGTCACCAAGGTCGAGAACTGGGGTCTGAAGTCCCTCGCCTACCGGGTCAAGAAGAACCGCAAGGCGCACTACGCCCTCATGAACATCGACGCCCCGGCGGCGGCCGTCGCCGAGCTCGAGCGTCAGGAGCGCCTGTCGGAAGACGTGCTGCGCTTCCTCACCATCCGCGTCGACGAGCTCGAGGAAGGCCCGTCGGTCATGCTGCAGAAGCGCGACCGTGACGATCGCCGCGACGACCGCCGTGGCGGCGAGCGCGGGGACCGGGGCGACCGCGGCGATCGTGGCCCGCGCCGCGACCGTGGCCCGCGTCGTGACGACGTCGATTTCGCCGGTGAGGAGAACGAGTGATGGCTGAGACCTCCAGCGCCGCCCGTCGGCCCTTCTTCCGTCGTCGCAAGACCTGCCCGTTCTCGGGCGCCAATGCGCCGAAGATCGACTACAAGGACGTCAAGCTCCTGCAGCGCTTCGTCTCCGAGCGCGGCAAGATCGTCCCGTCCCGCATCACCGCGGTGTCGGCCAAGAAGCAGCGCGAGCTCGCCAAAGCGATCAAGCGCGCCCGCTTCATCGGTCTGCTGCCGTTCGTGATCAAGTGATCGCGTGATGCGCCGCCCCGCACCCTCGCGGTGCGGGTGACGAGATCGAGGCGGGCGTCCGACGCCCGCCTCCCCTCCCCGGCTCCGGCCGGTGGACCACGGGCGACGCGACCGGCCCGCAGACGAACAGGCGCTACATCGATCGGGTTGGGGCGGCGACGCCTCTAACCGCCTCGACGCGAGACGGGACAGCTGGGCGACATGACGAGAGCGATCTCGGCCCCTTCCTTTTTGATCGGCCTCAGTGCAGGCCTCGCCTCGGCGCTGCTGTTCGCGGCGCTGGTGGGCGGGAGCATGTTCGCGCTGCCGCTGTTCCTGCTGGCGCCGCTGCCGCTCGGTATCGCGGCGCTGGGCTGGGGCACGCCCGCCGGGCTCGTCGCCGGCGCCACGGCGATCCTCGCCGTCGGCTTCGGCATCGGGCTGCCGGCGGCGATCGCGATCACCCTCGCCGACGTGCTGCCGATCCTGATCGGCGCTCATCTCCTCGGCCTCGCCCGCTTCGCCGATCCGGCCGACCCCGCGACCCGCGAGTGGTATCCGATCGGCCGGGTGCTGACGGTGCTCGTCGCGGTGGTGATCGCGACGACGATCGTCGGCGGCATCGCCATCGGCTTCGATCCGGTCGAGACCACCGCCCACGTCGTCGACGCCTATCGGCAGATGATGGTGCGCGGCGGCGTGTCGCCCGAGCAACTGCCCGATCCGGCGCAGCTCGAGCCCTTCGTGCGCGGCACCGTGGGCCTGATGCCGGCGTTCTTCCCGGCGAGCTGGCTGCTGGTGATCGTCTTCGATCTGTGGGCGGCGGCCAAAGTGGTGCGGCGGTCCGGTCGTCTGGTGCGGCCGGAGGACGATCTGGCGGCGTGCGAACTGCCGTCGCTCGCCGGGATGATCTTCGCCGCAGCCTTCGCGGCCGCCTTCGTCGACGGCGTCGGCGGGCTGGTGGCGGAGGTGATCGCCGGAGCGCTGTTCGCGGCGCATCTGCTCGTCGGGCTCGGCATCGTCCACACGATGGCGCGGCGCAGCGAGGCGCGGATCATCGTGCTGGCGGTGGTCTACGGGCTGATCCTGCTCTTCACCCTGCCGGCGGCGCTGATCGCGCTCGCCGGGCTCTTCGAACCCCATCTCGGTCTTCGCCGGCGCGGTGCCGGCGGACGGCCGTCCTGACATCCCCCCATTCGAACACCCGGAAGGAGAAACCCATGGAAGTGATCCTGCTCGAACGCATCGGCCGCCTCGGTCAGATGGGCGACGTCGTCAACGTCAAGCCGGGCTACGCCCGCAACTTCCTGCTGCCGCGCAACAAGGCTCTCCGCGCCACCAAGGCGAACAAGGAGCTGTTCGAGACGCAGAAGGTGCAGCTCGAGGCGCGCAACCTGGAGCGCAAGGCCGAGGCCGCGGCGATCGCCGAGAAGCTCGACGGTCAGAGCTTCATCGTCGTCCGTTCGGCGGGCGAGATGGGCCATCTCTACGGTTCGGTGTCGAGCCGCGACATCGCCGATCTGATCACCGCCGGCGGCTTCTCGGTCGCCCGCAACCAGGTCGAGCTGCAGGCGCCGATCAAGGCCGTCGGTCTGCACACCGTCGTCATCGCGCTGCATGCCGAGGTCGAGGCCAAGGTGACGGTCAACGTCGCCCGCTCGCAGGAAGAAGCCGAGCGTCAGGCGCGCGGCGAGGCCGTCATCACCCGCGACAACGAAGAGCTCTTCGTGCGCGAAGTCGGCCCGATCACCGACGAGGAAGGCTATCACGACGACCGCGAGCACGGCTGAGGCCGGGCTCCGGCCCCGTCGCGGGATGCCGGACGACATGCAGAAGGCCGGGCGGCGACGCCCGGCCTTCTCGCGTTTCGGGGGGAGCATGATCAAGCCTCGGAATCTGCGCAGCGGCTTCGCGCGTTGATATGGTCGATCACGTAGAGGAACCAATCGCGCAGGTCGGGAAGCGGGCGCGCGAAGGCAAGGATGTCGGCCGCATGATCGCGAAGAAAGCAAGCCGCCGCGAAGGCCAGTATCTTTTCGGCGTCCATGCCCTTTCGTAGGGTCTTGCCGAGGAGACCGATGAAGAGGTCGTCGATGACGACGAGCGACTTCGATACTGCGAGCAGGGCGTTCTTGAGCGTTCCGAATGCGGCGTAGCCGGCCTCGGCTACTTTCCATCCGAATTGCATATAGGCGCCATCAATCGCCGAGATGAGTTCGCGGGCCGCCTCATCGATCCACTTACTCTGTCCGACCAACTCGTGCAGAAGGCGCCCCTGCGGTTCGGCGATCTCCGCGACGATCTCTGAATTCTCACGGGCAAACCGAACGCCACGCTCCACAGTTTTCTCGACTTCATCGAAGCCGAGCACGAAGCCCGCGTGGATGCGAGCCACCTGAACGAGTTTGGCGAAGTGTTCCGGCTCAAGTGGCCCGGTCATTGTCTGGGCCGCGGCACCGGGTTCGTAGGCCAAAACGAAGCCTTGCAACCCTGTGCCTACGGCCCAGAGATCAATCGGATCCACCTCCCTGAACGGTACGTCGATCAACGAAGCGTATTCGCGGACGAGAGTGGCAATCCCGGGGTGATGGTTCGAGGCTCGCTCCGATTGTTCGAGGAGTTGGGCGACGTGCGTTCGCAGTCGCGTGTGAAGCTTCGATTGAGTATCGGGATCCGCGCCAACGACCTCCAACGACCTATCGAATTGCAGGCCATTTTCGCCGAAACGAAAGCGAACACCGTCTTCTTGGTCAGGTGCGCGAGGGGAAAGCGACGCCATCGCGCTCTCGCCCAATTCCGCGACGGCGGCCGCTAGTGCTCGCCGTTCGTCGATCTCGGCGAGCCGCCGCGCGATCTCGGCGTTCACCGCCTTGACGCCATCGATCGTACGCGTTCCTTCGTCCCACTTTTCATCGGGGAGGGTCAGGCGGGCGATGTCCTTCTCTTCGTCGGAAGGGCGCCCATCGAAGCGATCGTCGATCCAGTCGAGCCAGTGAAACCAATCCTCTTCTCGGCTCAGGAGTCCATCTACTAGCGATCTCCGCTTTTGCCTCCAGATCGATTTCTCATTATCCTGCCATAGGCGATGTTCAATAAGCTCTGATAACGATATACCTTTACTCAATAAATCTACATCGCATTCTAGAGCCTTCCAAATACTGATAGATACCGCTTCAATGGCCTCATATCCTGTCACCATAGTTGACTCACTGAGCGGAGTTTGCTCAGCCATTTCTGCAAAGGCCGCACGAGCACTAAAGACGACCACTTCGGCCGCGTCGAAGAAAATCCATTCTGCGGCATGAGCGGCATCATAAGCCGATTGACTTCCAATAACGGCGGCAACCGCAGCAGCTGTACTCTTAATTATGCTTTCATTGAATCCGTTAACTGAGTATTTTATCGACATCCATTGCAGCGATATATTTCTAAGTAATGGCAGTATGATTGTGGACTGGGCACGATCTCCCCTTCCTTGTACTCCAATCAGCATCGGAACAACCCGCAGGGCTGTACGAACAGCGAGTGCCACCGCGACCTCACGCGGCTGGCCTTCGAGCCAACGGCGGAACGTATCCTGATTGCGGATCTCGAACGATACAATCGTGGATATCTCCATCACCATGCTTCTTTGGTTGTTCCTGTGAGACATTATAATCGGAGCGCGCGTGTCAAGTTAACAACCAAGACTCTACACATCCTGCCCCACCTCGCCCGCAAGAGGGGCTCGGGCTTCAGATATCCCGCGAGAGATGTACCTGAGTCGAAGACCTCGCTCGCCTTCTCCGGGGAAATCCGACCGCGACTCGGCCCCTTCCATGCACCCTGCAACGGTCAAGTCCGATGTGTTCGGCGGCGAATCAAACTGTGGATGACGCGGTATGAGCGACCCGCCGCTTCCGGGGAAAAGCCGGGGGCGTTAACACATTCTCAACCGCCCGATCGCCGCACCAGACACCGAACGCAGCGCCCCATGAAAGCTCCGATCCGTCGCGTCGAGGACTCCGTCCCGGCGCTCGCCCGCGTCGCTCCGCACAATGCCGAGGCCGAGAGGCAGTTGCTCGGCGCGATTCTGGTCAACAACGAGACCTACTATCGCGTCTCCGACTTCCTGGAGCCGGCGCATTTCCTGCTCGAGCCGCATCGCGCCATCTACGAGCGCATCGGGCAGTTGATCCGCGCCGGCAAGGTCGCCTCGCCGATCACGCTCAAGACCTTCTTCCCGGTCGATGCCCAGATCGCCGACATGAGCGTGACGCAGTATCTGCTGCGCCTCGCCTCGGACGCGACCACGGTGATCAATTCGGAGGACTACGGCCGGGTCATCCAGGAACTCGCCGTCCGGCGGAATCTGATCCGCATCGGCGAGGACATGGTCAACATCGCCTACGACGCGCCGGTCGACATGCCGCCGCGCGCCCAGATCGAGGATGCCGAGCGGCGGCTGTTCGAGCTCGCCGAGCAGGGGCGCTACGACGGCGGTTTCGTGTCGTTCTCGGATGCGCTGCGCGGCTCGATCGAGATGGCGGCGGCGGCGTTCCAGCGCGCCGGCAAGCTCTCGGGCATCTCCACCGGCATCGCCTCGCTCGACCAGCGGCTCGGCGGGCTGCAGCGCTCCGACCTCGTCATCCTCGCCGGCCGTCCGGCGATGGGCAAGACGTCGCTCGCCACCAACATCGCCTTCAACATCGCCGCCGCCCACCGCGCCGAGGAACAGCCCGACGGCACGATGAAGACGATGGACGGCGGGGCGGTCGGCTTCTTCTCGCTCGAAATGAGCTCCGAACAGCTCGCCACCCGCATCATCTCCGAACAGGCGGAGATCCCCTCGAACAAGATCCGCCGCGGCGACATCACCGATGCCGAGTTCGAGAAACTGGTGGGGGCGGCGCAGACCATGCAGTCGATCCCCTTGTGGGTCGACCAGACCGGCGGCATCTCGATCGCTCAGCTCGCGGCGCGGGCGAGGCGACTGAAGCGCCAGCGCGGCCTCGACGTGCTGATCGTCGACTACCTCCAGCTCCTCACCGGCTCGTCCAAGAAGGGCGACAACCGCGTCCAGGAGATCACCGAGATCACCACCGGTCTCAAGGCGCTGGCCAAAGAGCTCAACGTGCCGATCGTGGCGCTCTCCCAGTTGTCGCGTCAGGTGGAGAACCGCGACGACAAGCGGCCGCAGCTCTCGGACCTGCGCGAATCCGGCTCGATCGAGCAGGACGCCGACGTCGTCATGTTCGTCTATCGCGAGGAGTACTACCTCAAGAACCAGGAGCCCCAGGAGAAGGGCACCGACGCCTGGTTCAAGTGGGAGGAGAAGTTCAACCGGATGCGCGGCATCGCCGAAGTGATCGTCGGCAAGCAGCGTCACGGACCGACGGGCTCGGTCGAGCTGCACTTCGCGGGCGAGTTCACCCGCTTCTCCGATCTCATCCGCGACGACCACTTGCCGGAACGGCACGAGTGACGGCGCGCCGACCGGCCGACGCCGGCTCGCGCCGGCTCACCACCGCGCCGCGATGCGCACCCCGTGCGACGAGCGCGGGGGAGGACGCCTCTCGGGCGAGGCGCGCATCGAGCGCAGTTCAGACCCGCCGATGTTCGGCGTGGACGCGGTCGAGTTCGCTCGTGAAGACGCGGTCACGGGCGCTGGGATCGTAGAGATTGGAGATCTCACGACCGAGCCCCTGGGCCAGTTCGAAGAAGTCGAGCCCCGGGCGGTCGGCGTCGGCCCTCTCCAGGACCAGGACGCCGAGCAGGCCGCGACCGGCGGCGTTCTCTTCGGCCGAGATCTCCTCGAGGATGCGATGCAGGCGCGCATCGTCGGGCAGGAGGCGGAAGGTCCGCACCCGGGACACGAGATCGGAATAGGTGATGGTCTCGGAATTGCCGGCGACGTCGTCGAGGACCTCGTAGATCTCCCGCTTGATCGCTTCCCGCTTGGCGCAGAACGTCCACTCCGGATAGTTGCTCATCGCCCGTCCTCCCCCGCCTTTTTCGGCGGTTCTTCATCGTTTTTTAAGAGAGTACGGCGAGGCGGGGCGGAGCGCGAGTCGTAAGGAGGTAGCATGCTTCCACAAGTCGCATGCCGCACCGGCTATCGAACCGTCGGCCGCCTCGTCACCCGGGCGAGCAGGGCGGCGGCGAGGAGCGCGGCGAGGTGCATCGTCCCGACGAAGGCGGCGACGGCGATCCAGCCGCCGTGGGTCCAGGCGAAGCCGCCGAGCGAGCCGGCGATCGACGAGCCGAGGTAGTAGGCGAGCAGATAGAGCGCCGAGGCGTGACCGAGATCGCCGCGGGCGAGAAGGCCGATCCAGCCGCTCGCCGCGGTGTGGGCGGTGAAGAAGCCGGTGGTGAGCAGGGCGATGCCGACGATCACCGCGAGGAGCGAGGCCGGCAGGGTGACGGCGAGGCCGAGGAGCGACAGGGCGGTGCCGGCGGCGATCACCGGGACGCGGCCGAAGCGATCGGCGGCGCGGCCGGCCAGCGGCGAGGCGACCATGCCGAAGAGGTAGACGACGAAGATCGCGCCGACCGCCGCCTGTCCGAGATCGAAGGGCGGGTCGGCGAGGCGGAAGCCGACGTAGTTGTAGGTGGTGACGAAGCCGCCCATCGCCAGGAAGCCGACCGCGAAGACCGCCGCCAGCGCCGGGTTCGCCAGATGCCGGCCCCAGGCCGCGAGATGGGCGGCGACCGGGCGGGGCGGACGCGGCGTGAAGTTGCGCGACGCCGGCAGCAGCAGGAAGAAGCCGAGCGCCGCGACGAGGCCGAGCCCGCCGATCACCGCCAGCGCGACACGCCAGTCGAAGAGGTCGGCGACGAGGCCGGAGACGACGCGGCCGGCCATGCCGCCGAGCGCGTTGCCGCCTATGTAGAGGCCCATGGCGGCGCCGAGGCCGGCGGGTTCGATCTCCTCGCCGAGGTAGGCCATGGCGACGGCGGGCGCCCCGCCGAGGGCGAGCCCCTCGAGGGCGCGCAGCCCCAGCAGCACCGGCCAGGACGGCGCGAAAGCGGCGGCGAGTTCGAGAGCGCCGGCGAGGATCAGCGAGCCGAACATCAGCGACTTGCGATCGATCGACTCGGAGAGCGCGCCGGCGAGGAAGATCGACAGGGCGAGGAGGCCGGTGGTCAGCGACAGGGCGAGCGAACTGGTCGCAGCGTCGACGTGAAAATGCTCGGCGAGGACCGGCAGCAGCGGCTGGGTGCAATAGATCTGCGAGAAGACCGCATAGCCGGAGAGGAACAGCGCCCAGTTGATCCGCGCATAGGCCGGCGTGCCGCGCCGCACCCGGGGCGGGGCGGCGGCGGTGGGCGAGGTCGGCGGCGGCGGGTCCTCGGGGTGGGCCATGGATCGCGGGGTCGAGGTTGTGGGCTCGGTTCTTCCTTACTCCCTCGCCGCGACGAAGGCAGCCCTCCGACGCATGGCGGGGGCGACCGAGGGGCACGGCGATCGACTTGACAGAGCCGCATTCCCTCCCTCCCCTTGTCGGATCATGATCGACACCCCTCCCCTCGCCTCGCCCACCCGCCTCACCCTCGACCTCGACGCGCTGGTCGCCAACCGACGGAGCTTCGTCGGCCGGGTCGGCGCGGCGACGGAGGTCGCGGGCGTGGTCAAGGCCGACGCTTACGGCATCGGGCTCGCGCCGGTCGCCCGCGCCCTGGTGAAGGACGGCTGCCGCAGCTTCTTCGTCGCCCACACGAGCGAAGGTCTGGCGTTGCGGGCGGTGCTCGACGCGGCCCATCGGCCGGACACCCGCATCTTCGTGCTCAATGGCCTCGTCCCCGGCAGCGAATGCCTCTACGCGACGCACCGGCTGTCGCCGGTGCTCGGCTCGATGCCGGAGATCATCGACTGGAGCGCCTTCCGCGCCGGGTCGCGCACCTCGGTCGGGGCGGCGCTGCACGTCGACACCGGCATGAACCGCCATGGCCTGTCGCTCGGCGAGGCCCACGCCTTCGCCGCCGACGCCGCGGCGGTCGAGGCGGCGGGGCTGACGCTGGTGATGAGCCATCTCGCCTGCGCCGACGAGCCCGCGCATCCGCTGAACGCGCTGCAACTGGCGCGCTTCCGCGAGGTCCGGGCGCTGTTTCCGGGGTTGGCGGCGTCGCTCGCCAATTCGGCCGGGGTGTTCCTCGGCGACGCTCATCATTTCGATCTCGTCCGGCCCGGCATCGGCGTCTACGGCGGGGCGATCGTCTCGGGCGAGGCTTCGCCGATGCGGCCGGTGGTGCGGCTCGAGGCGACGATCCTGCAGGTGCGCGAGGTTCCGGCCGGCGAGAGCGTCGGCTACGGCGGACGCGAGACGACGAAGCGGGCCTCGCGGCTCGCCATCCTGTCGGTGGGCTACGCCGACGGCTTCCACCGCGCCGCCTCCTCCGCCGACGGCGCCCCGGGGGCGCGGGGCTGGCTGAAGGGGCGGTACGTGCCGCTCGTCGGGCGGATCTCGATGGATCTGATGGCGGTCGACGTCACCGACGTGCCCGATGCGGCGCGCGGCGATGCGATCGAACTGATCGGCGACCACGTCTCCGTCCAGGAGGTGGCGACGCGGATGGGCACCATCGACTACGAGGTGTCGACCGCCCTCGGCCGCCGCTACGAACGGATCTACCGGGGCGGGTGAGAGCGGGGAGCCCCCGCCCTCGTGCCGATCTCAGGCGGCGAGCGCCGTCTCCTCGCCGAGCACATGGGCCGCATAGGCCTCGGCCGAAGCGGCGATCTGGGCCTCCGAGAGGCCCCACATGGCGCCGTTCAGGGTGAACACCGGCAGGTAGTCGGCGCGGCAGAAGCGGGCGGTCGCCTGGATCGGGCGGAGCAGCTCGTCGAGGGTCCAGGCATTCTGACCACCGGCGCGATAGGCGTCCGCCTTGCCGCCGGTCGAGGTGGCGACGCCGATCGCCTTGCCCTCCAGCGCATCGCCGCCGGGGCCGTAGACGAAGCCGTAGGCGAGCACCTGGTCGAACCAGCGCTTGAGCAGCGGCGGCACCGAGAACCAGAACATCGGGAACTGGAAGATCACCCGATCGTGGGCGCGCACCAGCGCCTGCTCGGCGGCGACGTCGATCTCGCCGTCGGGATAGGCGGCATGGAGATCGTGAACGGTGACGCGATCACCATGGGGGGCCAGAGCCGCCACCCAGGCGGCGTTGATCTTGGACTTGGCGAGATCGGGATGGGCGAGGACGACGAGGGTCTTGCCGGTCATGGGAGGTCACTCTCGGTTCGAATGGCATCGGCGACATCGAGATCGACTTACGATCCGTATGTCGGTATATATTCGATACCGACTCCGCCGAGCCCCACAAGGAGGGAGCGGAACGTCACTCGGTATCATCGGCGTAACCGAGGGAGGCGGCCGTCACCGCCCTCCCCCCGCCCGGAGGAGGGACCCCATGACGCTGCATCGATCGACCGCCTGCGACGCCGGCGACTGCCCGATTCGCGACGTGCTCGACCGGCTCGGCGACCGCTGGACGGTGCTGGTGCTGAAGGCGCTCGAGGGCGGGACCCTGCGCTTCGGCGAGATCAAGGCGCGGATCGCCGACGTCTCCCAGCGCATGCTCGCTCAGACGCTGCGGCGCCTGGAACAGGACGGGCTGGTCTCGCGGCGGGTCTTCCCGACCATCCCGCCGCGGGTCGACTACACGCTGACCGATCTCGGCCGCTCGCTGCTCGTGCCGCTCGGCGAGATGGTGCGCTGGGCCGTCGCCAACCACGGCGCCGTCCGGGCGGCGCGGGCCGCCTACGTGCCGCCGGTGGCGCAGCCGGCGCTGTGAGGGTTCAGACGCGCTCGAGCCGATACCGGGGCTCTGGCGGCAGCGTCGCGACGATCGCCTCGCCGGGGGCGACGTCGCCGCCGGCGATCACCACGGCCATCACCCCGGCCTTGCGGATCAGGGCTCCATCGGCGGCGCGGTCGAGGACGGCGGCGAGCAGGCCCTTGCGGAACTTCTCGATCTGGGAGCACGGGTTGCGCAGGCCGGTCAGTTCGACGACCGCCTGCGAGCCGAGCGCCAAGCGGGTGCCGCGTGGCAGGGCGATGAGATCGAGGCCCCGCGTCACGACGTTCTCGCCGAGATCGCCGGGCCGGAGATCGAAGCCCTTCTCGGCCAATTCGTCGAAGAGTTCCGCCTGGATCAGATGGACCTGACGGAGATTGGGCGCGGTCGGATCGACGGCGACGCGGGAGCGATGTTTCACCGTCGCGCCGCAATGGGCGTCGCCCGCGACACCGAGACCGGCGACGAGGCGGATGCTCAGCGCGACCCGCTTGGAAAAGCCATGACCGCGGGCGAGCGACACCGAAACCACACGCGCGTCCATGACCCCTCCCCCATCGCCCGGCGATGCCGGTCCGATCTCTCGCCGCGGATGGCACGGTCCCGTGACGAAGGCGTGACCACGACGCGAGAATGACGGGGAAAGCGGGGACGACGGACCTGTACAAAACAGGAACATCGTGCGAGAGTGCGGCATCGTCTCCCTCGACGCCCCATTCGGAGGCCGCATGGCCAAGCGCACCACCCGTTTCGTCTGCCAGAACTGCGGCTCGATCTCGGCGCGGTGGAGCGGGCGTTGCGACGGCTGCGGCGAGTGGAACACCATCGTCGAAGAGGTCGACGGAGGGGCCGGGGGCATCGGCGGGGCGCCGGCGGGGGTGGCGGTCTCGGCCAAGCGCGGGCGCGTCGTGCCGCTGGTGGCACTCTCCGGCGAGGCCAAGGAGGCGCCGCGCATCGCCTCGGGCCTCGCCGAACTCGACCGGGTGACCGGCGGCGGTTTCGTCCGCGGTTCGGCGCTGCTGGTCGGCGGCGATCCGGGCATCGGCAAGTCGACGCTGCTGATCCAGGCGGCCGCCGCGATGGCCAACGCCGGGCACCGGGTCGTCTACGTCTCCGGCGAGGAGGCGATCGGGCAGGTGCGGCTCCGGGCCGAGCGGCTGGGGCTCGCCGCGGCGCCGGTGTCGCTCGCCGCCGAGACCTCGGTCGAAGACATCCTCGCCACGCTGTCGGCCGGGCCGGTGCCGGCCTTCGTGGTGATCGATTCGATCCAGACGCTGTGGACCGAGCTCGCCGATTCGGCGCCGGGCACCGTCACCCAGGTGCGCACCGCAGCGCAGGCGCTGATCCGTTGGGCCAAGGCGAGCGGCGCCACCGTCGTCCTCGTCGGCCACGTCACCAAGGACGGGCAGATAGCCGGGCCGCGGGTGGTCGAGCACATGGTCGATGCGGTGCTCTATTTCGAGGGCGACGGGGCGCGGCAGTTCCGGGTGCTGCGCTCGG
>ERZ1645187.3914-NODE-3914-length-12299-cov-28.819748_pt1 | contig 12299 bp, 12 predicted proteins | sample MGYA00575352_ERZ1645187 | MGnify/ENA primary metagenome ERZ1645187 (study PRJEB40837, sample SAMN11349314) | freshwater sediment metagenome | isolation source: river sediment | host: Sediment | place: India: Wazaribad , New Delhi | collected 2017-02-21 ... | reverse complement strand
CGTCCCGTCGCTCTCCACCATCAGCGGCGGCGAGCCGTCGGGGCGGATCTCGCGGGCGAGCCGGCGGCCGGCGCGCCAGGTGCCGCCCTCCAGCACGCAGGTCAGCGGGAAGTTCCAGGCGTTGCGGCCGAGATGCTGGCGCACCACCCCGGCGAGCCGGTCGATCAGCGCCACCGTCAGCGCCCGCCACTCGACCACCAATGCATCGTCGATCGGGTGGACCCGGCCGAGCGCGGTGCGGTCGCGCAGTTGCAGCAGGCCGGAATCGATCATCAGCCCGCCGTTGCGATAGTCGGTGAGGCCGGTCAGCCCGTCGAGATCGACGATCTCCAGCCCCGCCCAGGTGAGCGGCTCGAGCAGCGAATGGGCGAGCCACTGCGCCGGACGGTGCAGCGGCATCAGCCCGCTGGTGGCGCTGTCGTCGACCAGCCGCTCGTGGATCCAGGTGTCGCCGAGCGGCACCCCGCCGAGCACGTAGCGCCCCGGCCAGACCCCGCCGAGCGCGTCGAGCAGCACCTCGAGCACCGCCGCCGCCGGCACCCGGCCGTCGGGGAAGAGGCGGAAGAGATGATCGACGAGGCCGCCCGGCCGCAGCGAGCCGTCGTCGGCGCCGAACACGTCGGAGCGCAGCGCCACCACTTGGCCGAGCCGGGTGATCAGCCCGAGCCGTCCGTCGAGCCCGATCAGCGGGTTCGAGGCATCGACCTGGAAGGCGTCGGCCAGTTCCTCCGTCGTCAGTCCGGCGAGCGCCCGCGCATCGGCGCGCAGCGGGTCGAACGGATCGGAGGAGAAGATGCCGGAGGCGAACATGGCGAGCGAGGCGACCGCCAGCCCCTCCGAGCGCGAATAGGTCTCGCCGGTCGCCGCCTCGGCATAGACCCAGCGCGGTCCCGCCCCGGCGTCGCAGAGCACCGAGACGGTGGCGAGATCGACGGCGGCGCGGCCGAGCTCACGTTCGTCGGCCCAGTCGCGCGCCGCCACCAGCGCCCCCCAGCGATCGCATTCGCCGACCGCGAAGGCGCGCCAGCGCGCGTGCGGCGGCACCTCGAGGCCGGGGTGTTCGGAGCGCGTCAGTTCGGCGACGAACCGCGCCGTGGCATCGAGCCGCGACAGATCGACGGTGAAGTGCGTCAGCCGGTCCATCAGCGCCAGATCGAACAGCCGGCCGGCGCGATCGCGCACCGCCTTCGCCGTGAGCAGACGCCGCGCCGCCTGGGGCAGGCGGGGATCGGCGGGGGCGGGGGCCTCGGTCATCGGCTGAGGGCATCCTGAATGAGCCGGGGAGGGGTCGAATCGCCGCCCTCCGGTCGTGGTGACGGCGCCGAGTCTCGCTCGCCGGGCGCCCCCCCGCAAGGAAGGCCTGTGCATGGCGAGGCGGAAAGGGATCCCGAGACCTTGCGACGGGCGCCGCCTGGGCTAATGTCGGCGCCGTTCGAGGACGCGAGGGAGAGACCCATGACGAGCCGAGGCGTGACGGTGGTCGGCCATCCGTTGGTGGCCCACAAGCTGACGCTGATGCGCGACAAGGAGGCGTCCACCAAGAGTTTCCGCGAGTTGCTGCGCGAGATCTCGCTGCTCCTCTGCTACGAGGCGACCCGCGACCTCGAACTGACCGAGGTCGAGGTCACGACGCCGCTCGCCACCATCCGCGCCCCCAAGCTGGAGGGCAAGAAGCTGGTCTTCGCGCCGATCCTGCGCGCCGGCATGGGCCTGCTCGAGGGCATGCTCGACCTCGTTCCCTCCGCCCGCGTCGCCCATGTCGGCCTCTACCGTGATCCGGCGACGCTCGAAGCGGTCGAATACTATTTCAAGGCGCCCGAGGACATCGCCGACCGCACCGTCATCGTGCTCGACCCGATGCTCGCCACCGCCAATTCCGCCTGCGCCGCCATCGATCGGCTGAAGCAGGCCGGCGCCAAGCGCATCCTCTTCGTCTGCCTGCTCGCCGCGCCCGAGGGCATCGCCCGTTTCCGCTCCGAACATCCCGACATTCCGATCTACACTGCCGCGATCGACGATCACCTCAACGATCACGGCTACATCGTCCCCGGTCTCGGCGATGCCGGCGACCGCATCTACGGAACCCGCTGAGCGCCGGGAGGACCCCGGGTGATCGTCGTCTTCGGCACCGTCAACGTCGACATGGTCACCGTCGTGCCGCGCCTTCCCGGGCCCGGCGAGGCGGTCAAGGGCCGCGACCATCAGCTCTTTCCCGGCGGCAAGGGCGCCAATCAGGCGGTCGCCGCCGCCCGCGCCGGGGCGAAGGTCGTCCTCGTCGGCTGCGTCGGCCGGGACGGCTTCGCCGAGGTCGCCCTCGCCGGTCTGAAGGCGGCCGGCGTCGATCTCTCCCGCCTCGGCCGCTCCGACAGTCCGACCGGCCTGCAGTCGATCGCCGTCGATCCCGCCGGCGAGAACCTGATGATCGGCTCCGAGGCCGCCAATCGCGACGCCCGCGCCGATCGCCTGCGCGGCCTGCTCCTGCCCGGCGTGGTCTTCCTCACTCAGAATTCACTCGGCACCACCGAGGTCGCGACCGCCATCGCCGCCGCCCGCGCCGCCGGCTGCCGGGTGGTGTGGAACGCCGCCCCGGCCGCCCCGGCGGCCGAGGCGACCTACGCCGCCTGTGACGTCGTCGTCGTCAACCAGCACGAGGCCCGCGCCCATGCCGCGCTCCTCGGCCTCGCCGAGGCGCCGCGCGCCTTCGCCGAGGCCGTCGCAGCGCGTTTCGGCGTCACCGTCGTCGTCACCCTCGGCGCCGGTGGGCTGATCGCCGCCCGTCCGGGTGCGGCGACGCTCCTCGGCCGGCCGCCGCCGATCCTGCCGGTCGACACCACCGGCGCCGGCGATGCGCTGTGCGGCGCCCTCGCCGCCGCCCTCGATCGCGGCGAGGCGATCGAGACGGCGCTCGCCGAGGGGCTCGCCGCCGGGGCGCTCGCATGCCGCGACACCGGCGCCCAGACGAGCTTCCGCGATCTCGCCGAAATCCGCCGCGCCGCCCGCGAGGTGCGCCTCGAGATCGCGTGATCGGCGGGAATTCGCCGTGGCTCGCGACGATCCGCGGCCGGCTCTTCAGGACTCGTTAGGTGCCGCGCGGTTAGCATTCCCCTCGGTTTCGGGGATCGGCCCATGTTCCGCAACGCGCTGCGACTGACCCTTCTGGGCGCCATGCTCGCCCTGATGTCCCCGGCCTGGGTGCCGTGGCTGCTGCACGTCGTCGCCTTCGTCACCGAACGGCCGGTGGCGGTGGACAGCCGCGCCGTCGGCTACCGGGTCGAGGAAGGCAGCGGCGCCACCTCCCGTTTCGTCTCGAGCTCCGGCCGACGGGTCACCCTGAAGGCCGATTCGCGCGGCCACTTCCAGGCCGAGGCGGCGATCAACGGCCGCGCCGTGCCGGTGATGGTCGACACCGGCGCCACCTCCGTCGCCCTGCGCCACGAGGATGCCGGCCTGCTCGGGCTGCGCGCCCTGTTGCCGACCGACTACGTCGTGCCCATCGCCACCGCCAACGGCACCGCCCGGGCCGCCCGCGTCACCCTCGCCGAGGTCCGCATCGGCGATGTCCGGGTGAAGAACGTCGAGGCGCTGGTCATGCCCGAGCGGGCGCTCGGCACCAATCTCCTCGGCATGAGCTTCATCCGCCGCCTGAAGAACGTCGAACTCGCCGCCGGCCGCCTCACCTTCGTCGAATGACCGGCACGCCGGCCGCCCCATGCGTGTCGCCGGTGCTTCGAGGGCGGTCGCCGCACCGTTCCGAGCGGATCGTTTGCATCCTTCGCCACTCTGCCCGAGGATGCCGGCGAATCGTTCCTCCGCCGAGCCGCCGCACCGTGACCCGACCGTTCGCCCGCCCGTTCCGTCTCGTTCCGGCCGTCGCCCTCGGGCTCGGCCTCGCCTGCGCCGCCGGCCCGCTCGCCGCCGAAGGCGTCGAGGCGCCGCGCGCCGCCAAGGCGCGGCCGCTGCGTCTCGGCTTCGTCGCCACCGCCCGGCCCGCCGACGCGACCGAGCGGCTCGAGTCCTTCCGCCTGCGTCTCGCCGACACCCTCGGCGTCGACGTCCGCACCCAGCGCTATCCCGACGAACCCGCCCTGGTCGCCGCCTTCGCCGAGGGGCGCGTCGACTATGCGCCGCTCTCCGCCTCCGGCTACGCCATGGTCTGGCGCCGGTGCGGCTGCATCGAGCCGCTCGCCGCTCCCCGCGCCGCCGATGGCAGCGCCGGCTGGCGCATCGTCGTGGTGGTGCCGGCCTCGAGCCCGCTGGAGAAGCTCGCCCCCCTCGCCGGCCGCCGCCTCGCGGTCGCCGAGGAGACCTCGATCGGCGGTCGCCGGCTGGCGCTGCGCCTGCTCGAGGGACAGGGGGTGACGGGCAGTGTTGCGCCGCGCCTCGAGACCGTCTCCGGTCCGAGGGCCGCCGTCGCCGCCGTCGTCGCCGGCCACGCCGATGCGGCGATCGCCTGGTCGACGCTCGAGGGCGACGTCGCCGAGGGCTATGGGCGGGGAACGCTGCACGACATGGTGGCGGCGGGCGAGCTGTCGATGGCCGACATCCGTGTGCTGTGGGCCTCGCCGGTGCTGCCGCACGGTCCGCATGCGGTACGCGCCGACCTCGGTGAGGGGCCGAAGCGCCGGCTGCGCGACATGCTGGTCGATCTCGACGAGGTCGATCCCGATGCCTACGAGGCGATCGAGCCCGTCCATGCCGGCGGCTTCCTGCGGGTCGGCCATCCGGCCTACGTGCCCTTCGTCGATCTCGTCACCCCGCGCGACCCCCGGCCGGAGACCCCGGACGTCCCCGGGACCACCGGCTCGACGGTGCCGCCGCCGGGGTGAGCCCCGTCGCCGCGGTGCGGCGCCTCAGGTCGCGCACTGCGACGAGTAGGTGACCTTGGTCGAGACGCGCGGGCGCAGGTAGGACACGTCGGAAAGCGTCAGCGAGGTCGCGCCGAGGATGTCCTGCATGAAGGTCGAGAAGGTCGAGACATAGGTGTAGCTGACGCTGGTCACCACGATCTGCTGGCCATCGCTGATCAGGCCCGAGGGAATGGTGATCGGTGGCGTCGAGCACTGGGTCCAGGCGGTGGCGTTCTGGCCGACGCTCCACGACACCTTGAAGCCGTTGGCGGTGGTGTAGTTGACCGCCGAGACGATCAGCTTGACGCCGGAGGCGTCGTAGGGGGTCATGATCGACGTCGACGCCGCCAGGATGTTGGTCATCTCCGCCGTCGTGATCGACGACACCTGCGACACCAGATCGCCCAGCGCGCTGCCGGTGTGGCTGACCTTCCGGTAGATGGTCAGCGCCTGCGACAGTTCGTTGCCGCCGATCAGCATGGTCAGCATCACCGGCGCCAGCAGGGCGAATTCGACGGCCGAGACGCCGCGGCGATCGCCGGCGATCCGCCGCGCCAGACGCCCGAGACGATGGAAGCCGAAGCGGTTCTGCATCATGCGCGCCTCACCACGGGAAGGGTTCGTTGCGGAAGGCCGAGACGCCCGCCAGAAGACGCTTGCCGTTCGAAAGGTTGGACAAGTCGAGGCCGAGCTTGTTGAAGTAGAGCGGATACTGATAGTAGCCGCGCACCACCACGATCTCGGTCGATCCCCCCATCTGGAAGGTGAAGTCCGAGGTGTCGAAATTGCCGTCGCTGTCGATCGGCATGGTCGTCACGGCGGTGGTGAAGTTGGTGTAGACCTTCGAATCGATCGCCAGATTGTCGCAGGTGAAGAGCACGTAGAGGCGATTGCACACCTGCGTCTTGAAGGTCGAGGCCGAATAGCCGGAGGCCTGCGCCTGTCCGGTGCGGATCAGCCGGCCTGCATCCGCCACTGCGGTGTCGAGGATCTGGCCGGCGAGGAAGCAAAGGGCCGATTCGAAGGTGGCGCCGATCAGCGCCATGAACGGGATCGCCAGAATGGCGAACTCCACCGCCGTGGCGCCCTCGCGGTCGCGCAGGAACCGGCGGATCACGAACCGCCGGCCGAACCGGGCGATCGGACCGGGCGGGGCCGGGCGGGGCGGGGGAGCGGCGGAAGGACGCGGATCGGACGACATGCCTGGTTCTCCGGGATCCCGCCCGAGGGGCGAGAGACGGGACGATCGCCGGCATCATGGTCGAGAAAACTGAAGAATGCGTTCCGTCGATCCCCGAGAGACGGGGGCATCGCGGCGAAACCGATCGTTGCCCGGAGGCGATGCCTCACTGCGAGCCGGCCGACTGCTGACCCATGGCGGTGCGCGCGGCGTTCTGGCTCTGGGCCGAACCGAAGTGGTCGGGGCTGTCGCCGGGCTCCAGGGCGGTGTTGCAGTGGGGCGTGCAGGAATAGGTGTAGCGGTTGGCGCCGCGCTGCACCGTGACGTAGCCGGTCTGCGGCTTCTCGACGTTGACCAACTCGTCGGCGATCAACTGGCCCTTGGCGTCGAGCACCACGAGATTGGTGATGCCGCTGACCTTGCCGGTGATCACCAGCGTCTGGCGATCCTGCACCGTCGCATCGGCGATCGCCGGATTGCCGATCACCACCGTCGCCGCCGGGGCGGAGATGCGCATCACCTTGGCCCGGTCGACGATCACCGAGATGGGATCCTTGGCCTCGGCCGCACCGAGGGTGGCGGCCGCGACGAGGAGGACCACGAGAGGAGAGAAGACGCGCACGGAACCCGACCTCGTTCGAGGAGACTTCGAGCCTCGATCCTGCGGGATCTTGGTGAACGAACGCTTAAGACCGAGCCGATGGCGCTTCGACCTTTCGAAACGTCGTCGGTGAAGGCGAGCGGCGCCGGGGCGTCGGTCGGTCGGGCCGTAACGCCGATGAGGTTCGCAGGGGGCCGAACCTCATCGGCCCGGTGGGACACTGCTCGCCCCGATCCGTTCCGCTGCCGCTCCGCCCGCGACCGGCGGTCGCGTCCCGTGCCCCGCCGCCGGTCGGGGATGCCGCGCAGTTCGGCACGCGCGCGCGTAGGGGCGACCGCCGGCTCGGCAACCTCCCGTTAGGCATGGGGGCGGAAACGACGATAGAGAAATCGATAACCAATCAAATTTACTCGGTCTTAGAGGGACGGCGCTATCGTCTCATCAGACTTCGAGTGGCCGATCGAGCAAACGGTCCGGAGTTCTGGTGTACCGTGTCGAAATACAAGGAGCTGTGAGATGACCCTGTTCGCCCGTTTCCTCAAGGACGAGTCCGGTGCTACTGCGATCGAGTATGGCCTGATCGCTTCGCTGGTCGCCATCGCGATCATTTCGGGTGCCGGCACCCTCGGCAACAACCTGAACAACACCTTCACCAATCTCGCCAAGAACATGAAGTGATCCTGGCCCGATCGGTCGAATTCGAAGAGGCGGAGACCCCGGGTCTCCGCCTCTCGTCGTTTCGACGCCATCGCAGGGCAGAAGCCGCGGACGTTTACGCCGCCTTCAGCCCCACGATGGCAGGATGAGCGGGTCGGGCGGTCCGCCGCGAGGAGAACGAAATGTCTGAGGTCGCGTTGACGATGGTGGTGCTGGTGTTCCCGATCCTGACGATCTGGGCCGCCGTGACCGACTTCATGAGCATGACGATCGCCAATCGCATCTCCCTCGGCCTCGCCGCCGCCGGTCTCGTCGCGCTCGTCCTCGGCGCTCCCTCATGGGAGGCCTTCGGTGGTCACTTCGCCGCTGCCGGCCTGGTCTTCGCCGTCGGCTTCGCCTGTTTCGCCATGGGCTGGATGGGCGGCGGCGACGTCAAGTTCGCCACCGCCGTGGCGCTGTGGCTCGGCTGGGGCCACCTCCTCGACTATGCCGTGACCTTCTCGGTCTTCGGCGGCCTCCTCACCCTGCTGGCGCTGTTCTCCGACCGCGTCCTCGATCCCGTCCCGGCGCTGAAGGTCGGCTTCCTCGCCCGCTTCCAGGAGCATCGCCGCGTCCCCTACGGCGTCGCGCTCTCCGCCGCCGCGCTGCAGATCTTCCCCGAGACCCTGTGGATGCGCGTCTTCGCCTGATCCGATCGCGGTCCTGCGCCCCACCCTGCCCCGCCGACCATCCGGTCCGGCGGGGTCTTCGTGTCGCGACCCGGGCGGAGATGGCCGCGTTGACGGAAAATTCACGACGTCCGGAGACGTCTCGTTAACCATACCTGAACCATTCCCCCCCGAGACTGCGCTGTGATGGACATCGTGGATGTCCCAACCGCATTTCGGGTTCGCTCATGAAGGTCACGCGCCACCTCGTCCTGGCGATCGCACTGGCAGCCGGCATCGTCGCCGCCGTTCTGGCGGTGAAGATGACGAATCGCGCGCCGGAGCCGATGCCGGTCGCCTCCGCGCCGGTCGAGGCGCCCGCCATCGACACGCTCGACGTCCTCGTCGCCTCGAAGGACCTGCCGCTCGGCTACCGCATCGCCGCCGGCGATCTCGTCTGGCAGTCCTTCCCCAAGACCGGCATCGCCGAGATCTACGTCAACAAGCTGGTCAAGCCCGACGCCGCCGAGACCTTCGTCGGCATGGTCGCCCGCACCCCCGTCCTCGCCGGCGAGCCGGTGCGCGAGCAGCGCCTGATCAAGGCCGATCGCGGCTTCATGTCGGTGATCCTGACCCCCGGCATGCGGGCGACCGCGGTGGAGGTCAAGGCGGCCTCGACCGCCGGCGGCTTCGTCCTGCCCGGCGACCACGTCGACGTCATCCTGACCCGCGCCACCAACAAGGCCGGCAACAGCGGCGCCGACCCCTACACCAGCGAGACCATCCTGACCAACGTCCGCATTCTCGCCGTCGACCAGCAGATCTCCGACGGCAAGGGCGAGGCGGCGATGCTCGCCAAGGACACGGTGACGCTCGAACTGACGCCGCGCCAGGCCGAGACCATGGCCCAGTCGACCCAGCTCGGCGTGATTTCTCTGGCGCTCAGGGCGTTGCGCGATCGCGAGGGCGCGCCGCTCGAGGAAGAACCCGAGTCCTCCGGCGGCTCGGTGAAGATGGTGCGTTTCGGTGTGCAATCCACGGTGTCGATGCGTAGGTGATCGGGTCGGTCATGAATTCTGAGGGTGGTCGAATGTTCACCAGTCTGGTCTCCTTCCGATCCGGCCTCTCCGCCGCCCTCCTGGCGGTGGCGATCGGCCTGTCCGGCCCGGCCGCCCTGGCCGCCGACGATGCCACCCCGCGCATCGATCGGATCGGCGCGGCGGAAGGCCGTCAGGACCGCGTCGTGCAGTTGCCGCTGTCGAAGTCGAAGATCATCGACTTCGACGAGGACATCCGCGACGTCCTGGTCTCCGACCCCAAGGTCGCCGACGCCGTCGTGCGCTCCGCCCGCCGCCTCTACCTGATCGGCAACAAGTTCGGCACCACCAACATCGTCGTCTTCGGCGGCTCCGGCCGGCCGATCGCCAATCTCGAACTCCAGGTCCAGCTCGACACCCGCGCCCTCGAGACGCTGCTCAAGCGCCTCCTGCCGAGGAGCGACATCCGCGTCGAGGCGGTCGCCGGCACGGTGGTTCTCTCCGGCGCGGTCGGGTCGGGCGGCGAGGCGATCCAGGCCTACGAGGTCGCCTCCAAGTTCGTCGGCGCCCCGGTCGACGCCTCCGGCTCGTCGGGTTCCTCGGGTTCCTCCTCGGGCGGCACCGGCTCGTCCTCCGGCTCGGCCATCCAGGTGGTCAACGCGCTCACCATCCGCGGCAAGGATCAGGTGATGCTCAAGGTCACCATCGCCGAGGTGCAGCGCGACGTCGTCAAGAAGCTCGGCATCGACCTGACCAGCACCATCTCCAACGGCAACTGGTCGTCGCTGATCTCGACCTCCAATCCCTTCCCGATCACCCCCGGCATCGATCCCTCGGTGACCGGCACGGGCACGCTCCGCTACGGCTCCTCGTCGCTGACCGGCAAGCTGGCGGCGCTCGAGCAGACCGGCCTTCTGAAGACGCTCGCCGAGCCCAACCTCTCGGCTCTGTCGGGCGAGCAGGCGCAGTTCCTGGTCGGCGGCGAATACCCGATCCCGATGAGCCAGTCGTCGGGCGGAACCGGTTCGAGCATCAGCGTCGACTTCAAGACCTACGGCATCGCCCTCAACTTCCAGCCGGTCGTCCTCGCCGAGGATCGCATCTCGCTGACGGTCAAGACCGAGGTCTCCGAACTGACCTCCGACGGCGCCGTGACCATCTCCTCGATGACCATCCCGGCGCTGCGCGTCCGCCGTGCCGCGACCACCCTCGAGATCCCCTCGGGCGGCGCCATGGTGCTCGGCGGCCTGATCAAGGACGACGTCAAGCAGGCGATCGCCGGCACCCCCGGGCTCCTCAACCTGCCGGTCCTCGGCACGCTGTTCCGCTCGCGCGACTTCCAGCGCTCCCAGTCCGAGCTGGTGATCTTCGTCCAGCCGCTGGTGGTCAAGCCGGTCGCCGCCTCGAAGCTGCAGCGCCCGGATCAGAACTTCCTGCCCCCCAACGACGCCGCCGGCTTCTTCCTCGGCCGTCTGAACCGCATGTATCGCACCGTCGACGGCGGCCAGAGGGGCACCTATCGCGGCCAGTACGGTTACATCTACGAGTGAGGCGACGACACCCATGACGACGACGAACCTGCCGGCCTCACGCCTCGGTCGCGCCCTCGCGGTGTCGGGACTGCTCGTCCTGACGCTCGCCGGCTGCAACACGACCAGATACGAGCCTTCCGTCACCGGCTCGGTGCCGATGGACGGCTACCGCACCCGCCACCCGATCGTCGTCGAGGAGGGTGAGGAGACCTTCGACGTGCCGGTCGGCGCCCAGGGCGCCGGCCTGCCGCGCCATCTCGCCGCCGCCATCGAGGGCTTCGGTCGCGAGGCGCGGGAGCAGGGCGCCTCCGGCATCACCGTGATGGTGCCGAGCGCCTCGCGCAACGAGGCCGCCGCCTACCGCACCGCCCGCGAGATCACCGAGATCCTCGGCCGCGTCGGCTTCGCGCCGCACGCCGTCACCAAGGTGCCCTACGCCGCCGAGGGACCGCAGGACGCCGCCCCGATTCGCCTCGCCTATCCGCGAATCGTCGCGCGCGTCCCCCATCGCTGCGGCCGTTGGCCCGATCAGGTGGCCGGCGGCTACGACAATTCCGATTACTGGAACTTCGGCTGCGCCACCCAGGCCAACATCGCCGCCGAGGTCGCCGAACCGACCGATCTCGTCTCGCCGGCGCCGATCGGCCGGCCCGACGCCACCCGCCGCGCCGCCGTCATCCAGGCCTATCGCAAGGGCGAGAAGACCAAGTCGGAATTCAAGTTGCCGGCGACCAGCGCCTCGCAGGTCGGCAGCGGAGGGGGCGAGTGATGACGCGCAACACCAACGAGCGCCCCATCCATCCCGACAGCAACGAGGGCCGGCCGATCCCGCGCATCGCCATCCAGGCGTTCTGCGAGACCCCGGAGGTCGCAGCCGCGCTGGAGGGTGCGGCGCAGGACCGCCGCATGTCGCGCGCCCACGTCAAGGTGCTGATGGGCGGCCTGCCGGCGGCGGTCGAGTTCTACGGCTCCGCCCCCACCCCCAATCTGGTGGTGGTGGAGAGCAAGGGCCGCGCCGAGGACATCCTCGGCCATCTCGACGGTCTCGCCGAGGTCTGCGATCCCGGCACCAAGGTGCTGGTCATCGGCCACGTCAACGACGTGTTGCTCTACCGCGAACTGGTCCGCCGCGGCGTCAGCGAATACGTCGTCGCCCCCCTCGACCTCTTCGACGTGCTGCGCACCATCGGCGATCTCTATCACGCCCCCGACGCAGCGCTGCTCGGCCGGTCGATCGCCTTCATCGGCGCCAAGGGTGGCTGCGGCTCCTCGACCATCGCCCACAACGTCGCCTGGTCGATCGCCAAGATCTTCGCCCATGACGTTCTGGTCGCCGACCTAGACCTCGCCTGGGGCACCGCCGGTCTCGATTTCAACCAGGACCCGACTCAGGGCGTGCTCGAGGCGCTGCTCTCGCCGGAGCGCATCGACGAGGTCTTTCTCGATCGCCTGCTCACCAAGTGTTCGGACCACCTGAGCCTGCTCGCCGCCCCGGCGCTGCTCGATCGGCCCTACGACTTCGAGGAGCTCGCCTTCGATCCGACCGTCGAGGTCGCGCGCGGCAACGTCCCCGTGGTGGTGATCGACCTTCCGCACCAGTGGACCGGCTGGGTGCGCCGCCAGCTGCGCGAGGCCGACGAGGTGGTGATCGTCGCCACGCCGGATCTCGCCAACCTGCGCAACGCCAAGAACCTCGCCGACGTGCTGCGCGCCGCCCGGCCCAACGACGCCCCGCCCAAGCTGGTCTTCAATCAGGTCGGCATGCCCAAGCGCCCCGAGATCAAGCTCGAGGAATTCG
>ERZ1645187.3913-NODE-3913-length-12300-cov-8.897509_pt1 | contig 12300 bp, 10 predicted proteins | sample MGYA00575352_ERZ1645187 | MGnify/ENA primary metagenome ERZ1645187 (study PRJEB40837, sample SAMN11349314) | freshwater sediment metagenome | isolation source: river sediment | host: Sediment | place: India: Wazaribad , New Delhi | collected 2017-02-21 ... | reverse complement strand
TGGCACGCGGTCGAGAGCACGGGTGACAGGTTCAAGGAGAGACATCTCGAGGACTTCGCCAACCTGGCCGTCTTGCTCAGGCCATCGGACGCGATCGATCGTGCGACGTTGCGCGATCGCCGGCGCATGCGAAGCATGATCGGGCTACTTGAGGGCCGACGCGCGATCGTACGGCGTGTCGCCGGCGGAACCGAAGCGATTGAGATGTTGCGGGAGGTACTTGCTTGAGCGTGACCCGGGGTGCGCCCCTCGCTCGTTCGGGGCCCCCCTTTCATCTCCATCAGCGGACCTGGCGACAAAGGTCACGTTCGAGCCGGTGCGGCGCCGTGGCTCGCCTCGGACAACGCCGCAGCCCTTTCGTCCTGTGAGAGCAGGCCTCCCATCGGTGACACCTCACGCATCTCGATCGACTCGCGGTCCAGACCGGTCATGACTCGGTGGAGGCCCAGCACGTCACCTTCTTCGACGAGCGACGTCCACCGCGCCACGTTGCGGACGTGGGGCTGACCGGTGGCACCAGCACGAAGGCGGCGCAGATTGCGCTCGATCGTTGGTAGCCACTCCGCCAGGCTTCCCCGGGTCAGGTGTGACGAGAGTCGGCGATGCAGTACCCATGACCGACGCTCGGAGCGCGTCAGCTCGGGCACCGCTACCCGCCGGACAACTTCCAGTCGATAACCCATGCACGACAGCAGGCGATCGAGTTGCTCGTCGCTCAGGTCGACCTTCCCCGAGACGAACTGGCTGATGCTCGGCTGATGGGCGCCACTCATTCTGGACAGCTCGGATTGGGTGGTGCCCGTCTCGAGCATCACTTGGTGCAGCAGACTGCCTTGGACCTTCATGGGTCAAGACATAGCATGAAATGCTATAGCGTGCATCGCTTCCGCGAGTGTGCAGCTGGCCGCTTGGGTTCGCAATCGGGCGGGTCGTGTCGTGCTTCACTCGAACGAGATCGAGTACCTCCACGTCGCAGACCGTCATGCGACTCGTCTGTTTCAAACCCTGCGAATCGACTGGTACAAAGTCGGCGTCCTGCGCTGCTTGGCCGTGGTGGTCCGCCGTTCTCCTACGGCGCCTCGCCGATTCTCTGCACTTCGCTCGCCGATTTTCTTGGAGCGCGCGCGTCCGGAGGGGCGCGCGCCGGCCTGTGGGGCGCCGTCGCCGCTTGAGTCGCGGTGACGTCTCGCCGACTCCGGCGTCACCTGGGGCGACCGCCGGGACACCCGAGCTGCATCCGGCCGTCGGAGACGCGCGAGTGCCTGGTTCCGCTCGCACTTCCCGGGCGCCGACATCACTCGTAGTGGGTCCACATGCGCAGGACGTGGACCACGTGCTGATCCGGAAGGACCTCGTAGACGAGGCGGTGCTGAATGTTGATGCGCCGTGAGTAGCAGCCTGCGAGGTCGCCGACCAGCTTCTCATACCGGGTAGACACGGCGAACGGGTCCTCGGCCACCACGTCCAGCAGGTGCTGGGCCTTGGGCTTGAGCCCCGCGGAGGCCAGTTCGCTGGCGTCCTGCTGGGCCAGGCGCGAGTACACCGGAGTCCAGCGGCTCACCAGTCGAGCTCGGTCGAGCCCGCCTCGATCCCCTCCACGCGCGCGCGACGGATCGACTTCGCCAACCCCGGCACCGACTCCAGGAAGAGCGTCTCCTGGATCACCCGCCAGTCCTCCTCGTCAACCAGCACGGCGTTAATCGTGCGCGATGCGGGTGGGTCGGTACTGGACCTCGATGATGTCGATCCGCGAGGTTGACGACGCCACCGCCCTTGGCGTTCCTCGCCGACTGTTCTATCGAACCGGGCAGGCAAATTGCCCGTGAGTTCGCCGCCCACGCTCCAACTCCGCTGGGCAGAAGTTGCCGAACTTCCAACTGAAACGCGACTTGGTAGTAAGTTGGCGTGGTGGATGCAAGCCGATTTGTCGAAAGTCTGTTCGGTGGTCCAGCCCGGGAGCCGGGGAACAGGGCGGCCTTCACCTACTACCTCCCCCGTCCCATCCCGCGGGGCCTCGACCTCAGCCCGGACGTCGTCGCTGGCCTTTCGGACGCGGACGCTGCCCTCGGTCTGCTGCAGGGTCTTGGGATACTGATCCGCGACCCCAGCCTCCTGATCGGTCCGTACCTCCGCCGTGAGGCGCTGGCCAGCTCGAGGATCGAGGGGACGCAGGCGTCATTGTCTGACGTGTTGCAGGCTGAGATCGACGACGAGTCGCGCACAGACGACACAGGAGAGGTCGAACGCTACCTGGAGGCGACCGCACAGGCATACGAACTCGCGAAGACCCTCCCGATCACCCAGCGGCTGGTGCTCCAGGTGCACGCCACCCTGCTGCGCGGTGTCCGTGGCGAGGAGAAGTCACCGGGCGAGTTCCGCAGGACACCGGTCTGGGTGGGGCACACCGGTGCGACGCCGGACACCGCAGTCTTCGTGCCACCGCTCCCCGCCCATTTGCCAGAACTGATGCAGGACTGGGAGGTCTTCGTCAATGACGAGGGGCGGGCTCTCCCACCGCTCATCCAGGCGGCACTCATGCACTACCAGTTCGAGACCATCCATCCCTTCCTGGACGGCAACGGCCGGATTGGCCGGCTGCTGATCAACCTCCTGCTGATGGAACGCGATCGCCTGGCGATGCCTCTCCTGTACCTGTCCAACTACTTCGAGACACACCGCGACGCCTACTACGAGAGACTGCAGGGCGTGCGCGAGAGGGGCGACATCGACGCCTGGCTGGTGTTCTTCCTCGAAGCGGTGAAGAGCCAGGCCGGTGACGCCGTTGCCCGATCGCGGCGTCTCGTGGAGATCCGCGAGAGCTACCACAGCGAAGCGATCAAGGAACGGTCGAACCTCGCCCGCCTGGTCGAGATCATCGTGAGGAACCCGTTCGTCACCGTGAGGTCCGTTCAGGTTCAGCTGGAGATGACGAACCAGGGCGCGCGCAATCTCATCAGGAGCGCCGTCGACCGCGGGTGGCTCCGCAGTTTGGGGACTCGTGGCAGGGGAGGCCGGGAACGCTGGTACGCGTCGGCGATCCTCGAGGTGATGGAAGCTCCGATGGACTACACGTCGGCCTTCTGAGTCAGACGCGGACGCTGCCCATTGGTCTACTGCAGGATCTCGGGGCCCGCTCCTTCACCGACCGGTCACCATGGGTATCTTGCGCGAGGTCTTCCTCGCCTGCGGCTCCGATCTGGAGGTCGCCGCTCGTCCGCTGGACGGACGGAGCGGTCCGCTTCGTCGCGCCCATCCAGATGGCGCTCGACTGCATCGGACTGGGCGGTGAACTGCGCGAACACGCACTCCACGAGATCAGGACGTGGTGCCCACAGAACCCTGGGCCAAGGGGTCACACGAGTACGCGCAGCGCGCACGTCCGGGGCGGCACGCGCCAGCCGCCGAGGCGCCGTCGCCGATCCCTGAGGAGTCTCGGCGAAATCTCGCCGACTGCGCCGTCACCTGGGATGACCGCCAGGTGGACCTTGACCGCATCCGTCCGACGTGCCAGCAGCAGCCACCCGCACTCGTCGTGCGCTCACAAGTGTTCACTTGAGTAGCTCAAGAATGTATAGTATCGGAGATCATGTCTGCTAGGTTGGCGTCATGGTCCTCGAGTCACTGGTGGCACGCCGGGTAAGCGGCTTGCTGGCGCGCTTGGCCGCGGTCGAGCCTGTGATCGCACTTCACGGCCCGCGGTCGGTGGGCAAGTCGACGGTGTTGCGCGGTCTTGCTCTCGAGGCCGGTGGGTCGGTGCTGGACCTGGATGATGTCGACGTCCGGGAGGCCGTGGCTGGCAACCTGGCGGCGGTGGTGGCCCGCGCCACACCGCTGTTCGTCGACGAGTACCAGCGGGTGCCCGACATCCTGGACGCGATCAAGGCACGGCTGAACCGGGAGGGCAGCCTCCCCGGGACCGCCGTCATCACCGGTTCGACCCGCCAGGACGCGTTGCCGGCCACGGCGCAGGCATTGACGGGCCGCCTGCATTCGTTGACCATCTGGCCCCTGTCCCAGGGCGAGTTGGCCGGGGTGCGGGAGAACCTGCTGGAGGGCTTGGCCCGTGACCCGGCCGCGATGGTGGCGCAGGCTCCCGCCTCGACGACGACCCGCGCCGACTACGTGGAGCGCGTGTGCGCGGGTGGGTTGCCCTTGGCGTTGCGCCGCACGGGTGCCGCCCGAGCCCGGTGGTTCGACGACTTCGTGCGGGCCTCGATCGAGCGGGATGCGCTGGAGTTGAGCAGGATCCGCGAGCGGCAGGCGATGGCTGACCTGCTCGCGTTCCTCACTGCGCAGACCGGGCAACTGCTCAACGTGTCCCGGGCGGCCGAGGCGATCGGCGTCAGTCGCGCCACCGTTGAGGGGCACCTCCGACTGTTGGAGGACCTGTTCCTCGTGGTTCGCCTGCCGGCCTGGGGCAGTACGCTGCGCTCGCGAGTCAGCGTCAAACCCAAGGTGCACGTGGTCGACTCCGGGTTGGCTGCCCGCCTGCTTCGGCTCACCCCGGAAAAGCTTGCCGGTCTGGATCCGGCTGCGCTCACCGAGTTCGGTCACCTGCTGGAGACCTTCGTGGTCGGGGAGGTTCGCAAGCAGGCGTCCTGGTTGGACGAGCCCGTTACGTTGGGACACTGGCGCACGAGCGACGGTGCGGAGGTCGATCTCGTGATCGAGTACGACGACGGCACCGTGATCGCGTTTGAGGTGAAGGCCAACGAGCGGGCCACCGCTCCAGACTTCCGTGGTCTCACCCAACTCCGCGACGCGCTCGGAGAACGGTTCGCAGCCGGGATCATCCTGACCACGGGGACCCGCTCCTTCACCTACGCCGACCGCCTCCACGTCATGCCCATCGACCGTCTGTGGACACCGCTCACACTGCAGCCCGTTCCTGAATCGCTGCCGATCTCCTGAGAGTGGCGTTCCGCCCGGATGGGCGGCACACGTCGGTTCTCGTCCGGGTCGTTCGCCTCAGGCAAAAGGAAACGGCGATCCCGCTACTCCGCGCTGCGCCGTGCCGCGAGCACGTCCACGGCACCGAGGTACCCGGCCATCATCGACCTCGCCACGTCCTCCACCACGTCGTCCGGCGGCAGGAACTCCATGTCGTGCAGGGTGGGCAGGCCGTGGCCCGGCCGCTCGTACACGCCCACGAAGCTCATCAGGGTGGCCGCCTGCTCGCCGTAGAAGGAGAAGTCGTCCGACCCCAGGGAGCGCATCGGCACGGCAATCCCGAGCCCCAACTCGGTCAGCCACCGTTCCGACGCCTCCACCACGTCGGGATCGTTCTCCAGCACCGGCTCGCCCGCCACGACGGTGAGCTCCCCGCTCACCCCGTACGCCCGCGCCGTCGACTCCACCAGCACCCGGACGGCCTCCTGCACCAGCCGGCGGTCCTCCCGCCCCATGGTGCGCAGTGTCGCCAGCAGGACGCCCTCCGAGGGGAGCACATTCGCCGCGCCGTGGCCGATGTGGAGCGAGCCGACGCTGATCACCGCCGGGTCCATGGGGGAGACCGTCCGGCGGACCATCTCCGGTAGGCCCAGCGCGATCTGGGCGAGCGCTGCCACGGGGTCGGCAGCCCGGTGCGGGTAGGCCCCGTGGCCCCCGGTGCCCCGGACGGTGATGTGGAGTTCGTCCGACGCCGCGTTAACGGGGCCGGCCCCGGCCGCCACGTGGCCCCGGGGGACGTCGTGATGCACGTGGGCGCCGACGACGACCCTGACCCCCTGGGCGGTCAGGACCCCGGCCCGTGCGATGTCCTCCGCGCCGGACGGGTACTTCTCCTCCCGTGGCTGGAGCAGCAGCACGAGCCCGGCCGGCAGGTTCACCCGTGCGGCCGCTCGCGCGAGCGCCGTGAGGGCGGCCAGATGCACGTCGTGCCCGCACGCGTGGACGGCCCCCTCGGACGCCGCGAACGACGCGCCGGTCCGCTCGGTCCCGGGCAGCGCGTCCAGCTCGCCACGGACGGCGACGGCGTCGCCCTCGCCCGGCCCGATCCGTGCCCAGCCGCCGCAGCCGGCCACCGTCTCGAACTCGATGCCGATGGCCTGGGCCACGGCGGCGGCCGTGTCGCATTCGTCGCCCGAGAGCCGCGGGTCCGCGTGCAACCGGTGCCTCAGCTCGATCGCCCCTGGGAGCTCCTCGCGGAGTTCCGAGAGCCACTGCTGGGCCAGCACCTCGAGGTCCGGCGTCATGAGTCCAGTCCGTAGAGACGGCGGGCGTTCCCGGAGCCGATGAGGTCGATGATGCGCTGCCACTCGTCGTCGGGAAGTGCCGTGTCCCGGAACCAGGTCTCCCGGCAGTGGGCCAGGCCGCGGCGGAACAGGAGGGCACCCAGGTGGTAGAGCTCGGCCGCGCCCCAGGCGTCGGAGGAGAAGAGCGCCTTGTGCCACGGCGTCAGCTCCAGGGACTCGGCGAGGACCTGCGGCGACTGGAACCCCGTGTAGTTGATGGCCAGCCCCACGTCGCAGTAGACGTGCGGGAACACGTGCGCGAGGTAGCCGGCCTCGCGGTGGTACGGGTAGCAGTGCAGCAGCGTGAACGACGCGCCCGATCCCTGCGTCGCCCGGATCAGGTCGGTCAGGAGCAGGGGGTTGCAGCGATGCAGGTCGAGATCGGCGTCGCCGTACCCCACGTGGACCTGGATCGGCACGCCGTGGTCGACTGCGCTCCACACGCCGAACGCGATGAGGATCGGGTCGGTGATCCGGATCTGCCTGGTCGCCCTGATCTCCTGCCGCCAGGACTCGTACGCGCCCACCACTGCGTCGTCCGAGGGCCGTTCCTGCGGGAAGCCGAAGCCGCCACGGTAGGCGGCGATGGTCTTGACGCCGACAGCGGCGGGGAGCCGGGCGGCGAGCGCCGAGCGCAGCGTCTCCGGGTACTCGCCGGCCGCGTCCCCGATCCGGTCCGCGACCGACTCGGCCACCTGCTCCAGGCGAACGACCTCGCGGACGACGGCGCCGGACCGTTCGGCCATGGCGTCCAGGCCGAGGATGCGGTCACCGAGGTGGCCGGTCTCCACCAGGAGCTCCGCGAAGCCGCCACTCCGGAGGAAGCGACGGTTCACCTCAACGGCACCGAGGTCGGCACGCCGGGCCACGTAGTCCTCCGCCGGCGCGAACGCCGGCAGGTCAAGCACCGGGGCGCAGTGGGCCCGGACGGCGAGGCCCACCTGCGTGTCGAAGAACGAGCAGCCGGGCGCGGCCGGCACCGACGACTCGGTGATGAGGTCCTCGAACGCCGCCCGGTCGAGATCCGTCTCCACGACTCCGTGACAGTGGTGGTCGACCAGCCCGGCGGGCTCGCCCGGGACGAGGGGTGCGTCAGTAGGCATCGGCGTACGCCTCGCACTGCTGGGTCAGACTGAGGGGGGCCATCTCCTCCACCTCGAGGCGCTTGATCCGCAGGAAGGTCTGCAGGTACTCCGACGGCAACCAGGTACGGACCCTCTCCGACTGCTCCAGGCGGTCCAGCGCCTCCGAGAGGCTGCTCGGCAGGGCCGTCAGTTCGCGGTGGGCTCCCTCCATGTCGAGCTCGCCGGTGATCACCTCGGCGGGGGCGAGCTCCTCACGGAGGCCCTCCAGCCCAGCGCGGACAAGGCTACCGAGCAGCAGCCACGGGTTTGCGCCACCGTCCGCGCCGCGGAACTCGAAGTGGAGCTGTTTCTGGGGGTCCCGTCCGCCGATCTCCACGGTGGGCACGATCCGGACGAGCGCCTCGCGGTTGTGCAGCCCGAGGAACGCCCGGGCGGAGGACCAGTTCGACGGCACGAGTCGCTGGTAGGAGACGGTCAACGGTGCGAAGAGGGAGGTCATGTCCGGGGAATCGCGGAGGATCCCGGCCACGAAGGAACCCGCCAGCTCGGACACCCGGCCGGGCCGGTCGGCATCCCACGCCAGGTTGCGGCCCTCGTCGTCGGACAGGCTGAAGTGGATGTGAACGCCGCTGCCCGAGCCGCCCGGCTCGACCACCGGCGAGAACGTGGCCCGGTGCCCGTTGGCGCTGTACACGTCGCGGACCAGGTCCCGGATGAGGATGGCCCGGTCGCAGGCCTCCACCGCGGCGGAGGGCCGGGTGGTGATCTCGAACTGGTGGTGCCCGTACTCGGGGAGCCAGGACTCCGGTTCCAGGCCACTCTCGACCATGGCGTTCAGGAGCTGGGTGCCGATCGGCTCCGCGCTGCGGAAGCTGCGGAAGGAGAAGGGGTGGTGTGGGTACGTCGCGTCCCGATCGACGAACTCGTGCTCGAAGGCGCAGGTCAGGGTGATGCCGAACTCGTCGTGCAGGGCGGCGAGCGCGTCCTTCAGGATCGTCCGTGCACAGCAGGACCAGGGCTGCCCGTCGGTGTGCACGATGTCACCGAAGACGAAGTCGAGGTCCGGCTGGTCGGGCACCCCCCTGATCGTGCGACGTGAGGCGAAGTCCGGCTTGATGCGCAGGTCGCCCGTGGAACCGAACGGGATCTCGTCGACGATGTGGCCGTGCGTCCCGATCCCGAGGTTGGCGGGGACCCACCCGATGGTGCTCCCCTCGGTGACGTTTCGGGTGAGCAGGGCACGCCCCTTGGTGAGGGCGGTGATGTCGCTGGTGGCGAAGAACGTCATGCCGGCGGGGGCATGGGTGGCGTCGTGCTGGATGTTGCTCATTCGAGTTCCTCCCGGGTCAGGCGGGCACCGATTCGGTCTGCGAGGCCGGGTGCGACGAGCACGACGATGAGCCCGGTCAGGCACCAGACCCCGGCAATGATGGGGAAGTACGTGTAGGGGGGCTCCTGGCCCACCAGTTGCACCAGGAAGACGTACGCGAGGTACCCGAGACCGAGCACCGGCACGACCGCCTCCCAGCGGGGCACCGGTGAGCGTGAGATCGCGTACCGGATTGCCCCGACCGACGTCATCCCGTAGGCGACGACCATGCAGAGGGTGGCGATTGTGGCGTACCAGTAGTACACCTCGATCGACCCCTGGCCGCCGAGGAACAGTCCGAGCACCAGGACCAGCGTCACCGCGAGGACCACGTACAGGGCGTGGGCCGGGACGCCGTGGACGTTCACCCTTCCCAGCGTGGCCGGGCCGAAGCCGTCCCGGGCGAGGGCGAACAGCAGCCGGGAGGCGGCCGCCGTCGACGACACGCGCGATGCGAGCGCGACGACGAACGCGATCACCGAGATCAGCACCGCGAACCAGGCGACGATGTAGATGGAGCTCATGTCGGTCAGCGTGGAGCTGGCGCCGGCGAAGGCCGCGATGCCCGCCTCGTCGGTGCCATAGCCGATGGTCTGGGCGAACATGATGAAGGTGTACAGGAAACCCGCCAGGACCACGGCGAACAGCAAGGCTCGCGGGATCGTCCGGTGGGGGTCCTTCGCCTCCTCGCTCAACGACGTCCCGGACTCGAAGCCTGCCCAGGACAGGAAGCCAAACACGGACGCCGTCATCACGGCGTTCATGCCCGCTCCGGATGGCAGGAGGGAGCCCAGGTCGACTCCGGTGCTGACAGGGGAGTCGGGCCCGCCCACCCGTACGATGACGATGACGGCGAGGATCACCATGGCGATGATCCCGAGGAACCCGATCGCCAGGAGGACCCGCGTGGTGGTCAGGGACTCGCGCGTGTTCATGAGAAGTGCGAGGGCGGCGACCACCAGGGGAACGAGCACCCACCAGCCACCCGTCATGGTGAGGCCCAGCTGGCCCAGCATCGCCTCGAAGAAGACGGCGCACGCGCCGGTGATGCAGGCGGCGAAGAACACGTAGGTGCCGAGGAGGGCGAAGCCGCCGAAGAACCCGGCCCGTGGCCCCAGCGTGGAGCCGGCGAGCGCGTAGACGCTGCCGGCGTGCGTGAAGAACCGGGTCAGTCGGATGAAGGCGTACGCCACGAGGAGGGTGCCCACGAAGGAGACGATGAAGGTGAAGGGAACCGCCTTCCCCACGAGATTGGCGATGCCGATGCCGTTCAGTGCCATGGCCATCACGGGTCCCATGAACCCGACCGACAGCGCCGTCACCTCGAACAGGCCGAGCCTGCGATGCAGACCCTGTTCCGACACTGGACTGGCGGGACTGTATGCGCTCACCTTGTGGAGCATAGGGTGCTGGTTTGCACGTCACTGCTCGTTTGGGCCGCTTGCCCCGGGAGTTGCCGAGCGCCCCGCCCGACGCCACCTTTCCGCCACACCAGTCGCGACCGCGGAAGTGTGACAGAGCCCACGGCCTGCCGCACTGCCCTCGGCCGCAACGCCCTCGCCTACAGCGGCCCGTCCCACACGGCGGGCAGCTTGTCCAGCGCCTCACGCTGCTGGACCTCGAACACCTTCATGTACCGGGCCGTGGTGGCCAGCGACCGGTGCCGCATCAGCGTCTGCACGATCCGGGAGTCCACGCCCGCCTCGAGGAGGCTGGTGGCGAAGTGGTGGCGCAGCATGTGCCCGGTGACGTCCAGGCCGTGCCGAGCGAACGCCCGGGAGATCACCGCGCTGACCGAGTTGGCGGTGACCGTCCTCCCGGGGTGGGTGGGGGAGGGGAACCAGGGCCCCGCCGTCGGGTAGCGCCCGGCGAGGGCCAGCAGCTGGTCGTGGACGGGCAGCACGTGGTCGCTCTCGCCCTTGCCGAGGATCCGCACCCGCCGCTCCGCGACGTCCAGGTACTCCCCGCGGAAGGAGGCCATCTCGCTGACCCGCAGCCCCGCGTACGCCCCGAGCAGGATCTTGGCCCGCGTGTCCGGCGCCAACCGCCCGGCGAGCACCCGCCGGATCTGCTCCCGCGTGGCGGGTTTCGGCAGGTACACCGGGCCACGCGGCTTCTGCAGCCGGTCCAGCGGGCTCGTCTCCCGCCGCCCCGTGACCACCAGCCAGCGCCACCACGCCTTCAGCACGGACCAGTAGTGTTCCCGCGTTCCCCTGCTCCACGGCTGCGCCAGCCACAGGGCGACGGCGTCCGCCGGCGCGTCCTCCGCCCGCGCCCCGACGTCGCGCTCGAACTGGGCGAGCACCCGCAGCCGGTCCGCGACGGTCCGCTCACCCAGCCCCTGGCCGAGCATGTGGACGTGCCACGTCGCGAACAGGGGATTGGTCTCCACTCCGACGACGGTAGGCGACCAGACCCCTCGGGTGGCGGCGCCGTCGTCCCGCCTGTGGACAGCGGCGCGCCACGCAGGGTTGGGCCAGCTGCGATCGTCGCACAGCGTGATGTGACCGTTCGATCACACCACCATGATGTGACCGTTCCCGCACATCACGGCAGCGCCAGCCGGAACACCTTCCGCCAGGCCGAGCCGACCTGCTTCCACAGCGGCCCGGTGGTGTACGGCAGGCCGTAACGCTCGCACACGTCCCGCACCTTCACGGCCACCTCGGCGTACCGGTTGGACGGCAGGTCCGGGAACAGGTGGTGCTCGATCTGGTGGGAGAGGTTGCCGGTGGCGATGTGCATGAGCGGGGACCCGGAGATGTTCGCCGAGCCGAGCATCTGCCGCAGGTACCAGTCCCCGCGGGTCTCTCCCTCGATCATCTCCTCGGTGAAGGTGTCCGCCCCGTCCGGGAAGTGACCGCAGAAGATCACGGCGTGTGCCCACACGTTGCGGGTGGCGTTCGCCAGTGCCGCACCCAGCAGCGCCTGCTTCCCCGAGCCGGTGAGCATCGCCAACCCGGGTGTGGCCACGTAGTCCTTCGCGATCTGGCGCGCGAACTTGGCGCCCAGCAGCTTCAGGTCCGCCCGCAGCGCCGCCTTCGACTTGGTCCCCTCCTTCACCGCGTCCAGCTCCAGGTCGAACAGGGCGATGCCCCACTCGAAGATCGGTGCCAGCCCGGCGTTGACCACCGGGTTCAGCAGGTGGCGCGGCTCCCACGGGATGTCCTCGTCCATCCGGAGGATGTTGTAGCCAACGTCCCGGTCCTTCCCCACCACGTTCGTCCACGTGTGGTGCAGGTCGTTGTGCGAGTGCTTCCACCCCACCGCCGGCGCCACGAAGTCCCACTCCCACGTGGTGGAGTGGATGTCCGGGTCCTTCATCCAGTCCCACTGCCCGTGGAGCACGTTGTGCCCGATCTCCATGTTCTCCAGGATCTTCGCCGCCGACAGCATCGCCGTGCCCGCCACCAGCGCCGCCGGGAACCGGGCCGCCAGCAGCGTCGCGCGGCCCGCCATCTCCAGGCCGCGCTGCACGGCGATCACCCGGCGGATGTACGCCGCGTCCTTCGCGCCACGGCTGGCGAGCACCTCGTCCCGGATGGCGTCCAGTTCCGCGCCGAGCCGCGCCACGTCCTCGTCGCTCAGGTGCGCCGCCGTCGGCGGGCTGACG
>ERZ1645187.3912-NODE-3912-length-12301-cov-6.051364_pt1 | contig 12301 bp, 11 predicted proteins | sample MGYA00575352_ERZ1645187 | MGnify/ENA primary metagenome ERZ1645187 (study PRJEB40837, sample SAMN11349314) | freshwater sediment metagenome | isolation source: river sediment | host: Sediment | place: India: Wazaribad , New Delhi | collected 2017-02-21 ... | reverse complement strand
AGGACGTGCTCTATCTCGGGCGCGGCACATCCTATCCGCTGGCGCTGGAAGGCGCACTGAAGCTGAAGGAAATCAGCTACATCCACGCCGAGGGGTATGCCGCCGGCGAACTCAAGCACGGCCCGATCGCTTTGATCGAGGAGACGCTGCCGGTCATCGTGCTCTCCCCGCGCGATCACTGGTTCGACAAGACCGTTTCCAACGTGCAGGAAGTGGCGGCGCGCGGTGGGCAGATCCTGCTGATCGGGCCGGACGGCATCGCGGCGGAAACCGGCCTTGCCAACGCGCAGTCGATCGAGATGCCGGAGATGGCGCCGAACTTCACCGCCATCGTCTATTCGGTGCCAATCCAGCTGCTCGCCTATCACACAGCGGTGGCGATGGGCAAAGATGTCGACCAGCCGCGCAATCTGGCGAAATCGGTGACCGTGGAATAGGCATTTTGTTTGCTTCCTTTCGGCGTGAACGCTGCTATTGAGCGTGCCGACAGGAGCCAGAATGTCGCAGACGCCGCTTCCCTTGCCGCCGACGACCGAGCCGGTGCCCGCCCCGGGGGCACGCGGCGCGCGACTGCGCGGCTATTTCCTCACCGGCCTTGTGGTGGCTGGTCCGCTGGCGGTGACGGCCTATCTGTCGTGGAGCTTCATCAACTGGATCGACGGCTGGGTGAAGCCGTTCGTGCCGGCGAAGTACTGGCCGGATACCTATCTGCCGTTCTCGCTGCCCGGCTTCGGGCTGATCATCCTGTTTGTCGGTCTGACGACGCTTGGCTTCCTCACGGCCAATCTCGTCGGCCGCACGCTGCTCGATTTCGGCGAGGGGCTGGTCAACCGGATGCCGATCGTCCGTGGCCTTTACAAAAGCGCCAAGCAGATTTTCGAGACGATCTTCTCCCAGTCCGGCACGTCGTTCCGCAAGGTTGGTCTGGTGCAGTATCCCGGGCCGGGCCTGTGGTCGATTGTCTTCATCTCCGCGCCGCCCTCCGGCGATATTGCAGCGAAACTGCCGGGCGGCGACGATTTTATCTCGGTCTTCCTGCCCTGCGCGCCAAACCCGACGACCGGCTTCTTCTTCTACATCCGCCGCTCCGAGGTGGTGGAAATCCAGACCTCGGTGGATGACGCGTTCAAGATCGTCCTGTCCCTCGGCCTCCTGAAGGAAGAGGACCAGCAGGCTGAACTGGCGCGGCTGGCCGGCAGCGGCAAGACGAAGATTTTCGGCTAGGGACGGCGTTCCGCCGGCCGTTCAAGGCTGCTTGCGGCAGGCAAACGGCGGGAAGGTGGAGGCCATGCCGGCGTTCATCGCCATCATCACCAGCATGTTGGCCACTTCCAGCTCCGCCGCTGAGCGGGGACAGACGTCGGCCGGCGCGGTGCAGCCTGAGGCGATGAAGGCGGCGTGGCGCGCCTGAAAATCGGCGGAGAGACCAGCAAGGCCGCGCTTCTGGGCCAGCGTTGTCCAGGCCTCGGTGTAGCGGGCGCATTTCTCCTCGCTCCAGCTGCGGGTGCCCTCGCGTGTCGCCGGTTGGGCGGCGAGAGGCGTGCACGCCAGAACAAGGCTGAGGGTAGTCACGGTCCGACGCGCCGTCAGGTTCACCCGGTCACCTCGAACCAGGTAAAAAGCCCGGCATCGAAATGCTCGGCATTGGTGGAGCGGATTGCCCATTTGCCGGGGTTGGTCGCATCGAAGGCGATTCGCGACAGCGTATTCTCCGGCATGTGCAGCGTATCCATGAAATACGGCTCCCAGCCATCATCCAGCGGATGCAGCAGGCGGAAGACGTGGCCATGCACCGTCAGCACCTGCGACCAAGCCGTACGGTTGAGGATCGCGAGAACCACCGGCGCCCCGCGCCGGACAGTGAACAGCGGCTTGCCGGAAAAGCCGTTGGCCGCGCCGCCATTGAGGCGGAAGACCGGTACGTTCGGAGCGAACAGCCGCTCGACATCGGCCGGCCTGGGCGCCGGAGCACCCGGCGCCGGCTTGTCCATTCCGCCGGTGATCGACAACTCGGCCCGCAGCGCATTCTGCAGACGGATCGAGGGGGGCACGTCGTTCATCGGCAGCGGCTGCACCGGCGGGCGCGGCGGCAGCGCCTCGCCCTCGGTCATGAAGCGGACAACAGCGATGCCTGCGCCCAGCGCGACGATCACGCGCCCTTCGGCTTTCGCTTCGGCCGGCGCATCCAGCATCACGTCATAGCGCGAGCCGGGCAACAGCACGACTGTGCGCTTGAGCGGATCGAACGGATCGCAGGCCTGCCCGTCGAGCGCGACCACCGTGGCCTTCATGTTCTCGAACCGCATCGGCATGATGCGGGCGTTGGCGAGGCTGGCAAGGCGCAGTCGGATCCGCGCACCCGGGCGAACTGTCACTGTCTCGGGCGCGACAGCACCGTTGACCAGCAGCACATTGCCCAGCCGCCCGGTGCGGGCGCTGTCGATCCGCGCGCCGAAATCCTCGATCAGCCCCCCTTCGGCCGAGACCCTGACATCATCGAGCGCCGCGACATGATCGAGATCGACCGGCGGCGGATGGGTCTCCTCGACGATGAAGACGCCGGAAAGCCCGCGTTCGCGCTGCTCGGCCGTACGGCCGGCGAGGCAGGGGCCATAGACATAGGTGCCGGCGTCCGGTGTCTCGATGCGAATCGCGCGGGCTTCGCCCGGGGCAATGGGCAGGGCGGTGAGGCCGGGCAACCCGTCGGCGCTGTTGACCGTGCGCAGGCCGTGGATGTGCAGGCCCGTCGGCTGGTCGAGCCCGTTGGTGATCTGAAGCTCGACCAGTGTGCCGCGCCGGGTGCGGATGACCGGGCCGGGCGCGGCACCGCCAATCGTGTGGAGCAGGCTCTCCGGCCCGCCGGGCTTCAGCGCCCGTCTGAGGGGGACAAGCGGCAGCGGCACGATCTGTGCGGCGGGCAGGGGCGGCGTCGGTTGGGCCAGTGCCGGCACGGGCGCAAGCGCCCCGGCGCCGAGCGTGGCGAGAACGGTGCGGCGGGAGAGGAGGTAAGGCATCGGGTCCATCGTCCGGCTCTGGGCGGTGGCCCCGACGCGGCGGGGCTTCGCCCACCCATAGCGGGCTTTGACGGAAACCGGCAAGAGCCGCATATTTTTGATGCAGGATGTCAATTCGCTTGATATAGGGGCCGCTCGCGTGGCGGCAGGCCGTCGCGGTGAGCCTCAACCTTTCAGCGGGCGTGGCGGAACTGGTAGACGCACCGGATTTAGGTTCCGGCGGCGAAAGCTGTGGGGGTTCGAGTCCCTCCGCCCGCACCAGAGCCGAACGGTTGGCAGGCACCCGTGGCAGTTTGCGCCGATCCCTCAGGTTTCACCAACGATCGTTCCGGATTTCATCATGCAGCTTACCCAAACCCACTCCGAGGGGCTCAAGCGTCAGTTTCAGGTCAAGGTTTCGGCTGCTGATCTCGCCACCCGAGTGGCCGCCGAGATCGAGACGCTGAAGACCAAGGTGCGGATCAACGGCTTCCGCCCGGGCAAGGTGCCGACTGCGCACCTCAAGCGCCTTTATGGCAAGTCGGTGCTGGCGGATGTGGTGCAGAACACCGTTTCGGAAGCCAACCGCCGCATCGTCGAGGAAAACGCGCTGAAGCTGGCGATGGAGCCGCAGATCGATTTTCCCGAGGACAAGGAACTGATCGACCGGATGTTCGAGGGCAAGGAAGACCTGGCCTTCGGTGTCAATCTTGAGGTGCTGCCGAAGATCGAGATCCAGGACCACTCGGACATCGAGGTGGTGCGCGAGGTCGTCAGGATCGAGGACAAGGAAGTGGATTCCGCGCTGGAGCGGATGGGTTCGCAGAACCGCGCGTTCAACGACAAGGGCAAGAAGAAGGCCGAGGACGGCGACAAGCTGACGATCGACTTCGTCGGCACGATCGAGGGCGTGGCGTTCGACGGCGGCTCGTCCACCGATGTGGACCTCGTGCTCGGCTCGGGCAGCTTCATCCCCGGCTTCGAGGAGCAGCTCGTCGGCGCCAAGGCGGGCGACGAGAAGACCATCACCGTCACCTTCCCCGAGGGGTATCAGGCCGCCCATCTCGCCGGCAAGCCGGCGGAGTTCGCAGTCACGGTCAAGGCCGTCGCCGCACCGGGCGATGTGGTGATCGATGACGAACTGGCCAAGAAGTTCGGCATGGAGAGCCTTGACGCGCTCAAGGACGCGATCCGCAAGTCGCTGGCGCAGGAACTGAGCGAGTTCGCGCGCTCGAAGACCAAGCGCCAGTTGCTCGACGCGCTCGACAAGAAATATGCCTTTGATCTGCCGCCGACGCTTGTCGAGCAGGAGTTCACCACGGTCTGGACGCAGGTGAAGCAGGACATCGAGGCCCGCAAGACCTCGTTCGAGGCGGAAGGCACCTCCGAGGAGGCCGCCCGCGCCGATTATCAGCGCATCGCCGAGCGCCGTGTGCGCCTTGGCCTCGTCCTCGCCGAGATCGGTGACAAGTCGGAGATCAAGATCACCGACGACGAGGTGACCCAGGCGCTGGTCGCCCGTGCGCGGCAGTTCCCCGGGCAGGAAAAGCAGGTGTGGGATTTCTATCGCAACAACCCGCAGGCGATGGCCGAAATCCGCGCGCCGATCTTCGAGGACAAGGTGATCGACACCATCATCGCCACCGTGAAGGTGACCGAGAAGGACGTGACCCGCGAAGAATTGATGAAGGACGACGAGGACGACAAGGCCGGCGAGGCCAAGGCCGACGCCAAGCCGAAGAAGGCTGCCAAGAAGAAGGCCGAGTAATCGGTACTTCTCCGGTTTCGTCCGGTTCAGGGACGTTGGAAAACCCCGCTTCGGCGGGGTTTTTTGTTGGCCGGCAAATGGCTGTTGATAGCCCGCTGCCCGGGGCACGCCGCCGGGTGGCACGGGCCTTGCAAACCATGCCAAGGGATGAAACCTTGAGCTTATGGACCCGCCGGAAGCTGCGGGCAGGGAGATGATCATGATCAATCGCAGGCACATCGTCGGCGCGGCTGCGCTGGCGCTCGGCATGGTTGCGGGCGCGGGCGCTGCCACGGCCCAGACGGCGATCAAATTCACGCTCGATTGGGTGTTTCAGGGGCCGACCTCGCCGTTCCTCGTGGCGCTGGACAAGGGATACTACAAGGCCGAGGGGCTGGATGTGACCATGGACCCGGGGCAGGGCTCGGCCGGCGCGGTGCAGCGGGTCGCCACCGGCGCCTACCAGATCGGATTCGCGGATGTGAACTCGCTGATCGAATACAACGCCAAGAACCCGGGCAAGGAAGTCACGGCCGTTTTCATGGCCTATGATTTTCCGCCGTTCGGCCTCTATGCGCTGAAGAAGAGCGGCATCAAGACGGTGAAGGACCTTGAGGGCAAGAAGCTCGGCGCGCCGGTGTTCGATGCTTCGTTCCGGCTGTTCCCGGCGTTCGCCAAGACGGTGGGCATCGACCGCGCCAGGGTGGAGAGCGTCAACCTGACGCCGCAACTGCGCGAGCAGAGCCTTGTGCAGGGCTCGGTCGATTTCATCTCCGGCCATTATTTCTCGTCGATGCTGGACCTGAAGGCGAGGGGCGTGAAAGAGGATGATATCGTCAAGTTCATGTATTCGGACTTCGGCATGAACGTCTACGGCAATGGCATCATCGTCTCGCCGGAGCTGGCGAACAATCCGGCGGCTGTCACCGGTTTCATCCGTGCCACGGTGAAGGCGTGGAAGGAGGTGGCCGCAAACCCGGCGCTTGGCATCGCCGCCACCAAGAAGCGCGACCCGTTGATCGACGAGAAGCTGGAGGCGGAGCGGCTCGATATCTCGCTGAAATCCAACGTGCTGACGCCTTATGTGAAGGCCAACGGCATGGGCGACGTCGACCCCGCGCGGTTCGCCAAGGCGCTCAAGGAAGTGGCGGATGCGTTTGGCCTGCCGGCGGCGCCGGCGGCGGACAAGGTGTTCACCTCGAAGTTCCTGCCGCCGAAGGCGGACCGCATGGTCGCGCCGTAAGCACACTGGGCAAAAATATGGCGCAGGCTGCTGAAAATGACGGCGCCCCTCTGGTTGAACTGAGGGGCGTCAGCCTTGCCTACGGGCGCGGGGCGGACGCGACTCTGGCGCTGTCGGATGCGACGCTGTCGATCGACAAGGGCGAGTTCATCGCCGTGGTCGGCCCCTCCGGCTGCGGAAAATCGACACTGATGAAGCTGGTCACCGGCCTTTTGCCGCCGACATCGGGCGATATCCTCGTCCATGGCCGGCGGGTGACAAAGCCGATCCGCGGCGTCGGCATGGCGTTCCAGAACCCGACACTGATGCCCTGGCGGACGACGCGCGACAACATCCTGCTGCCGCTGGAGGTGGTCGAGCCGCACAAGCAGCGGTTCAAGGCCAACAAGGCCGAGTACGTCGAGCGGGTGGAAAAGCTGCTCGCCTCGGTCGGCCTCGGCGGGTTCGGCGACAAGTACCCGTGGCAGCTTTCGGGGGGAATGCAGCAGCGCTCCAACCTCTGCCGTGCGCTGGTGCACGAGCCGGAAATCCTGATGCTCGACGAACCGTTCGGCGCGCTCGATGCGTTCACGCGCGAGGATCTCTGGGGCGTGATGCAGAAGCTGTGGATGGAGCGGCGCTTCACTGCCGTGCTGGTGACGCATGACCTGCGCGAGGCGGCGTATCTCGCCGATACGATCTATGTCATGTCCAAGCGGCCGGGCCGGGTGATCGTGAAGAAAACAGTCGATCTGCCGCGCCCGCGCACGCTGGAAAGCACGTTCGAGCCGCATTTCGTCGAGATCGTGCATGAGCTGCGCGATCTGATCCATCAGGAGTATGCGGTATGAGCGAAACGGCCCGCTATTACCTGAAGCTCGCCATGCCCTGGCTGGTGATGGCCGCGCTGCTGCTGATCTGGGAACTCGCCTGCATCCTGTTCGCCATCCCGGAGATCATCCTGCCGCGGCCGACGAAGATCTTCGAGGTGTTCATCGCCCGGTTCGATATCCTGCTCCGGTTCTGCCTTGAGACGCTGTGGACGACGACGGCGGGGTTCCTGCTGGCCATCGCCTTCGGCCTGCTGCTGGGGCTGGCGATCGGCGCCTCGCCGTTTGTCTATTCCGGGCTCTATCCGCTGCTGATCGCATTCAACGCCATTCCCAAAGTGGCGATTGTGCCGATCTTGATGATCTGGCTCGGCGTGGGGGCGGCGCCTGCGGTGATCACTGCCTTCGTCATCTCGTTCTTTCCCATCGTCGTCAACGTGGCGACGGGGCTGGCGACGATCGAGCCGGAAATGCGCGATGTGATGCGCTCGCTGGGGGCGACGCAATATGAGATCCTGACCAAGGTGGGCATTCCGCGCGCGATGCCCTATCTCTTCGCCTCGTTGAAGGTGGCGATCACGCTCGCTTTCATCGGCTCGGTGATTTCCGAGACGGTGGGCGGCAACCGGGGCATCGGCTTCCTGATGCTCTCGGCCGGGGCGCGCAACGATGCGCCGACGACGTTCGCCGGGCTGTTCGCCATCGCCATCATGGGCGTGGCAATGTACGCCGTCTGCGCGCTGATCGAGCAGCGGATGACGAAGTGGGCCTTCCGTGGCGAGGTTGTGGGGTAGTTTATGGGCGCAGTCTCGGCAGATGCCCGCTTCTGGGATCGCTTTGCCCGCCGGTATGCCGCGTCCAAGATCAAGGATGAGGCCGGCTATGAACGGACGCTCGCACGAACGGCCGAACTGATTCACGGCATGCCGTCGGTCCTCGAAGTTGGTTGCGGCACCGGCACGACGGCGTTGCGGCTGGCCCCTTCCGTCGGGCAACTTATGGCAACGGACATTTCCGGCGGCATGATCGCCATCGCGAAGGAAAAAGCTGCGTCGCAGGGATGCGCCAACGTCACATTTGCCGTTGCTGCACCTGAGGCTGTGGAGCCGGGCGAGGGCGCATTCGACGCTGTTCTGGCCTTCAACCTGCTGCACCTCCTGCGGGATCGTGCAGCAGCCCTTGTACATCTGCGTCGTCTGCTCAAACCGGGCGGATTGCTGATTACGAAAACCGCATGTCTTTCAGAGTTGAGCCCGCTGATCCGAATGGCGATTCCGGTGATGCGCGGCATCCGGCTTGCGCCCTATGTCTCGACGTTTTCATCCGAAACGCTGGATCGGGATATGACGGACGCGGGCTTTACCATTCTTGAGCGCGGACGGCATGGCACGACCAAGCGGGACATCCGCTATTTTCTCGTGGCTCGCAGCGTGTAACCCGATGGTATCGCGCAAGCAGCGCGATAGTCTCTGCGTATGAGTCGCTCCCTTTCCGCTGATTTTTCCACACAGGCCGCGCTGCAAGGCCTCGTCGTCGCGCTGGTCGGCTATGCCTCGTCCGCCGCCATCGTCATCGCCGGGCTGAAGGCGGTGGGGGCAAGTACGGGGCAGATCGCCTCCGGTCTGCTGCTGCTCGGGCTTGCCAAGGGCGTTGCCGCCGTCGGCCTGTCGCTGGCGTCGCGCATGCCGATCTCGGTAGCGTGGACGACGCCGGGGTTGGCATTGCTCGCGGCGACGGGGGCGGTTTCGGGCGGCTTTGCCGCCGCCGTCGGGGCGTTCATCGTCACCGGGCTGCTGATCGTGCTCACCGGCACATGGCCGCTGCTCGGCCGGCTGGTGGCCGCCATCCCCAAGCCGATCGCCAGCGCGATGCTGGCCGGGGTGTTGCTGAAACTGTGCCTCGCGCCGTTCGTGGCAATGAAGACGATGCCGCTCGCCGCGCTGGCGATCCTTGTGACATGGCTGGTGATGAATAGGTTTGCCCGGCTTTACGCCGTACCGGCGGCGGTGCTGGTCACGTTGACCATCATCGCGCTGACCGACGGGGAGGGGCTGGCCGGGTTGGCCTTCACCCTGCCGGCGGCGCTGTGGGTGACGCCTGTGTTCACGCTGGAGGCGATGATCAACATTGCGCTTCCGCTCTATATCGTCACCATGGCCAGCCAGAACATCACGGGTCTCGCCGTGCTGGCGACGTTCGATTATCGCCCCGATCCGAAGCTGGCGCTGGCGGTAACGGGCGGTCTTTCCGCGGTGACGGCACCGTTCGGCGCGCCGACGATCAACCTCGCGGCGATCACGGCGGCGTTGTGTGCGGGACCGGATGCGCATGCCGACCCCGCGCGGCGCTATGTCGCCGCCATCGTCTCGGGCGTCGGCTACATGCTGCTGGCCGTACTGGCGGCCGTGGCAGCGGAATTCGTCACCCGCTCCTCGCCGATCCTGATCGAGGCGGCGGCCGGCCTGGCGCTGATCGCGGCCTTCGGCGGGGCGATGCTGGGTGCCGTGCAGGCAGAGGAGAGCCGCTTGCCGGCGCTGATCACCTTCCTCGTCACCGCCTCGGGCTTCGCGCTGTGGGGCATCGGCGCGGCATTCTGGGGGCTGGTGATCGGCTGCGCGGTTGCCGCGTTCGAGCGGGCGACGCGGCGGTAGGGCCGCGCCTCAACTTGGCGGGATGAACGGCTGGCTGATGGTCTGGAAGGCGGGCAGCGCTTCCAGCCGGGCGGTCATCCGGCACAGGGCGGGATAATCGGAGGCGATGACCAGACCGGGATGCGCATCGGCGATGAAGCGCCACATCACAGCGACGGCAATATCGGCATGGGTAATCGCCTCGCCGAACCAGTAGGGCGTGTCAACCTGCGCGCGCTCGATCTCCAGCACGTTGAGCGCGCCGTCGATCTGGGCCTTCAGCCGCTCTTCCCAGATATCGGAGGCGGTCTTGTGCATCCGCTGCTCGTAGAACAGGCTGACGGCCTTGTCGCCGAGGCCGGTGGCCAGCGCGGCAATTTTCAGCACGCGGCGGCGCGCCGGGTTTTCGCGCGGCAGCAACGTTCGCTCTCCGGGCACGAGACTGTCGAGATAATCGAGGATGGCATGGCTCTCGATCAGCGTCTCGCCATTGTCGAGCACCAGTGTCGGTACACGCACCAGCGGATTGAACGGCCGGATGCGGAACGCATCGGCGAACGCCGACCATGGCTGATGCTCGAACGGCAGATCGTAGAGCGTGAGCGCGATGCCGACGCGGCGGACGAAGGGGGAATCATACTGGCCGATCAGGATCATCGGGATAACCTCTTGCTGCGGTCTTGCCATGCGGGGTTTTCAAGCGCAATGCGGCGATAGAACGGCAGCAGGGCGAACATTTTCCTCTCTGCGATACCCTTTCGGATTCACTCCTCCGCTACTATTTTCGTGTCACGAGTGAGCGTGACACCGATTCTCGCGCGGGGGGTTCCCGCGCCGGCCTGAAAGAGACAGCCATGCGCGATCCCATCGAAACCTATATGAACCTCGTGCCCATGGTGGTCGAGCAATCCAACCGCGGCGAGCGCGCGTTCGATATCTTCTCCCGCCTGCTGCGCGAGCGGATCATCTTCCTCACCGGCCCGGTGGAGGACGGCATGGCGTCACTGATCGTGGCGCAGCTGCTGTTTCTCGAAGCGGAGAACCCGAAGAAGGAAATCTCGCTCTACATCAATTCGCCGGGCGGCGTCGTCACCTCGGGCCTGTCGATCTACGACACGATGCAGTTCATCCGCTGCCCGGTGACGACCCTGTGTACGGGGCAGGCGGCCTCGATGGGCTCCCTGCTGCTGACAGCGGGCGAGAAGGATATGCGCTTTGCCCTGCCGAACGCGCGGATCATGGTCCATCAGCCGTCCGGCGGATTCCGCGGGCAGGCCACCGATATCCTGATCCATGCCGAGGAGATCAAGGGGCTGAAAAAGCGCCTCAACGAGATCTACGTCCATCATACCGGCAATGACTATGAGACGATCGAGAAGGCGCTGGAGCGTGACAACTTCATGAGCGCGGACAAGGCCAAGGACTTCGGCCTGATCGACCGGGTGGTGGCCAAGCGCGGGGAAGACCCGGCCGAACCCAAGCCGATGTAAAGCTGGGTTGGTTTGCCGGCTCGCCATGGGCGCGAAACTTGCTTATAACGGCCGGGCAGAGACCCGGTCCGTGCCGGTGCGGGACAGGTGTTAGCCGTTCGTTTGCAACGGTGCGTCGCGCCGGAGCCGGATTTAACGTTTCCTCCATTGTCCCTCGTGGAAAATGACAGGATACTGTGGTGCATTCCGTCTTGCCGGGTGAGTCTGGCGGGCTGGTTTAGTCAGGCATCGGTCGCGGCAAGGCACGCGGCGGATGCTGCAAGGAGAACGAGATGAGCAAGCCCTCCGGTTCGGAATCGCGCAGCACGCTGTACTGCTCGTTCTGCGGAAAAAGCCAGCATGAGGTGCGCAAGCTCATTGCCGGCCCCACCGTGTTCATCTGCGACGAATGCGTCGAGTTGTGCATGGACATCATCCGGGAGGAGTCGAAGTCCTCGCTGGTGAAGACCAAGGACGGCATCCCGACGCCGAAGGAAATCTGCAAGGTGCTGGACGATTATGTGATCGGCCAGTTCCATGCCAAGCGCGTGCTCGCCGTGGCGGTTCATAACCACTACAAGCGGCTGAACCACGCCACCAAGCACAACGATGTCGAACTGGCCAAGTCCAACATCCTGCTGTGCGGGCCCACCGGCTCGGGCAAGACGCTGCTGGCCCAGACGCTGGCGCGCATCCTCGATGTGCCCTTCACCATGGCGGATGCCACCACGCTGACCGAGGCCGGCTATGTCGGCGAGGACGTGGAGAACATCATCCTCAAGCTGTTGCAGGCCTCCGACTACAACGTCGAGCGCGCCCAGCGCGGCATTGTCTATATCGACGAAATCGACAAGATCAGCCGCAAATCCGACAACCCGTCGATCACCCGTGACGTCTCGGGCGAGGGCGTGCAGCAGGCGCTGCTCAAGATCATGGAAGGCACGGTGGCGAGCGTTCCTCCGCAGGGCGGCCGCAAGCATCCCCAGCAGGAGTTCCTGCAGGTCGATACGACCAACATCCTGTTCATCTGCGGCGGCGCCTTCGCCGGCCTCGAAAAAATCATTTCGGGTCGCGGCAAGGGCACGTCCATCGGTTTCGGCGCCAGGGTGCAGGGTCCGGACGACCGCCGCACCGGCGAGATCTTCCGTCAGGTCGAGCCTGAGGATTTGCTGAAGTTCGGCCTCATCCCGGAATTCGTTGGCCGTCTGCCGGTCATCGCGACGCTGGAGGATCTCGACGAGGAGGCGCTCAAGAAGATCCTCACCGAGCCCAAGAACGCGCTGGTCAAGCAATACCAGCGGCTGTTCGAGATGGAGAACGTCGAACTGACCTTCCAGGACGAAGCGCTCAACGTCGTCGCCCGCAAGGCCATTGAGCGCAAGACCGGCGCGCGCGGCCTGCGTTCGATCA
>ERZ1645187.3911-NODE-3911-length-12307-cov-5.626347_pt1 | contig 12307 bp, 10 predicted proteins | sample MGYA00575352_ERZ1645187 | MGnify/ENA primary metagenome ERZ1645187 (study PRJEB40837, sample SAMN11349314) | freshwater sediment metagenome | isolation source: river sediment | host: Sediment | place: India: Wazaribad , New Delhi | collected 2017-02-21 ... | reverse complement strand
CAGCACGCTGATGGCACCGCCGTTGAAGCGCGCACTCTCGCGCGCCATGGTCGGGGTCAGCCCCATGTCCAGCAGGTTGAACCAGGCCTGCAGCATGGCAAAGAAGCCCACCAGCCCATACGCCTCGGCGCCCATGTACTTGATGTACAGCGGCACCATGACGATGCCCGCCGCCGTGACGTAAAGCTGGCTGGCGTAGTTGGCGAGGATGTTTTTTTTGAGAGACACAGTCCGCTTATTTCATCTTGCTGGAGATCAGTCGGCGCTCCAACTCCAGCAGATCGCGCTTGCGCTCCTTGATGCGTCGTGCGGGGTTGCCGGCATAGATTCCGAACTCCTCACAGTTTTTGTGCACCAGGCTCAAGGCGCCAACGGCGACGCCTTCTTCATGCGTTTCATGAGCGCCATCGGCCGCGACGACCTGGCCAACGATCCGACGCTGGCCGACAATGCCGGCCGCGATGCGCGCCGCGACGAAATCTACGGCCTGATCGACCGCTGGTGCGCCGAGCACGACGAAACCGACGTGCTGGCGACCCTGGCCGCCGCCGAGGTACCCTCTTCGCGCGTCTATTCGGTGGCCGACATGTTTGCCGACCCGCAATTCATCGCCCGGCAGATGTTCCAGTCGGCTCAACTGCCCGATGGCAAGGAATTCCGCATACCGGGCATCGTCCCGCGCCTGTCGGAGACGCCCGGCGGTACGGAATGGCTGGGGCCGGCGCTGGGCGAACATACCGAGGTGGCGCTGGCCGGCCTGGGGTATTCGCCAGCCGCGATTGCCGCCATGCGGGCGGCGGGGGCCATCTAGCGGCATCCTCCGGGCGTTTTCGTGGCTTGCCGAAAGGCGGCCGCCGGCCGACCCAGGCGGTGCAGGGCCGGTCAGGCATCGACTGGGCGCTGGCTAGACGCGGAAGCGTCCGATCAGGCCCTTGAGGTTGTTGGCGATATCTTCCAACTGGTGGGCAGTCGCGGTCGTGCCACGGATGGTCGTCGTGGTTTCTTCGACCATGTGCGCGATCTGCTCGACACGCTGGGCGATGGAAGTGCTGGCGGAACTCTGCTCAAGCGTTGCATCGGCAACCTCGCCGATACGCTCCAATGTCCGCTGGGCACCTTCCTCGATCGCACGCAACGACTCGGTGGCTGACTCGGCGAGTTCCACACCTTGTTCGACTTCGGGCAGGGCGGCGTTCATCGCGTCAACCGCCGACGTGGTGTCGTCCTGGATGGCGACGATCATCTGTTCGATCTCGGTGGTGGCCAGCGAGGTCCGTTCGGCCAGCTTGCGCACCTCGTCGGCCACGACAGCGAAGCCGCGCCCCTGCTCGCCGGCCCGCGCAGCCTCGATGGCGGCGTTGAGGGCCAGCAGGTTGGTTTGACCGGCGATTTCCTTGATGACATTGGCGATGCTGGAAATCTGCTTGGCCCTGTCCTCGAGTGCATGAATGCTGTTGGCGACGCCGGTGACGGTCTGGGAGACGCGCTGGATGGCATCGCGTGCCTTGCCAACCCGCTGTTCCCCTTGGGTTGCGTACTCGACCGCTTGCCGCGAATCGGTCGAGGTTTCGCGGGCGCTGTCGGAGATGTGGCTGGAGCTGACCGTCAATTGCTCGATCGCAGCGGCCATGGCCGAGGTGGAATCCGACTGGTGTTCGGCGGCACGGGCGACCTGGTCGGAGGCCGTGGCAATCTGTTCGGCGTTGCCGACCAGGGTGTCGGCGTCACGGCGAATGTCGGTGACGATGGTGCGCAACGACGCGACCATGGCTGCCAGCGAGTGCATGAGGCTGCCGGGAAGAGGATTGTTGGCGCTGACGGTGAGGTCGCCAGCGGCGACCTGCTGCATGATCTCCGCGACGACCTTGGGCTCGCCCCCCAGTTGCCGCGTGACGCTATGCCCGACCAGAAAGCCGATGACGGTCAGAGCGACCAGCAGGAGCAGGGCGATGCCGCCGAGCAGCATGGCGTTGTGCCGGTACTCGGCATCGACGTCGTCGATGTAGATGCCGGTACCGATGACCCAGTTCCACGGGCCAAACTTGTTGGCGTAGGACAGTTTCGGTGAGGCGGCGCTCGCCCCGGGCTTGGGGAACCAGTAGTCGACAAAACCGCCGCCGGCCTGGGCAGCCGAGACCAGATCGCGGATCAGCGGCTTGCCGTTGACATCCTTGAGGTCGGCCACATCCTTGCCTTCGTTTTCCGGCTTCGGTGGCAGCAGGACGTAGCGATGACTGGTGTCGAGAATGAAGAAGTAATCGTTCTGGCCATAGCGCAGCTCGCGCAGGGTTTCCCTGGCAGCCTTTCGCGCCCCTTCGTCCGCCAGTGTGCCCTGCTGGCTCAGTCGATGGTAGTGGTTGAGCACGCCATGGGCGACCTCGACCAGGTTCTGGGTTTTTTGTTTGCGGTCTTCCAGCATCGTGTCCTTGAGCTGGAACAGTGCGGTGACGCAGAGAACGATCAAGCCGACCAAGGTCAGCCCAACCAGCAATTGCATACGCGTCGAGAGACGCAGGTTTGCCAGGTTACCCATTTGCCGCTCCCTAGTTTTGGCTATATGCCAATATTTTATTCACGGGATTCTATCGGCTAATCGGATGACACAGTGCAAATTAATTGTTGCGCAACCGGAACCGTACCGGCAGGACGACCTGGCGCGGTGCATCCATCGGCAGCGATTGCAGCGAGCGGACGGCGCGCAGGGCAGCTTCGTCGAGCAAGGGGTGACCACTGCTGCGTTCCAGGCGGGTGGCGGTGACGCGGCCATCCTCGCCGAGCACGAGGAGTACGTCGGCATCGCCTTCGAGACCGCGGGCAATGGCGTCGGCAGGGTAAAACTGGCCGGTCCGGTCGAGTTGTTTCAGATGGTCACGGACGGTCTGGGTCCAGGTCTTCGGAGCGTTGGCCGGTGCCGGGCGCGGCATGTCGCGCTTGGGCGGTGGTTTCGATTCGGCCGTTTTGGGTGGTTCCGGCAAGGTCAGCGGAGGCGTTTCCATTGGTGGTGGCATGAGCGTCGCCTGCAAGGGAGGCGGGACGGTCGACCGGAAATTTTGGCCAAAATCGAAATCGCGCACGAAGGGCAGCAGGTGCAGGGCCAGCGAGCCGAGCAGGGCGGCAAGCAGGCGGCGTTTCTGCCGGGTCGTGAGAGAATGAGCGTTGGCCTGGGGCAATGGAAACTCGATGAAACAGACTGCTGCTGGAAAACTCGTGATGATAATCGGGATGGGCTTTGCGCTGCTGGCAGGCACGCCCGTTTTTTCGGCGTCGAATCCCCTGCCGGACCCCGTGGCCTTCGTCAATGCGATGGAACTGGGCGACGTCGGGCAGGCGGAAAAGTGGCTCGACGCCGGTCTCGATCCCGATTTCATGGGCAGCCGCATCGGTTCCGGCCTGATGATCGCTGCCTGGGAAGGCAAGATCGAGCTGATGCGCCTGTTCATCTCGCGCGGCGCCGATATCGACCGGCGCAACGCCAACGGCGAGTCGGCACTGGCGCTGGCTGCCTGGCGGGGCAATCTCGAGGCCGTCAAATGGTTGCTTGAGCGGGGAGCGCGGATCAATGCACCGAAGCGCCAGTGGTCGGCGCTGCACTACGCGGTGTTCGCTGGCCATACGGCCGTGGCCGACTACCTGATCGAGCAGGGGGCGGACATCAACGCGCAAAGCACCAACGGTTCCAGCGTGCTGATGATGGCGGTGTACGAAGGCCACCAGGCACTGGCGCGCAAGCTGCTGGAAAAGGGTGCCGAGCGTGCGGTCAAGAACGATTGGGGCGATGGTGCGCTGGAGTGGGCGATGCGGCAGAATCGCCTGGAGCTGGCGCGCATGGTCTCCAATCCCGAGGAGTTCGACATCGCCGTGGCCAAGCCCAAGGAGAGCTGGGGCGAGCCGGTGCGTTCGCTGCGCACTTCGAAGGAACTGGAAAATCTGCTCGGCATGCGCGAGCGCCTGGTCGAACGCGGTATGTCGACCGAAACGATAGACAAGCGCATCGCGGCCGAGCGCGTGCGTATCGTTCGTCAGGAACTCGACCGCCAGGCGCCGGCCCGTGCCGCGACGCTGGAGATCACGGCGAGCCGCCAGAAGCCGCAGGAACAGTCGGCCAAGATTATTTACGACGACAAGGGCAAGGCGGTGGGTTACAAGGCGCCGGCAGCGACCTACACCGGCACGCCCAAAATGCCGCCCAAGGCGCCGGTACGCAACTATTGAGGCAGGGCGGGCTGCCGGCGACGGACGATTGCCAAGCCCGGCCGGCTCCTGCACACTAGACCGACGCGAGGAGGAGAGACGGATGCTATATGTGGCAAGAGACAGCGAAGGCAAGGTTTGCGACCTGCACCCCATGCCGCTGGGCGAGGCCCGGGAACCGCTGCCGGCCGATCATCCGGAAGTGTTGCAGTTCATTCACGAACGCTGGCGACAGAACGAACTCGATGCCCTTGACCGTGATTTTGTCCGCGTCATCGAGGACACCATCGAGTTGCTGATGGCCAAGGGACTGATCCTCTTTACCGAACTGCCGCCCAAGGTTCAGGAAAAGCTGCTGCGGCGCAAGGAAGTGCGGGAACAGCGCTACTACAGCGGTGTTCCCGGTAGCGGTGGCGACGACATCATTCCACTTTGACCGTTGCCGGGCGGTTTGGGCAGGCGCTCCCCACGTCGCGGGTGGAGGGCACGCCATCGACGTCGGTCGATTTTACGCACCAACCTTGCTCCGACCGCGGCATGCGCCTCCTTAACTGACGCTCATCACGGCCTTGACCAGTTCGGCCAGGGTGCGTACGCCCATCTTTTCCATGACCCGGGCCCGATGGGCTTCGACGGTCTTCATGCTGATGTCCAGCTCGTCGGCGATCTGCTTGTTCAGCTTGCCGGCGACGACCAGGTTCATGACTTCCCGTTCGCGCTGCGTCAGCTGTTCCAGCCGGTGGGCGATAGCGCCATCGCGCTGGCGGCGGTCGGCGAGTTGGGCATCGAGTTCCAGCGCACGATGGATGCGGCCGAGCAGGTCTTCGTTGTGAAAGGGCTTCTCGATGAAGTCGCAGGCGCCGCGTTGCAAGGCGGCCACGGCCATCGGCACGTCGCCGTGGCCGGTGACGAAGATGATCGGCAATTGCGAACCGAGGGCGTCGAGGCGCTCATGCAGCTCCAGGCCGCTCATTTCGGGCATCCGCACGTCGAGCACGAGGCAGCCGCGCATGGCGTCGTGGCGGGCCTGCAGGAAGGCTTCGGCGGATTCGAAACAGCTGACCCGATAGCCTTCGCCTTCGAGCAGCCAGGTCATCGAATCACGCATCGCTTCGTCGTCATCGACGACGTAGATGGTTTGCGTCGGTTCATTCATGGTCTTCCCCGCTATTTTCTTCGATCGGCACGGTGAAATGGAAGATCGTACCGCCCTCGCGACGCGGTTCCACCCACAGCCTTCCCTGGTGGAACTCGATGATCGACCGGCAGATCGCCAGGCCGATGCCCATGCCTTCCGGCTTGGTGGTGTAGAAGGGCGCGAAGATGCGCTCGATGTCGTCATCGTCGAGGCCGTGGCCGTTGTCGATGACCGAGACCTGCAGCAGGCGGTCGTCGACGACGTGGGCGGCAAGGCGCAGCTGGCGACGCTCGACCGGGACATCGCTCATCGCCTCGATGGCATTGCGCACGAGGTTGAGCAGCACCTGCTCGATCATGATGCGGTCGACAACGATACGTGGCAGTTCGGCCGGCAGGTCCACGATCAGTTGCGTGCCGGTCCGCTGCGCCTCGATGTCGGCGAAGGCGCGGGTTTCGTCGATCAGTTCGGGCAGCGCCACCGGCTGGCGGTTCGGGTCACCTTTCTTGACCATGTCGCGCATGCGGCGAATGATCTTGCCGGCCCGCTCGGCCTGGTCGGATGCTTTCTGCATCGCCGCCAGCAGGTCGTCGAGCTTGTAGTTGCCTGACTGCATGCGCTTGACGCAACCGGCGCAGTAGTTGGCGATGGCCGAGAGCGGCTGATTCAGTTCGTGCGCCAGCGACGAGGCCATCTCGCCCATGGTGATCAGCCGTGAGGTCTGCTCGAGGCGCTTCTGTTGCTGCTGATTGACTTCCTCGATGCGCTTGCGGTCGGTGATGTCGGCGGCGATCTGGACGCGCACGGTGCGCCCGTCCACCCAGCGGATGGCGCGCTCGTGCAGGTGGTACCAGTGGCCGGACAGGGTGTGCTGGATCTCGCCGTCGAACAGTTCGCAGGGCAGCGCCTCGGCCGGCAGCGTCGCCGGGTCGTGGTGCAGCCATTCGCTGTGTGGACGGCAGGCGGCAGTAACCTGTGCCGAGTCGCGGCCGATGCAGTCGAAGCCAAAGATGTTCTGGAAGGCGCGGTTGGCGAACAGGATCTCGCCGCTATGCACGTCGGTGACATGGACGGCGGTGTCGAGGCCGTCGATCACGGTGGTGAAACGTTCATGCGCCCTTTCCAGTTCGACGCGCACGCGCTTGGGTTCGGTGATGTCGTTCATCGACGCCATCCAGCCGATCTGCTGGCCATGGGCATCGATCAGCGGCGAGAAATACAGGCGGACATCGAAGCGCTCGCCGTTCTTGCGCATGATGCGCATCTCGTAGCCGCTGGCTGGTGCCCGGCCGGCAAGCGCGGTGTCAATGTTGTGCTGCAGTTGGTCGAATTCCTCGGGCGGCCAGTAGGGGTAGGGGGGCTTGATGCCGAGCAGTTCGCTTTCCTCGAAGCCGGTCATCCGGCAGAAAGCGGCATTGACGAAAGTGATCCGGCCCTCGAGGTCGATCGCACGCATGCCGGTGATCAGCGAGTTGGACATCGCCTGCCGGAAGGCGTAGGCGCTGCGCAGTTCCTCCTCGGTTTCGGCGCGCCGGCTGGCATGACGGCGCAGCTGGATCAGCGTTACGGTGGCGATCAGCGTCAGGACGATGATCAGCGTCACCGGCAGGAAGGGCAGCCAGGCGCCGCCGCCCCGGTAGGCGACGATATTCAGGCCGAGCTGGTTGGAGGGCAGGTCGATGCTGATCGAGCCGGATACCTGCCGGTCGGTCGGCTTGACCGAGGTGTTGCTCAGCACCTCACGCTCCTTGGCATCGACCAGCGTCAGGCTGTAGCGGGCCGTGAAGACAGCCGGCAGCGTCGCACGCAACAGGCCTTCGAGCGACTGCAGGGCGATGAAGGCGCCAAGGTCCGCACTGCCGCGCTGGACCGGCAGGATGATGTCGTGCATCGGCCGCTGCGTGGTATCCCGATAGTCCGCGGACACCAGTTCGCGGCGGATGCGCAGCGCCTCCTGCAGCGCAGCCATGCGTTCGCCAGCCAGTTGCTCGCCAACGAAGGTGGCGGTGGATTCGTTGGGTGCCACCCATTCGACCTTGCCTTCGGTATCGACCCAGATGATGGCCTGGATTTCCGGATTCTCGCGCACGTAGCGGCTGGCCTTGACCTGATAGGTCTCGTAGGTCAGCTGCTTGAATTCCTGCTCGCGACCGAGCTCGCCGAGAAAGTCGAGGTGGCTGTGCAGGCGGTTCTCGATCGTCCGTTCCGCCCAGTGCATGTCGCCCTCAAGGGCCGAGCGGGCGGTGTCGAGCTCACGCCATTGCAGCAGCGCGGTGACGATGAGCATGGCCAGCGCGAAGACGCCGATCGCAACATAAGGAGCGAACCAAAGCCAGGGCTGGCGGGGCGGCGGAGCAGGAACGCGGGATAGCATGCCGACATTCTTGGCGCGCTGCCGGAGACGGGCCATTGGTACTTACCCTAAGGCCACGGCCGCCGGATCGGTTTTTTCGATTTTGGCCAAATTATCCGGTTGACCGTCCGGCGGGTGCGACGAGCGGGATGTCGAGCTCGAAGGTGGTGCCCTGGCCGACGATACTGCTCGCGGTAATGTTGCCGCCCAGCACCTGCGCCGCAATGTTGTGGGCGATATGCAGGCCGAGACCGGTGCCGCCCCGCCCCATGCGGCTGGTGACGAAGGGGTCGAAGATGCGCGGCAGCAGCTCGCCCGGGATACCGATACCGTCGTCGGCGATCATCAGCCGCAGGCGGCCATCCTCTGGCGGAGAGGCGAACAGCCTGATAGTGCCATGCTCGCGCTCGCTGAAGGCGTGCATGGTCGCATTGCCGATCAGGTTGGTGATGATCTGGCCGAGCGGTCCCGGATAGCTGTCCATGACGATGCCACTCGGGATGTCGACCATCAGTTCGGCGACGCTGTGGCGCAGGGTCGGCCGCAGGGTCAGGATGATCTCGTTGACCACCTCGTCGAGCTGGAAGCTGCGCCGCTGCGAGCTGGTCTGGTCAGCAGCCACCTGCTTGAAACCGGTGACCAATTCTGCAGCGCGCTGGAGGTTGCGCTCGGCGATGTTGGTGCCGGTATCCACCGCATCGACGAAAGCGTCGAGCGCGGAGCGCTTGAGGCCGTCGGCACTGCGTTCGCGGAAGGTCTTGAGCGCTCCGCGCAAGGTGGACAAGGCCATGACGCCGTTGCCGATCGGCGTATTCAACTCGTGGGCGACCCCGGCAACCAGCGAGCCTAGCGAGGCGAGCTTTTCCGAACGGACCAGTTCGCTCTGTGCCCGCTGCAGATTTTCCAGTGTCGACGAAAGTTGATGATTGGCCTGGCGTAGCTCTTCCGTGCGCTTGTTGACACGGGCTTCCAGTTCGATATTCAGTTCCCTCACCTCGCGCTCGATCTGTCGTAGTTCCGTCACATCCTCGGCGACCCAGATGGTCCGTGCCTGGCCGCCGAGCAGGACGACGCGGGCCTGGATGAAGGCGAGGAAGCGCGAACCATCCTTGCGCAGCAGCCAGACCTCGGCCTGCGCAGCCTGCTTGCTGAGGATATCGGCGACCAGACGGTCGCGGTCGGCGGTATCGGCCCACAAACCGAGCTGGGTCCCGTTCTTGCCGAGAATCTCGTCGCGCTCGTAGCCGAGCAGACGCAGCGTCGTGTCGTTGGCGCGCAGGAAGGCAAAGGGGGCGACGTTTTCGGTGAGCAACAGGCCAACCGGCGAGAACTGGAAGATGACCTCCAGTTCCTGTTCGCGTTCCTGGATGGCATTGGCCATCCGTTCCAGGTCCTTGGCGAGGGCGTCGAGTTCGATGACCGGGCTGCGCGGCCACTGACCGCCTGCTTCGCCGTCGGCGACGCGGCGCGCCTGCCCGGCGACCGCATGGATGGGGCGGGCCATGCGCGATGCCCAGAGGGGCGCCAGGATGACACTGAGCAGGATCAGCGAGACAAGTGCAGTAGCCCCCAGTTCTATGGCTGTGCGCAGTTTAGGGGCGCGCAACCCGCTGGGGCTGCGGACAAAGAAGTACCAATTGGGTACATCGGAGCGTGCAACGGCGATGTTGTAGGACTTGCCTTCGAACTCGGCGATGCCGGTCGCGTGCTGATCGTTTCTGGCGCTGGCAAAGATGGGCAAGGAGGTGATGTTGACGGCACCGACGCGGTTCTGGTTTTCGGTATCGGCCAGCAGGTCGCCATAACTGTCGGAAACCCAGATCGACCAGTCTGCCGGATTGCTCGTTTCGGTTACCGTATTGAGGATTACGCTGAGCGGAATTTCGCCGATGATCACGTCGCGACCGGTCCACACGCCGATGGCGACGGTGATGCCCTGGGAGGCCGGCGAAAGATACTTGTCACTGACAACAGTCTGCAGCTTGCCGATCACCTGGCGGCGCAGGCGGTCGTTCGAAAGGTCACTGCCGAGCAGTTCCTGTACCTTCTTGCGGCCGTTGCTGCGCGCGCTGGCAACGCGGATGACGCTCCCGGCGGGCTCGATCTGATACACCGTCGAGAAGCCGTTACGGCTGACGATCGATTGCATCTGGCGCTGCGTGACGTCAGCGGGAGAGACGCTGGCGGTCAGCGCCAGCAGTTCGAGCTGATTCTGCAACAGCGCCAGCACGGTTTCCGAGCGGGCGGCGAGGTCGCGGCTCTTGGCAGTCAGGTCGCGCTGGGTTTGCTGGGCGAACTGGGGAGCGTAATAGGCGAGCAGCAGTGCGAAGGCGATCAGAAAGGCGATCGCCGACGTGACGGCCAGCAGCCACGTCAGCGACGTGCGAAGATGCCAGCGGGCCTTCGGGATCATCATTCGTGGGTGTAGCGGCCGTCCCGGATGGTGGCGAAGCGGGCCTGTCGCCGGGTGTCGCCGTTGGCGTCGAACCGGATCGTTTCCTGCAGGCCCTGGAAAGGCCCCTGCTCGACCAGCGCTGCCTTGAGCGGGCGCCGGCCATCGTTGCGTTTCAGGGTGTCGGCCAGCACGGTCACGGCATCGTGGGCAAGGACCGAGGCAAAGGCCGGTTCGCGCCCGTAACGCCGGGCGAAGCGTTCGCGGAAGTCGACGAAGCGTTCCGACTGGTCGGTGATGTCGAACTGCTGCAGCAAGCCCAGGCCTTCGACTGCCTTGCCGCCCAGTTCGATCAACTGGTCGGTACCGGCCCATTCGGCCGCCATCAGGGGAATGCCGGCGTTGACCTTGCGCGCCTGCTGCGCCAGGCGGGCAGAGTCGCCGGCGTTGGCGACGAACAGCAGCAGGTCCGGCTTGGCGCCGAGCATGTCGTCGATAACCGGTTGCAGGCTTTCCGCCCCGGAGTCAAAGGGCGAGATGCCGACGACGCTGCCGCCGCTCAGTTCGAAGGCATGCTTGAATTCCTGGATCCAGCTTTCCGAAAACAGGCGGTTGTTGAGATTGGTGGCGGCGCTGACCCGTTTGTAGCCCTTGGCGAGGCAATGCCGGGCATAGAGGATGGCATTGTCGCGGGTGGTCCAGTTGATCCGGAACAGGTAGTCGTCACGCCCGAACAGCTTGACGGCCGAGGCGGTGGGCGAGATCAGCACGGTCCGGGCGCTGTCGTACTGGGGCAGGATGGCGTCGGTGATGCCGCTGGTCATCGGGCCGACGACGGCCAGCACATTGGATTGCAACAGTTCGCCGGCCGCCCGGCGGGCGCTGTCGGCGTTGCTGCCGGTGTCGCGGATCAGCAGTTCGATCCGGCGGCCGTTGATGCCGCCTTTTTCGTTGATCCGTTCGACGGCGAGCATGGCCCCGTTGCGTCCGGATTCGCCGAGGTCGGCGGAAGTGCCGGAGAGTTCCCCGATGAAGCCGATGCGTAGCGGTTCCTTCTCGCCGCAGGCCCCGAGCAGACTGGCGGCAATGAGGAGGGCGGCGGCGGTGCGCAGGCTCATGCGTTATCCCTCAGCCAGGCGAGGAAGGTCGCTTCCTCCATCGGTTCGGCATAGTGGTAGCCCTGTGCGGCGTCGCAGCCGATGTCGCGCAGGTGCTCGCCGGTTTTCTCGTTCTCGACGCCTTCGGCGACGGTGCGCATGTCGAGTTCCTGGCCGAGCATGGCGATGGTGCGCACGATGCGCGCACCGCGATCGCTGGCGGACAGGGAGAGGACGAAGGAGCGGTCGATCTTGAGGTGGTCGATCGGCAATTGTTCGAGATAGTTGAGTGACGAATAGCCCGTGCCGAAGTCGTCGATGGCGATGCGCACACCTTCGCCGCGTAGCCGGTTGAGCAGCTGGATCATCGGCTCGAGGCTTTCGAGGGCGATGGATTCGGTAATTTCGAGTTCCAGGTGGCGTGCGTCGGCCCCGCTATCGCGGAGTGCATCGTTCACGAAATCGAAGAAGCCCGGTTGGCGCAGTTGCACGGTGGAAATATTGACCGCCATGCGCAGTTCAGGGAAGCCGGACTGGCGAAAGCGTTGCAGGGCGGCCAGGGCTTCGGGCAGCATCCAGCGGCCGATCGCAACGATCAGGCCCGACTGCTCGGCGATTGGCACGAAGCGATCGGGCGGCACGTAGCTGCCGTCCTCGCGCCGCCAGCGTAGCAGGGCCTCGGCACCGATGACCTGGCCGCTGCGCAGATCGATCTGCGGCTGGAAGACGATGTGCAGCTGGCGCCGCTCGAAGGCTTGGCGCAGGTCGCGCAGCAGCCCGGTGCGTTCGCGGGCGGCGAGGCCGATGTCGGGGGTGAAGACGATGCTCTGGCCGATGCCGGTGGCCTTGGCCCGGCGCAGGGCGACGTAGGCGTTCTTCAACGCATCCTGGCCATCCCTGCAGCCGTCGAGTGGGGCGACGCCAATGCAGACGGTGATGGCGTGGTCGTTGTCCTCGATCAGGAAGGGGTGTTCGAACAGGTGCTGGATGCGGGCCGCGCTGACCTGAGCCGATGGCCCGGCGAGGGCGAAGGCATCGCCGGCCAGGCGGGCGACATAGATGCTCGGGTGGAACAGCGTGCGCAGGCGTTGGGCGGTGGCGAGCAGCAGGGCGTCACCGTACTGGTGGCCGAGCAT
>ERZ1645187.3908-NODE-3908-length-12307-cov-23.403281_pt1 | contig 12307 bp, 9 predicted proteins | sample MGYA00575352_ERZ1645187 | MGnify/ENA primary metagenome ERZ1645187 (study PRJEB40837, sample SAMN11349314) | freshwater sediment metagenome | isolation source: river sediment | host: Sediment | place: India: Wazaribad , New Delhi | collected 2017-02-21 ... | reverse complement strand
CGGTGGAACACACCGAAGTCGCCCAGATGAACATGCGCCTGGCCCTGGAGCGCCGTGCCGAGTCGGAGCAGGTGCTGCCGGGGATACGGCTGGTGGTGGGGTAGGGGTGGAGGGCCCTAATTCCGGGTTTGAAGGCGGAATTTGAATGAAAATGGCCGATACCCATCGTGGAATGGTCATTTCATGCTATCAAAATTCATCGATTCAGACGCGCTTGGGCGATGTCTTCGCCGCGTTCCACCGCCTCATCCGCACAGATTCTGTAGCGCTTTCATGATGCCGGGCAGTTCGCCGGGCGGCTGTGGGAATTCTTCGCCTGGCAGACGACCTGGGTCTTTATGGGCAAAGGGCTGCTCGGCACGCTGGCATCCGCGGCAGCGGCGGCCGTCATCGCGCTCGTGCTGGGCCTGGTGCTGCTGGTCGGCCGGCTCTCACGGTTGCGGATCGCGCGCTGGCCCGCGGTGGCCGTCATCGAATTCCTGCGCGGCGTGCCCACGCTGCTGCTCATCTACGTGTGCTTCCTGGTTCTTCCCTCCGTCGGCATCAAGCTCAGTGCCTACTGGATGCTCACCTTGCCCGTCGGGCTCAGCACCGCCGCCGTGGTGGCCGAGGTGTACCGCGCAGGCGTGCTCGCCGTTCCCCGCGGCCAGACCGATGCGGCACGCGCGCTCGGCCTCAGCAAGGCGCAGGTGTTCGCGTTGATCGTCTTCCCCCAGGCCTTCCGCTACATCGTCCCCGCACTGGTTGCCCAACTGGTCATCGTGGTCAAGGACACCACGTTCGGCTATGTGGTCACCTACGGTGAACTGATGCAGAACGCCAAGGTGCTCATCGCCAACTACCGCTCGCTCGTGCCGGTGTACCTGGTGGTGGCGGTGCTGTATTGCCTGGTGAACTACGCGATCTCACGGGCGAGCCGCAGGCTGGGGCGGCCGGTGTATTGAGGATGCGTCGCCTGCTGGTTATGCGCCCCTGGCCCTGGAGCGGCGCACCGAGTCGGAACAGGTGCTGCCGGGAATTCGGCTGGTGGTGGGGTAGGGGTGGAGGGCTCCAAGCCCGGGTTTGGGGGCTGAATTTGAATGAAAATGGCCTGTTCCCAGCGTGGAATGGTCATGACCTGCTATCGAATTTGTATTGGCGGGTGAGGTGGGCATCGACCGCCACTCGGGTTTGATGTTGGCCAATGTATGACGCGCGAAGCGATTGCCTGAAGATTGAATGGCGCAGATGCAGCGGTTGCGGACAGTTGAATCTGGCGAGCGAAATGACGGTGACTGGCCCGAACCAGTCATCGGCACATTGTTGGACCGCACCCGCTGAGGATTGGCTACCGGCGGTCTCTGTCAGAACGCTGAGGGAAGCGCCATCGACGCGACGTAGTTGCCGCCGCGCTCCCCGTCGAAATCAAACTCGTACATGGTCACCGGTTTCAAGACCTTGATATGTCGGCCCAGGAAGAAGGAGAAGCTGTAAGGGGCTGCCATGAACAAATGCAAGGCTGCCCGACTGTCACCCCCGGCCACTGCCCTTGCGTCCTTCAGATGGTTCGCTAGCTTGTCTGCCAGCTGATCTGCATGCGCACCGTTGAGCACGGCGGCTTGCGACGCACCACTGACAAGGTTTGCAACGACCAGGCGGCCGAAGCTGGGGTTGGCTGCGACGTAGTCTCTAACTTGCTGTTCGGTCGGTCGGGTGATTGAGATTGCAACCGCGATTTCGGCTCCGCCAGTGCCGAGATCGACGTCGTCGAACTTCCAATCCGGCCAAGCGGGGTCTACTGGCACGTCATCCGATGCCCAGATGACGGCGATGCCGCGTACACGCTGCTCCAGTTCAACGGTCTTGCCTGACTTCGTGTCGAGGACCGTGCCGACGGCGAACGCGAGCGTCAGGTGGGTATCCATCGCCAGCCGCAGCCGCTGTTCGCTTTGCGCTGCCGATCGGACGAACGCTGTCAGCTTTGGCAACAAGTCCTTGTCCCACGCGAATTCCTGCTTGAGGTAGCGACCCGCGAACTCGGGTAGCAGGTTCAAGACGTCGTCGCAGCGAGCTTCGAGTCGATCGAAGGAATGCTCGAACGACTTCACGCCAAACACCTTGGGCGGCGGCGATGCTTGCTCCGCAAGCAGGCCTTCATCACCGCACACGTCCCGAAGCAACTTCGCGTCGAACTCGTGCCGCCCTTGTCCAAGCCAGTCATAGGGTAGTTGGTCGTAGACAGTTGCAGTGATGCCCGGTTCACTTGGCTTCAGGCCATAGGCGTGAAGGGCTTCGTCCATTCGCTGCCGGAAGTCGTCGAGCGACTCCGACACCGAAGACAGAGCCAGCCTCGCGCAGAAGGCACGAAGGCCAGCGTCGTCAACGTTCAAGTGCTGCTTCCACAACTCACGGGCCTGCCAGAATTTGCTGGCCTTGGTCGTACCCTGGAAGAAGTCGTCAAGCCGTAGTGTGTGGTGTTGCTGCTCGACCAACTTGTAAAGTACATCCTCAACTTGCAGCCGATGATTGGTCATCAGCCTGATACGCGATGCGTGGCCACCGTCAACGTCAGACTTGTATGCGTCCCGCGCACGCTGCAGCAGAGAGAACGTGCTTGCGCCGGAGTACTTGGGATCCGTTAGGTCAACGTGCGTGAACGTACCGTTGGAAACATGCCATTTGCATTGGAACCGCTCCACGTGGAGCCGATTGCCGAACTGGTCCAACGGCCCCCGACTCGCGTCATATTCCACCCAGACGTCGTCGAAGCCACGAGGACCGGACTCAAAACCAACTCGGCGGACCGCCGTGGTCGAGCTCAGGAGCCTAGCTGCGTACGTCCAGAAGATGCGGGCCTGAAAGGCATTGCCGTACCGAGGTGTGTTGACCGCCTGCGTCATCGTACAAGTCCTGCTGTAGTTCCGAGGACAGCTTAGCTCAAAGGGAACATGGGCCCGAACAGATCGCGCCACACTTTCAGCGCTTCCCCGATTCGGCCCTGCCGAACATGATTGATGGCAACCCCCGCTTGGGTCGCGGCCGCGCCCAACGCCTGGCGAGCACGTGTGACTCGAGCTGCATCCATGGAGTTACTGATCGGCGGGCCCAATCCTGCCGGGTCCGCCCAAGTGTCGCCGATGCGGTCGGCCATCGTCGCGAAGAATGCCTGCATCTCCCGATCAAACTGGCCGCCCCAGCCTCCGTGGAGGCACTGTAGCGCCATCACCTCAATGAGGAACGATGGCTTGACAGGCTTCTCTCCGTGCTTGGGATTGTTGTTCCAGTACTTGGCCATCCGTACCAAGCCTTTCCACTCGCTGGAGTAGGCCTGGTGTGCCGTGGTGGCCTTCTCGGCATGAATTTTCGGGTTCGTCTTGATCCAGTTCCCCGTGTCGCCATCTGGAATTTCGTAGTTGTCACCGCTGGCGAACGCAGGCACCACGTCGACGCTCAAGATCTTGTAGTCGGTCTTGTCCTCATCCTCCACTGCCACGCCAAAATCGACATTGATTGACCGGCTCTGCCGACGTACGGCCTTGTCCCCATACTTTTCGACGAGCGCCTTTTTGTAGTCATCAAGAACGACGCCCGCCGTCTTGTCGCGGTAGTGCTTTTCCTTCGATCCCATGACAAAGAAGATGTCGATGTCCTTGAGCGGCTTGGTCTTCGTGTACCGCGCGTACGAGCCCGTTAGGAAATCGTTGTCGATGGAAAACTTGGAGCGGATGAACCCCCGAACTTCTGTGTGACGGTCGGTTGCGTTCTTCTGCTCTTTGTCCTTGAGCTCAAGCCTGCTCTTGAACTTGCGAAACGCTTCGTCGATCGTAAGCATCAGAGCTTCCTCCAGTAACTTGTGTTCGCGCCTAAGCCGTTGTGCTCAACGGTGGTGCCAAGGCTCTGCCGAACCATGCCGTCGGTGGAAAGGTAGCTGCACTTGCTCCAACCATCGACATCCGGGCGGCCGTCCTTGTTGTGAACCTTCACTCGGTAGCCAGCTTGTGACGGCGCCAAGCCGGCCTTCTTTATCGCCAGGCGCAGTTGGTCCGTATCTGTCCAGAAGGTGCCGGCATCAAGGCTCCAGGTGTAGACCACGCCGATGTCCCAGCGCGTTACCAAAGTGTCGGTGGCCGGGTCGTAGATCTCGAGCGTGACCGTTTCCAGGTGCTTGGATTCAATCCACTTGCTGATGCCGCGCAGGAGAACGTCCCATTCGCCCACGAGCTTGCTGGGGTCGAGCCCGCTCAGACGGATGATGTCCTTGAGACTCTTCAAGATGTTGTCAGCGACGTAGGTCACCGACTGCGTGTACGAGTAGACGGCGACGGCACTCATGATTTTAGAAACGCCTTCACATCCAGGGTCAGGCCCTGCGACTGGGCCTTGTCCTCTTCACCTTCACCCAGCTTGGTGGCCTGGTCCCGAGCAGTGATGCGGGAGCTCTTCGCGTTCAGGGCTCGCTGAACCCACTCGAGGTCTTCTTCGGTGCAAGGCAACGAAACCTTCCAGTCTCCCTGCAGCGGGTCGAATCCGAGCGAGTCTTCTTTTGCATCCGATCCGTCGATCGCGTCCTCGTCGTAGAGGCAGTAGATCCGGGTGCGTGGGCCATTGCAGGTAACAACGATGGCGGCATCTTTGGGCGATCGTTCCGCGATGATGGAACTGGCGATGCCGGCAACCGCAAGCAGCTCAGTCTTGGCTGTACCTGCCTTTCCCTGCGTCAGCAGGTCGACGATGAAGTCCCAAGTGCTGGACGTGTTGCGATGCGGCGAACTGCGGACGATTCGGCTGGCGACTGTCGTCATTTCGCCTTCTCCTTCGTCATCCGAATCGCCTTCGCTGCCTTGGTAGCAGCAAGGAGGTCAGCCACCGTCAGCTCCACTGGATTCATCGCTACTTCCTTGCGCATCGTCAAGGCGCTTGCAACCGCCTTTCGGATAGCGCGCCCGTCAAGCCCGACCGCCGCTTCCACTACCGAGGAAAAGCCGCTGACGCCGGGAAGCAATCCGATCGAGTGAAACGTCTCGCCAAGCCCTCTCAGACACGAGCGCAAGATCTGCTCACAGGCATGCTTGTTCGGCAGTGGAATTTCAAGGACGAGGTCGCAGCGGGAAGTGAAGGCCGAGTCGACGGCTTGAGGAAAGTTGCTGGTGGCAATGAACAGGAGATTGGGGTGCGACTCCGCGAGCGCATCCAGCTGCACAAGGACCGCATCGGTGGCCCGGTGCACATCGACGGGATTGGCTTCGAGGCTCAGCTTCGCGCGATCAGCCGCGAGCGTCTCCACCTCGTCCAGCAGGACAATTGTTCGGCCTGCCATCGCCGACTCAGCGATGGTCTGGGAGAACAGGTCGGAGACTGCCTTCTGCGTCTTGCCCATCATGGCACTGCCCAGCGCGTGGGGGTCGACCTCGAGGAGCGTGAACTTGGTGCCCTTGAAGCACTCAGCCGTCTTGTGGGCAAGTCCTCGTGCGAGCGAAGTCTTGCCGGTGCCTGGCACACCCACCAACATCACCGTGCCATGCAGAGGCAACACGTTGCGAGACACCTTCGGGCGAACCGTGAAATTCACGATGGCCTGCGACAGGAGCTGGTCCTTGATGGACTGCTCGAGGATGATGGAGTCCCAGAGCTCGCCGAGCTTCGCGTCGGGAAGCTTGACCGATCGGTGGATGCCCTTGGGAAGTTCAGAGTGATGCGCTGTCAAGATGGTCTCCTGAGGTTTTCGTTGCCGCTGGTTACCTCTACGCCCGGTCCTTAGTTGTCGAAGGCGGTCTGGTTGAAAGGTCTCAAGGCGTCTCATCAGCAAGCTGCGAACACTATATGTAGTGCCGCTCGCCTCAATGAGCACTACAGCTAGCGCCGTATGGAAACCCAGCTGCTTGCATATACAGTCCTGCGGAATATACATCAAATCCGTTTTAAGACACTATCATTGTAAAACAAAACTGTTGTATACTTCTGACGTCGTCCTCTCGGAGAGCTCAAATGGAATGTTTTGGCCGCGACGCCGAGGCCACAGACCTCTGGCATCGATTCGCAGCGGGCGAGAACGTCCTGATGCTGGCGCCCCGCCGCATCGGCAAGACTGTCCTCATGAACCATCTTCTAGAGACCGCGGGTGCTCATGGCTACCGAGCACTGCTGCTGAACGTAGAAGGACTGCAGGACGAGAAAGAAGTGTTTCGGGAGTGCTGCGCTGCAATCCAAGAAGAGCTGAGCACCGGCAAGCGTGTGATGACCTCGCTAACGCAACGCCTAAATCAAGTCCTTCTGGGCGGGAACAAGGACGCGGACTGGAGGTCGGCCCTGTTGCAGTCGGACTGGCAAGACTTCGCCAGCCACCTGTTTGCCCATCTCGACGAACCTGGCGATGAGAATCGGCCATGGCTGCTTCTCGTCGACGAACTGCCCATATTTGTGCAGGCGCTGCAAGCTCGAAGCGGCGTCGAAGCCGTCTCACGCTTCCTGTACTGGCTGCGAAAAATGCGGCAAAAGCACAGGAATGTAAGGTGGCTGTATGCAGGCTCGATCGGCCTAGACACGATCGCCCGCCGAACAAACGTCGAGGGCGCGCTGAACGATCTGCACCCCTACACCCTGCATCCGTTTGCGCCAGACACCGCGACGGCCTTTTTGCGGCGCGTCGGCGAACGTCGACAAGCAACGTTCGAGTCCGAGGCAATCACCGCCATACTGACTCGCCTGGGCTGGCTCTCTCCGAGATACTTGGCCGTCATCGCGGACGATGCTATTGCGACAACCCCAAACAGGATCGTCACGGCAAGCATCGCCAACTTGGCCATGGACAAGCTCTTGGAACTGGACAAGCGCTTGTACTGGAGCAACTGGCGGGAGCACATCGACAGAAACTTCGCGGAGCCAGATCGCAGTCATCTGCACTCGGTTCTGCAATTAGTCGCCAAGGATCCCGCGGGCGTGACTGAAGACACGCTCCTAGCCACCCAGCAGTTGGGCGCGCGCGACTTGCGGCCACTGCTTGACATCCTTATGAACGACGGCTACCTCGATCGGACGCAAGCTGGTCGATACGCGTTCCGTATGAACTTGCTCCGAGAATGGTGGCTCCGATACGTGGTTCTCTAAATAATCAGCGCCCATGGGTGACTTGCTGAACCTATCCGTCTACAACCCCTCGTCCCTCAAGGACGAGGACTTCTTGCGCAGCTTCGTAGCGCGCCAAGTCGTCGCGAAGCGCCTGATAGAACGACTCCGGGAGACGACGAGGGAAGGGATTGCGACCCACCAGCTGATCATGGGCCAACGCGGCATGGGCAAAACCAGCATGCTCCGCCGCATCGCGATCGCCGTCAACAATGATCCAGCGCTAAAGTCAATCTTTATCCCGTTAAGTTTCCGCGAAGAGCAGTACAACGTTCACTCGCTGTCGGTGTTTTGGAGCAACTGCCTGGATGCACTTGCAGACTGGTACGACCGGACGGGCCAGCCTCTGCGCGCAAGGGAGCTGGATGACGAAATTGCCCGACTTAGCACGACGGACAAGGAGGCGGCGCACGAGACTTTCCGGCGCTGGATCACCTCCGAAAACCGCAGACCTCTGCTGTTGCTCGACAACATCGATCTGATCTTCAGCGGGCTGAAGAGCGAGCAATGGGCACTGCGAAGGCACTTTCAAGAACCGGGGGGTATCGTGGTCGTCGGTGGGTCCGCGACCTTCTTGGAGGCGACTGCCGACAAGGATGCGGCGTTCTATGACTTCTTCCAGGTCACGAAGCTTGACAAGCTAACCAAGGAGGAACTGATCGCCTGTCTGCGCAGCCTGGCACTTGCGCGCGGTCATGACGGCGAAAAGGTTGTGCGACTTGTCGACCAAGAGCCTGCACGTATCAGAACTATTCATGACCTTACTGGCGGGAACCCTCGCACGCTGACGCTCCTCTACATACTGCTTGAGATCGATACAGGGGGAGACGTGTTCACGGATCTTGAGCGCCTGCTCGATCAAGTGACCGTTCTGTACAAAGCGAGGGTCGAGGATCTTCCACCGCAAGCGCGTGTCGTGCTTGATGCTGTCGCGCTTGCGTGGAATCCTGTACTTGCGTCGGAAGTTGCTGCAGCCACTGCACTTGAAGTCACAACCGTTTCTTCGCAGCTCGATCGCCTGCAGAAGGAAGGAGTGATCGAAAAGGTCGCAGTCTCCAAGACGACGAAATCCGCTTTCCAGATCTGCGAACGCTTCTTCAACATCTGGTACTTGATGCGGCACGGCCCTCGACGGCAAAGGACGCGACTGCGATGGCTGACGGGTTTTCTCAAGAGTTTTTACTCTCCCGATCAACTTCTAGAGCGCGCGAAGCTACTGGTCAATGGCTCAGAGGACGTCGATGCTGATCAAGGGCAGATGCTGTTGGCCCTCAGTGAGGCCATCGATGATGAGGTCTGGCGAAGTCTCCTTAAGAACCACGTTCGTCAGCAATTGGAGCGCTTCGCGCTGTCCATCGGCAAGACGTTGGATGAGATTGTCGATGCAACGGAGCTGCCTTTCCCACGAACGGCAGCCGAGTGGGTGACGCATGGGAACATGCTTCGTCAGCACTTGAAGAAATCGCGAGAGGCCGAGCAAGCATTCCTCACTGCTGCTTCGCTGGACACCGGTGAGTGGGCTGCCTGGTTCAATTTGGGCAATGTCAGACTGGGCGACCTTGCCGACACGACCGGGGCTGTGCAAGCCTTTCGAATGGCAATAGCCCTGAGGCCTGACGACCTCTCGTCTCACTTCGCGTTGGCCAATTCGCTGTCCCAGGATGCCGGAACGCATGTTGAGGCAGAAATCCAATACAAGAATTGCCTCAAACTCAAACCGAGCTTTTACCCAGCTGCCCTTGCGCTGGCTGACATGCTCACTGCTGAGGACGGCCGCCTGCCGGAGGCAGAGCATTACTTCGCGCTAGCGGCGCGTATGGCGGGCAAGAAAGACACTCACATTCTTCATGGCGCGGCGTACTTTGCCGCCTATGTTCTCGAGCAGTTCGACCGAGCACTGCGACTCTACCGTCGACAGCTCACTCTGTTGCCCAACGACCTGGTGGCTCAGACCAACATTGCGGTTCTGAGCTACTTCTCCGGCGAGTCCAAGCAAGCGCTACTTGTTGACGAGAAACTGCTTACAGCTCACCCACCACATGGTCGAGCGCTAATCGAGGCGCTCGTGGCCCTTCGCATAGGCCAATATGTGGCGGCGACTCATTTACCTGCCATCTTTGACTCTGCGCCAGAGGATCTCTTCGAGAACTACCAAGGATTTGTGCTCCTATTGCTCCGCGAGGCTGAGCGCCAAGGGCATGGCACCTCCACGTTGCAGTGGATCGACAGCAGCGGAAGTGGCGATCGTCACTGGCCGCTGCTGGCCGCCTTCGAGGCATACATGGGAGGCCAGGCCAAACTTCAGGACGTCAATCCGGAGGTTAGAAGCGCGGCACAACGGATTTACTCGCTGCTGATCGCCCCAAGACGCTACAGGGAAAGCGTTGAAGTCCGGGAGTTGGAGAAGCGGCGCCTCTTCGAACTGGAGTGAGAGCGCGCAAAAGAACCGCACGAAATCGGCGGCTTTTGGTTGTAGCGGACGTTCGGAAGATCGGGACCGAATGACCGCAACCAGCCTGGAGTCGACTTTGCAGCGTTTGCTGTCGCTCGCAGGTTCTTCCGTTTCGAGATAGTTCAAGTCGGACGCAAGCGGTAAGGCAAGAGCTTGGATCTTCAATGTCGCCAGCGATACATTAGTCCACGCGCTCCTCAATCAACCGGCCAAAGACATGCTCTCAATCACTCAAGTCGCCGATCCCATTCAGATTGCATTTGCCCAAGAGCTTGTGCGCGAGTATTTTTCCTGGTTCTTTGCGCTGGTTCCCGGCAGTGAGACAGACCCGACATTTCGTGGGTGGGAAAGTGAATTGGAGGCCATTCCCGGGGCCTGCGTTCCTCCAAGGGGGAGTTACCTGCTTGCCACGTTGAACGGGCAGCCAGCAGGATGCGTCACGCTGAAACCGGTGGATCCGGACCATTGCGAACTCAAAAGACTTTACGTGCGTCCTGCTTTTCGCGGCCACAACGTTGGCAAGCAACTGGTCGATGCGTTCATGCAGAATGCACGAGGCTTGGGCTACAAGTACGCCGTTCTTGATAGTCACAGGTCAATGGCAACGGCGCACGATATTTACAGGATTTCCGGTTTCAATGTGGTGGAGGCACCGCCTGACTTTCCGGAAGATTTGCGACAGTCCGTGATCTTCATGAGATGTGTTCTGTGAACGACGGCTATCAGCCTGTTGCTGGCGTTTGCGATTCGCGGACAGGGTCGACGTCACGCAGCAGCCCGCAACAGGCCTTTGAATCGAAATTTCAAACAAAATAGCCTTTTCCCATCGTGGAATGGTCACTATTAGCTATCAAATTGAAACTAATGGATGCGTGCCGAGCACGGGTCGATAACGCCGTCGCCAACGCCTTCAGCCCTCAAAACCGATCAGCGGTACCGCCGATCCAGGCTGTAGGCCGTCAGCCCCAGGCTTGCAGGGCTGGCCTCGGTATCTGATTCGGCAGAGGGAGCCTGTTCTGGCCGGTCCCGCGCCACCACCGTCATGCGGGCAGCCCGCCGTTCCCCCGCCTCCTGCAGATCCGCAGGCAGGCCCGCATAGGCCTCGCCATCCGGCCGCCATTCATGCAGCGTGACGTCGTACAACACGCCGTGGTCTGCATGGCCCAGGGTCAACGTCAACGGGGCCTGGCTGCCCAGCACGGGATGCAGGCCGGAGCGGGGGGCAAAGCTGGCGTAGCGCACGCCGAAGACCTTGAGCTCGCCCCGGCTGTCGCGCTCGGGGCGCAGCGGCAGGGTGACGCCGTCCACAGTGATGGCCCAGTCCTGCCAGTGGCCGGTCTCCGGCGCGCCCGCTGAGCCGGCTGACGGCGGCCGCCAGCGGATTTCGATGCGCGTGGTGCTGGCGTCGACGAAGCGGGAGCTGCCGCTTTGCTCGGGGCTGGCGGCGTCGCCCACCAGCGGCCAGAACGCCAGGCCGCGCCACAGCTCCAGCGTGCCAAAGGGCAAGTCCACCTGGCCCAGAAAGCGGAACGTGTCCTGGCGCAGCACGGCCTGGATGGGCGCCTCCAGGCCGAGGCCGGCCGCGTCCAGATCGGCCAGCACGGCGTCCAGGTCGGCGTGCAGGTAGAACGGCAGGGCAAAGCGGTCGTGCAGCTCGCGCCCCCAGTCGATCAGCGGCAGCGTGTAGGGGCGCGTGGCCAGCATGGCGATGATGGCGCGCAGCAGGCAGGCGATGGCGGTGGCGCGCTGCGGCGTGTGCTGCATGCGCAGGCCGCGAAACTCCACCAGGCCCAGGCGGCCACGGCCGGGCAGGTAGGGGTTCCAGAGCTTTTCGATGTTGATCTCGGCGCGGTGGCTGTTGCCCACCGCGTCGCACAGGAACGAGGCCAGGCTTTTCCACAGCAGCTCGGGCTCGGTGACCGGCTCGCGCTCCAGCAGCGCCAGGGCCAGCACCAGGTCGTCGAAGGCGTCGGTGCCGCGCTCGTCCGCCCGGACGGACTGGCCGCTGCCGCCGACAAAGTCGTGCGCAAAGCGGTAGCTCAGGGCCGGGTGGCGGTTGAAGTAGCGCACCAGCCGGGGCAGCAGCGGCAGGTGGGTGACGAAGGGGCTGGCCTCGGGCGTCGGGCCGCCAAAGGTGATCTGGCCGGCCCCGCCCGAATCGGCCACCTGCCCGTTGAAATACAACCGGTAGGGCGACAGCCCGTGCGCCGCCGCAGCGGCATAGACCTGCTGGCTGCGCCAGAGGAACTCGGTGCAGTTGCGGCTGGGGGCCGAGTTGATCTCGATCACCGCCGGGTCTGGCGTGACGGTGGTGAGCTCCAGCGTGGCGTCCACCGGTGGGGTGGCGCCGGTCCACACCAGCGCGCCCAATCCGCAGGCCCGCGCGGCGTGTTCGATGCAGGGCAGGGCGGCGAGGAAGTCGTCCACGCGGGTGATTTCGGGCAGTTCGATGGCGGCGCAGGGGGCGTGGGTGGCGTCGGGCTTTGCCGGGTCCTCGAAGGCGTGCAGCACAAATCGCAGCGGCTCGGCGTCGGCGTCCACGGTGGCGGTGACGGTCCAGGCCGGTGTCGCCACGTTGGCTTGCGTGCCGGCGCCTTCCTGGGGTGCGCCCTCATTGCCGGTGCCTTCCCTTTCCGCGTCTGTTTGGTCTGCGTCTCGTTCCGGGGTGCCTTCCACGCACTCCGTGGCCCATTGCAGGCTGGCGAAGGCCTGCGACAGGGCGCTGGCAAAGGCGGCCAGGTCCGGGGGGGCGGC
>ERZ1645187.3907-NODE-3907-length-12308-cov-6.075900_pt1 | contig 12308 bp, 12 predicted proteins | sample MGYA00575352_ERZ1645187 | MGnify/ENA primary metagenome ERZ1645187 (study PRJEB40837, sample SAMN11349314) | freshwater sediment metagenome | isolation source: river sediment | host: Sediment | place: India: Wazaribad , New Delhi | collected 2017-02-21 ... | reverse complement strand
CTGCGCCATGCCGTTTTCCTCGATATAGCCATGCCCGCCCCAGACCTGCTGGGCCAGCACCGCGGTCTCGAACCCCTTGTCGGTCTGGAAGCCCTTGATGACCGGGGTCAGCAGCGAGATCAGGCCGTCGGCGGCTGCATCGCCCTTGCGATGGCTGGCGTCGATCAGGGTCGCGCCCCAGAAGGTCAGGGCGCGGGCCCCTTCGACAAACGCCTTCTGCGCCAGCAGCGTGCGGCGGATATCGGGATGCACGATCAACGGATCGGCGGGACCAGAAGGGTTGGCGGCACCGGTCACGGCGCGGCCTTGCAGGCGGTCGCGGGCATAGGCGACGGCGTTCTGGTAGGCAGCCTCGGCCACCGCGTAACCTTGCAGGCCGACACCGATCCGGGCCTCGTTCATCATGGTGAACATGGCCTTCATGCCCTTGTGCAGATCGCCCAGCAGCCAGCCGGTCGCGCCGTCATAGTTCATGACGCAGGTGGCGTTGCCGTTGATGCCCATCTTCTCTTCGATCTTGCCGCAGGACAGGGCGTTGCGCGGGCCCAGGCTACCATCGGCATTGACCAGAAACTTCGGCACGATGAACAGGCTGATGCCCTTTGTGCCCTCGCCACCGCCGGGGGCCTTGGCCAGCACCAGGTGGATGATGTTTTCGGCCAGATCATGTTCGCCGGCCGAGATGAAGATCTTCTGCCCGGTGATGCGATAGCTGCCGTCAGGCTGCGGTTCGGCGCGGGTGCGCATCATCCCCAGATCCGTGCCGCAATGCGGCTCGGTCAGGTTCATGGTGCCAGTCCAGTCGCAGGCGACCATCTTCGGCACATAGGTGGCCTTTTGCGCATCCGTGCCATGGGCCAGGATCGCCGAGACCGCGCCATGGGTCAGGCCCTGATACATGTTGAACGCCATGTTGGCCGACACGAAGATCTCGCCCACCGCGGTGCCCATGATATAGGGCAGGCCTTGACCGCCATATTCTTCCGGGAAGTCAAGCGCGGTCCAGCCGCCCTCCTTGACCGCTGCGAAGGCCTGCTGGAACCCTTCGGGCGTGCGGACGACGCCGTTTTCCAGTCGGCAATGCGCGCGGTCGCCGGTGATGTTCAGCGGTGCCAGCACCTCAGAGGCCAACTTGCCGGCTTCTTCCAGCACGGCGGAGGTAAAGCCCGCGTCCAGATCGCCATAGCCGGGAATGTCGGATGCCGGCAATGCCAATACGTCCTGCAACAGGAACTGCATGTCCTTCACGGGGGCGGTATAGATGGGCATAGCTTGTCCTCCTTGCGATGTCGGTCTGGGCCGGCTTAGCCGCCGGCGCTGAATTTTTCGATTTCGGCCGCGCCCTTGGCCATTTCGGCGCGCAATTCGCTGATCGCCTCGTCCAGCTCGGCGCGCTGACGCTCCATCGCCGACAGCCGTTCTTCTGCCAGCGCATAGGTGCGCTGCAACTGGGCGACATTGCTGCCGCTGCGGTCATACATGTCCAACAGCTGGCGGATGTCTTCGAGGCTGAAGCCAAACCGCTTGCCGCGCAGGATCAGCGTCAGCCGTGCCCGATCGCTGCGCGAGTAGAATCGCCGCGTGCCATCGCGCAGCGGGAACAGCAGTTCCTTCTGCTCGTAAAAGCGCAGGGTGCGCGGCGTCACCTGGAAGGCGTCGCACATCTGGCGGATGGTCAGCAGGTCTTCAGCGGTCACGGCGGGTCCGGTCATGCAAATGGCTTACCCACCGATGATGGGGGCTTTTGCACACATTACCAGACAGATTGACGTTCGCGTAAACGTAACGTGACGTCAGAGGGGCGGGTGACGTGATGTCAGCCGCCGCGCTTGGTCGCCGCCTCGGCCGCGGCGGTGTCGCGCAGGGCCCGCAGATCGGCGATCGAGGTCTCAAGTTCGCTTTTCTGTTGTTCAAGCGCGGCAAGCTGGCGGTCGGCAAGCTCGATGAAGGCGGAAAGCTGCGGGGCTTCGCCGTTCTTGCCATAGATCAGCAACCACTGGCGGATCTCTTCCAGAGAAAAGCCGAACCGTCGACCGCGCAGGATCAACGTCATCCGCGCCACCTCGCGCGGGGTGTAAAAGCGCGTGCGGCCTTCCTTTTGGGGGGAAAGCAACTCGATATACTCGTAATACCGCAAGGTGCGGGGCGTTACGTCGAACTTTGCGCACATTTCCTTGAGGTTGAGGCGGTTGGCTTCGGTCATGGCGGCCCTCCTGCCGGGCAGACTAGGGCCAAGCGGGGGGAAAGCGCAATGGGCGGGGATGTGACACGGCAAGGGGTTGCGTGTGGCGGCAGGGCGTGGATCATGGCGCGGCGCGAAAGGAATCCCGATGTCAAAGCCCGACAGTCTTGAAATCGCCCGCCAATTCATTGCCACCTTGCCCCATTCGCGGGCGCTGGGCATGCATCTGGATGCCCTGAGCGATGGGGTGGCGGTGATCTCGATGCCTTGGGATGCGCGCTTTGTCGGCGATCCGGCGACCGGGGTGATCCACGGGGGCGCGGTTTCGGCGCTGATGGACACGGCCGCGGGGGCGGCGGTGATCTGCCATCCGGCGGGGGCTGCGGTCACCGCGACGCTGGACCTGCGGATCGACTACATGCGGGCCGCAACCCCAGGCCAGCGCATCACCGCGCGGGCCGAATGTCACCACGTCACCCGCAGCGTGGCCTTCGTGCGCGCCACCGCCTTTGACGCGGACGAAGGCCGCCCGGTGGCGCAGGCGGTCGGCGCCTTTACCGTTGATCGCCCGGTCAAGGCAGGAGGCGCAGCATGAAGGGCCAACCCGAACCCGTGCAGGTGGTCAAGACCCGTCGTGACGGCGCGCTGAACCGTCTGGTTGCCGGCGTGCCCTATATCCAGTGGATGGGTATCCGCTTTGACCGGCGTGGCGACGAGTTGACAGCGATCCTTCCGTTTCGGGACGAGTTGATCGGCAACCCCTTCCTGCCGGCGCTGCATGGCGGCGCGATTGCGGCCTTTCTGGAAGTGGCCGCGATCATCGAACTGTCCTGGTCCTCGCTGTGGGAAGAGATGGAGGCGGGCAAGCTGGACCCTGCGGGCGTCGATTCTGCCCATCTGCCGCCCCTGCCGCGCACGATCGACTTCACGGTCGATTACCTGCGATCCGGCTTGCCGCGCGATGCCTATGCCCGGGCGCGGGTCAACCGATCCGGGCGGCGCTATGCCTCGGTGCATGTCGAGGCCTGGCAGGACAATCGCGCCCGGTTGTTCGCGCAGGCGACCGGGCATTTTCTGATGCCCGAGCGTTAAGCGCCTCAAGTGCAGACGGCTGCCACCCCCTTGACCCATGGACGGATCTGGCGGATCGCGGCGCCGATCATCCTGTCCAACGTCACCGTGCCGCTGCTGGGTGCGGTCGATACCGGGGTCGTCGGGCAGATGGGGGCGGCGGCGCCGATCGGGGCGGTGGGCCTTGGCGCCGTGGTGCTGGCCACGCTTTACTGGCTGTTCGGCTTTTTGCGCATGGGCACCACCGGGCTGGCCGCACAGGCCCATGGCGCGGGCGACCGGCAGGAAAGCGCCGCGGTGCTGGGGCGTGCGCTGATCGTGGCAGGGCTGGCCGGGGCGGCGCTGGTGGCGCTGCAGGCACCGCTGTTCGCGCTCGCGCTGGCCATCGCCCCTGGCGGGGCCGAGGTCGAGGCGCTGGCGCAGCAGTATCTTGCCATCCGCATCTGGGGCGCCCCCGCCACCATCGCGCTCTACGCCATCAACGGCTGGCTGATCGCGGCCGAGCGCAGCCGCGCGGTCCTGCTGCTGCAGGTCTGGATGAACGGGCTGAACATCATCCTGGACCTTTGGTTCGTGCTGGGGCTGGGCTGGGGTGTGGGCGGCGTGGCAACGGCCACGCTGATCGCGGAGGCAACCGGTCTGGCACTGGGGCTGTGGCTCTGCCGCGAAGGGCTGGCGCGGATCCGTCGCCCCCGGTTGCTGGATCGGGCAGCGTTGCGGCGCATGGCCTCGGTCAATGGCGACATCATGGTGCGCTCGGTGCTGTTGCAGGGCGCCTTCACCAGTTTCCTGTTTCTGGGGGCGGGGCAGGGCGATGTGACGCTGGCCGCCAATCAGGTGCTGATGCAGTTTCTGGAAATCACCGCCTATGCGCTGGACGGTTTTGCCTTTGCCGCCGAGACGCTGGTGGGCCAGGCGGTCGGCGCGCGCAACCGCGCGGCGCTGGACCGCGCGGCGCGGCTTTCGGCGCAATGGGGGGGCGCGGGGGCTGCGGCGCTGGCGCTTGGCTTTGCCCTGACCGGACCGGCGGTGATCGCGGTGATGACCACCGCGCCCGAGGTGCGCGCCGCCGCCCATACCTTCCTGCCCTGGTTGATCGCGGCCCCCCTGATCGGCGTGGCCAGCTGGATCCTCGACGGGCTGTTCATCGGCGCCACCGCCACGCGCGAGATGCGGCGGATGATGATCGTCTCGGTGGCGGTCTATGCGGCGGCGCTGGTCCTGCTGCTGCCCGCCTTTGGCAACCACGGCCTCTGGGCGGCGCTTATGGTGCTGAATGTCACCCGCGGCGTCACGCTGGGCCGGCTGTGGCCCCGTGTCGCCGCCCGAGTCACCGCGCGCGTCACCACCTGAGCCGGGCAAATAGGGCCGAGGCGCCCCATCCTGCAACCACTGCCACGATCAGCGACAAGAACCCATAGCGCAGCGGCTGATCCTGCGCCATCCGGTAGAAGAACCGCTCCAACCCGGCCTTGCGGACATGGATCGAGCGTTCGAAACTGTCGACGACCGTGCCGTCGCGGGTCAGGAAGATCCGCACCAGATAATCGCCCTCGATCAGATCGGCGGGCAAATCGACATCGGCCCGAAAAAGCGTATCCTCGGACAGCATCACGCCGTAATCGACCTGACGAAAATGATCGGCATTCTTGCGGATCCGCAGGATGGCCGCGACATGCGCTACATTCTCCCCGCCTGGCTCCGCCGAAAACAGATGGTTCAGCGTGATCCCGTGTCTCAGGTCATCGGTGAGATTGAGGGTTTCGCCAAAGGTCTGGGTCGAGGCCGCGGCGTAGAAACTGGGCACATCCTGCACCACCTCGTTTGCGGTATTGAGCCAGATGCCGAAGTGGCGCTCCTTGCGGCGGACGACGATCTTCTGGCCCGGCCCCTCAACCGTGACCAGAACTGCCATCGGACCCGTATCCGGCGCCGGGGCCTCGCGGGCAATGGCGCCGTAGATCATGATCTTCGAGCCCGCAAAATCGGCGGTGATCGCCACGCGGCTCTGACTGAGGCCGGCAACGATCCGCTCCGGTGCGGTATCCTGTGCCGGGGCAGGGGCGGCAAGGGCCAGCAGGGCCAGAAGGGCAAGGCGGACCAGCATCTAGGGCCTGCTCAGCGAATAAAGCTCGTCAGGACGCAGGACCAGATCCGCACCCACCCGCGCACAAACCGCCAGAACCAGCAGCGCCAGCAGCACCCGCAGGTGATCGGCCCGCATCTTGAGGCCGATCCGCGCCCCGATCTGCGCCCCGATCACCCCGCCGAGGATCAGCAGCACCGCCAGCATCAGATCGACCGAATGGCTGGTGACAGCGTGCATCACGGTGGTGAAGGCGGTGGTGAAGATGATCTGGAACAACGATGTACCGATCACCACCTTGGTCGGCATGCCCAGAAGGTAGATCATGGCAGGCACCATGATGAAACCGCCGCCAACCCCCATCACCGCTGAAAGAAAACCCACAAAGGCGCCAATCGCGATCGGGGGGATCACACTGATGTAAAGGCCGGAAACCCGAAACTTCACCTTGCCCGGCAGCCTGTGCGCCCAGGTATGGATATGGGCGCGCCGCACCGTTGCGCCGCCGGGGCGATTGGCGCGCCGCACCGCCCGCAAGCTTTCCAGCAACATCGTCAACCCGACCACGCCAAGAAACACCACATAGGACAGTTGCACCGCCAGATCGACCTGTCCCAGCGCCGTCAGGCGGGCAAAGACCCATATCCCCAGACCAGATCCCGCCAGACCGCCCGCCAGCAGCACCAGCCCCATCGGCACATCCACCGCCTTGCGGCGAAATTGCGCCAGAACCCCGGAGATGGACGACGCCACCACCTGATTGGCGCCGGTGGCAACGGCGACCCCTGAGGGAATGCCGATGAAGAACAAGAGCGGCGTGATCAGAAATCCGCCGCCAACGCCGAACATCCCGGACAGAAAGCCCACGATCCCGCCAATCCCCAACAGCAGGAAGGCGTTCACCGATACCTCGGCAATGGGGAGGTAAAACTGCATGGGCCGGGCCGAAGGGAAGGGCTGTCCCGCTCAGGTTCGCGCGGAACTCCTGCCGTGTCAAATGCTTGCTGCCAAGCGCCATATATGTCCGGCATTGTGGTCGGCAAGGGGGCGCTGCCCCCGTCCCTTCGGGACTCCCCCGGGATATTTGTTCCTGAATGATGGCAGGTGACTTGCATCATTCAGGCAGAAATATCCCGGGGGTGAGCGCGTCAGCGCGAGGGGGCAGCGCCCCCCTTTGTCCTAAAGCCCGTCACGCAGGGCGCGGCGCAGGACCGCTTCCAGCTTGGCCGCTCCGATCGGGGCCATGGCCTTGGTGTGATCGTGGCTGATCTTTTCGTCAGATAGCCCTGCGCCCATGTTGGTGATGGTCGAGATCGCCGCGACCCTCAGGCCCAGAAAACGGGCGAGGATCACCTCGGGCACCGTCGACATCCCCACTGCGTCGGCGCCAAGGATGCGGGCGGCGCGGATTTCGGCCGGTGTTTCGAAACTGGGGCCCGAGAACCAGGCGTAAATGCCCTGGGGCAGGTCAATGCCCTCGGCTGTGGCGGCAGCCGTGAGACGGGCGCGCAGGTCGGGATCATGGGCGTCTCCCATCGGGACGAAACGCGCCTCGGTCGCCTCGCCGATCAGGGGGTTCAGCCCGGTCAGGCTGAGGTGGTCGGACAGCAGCATCAACGCACCGGGCGGCAGGTCGTCGCGCAGCGAGCCTGCCGCATTGGTCAAAATCAGCCGGTCAGCGCCCAATGCCTGCAAGGTTTCCAGCGCCCCCCGCATCGCGGCGGGATTGCCGTTTTCGTAATAATGTTCCCGCGCGCCAAAGATCGCGACGCGGCGCCCCTCCAGCTGGCCCAGATGCAGGTTCGGATTGTGGCCCGAGACGCTGGCATGGGGAAAGCCGGGCAGGTCGGCATAGGGGATCGCCACGCCCTTTACCGCATGGGCCAGATGGCCCAGACCAGAGCCGAGGATCAGCCCGATCTCGACCGGTTGTGTGCCGGCCCGGTCGCGGATGATGTCGATCGCGGCCATCTCAGCGCTCTTTCACGTAAGGCTCGCCGCCGGCGCGCGGGGGCGAGGGTTTGCCGATCAGGCCCGCCAGCACGATCACCGTCAGAACATAGGGCAGGGCGTCCAGCACCGGGACCGGAACGGGAAAGCGCAGCACGGCCTGCACCACATCGGGGCGCAGCGCCAGCGCCTGGAAGAAGCCGAACAACAGCGTCGCCCAGAGGGCGGCCCAGGGCTTCCAATTGGCGAAGATCAGGGCCGCCAGCGCGATATAGCCGCGCCCTGCGGTCATTTCGCGGCCAAAGCCAGCTTGCAGGCCGGTGGACATATAGGCCCCGGCCAGCCCGCAGAGCAGGCCGGTGATCGCCACCGCGGTAAAGCGCAGCCGGATCACCGACACGCCCGCGGTATCGACCGAGGCCGGGTTTTCCCCCACCGCCCGCAGGCGCAGGCCAAAGCGGGTGCGATAGAGCAGCCACCACGTTGCCGGCACCAATGCCAGCGCCACATAGACCAGGATCGTATGGCCCGACAGAACATCGGCGTAGAACGGGCCGATCACCGGCACCTCGCGGATCGCCTCGACAAACGGCAAATGCACGGGTTGAAAGCGCGCGGCCCCGGACAGGGGCGGGGTGCGGCCGCCCTGCTGAAACAGGGTCTGCGCCACCAGCACCGTGATCCCCGCCGCGACGAAATTCAGCGCCACGCCCGAGATCAGCTGATTGCCGCGGAAGGTGATCGAGGCCAGCCCGTGCACGGCCGCAAAGACCAGCGACCCGACGATACCCGCCAAGAGCCCGATCCAGACCGAGCCGGTCAGCGCCGCAACGGCCGCCGAGGCCATGGCGGCCATCAACATCTTGCCCTCAAGCCCGATGTCGAAAATCCCCGCACGTTCGGAATAGAGGCCGGCCAGACAGGCCAGCAGCAAGGGGGTAGCAAAGCGCAGCGCCGTGTCGAATATCTGCAGGAAGGTCGCGTAATCCATCACATCCCCCCTTGCGCCTGCGCCGGTGTCCGGCTGCGGCTTGTGCGGATCAGGCGGACCAACAGCATGCGCACCATCTGATCCAGCGCCCCGGTGAACAGGATCACCAGGCCTTGCACCACGGTCCGCAGCTCGATCGGGATCGAGGTCCAGAGGCCCAGCTCGGCCCCGCCTTGATAGAGAAAGCCAAACAGCAGCGCCGCCAGAAACACGCCCACCGGGTGATTGCGGCCCATCAGCGCCACGGCGATGCCGATGAAGCCGGCCCCCTCCGAGGCGTTCTGCAGCAGCCGCTCGCTTTCGCCCATCACGTTGTTGATCGCCATCATGCCGGACAGCGCGCCCGAGATCAGCATCGCGATCATCGTCACCTTGAAGGCCGAAATCCCGGCATAGCGCGCCGCGGCGGGTTGCTTGCCGAAGGCGCGGATCTCATAGCCCAAGCGGGTGCGCCACATCAGCACCCAGACCCCGAAACAGGCCGCTAACGCCACAAACAGCGAGACATTGGCCGGCACCTGCTTGGTGAATATCAGCGACAGGCCGGGGATTTCATGCAGGGTCGGCAGGTTGGTGCCAGGCGGAAAACGGGCCGAGGCAGGGTCCATCTGACCGGCGGGTTTCAGCACCTCGACCAGAACATAGATCATCAGGGCTGCGGCAATATAGTTGAACATGATCGTGGTGATCACGATATGGCTGCCGCGCCGGGCCTGCAGCCAGGCCGGGATCGCGGCCCAGGCTGCGCCGAACAGCGCCGCGCCAAGGATCGCTGCCGGAAGGGCCAGCGTCCAATGCGGCCAGGGCAGCGAAAGGCAGACCAAAGCCACGCCAAGGCCGCCCAGCTGCGCCTGCCCTTCGCCGCCAATGTTGAACAGGCCGCCGTGAAACGCGACCACCACCGCCAACCCGGTGAACATGAACGAGGTAGCGTAGTAAAGCGTATAGCCCCAGCCATAGGGCGACAGCAGCGCCCCTTCCACCATCACCCACAGCGCCTGCGACGGGCTTTGGCCGATGGCCAGCAGCACGACAGCCGAGACGGCGGCGGCCAGCAACAGCGAGATCAGCGGCACCAGCGCCAGATCAGCCCAACGGGGCAACTTGTCCATCGCTCAACCCTCCACGCCGGCCATCAGCAGGCCCAACTCGCGTTCATTGGTCTGGGCAGGGTCGCGGAAGCCCATGATCCTTCCATCGAACATCACCGCGATGCGATCCGACAGCGACAGGATCTCGTCCAGCTCGACCGAGACCAGCAGCACCGCCTTGCCGGCATCGCGCAGGGCCACGATCTGCTTGTGAATGAACTCGATCGCGCCGATGTCCACGCCGCGCGTGGGCTGGCCGACCAGCAGCAGGTCGGGGTTGCGCTCGATTTCGCGGGCGACCACGATCTTTTGCTGGTTGCCGCCGGAAAAGCTTTTCGCCGGCAATTCGGGCAGCGGCGGGCGCACGTCAAACCGCTGCATCTTGCCGGCGCAATCGGCGCGGATCGCGTCATTGTCCATCAGGGCGGCGTTGCGCTGATATTCCGGGGCGTGGTGATAGCCGAAGGCCACGTTTTCCCAGGCCGTGAAATCCATGATCAGGCCAAGGCGCTGGCGATCCTCGGGCACATGGGCGATGCCGGCGGCGCGGCGGCTCTGGCCGTCCGAGGCGCGCCCCGAAATGTCCAGCTCGGTGCCGTTCAGCACCACCCGACCGGTGGCGCGGCCAAAACCGCCCAGAACCTCCAGCAACTCGCTCTGCCCGTTGCCCGCGACCCCGGCGATCCCGAGGATCTCGCCCGCGCGGATATCAAAGCTGATGCCGCGAAGCCGCTCGACCTTGGCCTCATCGACCACGCGCAGGTTTTCCACCGATAGCACGTTGCGGCCGGGATTGGCGGGACCTTTGTGGACATGCAGCAGCACCTTGCGGCCCACCATCAGCTCGGCCAGCGCCTCGGGGCTGGTCTCGGCGGTCTTGACGGTGGCAACCATCGTGCCGCGGCGCATCACGCTGACCGCGTCGGTGATCTCCATGATCTCGCGCAGCTTGTGGGTGATCAGGATCACGGTCTTGCCCTGATCCTTCAGCCCGCGCAGGATGCGGAACAGGTGGTCGGCCTCGTCCGGGGTCAGAACCCCGGTCGGCTCGTCAAGGATCAGGATTTCCGCCTGCCGATACAGCGCCTTGAGGATCTCGACCCGCTGCTGGTGGCCGACGCTGAGATCCTCGACCACCGCGTCCGGATCGACGTCCAGCTCATACTCGCGCGAGAGGTCGGCCAACACGCGCCGCGCCTTGGTCAGCGACGGGCCAAGAAGCGCCCCGTCCTCGGCGCCCAAAACCACGTTCTCCAGCACCGTAAAATTCTGCACCAGCTTGAAATGCTGGAACACCATGCCGATGCCGGCGCGGATGGCGCTCTGGCTGTCAGGAATGGTGGTGGGGCGGCCGTTGATCTCGATCACGCCGCTGTCGGCCCGGTAAAAGCCATACAGGATCGACATCAGCGTCGATTTGCCCGCGCCGTTCTCGCCGATGATGCCATGGATCGAGCCGTGGGCAACCTGGATCGAGATGTCCTTGTTGGCCTGAACCGGGCCGAAGGCCTTGGAAATGCCCTTCAGCTCAATCGCAAAGGGGGCGGCAGTTTCCTGCCGCCCCGAAGGGGTTTGCCCCGCCATGATCAGAACTGCACGGCCGGGCAGGTTTCGTCGGACATGTAGTCGTGGACCTTGATCTCGCCCGCCTTGATCTTGGCCGATGCCTCTTCGACCTTGGCCTTCATCTCGTCGGTGACGAGGGCGGCGTTATGCTCGTCCATGGCATAGGCCACCCCGTCATTGGCCAGACCCATGACATGCACGCCGGTGGTCAGCGCCGCGCCTTCCTTGAAGGCGTCATAGACGGCATTGTCGACCATCTTGACCATCGAGGTCAGGACCGATCCGGGATGCAGGTAGTTCTGGTTGCTGTCCACGCCGATCGACAGGATGCCCTCATCGGCGGCGGCCTGCAGCACGCCCACGCCGGTGCCGCCGGCCGCTGCATAGACCACATCCGCGCCCTGTGCCTTCTGGCCCTTGGTCAGCTCGGCCCCCTTGATCGGGTCGTTCCAGGCGGCGGGGGTGGTGCCGGTGAAGTTGATGATGAGCTTGGCGTCGGGTTTCACCGCCAGCACGCCCTGGGCATAGCCGCAGCCGAACTTGCGGATCAGCGGCACATCCATGCCACCGATGAAGCCCACGGTGCCGGTCTTGGAGGCCATCGCCGCCATCATGCCGACCAGATACGAGCCTTCGTGCTCATTGAAGACCACCGATTTCACGTTGGGCTGTTCGACCACCATGTCGATGATCGCAAACTTGGTGTCGGGGAAATCCGGGGCCACGGTGTTCAGCACGTCGCTGAAGGCAAAGCCGGTCATGATCACCGGGTTTGCGCCCGATTCCGCCAGCCGGCGCAGCGCCTGTTCGCGCTGGGCCTCGGATTGCATTTCCAGTTCCTTGAAGGTGCCGCCCGTTTCCTTGGCCCAGCGGGTCGCGCCGTTGAACGCCGCCTCGTTGAACGACTTGTCGAACTTGCCGCCCAGATCGAAGATCAGCGCCGGTTCTGCCATCGTCACCGTCGAAGAGAGCGCCAGCATCGCCGCTGCGCCCAGCAGGGTTTTTGTCACGGTCATGGAAATCTCCCGGTTCCCTTGTGGTTGGTCCGCCGCCCGGCTCTGCGCCCGGTATCGGTCTTGATGGGTTTGATTTAGGGCGTGATCGCTCGATCCGGTCAAGATGAAATCGCCCTGCAAGGGGTGCGGTATTTGATCGTGCGGTCAGATATCCTGCCCTTGCAGGTTGCGGCGCAGGACCATGGCATCAAGGCCCGCGGCATAATAATTGCGCCGCCGGCCTGCGGCTTCGAAACCGGACGCCTGATAGAGGGAGATTGCTGCCAGATTGTCTGCGGCGACCTCGAGAAACGCGCAATCGCCGCCGCGACGCCTTGATTCGGAAAGGAAATCGCGGACCAGCTGTGAGGCGATC
>ERZ1645187.3906-NODE-3906-length-12310-cov-3.911383_pt1 | contig 12310 bp, 7 predicted proteins | sample MGYA00575352_ERZ1645187 | MGnify/ENA primary metagenome ERZ1645187 (study PRJEB40837, sample SAMN11349314) | freshwater sediment metagenome | isolation source: river sediment | host: Sediment | place: India: Wazaribad , New Delhi | collected 2017-02-21 ... | reverse complement strand
GATCGCACATGAGCGCGGGATGTTTGCGAAGGGGGCGGCCAAGCCGACAGTCGACCGCGCCTCGTTTGCCGCAAAAACCTGGAGCGAGCTGCTGTCGGAAGGTGCGATTGCCAGGCGCAGCGTCACTGCGGGGGAAGTTGCCAAGGCGATCGGGAACACGACGGACAACGCGAGCGGCAAGTTCATCGAGCTTTATGTGACGCTGCTTTCGCCGGCAATGATCGGCCAGAATCTCTTGGGCATGCGCGCTTACGAGCGGCAGATGGCGCAATTGCCGCTGGATGGACAAGCCATTCTGGTCGCGGGCTCCGGGCTCTACTCCTTCAAGGGCGTGGAGTGGCGCCAGACGGGGATCTTCCAGCGCATCCAGCTCGTCCAGGGTGCACGAACACTGCGCTTGCGCAGCGACATGTATGAAAACGTGGAGCGGCTCGCCGTCGAAGGAGCGCCTGAGCTGCGCGAGATAGGCATCTTCCGGTTGCCGGCTGATTTCAAGCTCGATCCTCTCGAGCCATGGCGGCTGGAACTGCTCGTCGAGCAGGACGTCGAGGGTGCGCGCCGGACTGCCGTGTTTGCGCTCGAGTACAGATTGCCGGCAAGCCTCATCGTGCCGGCGGCTGGCACGTCGGCGTCGTCACCAGGCGCGTCTGTCAACGATGCGGCGGCGGCCTCGCCGCCGATGGTGAACGGTGGCGCGCCGACCGTCTCGGGGCAAGAGGAGCCGCTACTTTCCGCCGAACCGGACGACGGCATGGAGCCGCTGTGGGTTCAGATATGGCGCGACAAGCGACCGCTGATCGCCATCCTGGTCGTCATGCTGATCACGCTCTCGGTGATACTGTTCTTCCACGACATGATCACACGCAACGTGGAACTGTACCGGATCGCGCGTCTGTCGTTCCTGGGCTTCACGTTCGTCTTCCTGGGGCTCATCTCGGGAACACAGCTTTCGATCGTCAATGTCGTCACGTTCACGCACGCGCTGATGAGCGGTTTCCGGTGGGATTTCTTCCTCATCGAGCCAATGACGTTCATCCTGTGGGGCTTCGTCGCGCTGGCTCTCCTGTTCTGGGGGCGCGGGGTTTTCTGCGGTTGGTTGTGCCCGTTTGGCGCGTTGCAGGAGTTGCTCAACGAAGGCGCCCGCAAGCTCGGAATTCGCCAGATCGAGGTGCCCTGGACGCTGCACGAGCGGTTGTGGCCGTTCAAATATGCGGTGTTTCTGCTGATCCTGGGCGTTTCGTTCCAGTCGACCGTCGATGCCTTCCGTATCGCTGAGATCGAGCCGTTCAAGACGACGATCGTGCTGCGGTTCATGCGCGCCTGGCCCTATGTCCTTTATGCGCTGGTTTTGTTGGCTGCGGGGCTTTTCATCGAACGCTTCTATTGCCGCTACCTCTGTCCGCTGGGGGCGGCGCTGGCGATACCTGCAAAGCTCAGGATCTTCGAGTGGCTGAAGCGGCGGCCGCAGTGTGGACGTGAGTGCCGCATATGCGCCTCGCGCTGCCCTGTACAGGCTATCAATCCGATCGGGCAGATCATCCCAAACGAATGCATCTACTGCCTGGAGTGCCAGGCAAACTACTACGATGCCAATACGTGCCTGCCCCTGAAGCAGCGTGCGGCGAGGCGGGGTGGCAGAAAGTCGAGCGAGGCCGGTGATGGAACCTAAGCTGACGCGACGGCGTGCGCTTGCCGTGCTGGCAGGCATGGGCCTGGCGGCGCATGGCGTGCGCTCGGCACCTGCGCGGGTGCTGGAATGGCGCGGAACGGCGCTCGGCGCCGACGCCACGCTCATTTTCGCCAATGCGGACAGGGTCGAGGCAGAGACTGCACTGGCTGCGTGCCTCAGGGAGATCGAGCGCCTCGAGGGGATCTTCTCTCTCCCCCTCGACGCCTCGGAGATATCCCGGCTCAATGCGCACGGGAGCCTCGATCAGCCATCATTCGACATGCAGGCCCTGCTCACCCGCAGCATCGAGATGCACCGGGCAACCGAAGGATTGTTCGATCCCACGGTGCAGGCGATATGGAAATTCCACCTCGATCAGGTGGCGATGGGCACGGACGTGAGTGCAACTCCTCCGCAGGACGTTCTCGACAAGGTCGGCCTCGAAAAGATTGCCGTCATGGCCGATGGTGTGAGGTTGCGTCAGGGCATGTCAATCAGCCTCAATGGCATTGCCCAGGGGTATATCACGGATCGGGTTGCAGACATCCTGCATGGCCGCGGCTGGAAGGACGTTCTGATCGATCTTGGCGAGACGCGCGCGCTCGAGGGCCGTGCCTTCGACGTGATGATCGGTGACAGCGAACGCCGGATCGCGCTTTCCAATGGGGCGCTCGCAACGTCCAGTTCGGCACCGCTGGTGGCGGGTGCCAGCGGCAGCCTCTCGCATCTGTTCCATCCGCGATCGGGAACCGCGGCCTCGCAGGAATGGTCCAGCGTATCGGTTGCGCACACCTCGGCCTCCATTGCCGATGCGCTCTCGACCGCGCTCATGCTGTGCAGCGGCGACGACACACGACAGGCGCGCCGCATCGTCTCGAGGTTTCCGGCCGCGCGTGCATGGATCGCGCGGCCAGGTCAGGATGAAATCCTGATCGGCGACGGCCGGGCGATCCGCTGATTCGGGAGTGCTTGGCCCTGGCGCTTCTCGCGAGGCTTGCCATGACCCGATCAGGTTAGGCCAGATCATGGAGACGAGTTGGAGTCTGCCAGGGCGCTCTCTTGCGTTCAATCGTGCGAGACGGCGGCGCCTGCGTCGAGAAGTTGGCGGATCTCAGGGTCGTTGAACCCGATCTCACGAAGGATCTCGATCGTGTGCTCGCCTTTCAGTGGCGCACATCTGCGCACACCACCCGGCGTACACGAGAATTTCACCGGCAGCCCGATGGTTTTGACCTCCCCGGCGAGCGGATGTTGCGTCGAGACGATCATCTCGCGCGCCAATGTCTGGGGATCTTCATGCATGTCGGTGATGGAGAGGACGGGGCCGGCCGGCATACCCGCATCTTCGAATGCCGAAAGCCATTCGCTGGTCTTGCGCTTGCGGAAATGGACGTTGAGAATTTGCGCGAGTGCGGCAAGGTTCTGGATGCGGCCGGCATTCCTGGAGAAGCGCGGATCGTCGTTGAGATCTTCGGCGTCCAGGATCTTGAGCATGCGCATCCAGTTGGCCTGATTGGCGGCGCCAATGTTGATGTAGCCGTCAGCCGTTTCGAATGCCTGGTAGGGAGCATTCAGCGGATGCGCACTTCCCATCGCAGCGGGTGCTGCCCCTGTGGCGAAGGCGATTGCCGACTGCCAATAGGTCTGTGTGATTGCGGCTTCGAAGAGCGAGGTATCGACCTTCTGTCCTTGCCCGGTCTTGAGCTTGTGCGCATAGGCCGCGGCGATACCCATGGCCGCCAGGATGCCGGCGGTGATGTCGGAAACGGTCGCGCCGCCCTTGACGGGTGGGCGTCCGGGACCCTCGCCGGTGATCGACATCAGGCCCGACATGCCCGGTGCAATGAGATCGAAGCCGCCACGATGCGCATATGGGCCGGTTCGCCCGAAGCCGGACACCTCGCAATAGATGAGGCCGGGATTGATCCTGGAGAGTTCGTCATACCCCAGGCCCAGCTTCTCCATGGTTCCCAGGCGATAGTTCTCGATGAGGACGTCGGCGTCGCGAACGAGACGCTTCATGACGCTCTTTCCACCCTCGCTCTTCAGGTCGAGCACGATGCCGCGCTTGTTGCGGTTCATCATCATGAAGGCCGCGCTCTCGCCATTCATGGTCGGGGGAACGAAGCGGCGCGAGTCGTCGCCGTCGAGCTTTTCCACCTTGATGACGTCGGCCCCCATGTCCGCGAGCATCAGGCCGGCGACCGGGCCAGCCATGATGTGCGCCAGTTCGATGACGCGGCAACCTGCGAGGGGACCGGACATGGCGCTGGGTTCCTCCACTGGATCAGCGATAGAAGTACTCGACCAGGAACATGGGGATCACCGGGACGTAGGTGCACAAAATCAGAACGAACAGGAGCACAGCGATGAAGTAGATATTGACCTTCGTGACGTCCCAGATGTTGGCGCGCGCGATCGCGCAGGCCGTGATCAGCACACTCGCGACGGGCGGTGTCTGCTGGCCGATCGCCAGATTGAGCGTCACCACCAGGCCGAAATGTACCGGGTCGATCTGCGCAGCCTGGATCAGCGGCAGCACGATGGGGATCACCAGGATGATGGCGGCCACCGAGTGCAGGAAGAAGCCGATGATCAGGAAGAAGATGTTGAGGATGGCGAGAATGAGGTACTTGTCGGTCGTCAGTGCGAGAATGCTCTGGGCGATCTGCTGGGGAACCTGGGCGCGGGTCAGGAAGCCGCCCATCAGAACGCTGGCGGCAACCAGAAACATGACGACGGCCGTCTGCATTCCGCCATCCAGCATGGCGCGCTTGAGGTGCCTGAAGTTGAACTCGCGATAATAAAGGCCGACAGCCAGTGCCGCGATCACGGCGAGGCCGGCGGCCTCGGTGGCTGTCACCCAGCCGCCGAAGATGCCGCCGAGAATGACGATCGGCAGCGTGAATGCAGGCAGGGCATCAACGAAGGCCCTGCGAAGACGGGCGGTGCTGAACGCCTCCTCGACCGGCAGGTCATAGCGGACCGCGAACCAATAGGCGACGACCATCAGGCCGGCGGCACCGATGAGACCGGGGATCACGCCAGCGACGAACAATTGTTCCACCGATGTGTTTGCCGTAGTCGCGTATACGATCATCGGAATCGAGGGCGGTATGATGATCGCCAGCGATGCGGCCGATGACGTGACGGCTGCCGCCAATGGAGCGGAATAGCCCCTCTTCTTCATCTGCGGAATGAGCACCGAGCCCAGTGCGGCGACATCAGCCACAGCCGAGCCGGAGATCTCGGCAAAGAACAGCGACACACCGATGTTGACCATGGCGAGGCCGCCGCGGACGAATCCGACCAGCGAAGAGACGAAGTTTATCAGTCTGTCGGTCACGCCACCTGCATTCATCAGCGCGCCGGCCAGAACGAACATCGGGATGGCGATGAGCGAGAAGCTAGTCGAGCCGGAGTACATATCGAGCGCGACCGATACAAGGCTGTCGGTGCCTTCGGTCGTGATCAGTCCGACGATTGCCGAGATGGCCAGCGCAATGGCGATCGGCACGTTGATGCAAATGAGCACGAGCAGGACGAGGAAGCAGGCAAGTATCACCATTGTCAACGAGCCCCCGTCTTGTCGAGTTCGCTCTCGACCACGTCCTCGATTTCGGCATGCTCCAACGATTTTCCGTGCGCCGTCGTTCGCCAGTAGTCCGGAAGGCTGAGCAGTTCGCAGATGATGAACAGTACGGCGCCAATCGGAATGACCGACTGGGTGAACTGCACCGGAACCCATGTCAGGGAGACGAGGTAGTCACCTTCCAGAACCAGCAGTACTTTCCAGCCGGTGTAGGCCAGGATGGCGAAGAAGCCGATAACCGCGATCTCCGCAATGACCAGAGCGATCATGCGGGCGGGCAGGGGCAACGCAAGCAGCACGGTGTCAAAGCCGATGTGGCCACGTTTCAGCGCCGCCAAGGCGGCCCCGTAATAGGTGATCCACGACAAGTTGATCGCGGCGACTTCGTCGTACCACGACAATGAATCGCCAGCGATGCGGAACAGCACCGCAACGATGACGATGGCGGTCAAGAGGACCATGAGCAGGATGAGAAACCACTCGAGCATGCGCTCGATGGTGTCGCGAAAGGTGGCGATCATGCCGAATGGGTTCCTGGTTTGATGGCGGGAGCGTGGAGCAAAGGCGGTGCGTGCATGGCCGAGACTTGAGCGTTTTTATTTTTCGCATTTTCTTCGACGAACCGGTCTCCACTTCGTCGGAAAATGCTCTAACCGTTGCAGGCTTGGCGGTTGCCGGCGTGACGAGGATTATCGCAGATGAAGCGGCTCATCCCGCGCAATGGCCGAATGAGCCGCCACGCCATGCATCGTCTCGTGTTCACTTGGCGAGCTTCTGGATATCGTCGACGAGTTCCTGTCCGCCTTTGACGGTTGCGGCGAATTCGTCATAGATCGGCTTGGAAGCGGCAATGAACGCATTCTTGTCGGCTTCGTTGACCTGAATGCCGCCATCCTTGAGGTTCTTCAGAAGCTCTTCTTCCATGCGAGCGGCTTCCTTGTAGACGTAATCCTGGCTTTCCTTGCCGCATTTGCGCAGCACGGCCTGCACGTCTTCGGGCAGCTTGGCGAAATACGCCTTCGATGTGATGACGAAGGCGGGCGTGTAGACATGGTCGGTGATCGATAGATATTTCTGGACTTCCTGGAATTTTGCCGACCAGATCTGCGCGTAAGGATTCTCCTGGCCGTCGATCACGCCGGTCTTGAGCGCGGTGAAGACTTCGGAGAACGCCATCGGTGTGGGATTGGCGCCGTAGAGCTTGAACATCTTGACGCGCCAGGCGCCCTTCGGGGTGCGCAGCTTGATACCCGCCAGATCCGCGGGCTTGTTGATCGGCCTGACGTTGTTGGTAATGTGGCGGAAGCCGTTCTCCATGAGGCCGATGATCTCATATCCCTTGGCGTTGACTGCGGGCTGGAAGATCTTGTCCATCATCGCCGCCTGGATGCGCCGCATGTGGTCACGGTCCTTGACGATATACGGCATCTCGAACACGCCGAATTCTGCGGCCACCGATGACATGACCGAGGACGGTAGCGAGAAGGCCATCTGCCCCAGCTTGATCTTCTGCAGCATCTCCTGGTCATTGCCGAGTTGCGAGGAGCCGAAATTCTGCACCTCCGCCTTGTCGCCGAGCGCCGCATTGGCGCAGCGGGCAAACTCGTTGGCACTCTTCTCGAATAGTGAGCCGGGTTCTCCGACGTGACCGAATTTCAGGCTGAGCTTTTCGGCAAAAGCGGGGCTGGTGACAAGCGTCAGGATGGTGGCTGCTGCGATCAATTGTGTGCGTTTCATCATTTCCTCCCGTTCGGCTCCGCTTTGACGCGCAGCTCAGTTTGAGATGGGCCGAGCATGTGGCGCACGACCTTTTTTCTGTCTAGCCAGCTATTCTTCGCCCGCCAAAGCCTCTCCCTGCAACTCGCCACCAGAACGTCGAGACTTGCCAACCACTGTCCGGTGCCGCAGGAACGCCTTGCTCAGTCTCCTTGTCGATGCCGGGGAGAGTTCCCGCCAACACCTGATCGCCGAACACGCCGACGGGTCATCCGAAAAAACCTTGTCGGGCGATCGAGAAAAACCCAATATGTATTTTGAATACAATTGGCGGCGCGTTGTCAACGACGATGGCTCCTGACGCAGCGCAGCAATCTTGCGGGCGGCCCCATTGGTGGAGGCTCTTGCATGTCGGTCGAAATGTTGATGCGGCGAGCGATGTCGCGAGCGCAAGTGGGGAGGCTCTCATGACAGCGATCGGTCCAATCGAACGGCGTGCGCTGCATGAAGATCTGGCCGAGCATCTGCGCCGTGCGATCATTCATGGAGAACTCGCGCCAGGCGAGAGGATCTCTGAAAAGGCGTTGTGCGAGCAGTTTGCGGTTTCCAGAACGCCTGTGCGGGAAGCCCTGAAAATTCTGTCCGCCGAGGGGCTCGTCCAGCTCAACCAGAACCGAGGTGCGGCAGTCACCGAACTGACGCGGCGGGATCTGGAGGACGCCTTTCCGGTGATGGGTGCGTTGGAGGCGCTCGCCGGCGAGTTGGCGGCGCGCAATGCGACGGATGCCCAGACCGGGCGCATGCGCGTCCTGCAGGAGCGCCTGGTCGCCATGTACAACAAGGGTGACCGCCGCGGCTATTTCCGGATCAACGAGGAAATCCATCAATTGATCCTCACCGCTGCCGACAACGCCTTTCTCGCGCGGTTGATACGAACCGTTTCGGTTCAGGTGCGGCGTGCGCGCTATCAGGCCAATCTTTCACCCGAACGCTGGGCGGAGGCCGTGGCTGAGCACGAAGAGATCCTCGATGCATTCGAGAAGCGAAGCGCAGCACGGCTCAGTCGCCTGCTGAAGCATCACCTTGCCAACAAGCTGGCCGCGCTCCTGATTGCGATGGACAAGGAGCATTGAGCGGCGCCGCAGGAGCGCCGGAGTGATGCGCCACCAGGCTGGTTCAAAACGCTCCGCGCGCTTCGATCGGCCATATGTCGATCAGCGTGTCGCCCTCGACGACATGATAATGATCGTAGAGATTGACCGTCGGATCGCAGTGCGGCACCACGAGTTCGAATGCGGTGCCAAGTGCGGGCTTGGCGATATCGGCAGGCAGTTCGATAATGCCGTGCTCGTCGCTGTCGGGCCGGTAGACTGCTCCTTCCGCCGGGGCGGCGACGAAGGCCGGCAGCGTCCCCTTTGCCGAGAAGTGCTTGTTGCCCGCGTCGCATGTGACACGGCCCGGCCAGTTGCGACCGATCACCGAGACGCGAACGTAGAGCGAGGCCTGGAATGGTGACGTCCCCGTGCCGGTCAGGTCGATGCTGCCATATTCAGCGTCGCTGAAGACATAGCTGCCACATTGCAGCTCGGTATAACAGCAAAGATCGGGATCGATATGGAGCGTGCCGGTGCTGCCGCCCGAAACGACATCGATGCGATGGCCTGCAGCCGCAAGCGCTGCCTTCAGCTCTTCGATAGTCTTTTCGCAAGCGATAGAGGCGGCCTTGCGCTCAGCGAAGCTTTCGATGTGCGATATGTGCGAGGCGTATGCCTGCATGCCCGCCAGTCGCAGCGAGGGAGAAACAGAGATCGCAGCCGCCACGTCGAGCGCCTGCTCACTGTTGGAGATACCGTTGCGATGCCGGCCGAGATCGACATCGATGAGCACTGGAAATTCAACTCCGGCATCCGATGCGAAACGCCCGATGCGACGCGCGACGTCGGCATCATCGGCGACGAGCGTGAGGCGGATGGATTTGGCCAACGCGACAGCGCGTTCGATCTTACCCTGTTGGGTGATCGCGGAGGTCACGAGGATGTCGTTGATACCCTGCGCCGCCATAGCCTCGGCCTCACCGATGGTGGCGACGCAGATGCCGACGGCACCCGCTTCGATCTGCAGCTTGGCAATGCGCGTGCACTTGTGCGTCTTGGCATGTGGCCGCAACGCGATTGCGCGCTCCTTGCAGAAAGCCGCCGCCCTAGCGATGTTGTGCTTCAAGCGATGGATGTCGAGAACGAGGCATGGCGTGTTGAGAATGCCGCGGCTTCCTGGGACTCCGAGCAGGTGGGTGTTGGGCCCTAGCGGCGTGTTGTGCAATTGGTGATGCGTGCTCATCGTGACAACCTTCGATGAGGCATTGTCTGGCGTGTCGCAATGGTCATGATTTCCGTTTCTCCGCCGCGCCGCCTTTGTGGCCGTTCTTCGTGGCACGCACACTCATGGCCAAGACTTCCGCCACATGCAAGGCTTCGCGGTGTGCGCCATCGGTGATCTGGTGGCGACAGGAAGTGCCGTCCGCGACGACGATCGTTTCATGCTCGGCCTTGCGTATCGCGGGCAGCAGTGAAAGCTCGCCCATGGCGCGCGATATCGCGACGGTCTCGGTCTGGTATCCGAACGAACCCGCCATGCCGCAGCAACTCGACTCGATGACATCGACCTGAAGCCCCGGAACGAGACGCAGCGCCTTTTCGACGGCGCCCATGGCGCCGAAGGATTTCTGGTGGCAGTGCCCGTGCAGCAGTGCTTTTGCCGCAACTGGTGCGAGAGGCAGCTGCAGGCGACCGGCTGCCAGTTCTCGGGCGAGGAACTCTTCGAACAGCATTGCGTGTTCTGAGACGATCTGGGCTTGCTCTCCGAGCCCAAGACGCAGCGCTTCGTCACGGAAAGTCAGTAGGCAACTGGGCTCCAGCCCAATGATGGGTACGCCGCGCCGGGCAAAAGGTTCAAGGGCGCTCAGCGAGCGCTGCAACTCCGCGCGGGCTTCATCGACGAGACCTGCGGACAAGAACGTGCGCCCGCAGCAGAGCGGGCGGGCCGCACCCTCGCCATGCCGCGCGACATGCACCCGGTAGCCCGCAGCAAGAAGAACCGACAGCGCATCATCGATGATTTCGCGCTCGAAGTAGCGGTTGAACGTATCGGCCCACAGCACGACTTGCGGTCCGTCTGCCGCTCCCGCGGTGTCGTGTCGGGCAGGAAACGTATCGCTTCTCCATGCGGGAAGCTTTCGCGAGGCCGCAAGGCCGAGCAACTTTTCGGTAAGCCAGCGTGCGCCGGGAAGCACGTTTCGTGCATTGAAGAGCCACGGCATGCGCCGTGCCAGGCTCGCATAGCGCGGCAGGTAGGCGACCAGCCATTCGCGCGCGCCAATGCCTCGTCGGGCGGCGCGCTGGGCTTTCACCTCGATGTTGAAGCGTGCCATGTCGACGCCGGTCGGGCACTCGCGCCGGCATGCCTTGCACGAAACGCAAAGCTTCATTGCCTCTGACATGTCCTGGCTTGTCATGGCATCCTGGCCGAGCTGGCCGGACAGCGCGAGCCGCAGCGTGTTGGCGCGGCCACGGGTCAGATCGCGCTCGTTGCGTGTTACGCGATACGAGGGACACATCGCTCCGCCCTGCAGCTTGCGGCACGCGCCATTGTTGTTGCACATCTCGGCTGCGCCAAGGATGCCGCCGGGCAAGCCTGGAAAATCCGACCAGTCGAGAGCGGGCTTGAAGCTTACTGGTGAATAGCCGGGGTGGAAGCGGAACAGCGCGCGATCGTCGAACCGGGGCGAGCGCACGATCTTGCCCGGGTTCATCAGGCCGTCGGGATCGAACTTGTCCTTGATCTCCTCGAACGTGCGGGCAAGGCGGGTGCCAAACATCGCCTCGTGGAATTCGGATCGCACCAAACCATCGCCGTGCTCGCCGGAATGGGATCCCTTGTACGCGCGCACCATGGCGAAAGCCTCTTCGGCGATGGCGCGCATGGCCTTGACGTCCTTGTCGAGACGCATGTTGAGGACCGGGCGGACATGCAGGCAGCCGACGGAGGCGTGCGCGTACCATGTGCCGCGCGTGCCGTGACGCTCGAAGACCTCGCTGAGGCGTGCGGTATACTCGGCCAGATGCGGCAGCGGCACCGCGCAGTCCTCGACGAAGGAGACGGGCTTGCGGGCCTCGCGCATCGACATCATGATGTTGAGGCCGGAGGTGCGCAGATCCGTCAGCGCCTGCTGGAGGCCGGGATCGAAGACCTCGACGACACCGCCAAATCCTTCGCCGGACTTGTCCCAGGCAAACCCGAGATCGCCCATCAATTGCGCGAGTTGTTTCAGGCGTGCTGCGTTTTCGGCATCGTCCTCGGCGAATTCGACGAGCAGCAAGGCGGCAGGCGCACCACGCACGGCGGCACGCAACGTCGGCTCGAAGATGGCGATCTTGCGCGCCAGTTCGATCATGGTGTCGTCCACCAACTCGACGGCGATCGGCTTGAGCTTGACGATGTGCTGGGCTGCATCCATCGCCCGGAAGAACGAGCCGAAGTGGCAGACGCCGACGCCGCGACGGCCCATCAACGGCCACAGCTTCAGCTCGATGGCGGTGCTGAACGCCAGGGTTCCTTCTGAACCGACCAGCAGATGCGCGAGGTTGATCGGCGATCCCGGTTTCGACGGCGCCACCAGCGCATCGACGTTGTAGCCGCCGACGCGGCGTTGCACAGTCGGCACGCGGGCTGCCACCTCTGCAGCGTCACGGCGGCCTATGCCTGCAAGGTCTGTGAACAGGGCGCGCAACGGATGGCCGTCCGCCAGATCCGCCAGATCGGGCCGCACTTGGCCGAACCGGGCGCTTCGTCCGTCGGCCAGCATCGCTTCGATGGCGATTACATTGTCGCGCGTGGTGCCATAGCGCAGCGAGCGGCCGCCGCAGGAGTTGTTGCCCGTCATGCCTCCCAGGGTGGCGCGCGAGGCGGTCGAGACATCGACTGGAAACCAAAGGCCATGTGGTTTCAGCTGTCGATTGAGGTCTTCCAGGACGATTCCGGGCTCGACCGTGCATGTGCGCGCCGCAACGTCGAGGTCGATGATCCGGTTGAGGTGCTTTGAGCAGTCGATCACCAGACCGGAGTTGATCGTCTGCCCGCATTGGGATGTGCCGCCGCCGCGAGCCGTGACAGGGACTTTCTCGGCGATGGCGACTTGAATGGCATTGCGCGCCTGATCGAGCGTGCGGGGCACAGCAACGGCACGCGGCATGATCTGGTAGTGTGAAGCGTCCGTCGCGTAGCGGCCTGTGGAAAAAGGATCCAACAGTACTTCGCCAGCGTCTGCATTCATGAGC
>ERZ1645187.3905-NODE-3905-length-12310-cov-20.281355_pt1 | contig 12310 bp, 17 predicted proteins | sample MGYA00575352_ERZ1645187 | MGnify/ENA primary metagenome ERZ1645187 (study PRJEB40837, sample SAMN11349314) | freshwater sediment metagenome | isolation source: river sediment | host: Sediment | place: India: Wazaribad , New Delhi | collected 2017-02-21 ... | reverse complement strand
TCGCCGTCGCCGTCGCCGTAGCCGTCGCCGTAGCCGTCGCCGTCGCCGTCGCCGTCGCCGTAGCCGTAGCCGTCGCCGTCGCCGTCGCCGTAGCCGCGCCGAAGGCCGCCGCCGTAGCCGTCGCTTCGCGCCGTGCCCGATCCCCTCCCGTCGAGGGTGATCAGACGCTCGACCATGCGGAGGCCTCCACCGGCACGATGGCGATCACCGCGCCGGTACGGACCTTGAGGTCGGCCGGCGCATCGAGCTTGGTCTCGGGCAGCGGGCCGGAGACCAACTGGTTGAGGCCCTTCGAGGTGCCCCAGCGGCGCACGACCCGGGCGCCTTCGATGTGGGTCCAGTCGCCGCGGGTCACGGCCTTGCCGATCCAGACGTTGCCGCGATCGGCGACGACGAGCGCGAGTCCGTGATCGACCGGCTCGGGCGCGAACGCCGAGAGCATGCCGACGATGCCGGCATCCGGCACGTCCGCCGAGGAAATGGGGGTGGTGGTCATGAGGTCCTGTCTCCGACCGACGCGGGATGCGTCGATGGAGACTAAAGTGCATTTTGCACTTCATTCGTCAAGTGCAAAATGCACTTTTTTGGTTGGGGCTCCTACTTTCGACCCGATCGAGGCCCGGAAACTGGGGGTTGCCATTGCGCTGCGGTGCGTGAGAACGTCCATTCGTACCGAATGCGGGAGACTGCGATGGCGACGATCGTTCGAACGGAAACACGCAAGCGCGGCGTGTTCGGAATGGTGATGTGGTGGCTGTTCTTGGCCTATAATGGGCTCATGGGGGTCGCGTTCTTCGCGGGGATGAAGGGCGCCGGCGATTTCACCCAGCACAGTGCCGATCCAGCGGCGAAGGCTGGCGCGGCCATCGGCACGGCGCTCGGCGCCGGGATGATCCTGTCGATCTGGTTGATCGGCGCACTGATCCTCGGCCTGATCGTCGCGCTGACCCGAGGAAAGAAGGTCATCGTCGAGCGGACCGCCGACTGACCGCGACGAAGGGGAGCGGCCATGAGTTGGTTTTGGTGGGCGGTGGCGGCCGGCACCGGCTTCTTGGTGTGGCGAGCGATGAAGGACCCCGGCCCTTCTGAAAGTTCCGACGGCGACGGCGCCGCCTCATTTGTCCCCTCTCGACCACCGCCCGCCGTCACGCGCCGATCGGTGGCGAATGTGGCGGGCCGGCCGATGTCGACGTATTCATACGAAATCTCGTATGGTGATGTGTACGGCGAGTTGTCAGACAGAAAAGTCGATGTTCTCGCGGTCGCAAAGGAGCCCGTTACCGGATACCTCTATTTGAAAACGTTCTGTCGGCTCAGAAACGACGACCGGACATTTCGAGTTGACAGGATTCGCCGAGCGACGCGCTTGTTGGACGGAATGATCGTCGCCGACCTCCGCTCACATTTCGAGGCGCTCGCTCTTTCGCTCCCGGGCGGGATGCAGTGGTGGGGTGGTCTCAGCCCGTCGCAGTTGCGTGACAAGGCGGAGCAAGACAGCGTCATGTCCCGCGCCCGCGCCGGACTCGGCGCGCTGATCTGGCTGGCGCAAGCCGACGGCGAGGTCTCGGAAGCGGAAATCTCCGTCATGTTCGACTGGATCGACTATAGAGCCCTCGCGTCTCGCTCCGGCCGGTCGAGATGGGATAGGGACCTCGCGCGCCAGACCATCAGAGACTGGCGCGTGACGCTCGCGGACGTCCGAAATGCGCTCGGGCGGATGGGTAAAGCGGAGAGCGCGCAATTCGAGCGGGCGCTGGTCGCTCTCGCCGAGGCGGATGGAGTGATCGACCGTCTCGAAGAGGGGCGGATCGCGCAGATCAAAAAGGTCATGCCGTCGAGCTGACGTCACTTTCGCCTGACGCCGAGAAATGGACCGGCCTTGACGATCTCTACATCGCGGATCGGCGAGGCGTTGTAGGAAATGAGGTCGAAGAGGCCGGCGCGCGACCCCCTTTCGATCGTCTTGAACAGGCGCATGCCGTCGATGAGTTCGACTAGGCATTCTCGCCCGATCAGCCGTGCCGGCGGCCGAGGTGATCCGAAGAAGACGGTGTCGCCGGGCTGCGCGAGGGGGAGCATAGAATCGCCCGCCACCTCGAAGGCTTCGGCGTCTTCGTCGGCAATCCCACCGACCGTCGTCCCGTCGATCTGATCGGAAGGGTAGACCTGCTGGCCGGCGCCGATGATACCGCCGAACCGGACGAGAGGTCCCTTCTTCCCCCGGACCCCTTGTTCGCCGTAAAGGAGCCAGCCGGCCCCGACTCCAAAGGCGGCGGCGTACCGCAGGGCACCTTCCCGCGTCAGCGGGCGGGTGCCGTTCTCGTGCTGAATGAGCGTCGACTCGGGCCAGCCGAAGGCGCGAGAAGCCGCCGTCGGGCCGTCGGGGAACATCTTTGCCCGCGCCTCGATCAGCCGATCGTGATGGATCGCATCGGTCCGCTTTTTTCTCATGGTCGAACAATTAGCAGAGCCCTTGGTGCATTTTGCACTTGACGATAAAAGTGCAAAATGCACTGTATCGGTCATGATCACGACCCCCTCCTTCTCTGATGTCGTCTCCGGTCTCGGTGGCCCGACAGGCATTGCCGAGGTGTGCCGCGTGTCGAAGAACACGGCGGCGTCATGGGTCCGGCGCCGCACGTTCCCCGTGCGGGTTTGGCATCTCCTGCTGGTGAGCCCGAACGGGCGGGCGCTCGGGCTCACGAGCGACGCGCTGGTCCGTCTCCACAGCGGGTCGGCGGCGGATTTGATCCGGCCGGTCGACATGTCTTGCCCAGCTTCGGTCGACGCGGAGGATGCGGCATGACGGAAGCTCAAGCCTCGGTGCTGCTCGTGTTCGCATTCATCTCCACCGCATCGATCTTGGTCCTGGTGTGGGCCTCGATCATGAACCTTGTCCTCTTGTTGGAGGTGAAACTGCACTTGGCGACGATCAAGAGCGTCTTCGTCGGGTTGGAGTCCAATGTCGGCGACTTGATCCATCGCGAGATCTTCAAGGATTTCTTGCGAACCGACGGCCGCGACGAGTTCGACCAGGAAATCCCGATCTCGGCCGACGGCACGTCCGGCTCCGATGGCTTCGACGGCAGGCGATAGGAAACGGGGGACGTTTTCGTGAACAGAGCATCCTCCTTCTTTGTCGCGATAGACAGGATGTCGAAGTCGCCCACCTCTCGGGGGTCGATCTCGATGACGATCGGCATCCAGCCGTGCGGCCCCGCCGGCCAGATCGTCGCGGTCATGTGTGCGCCCCGCCGTTCCGCGTCTTCGCGTCTCGCGCGCCATCGCTCGTATATCCCCCATCCGGCACCGATCGCGCCGATCGGACCCGTCAGACCACCGACGACCGCGCCGATGCGCTGCCAAGGAAGATCCGAGAACCAGTTCGAGGCGGCCGAAATGAGCGATTCCATCGTGCTCGACACCTCCTGATCCGTCGCGCCGGGTCTGACCGCCCGACGCAGAGATCCTGCACCCGCCACGCGAGTTTCGCACCGAAAAACCACGGGAGATTTTTTCGTGGACAGCACTCTTTTGCCCGACGGCATCGTGCCTTTGATCAAGATCGCCACCCGCGCGTTGGTCGCCGCCTGCGCCGTGCCGGGCTCGACCGGCCCGAAGCGGGTCGAAGAACTGACCGGCGCTTCCGCCGGCACGATCTCGCGCTGGCAGGGCGACGCCCACCCCGACATCGTCCCGACGGCGATCGTCTTCCTGCTCGAGTTCACGATCCAGAAGCCGGTGTTCGCGCGGGCGCTCTCCGAGCTGACCGGCCACCGACTGACGGCGATCACCGACGACGAGGCGGCCGATCCCGGCGACGTCGCCGGCCTGACCTCGGACCTGATCCGCATCGTCGGATCGGGCAGTCGGGTCGGGGCGACGCTCGGCGCCGTGCTCGAGGATCGCAAGGTGTCGCGGCGCGAGGCGCGGGACGCTCTCGCGGTGATCGGCGAGCACGAGGACAAGTTGGCGCCCGCCAAGCGGCGTCTCGCCCGCCTCGCCGACGGCAAGGGGGTGTGATCATGGATGCCTCGCTCGCCGTCACTACCCCCTCGCTCGATCCCGAGACGGTTCGCCATTACGTCGTCGACGAGGGTCGGTCACCGAGGTGGATCGCCCGCAAGCTCGGGTGCGCGCCGGCGGCCGTCTCGAGGATGATCACCCGCACCGGTCTCGATCGCGACCGGCAACGGGCGGCGGACGCTCGGGCGCCGGCGCGGATGGCGCGCGCCGCCGAGATCGTCGCCTGTCGGCGGTCGGGGGTCGAGCTCGAGGAGGTGGCGCGGCGGTTCGGTGTCGCGGCGTCGTGGGTCGCGGATCTGGTGGCGATCGCCGTCGCGGCGGAGGAGCGCGCGGCGCGGGCGGCCCGGCTCGCGGACCTTTCGGCGCGACTGGCGACCCTGCCGGCGCGGCGAAGCGTGGTCGTTCCGACCCGCGTCATCGGCCCGGGATACGGCGGATCGCCGGACGTCGAGCACGCCGACGCGGCGCTGGCGGCGGCGGACGCGGCGCCCTGGCGGGGTGGCCGCTATCCGAAATCGCCGCGTCCCCCGGCGCGGACCATGACGGGGTCGCCGGCTCAGATGTGCGCGGAGGCGGGGACATGACGCGGCGCCTGATCGAAGAGACGACGCTCGTCGTTGCGCGCCCGTCGGCGCCGCCGCTGCGCGTCCGGGTGTTCCGCTGGGTCTCGGCGCGGCGCTCCGGCACCGATCTGTGGTCGGCGGCGGAACGCGCCGTGATCGCTCGACTGATGGGGGCGCGTGATGCCGCGACGTGAGTTTCAGCGAGTTCCGGTTCGCCGGGCCGATTTCGGTCCGGCCCAGCCCGGCTACCGCATCACCTGCAGCCGATGCCGCGCGGACGACGAGGTGATCGTCAAAGGACGGCTCGACGACATCGCGGCGCGGTTTCGTGCCGGCGGCTGGTCGATCGGCCGGACGGCCGACGACGACGTCTGTGCTGCCTGTTCCAGAGAGAAGCCGAAGGAGACTCTTCCGATGGTCGTCAAGAAGCTCGCCTCGCCCGTTCCGGTGGTCGCCGCCGCCGAGGCGGCGCTCGCCGCCGCCGTCGATGTGCCGCCGCCCGCCGCGACGGCGGCCCGGACCGAGGATGCGCGCAAGGCGCGGCTCGACGTCGACATGTTGCTCGTCGACAACTTCCGTCCCGCCGAAGGGCGGTATCGCGACGGATGGGACGACGAGCGGGTCGCCCGCGAGGCCGGGATGTCCGTCGACTTCGTCGCGCGGCGCCGGGAAGCCGACCACGGTCCGCTCAAGGCCGACGTGCCTCGCGACGCCCTCGCCGCCCGCCTCGCCGAGTTCTCGGCGCGGGAGATGGAAACGCGAGGCCGGGTCGCCGTGGCCGAGCGGGCGGTGCGGGAGGCCTTCACCGCCCTCGCCGCGACCCTCAACGAGATGCGGGCGCTGTGCGGCGAGCAGATCGCGGCCTTGCGCAAGCTCGCCGACGGCAAGTGAGGCCACGATGACCCCGACCCTCGCCGATTACGATCGACTGCTCGCCGCCAAGGCGATCTCGGCGCCGCCGCGTGGCTTCGAGGAGGTGCCGGCGCTCAATCCGGCGATGTTCCCGCATCAGCGCGACGTCACCGAATTCCTGCTGCGGGCCGGCCGTGGAGCCGCGTTCCTCGACACCGGCCTCGGCAAGAGCCTCGTCGCGCTCGACTGGGGTCGCGTCGTCTTCGAGCGCACCGGCCGGCCGGTGCTGATGCTGGCGCCGCTCGCCGTGGCGCCGCAACATGCGCGCGAGGCGGCGAAGTTCGGCATCGAGGCGCGGGTGGTCGCGAGCCCAGACGAGGTCGGGCCGGGCGTCAATGTCACCAATTACGACAAGGTCGACCGCTTCGATCCGGCGGCCTTCGCCGGCGTCGTCCTCGACGAGAGCTCGATCATCAAGAGCTTCACCGGCGCGACGACGCGCAAGCTGATGCGGATGTTCGCCGCGACGCCGTTCCGGCTCGCCTGCTCGGCGACGCCGTCACCCAACGACCACATGGAGCTCGGTCAGCATTCGCAGTTCCTCGGCGCGATGTCGTCGTCGGAGATGCTGACGCGGTTCTTCATCGCCGACCAGACCAACATGGGGCGATATCGCCTCAAGGGACATGCGGTGAGGCCGTTCTGGTCGTGGGTGGCGAGCTGGGCGCGCTGCCTGTCGCACCCCTCCGATCTCGGTCACTCCGACGACGGCTTCGCCTTGCCGGAGCTGCGGCTCCACCGGCACGAGGTTCGGGCGGACGTCGCCGTCGATACCGGCGGACTGCTGTTTCGCATCCCCGACACGTCGGCGACGGCGATCCATCGCGAGAAGCGGTTGACGGCCGAGGTGCGGGCGGACCGCATCGCCGAGGTGGTGGCGGCCGAGCCGAGCGAGCCCTGGATCATCTGGTGCGACACCGACTACGAGGCCGACGCGCTGACGGCGCGCATTCGCGACGCGGTCGAGGTGCGCGGCTCGATGCTGGAGACAGTCAAGGAAGATCGCCTCGTCGGATTTTCCGAAGGTCGGGTTCGCGTCCTCGTCTCCAAGCCGTCGATCGCCGGATTCGGCCTCAACTGGCAGCACTGCGCCCGGGTCGCCTTCGTCGGCCTCTCGTTCTCCTACGAGGCATTCTATCAGGCGGTGCGCCGGTGCTGGCGCTTCGGTCAGGCGCGGACCGTCGAGTGCCACGTCGCCATGGCCGACACCGAGCGGGCGATCTGGGACGTGATCAGCCGCAAGAGCGGTGACCACGAGGCGATGAAGACGGAGATGACCGCCGCCATGCGGCGCGCCTGCGAGGTGCGTCGCGTCCGTCACGACTATCGGCCGGCGGTGCCGATGACGCTGCCCGCCTGGATGGAGGCTCACGCATGACTGCCGACCTCACCGACACCCGCGTTCTCGATCAGGCGCTCGGCGAGAGCTTCGCCGCCTATTGCGCCGATTGCGTGCCGTTCACCGCGGCGCTGCCGGAGGGCAGCGTCGACTTCTCGGTCTACTCGCCGCCGTTCTCGTCGCTCTACATCTACTCGGAGAGCGTCGCCGACATGGGCAACTGCGCCTCCGACGAGGAGTTCTTCGAACAGTATCGCCACCTCGTGCGCGCGCTCTACCGGGCGACGCGGCCCGGTCGACTGACGGCGATCCACGTCAAGGATCTGGTCTACTACCAGAACTCGAGCGAGCGCGGCACGGCCGGCCTCAGGCCCTTCTCCGACGACTGCACGCGGGTGCATCGCGAGGAAGGGTGGGATCTCCATTCGCGGATCACGATCTGGCGTGATCCCGTCCGCGAGATGCAGAAGACCAAGGCGCACGGGCTTCTCTGGAAGACGCTGCGCGCCGACAGCACCTTCTCGCGCCAGGGCATGCCGGAATATCTGATCGTCTTCCGCAAGTGGGCGAAGGACGGCGAGGAAACCGCGCCGGTGACGCATACCAAGGAGAGCTTCCCGGTCGAAGAGTGGCAGGACCTCGCCTCGCCGGTGTGGAACTTCTCGGCGCAGGATCTGCCCGAGACCGACGTCCTCAACGTCAAGGTGGCGCGCTCCGACAAGGACGAGAAGCACCTCTGCCCGATGCCGCTCAACATCACGCGCCGCGCGCTGCGGCTGTGGTCGCGGCCGGGCGACATGGTGTTTTCGCCCTTCATGGGCATCGGCTCGGAAGGCTGGGTGAGCCTGCAGGAGGGGCGGCGGTTCCTCGGCGCCGAGCTCAATCCGGCCTATTTCCGGCAGGCGGTGAAGAACCTCGAAGACGCCGCCGCGGCCCGTCCGACCGCCGATCTGTTCGCGTCGAGGGGGTGAGCGATGAACGAGATCATCGTCGACTCCTTCGCCGGCGGCGGCGGGGCATCCACCGGCATCGAGATCGCGCTCGGACGATCGCCAGACATCGCCATCAACCACGACCCCGAGGCCCTCTCGCTGCACGCGGCAAACCACCCGTCGACGTGGCACATCGCCCATGACGTCTGGAAGGTCGACCCGATCGCGGCGACCGGAGGTCGGCCGGTCGGCCTGATGTGGGCATCGCCGGACTGCAAACACTTCTCGAAGGCCAAGGGCGGCGAGCCGCGTGAGAAGGGGATTCGCGACCTCGCCTGGGTCGTGGTGCGATGGGCCGAGCAGGTCCGCCCGCGTGTGATCCTCCTCGAGAACGTCGAGGAGTTTCAGGCATGGGGGCCGCTGACCGACGATCGCCAGCCGTGCCCGGCCCGCAAGGGCGAGACGTTCCGCCGGTGGGTCGGCGAGTTGGAGCGGCTCGGCTACCGGGTCGAGTGGCGCGAGCTCCGGGCCTGCGACTACGGCGCGCCGACGATCCGCAAGCGGTTGTTCCTCGTCGCTAGGCGCGACGGGCGACCGATCGTATGGCCGGAGCCGACCCACGGCGCGCCGGAGAGCGAGGGCGTGACGTCCGGCCGGCTGAAGCCGTGGCGGACCGCCGCCGAGATCATCGACTGGTCGATCCCGACGCCGTCGATCTTCCTCACCCGCGAGGAGGGTCGCGCGATCGGCGTCAACCGCCCGCTCGCCGAGGCGACCATGGCGCGCATCGCGAAAGGCGTCGAGCGCTACGTCATGAAGGCGGCGAAGTCGTTCGTCGTCGGCGTCGGCGGTCGGATGGGGCAATCCGATGCGAGGTCCGTGGACCGGCCTTGGCAGACGATCACGGCGAAGGCGGATGCGGCGCTGATCGTCCCGGTCATCACCTATGCGCAGCATGGCGGATCGGTCCGGGACCCTCTCGATCCCATGCACACGATCGCGGCGAGCCCGAAAGACCAGAACGCTCTGATCTCGCCCTACCTCGTGCCGCGGTACATGGAAAAGCCGGGCGACGATCCGCGGACGCGGTCGGTCGAAGTCCCTACGGCGACCATCGTGGCCGGTGGGAATGTGCCGGGCCATCTCGTCGCCGCCCATATCCAGCGTCAGTTCGGCGCCTCGATCGGCTCCGAGTTCGGCGAGCCGGTCGGCACGGTGACGGCGGGTGGCGGCGGCAAGTCGGCGCTCGTCGCCGCCTTCCTGGCGCAGCACAACGTCGGGGTGGTCGGTCACGACGTGCGCGAGCCTGTGTCGACGCTGACGGCGAAGGGCTGCCAGCAGGCCGTGGTCGAGGTCTCGGCTGGCCTCGTCGATCTCCATGGGTCGGATCGGCGTGGGCGCGATGTCGCTGCACCGCTGCCGACCGTCACCGCCGGCGGTTGGCACGCCGCCGAGGTGCGGGCGTTCCTGATCAAGTATTTCGGCTCGGCCGAGCACGGTCAGGACTGCGCCGACCCGCTCCACACCGTCACGGCCAAGCCGCGGTTCGGCCTCGTGACGGTCGAGGGCGCCGACTACGAGATCGTCGACATCGGCATGCGCATGTTGACCCCGCGAGAGCTCTACCGGGCGCCGGGCTTCCCCGACGCCTACCAGATCGAGCGCGGCCACGACGGGCGGGCGCTCACCAAGACGGCCCAGGTGCGCATGTGCGGCAACTCGGTCTCGCCGCCCGTCGCCGCCGCGCTGGTCGCCGCCAACTACGTGCCGGACCAGCCCGCACTGGCGCGTGCTCGCGAGCGCAAGCGCCTCCGCAAGGGCCTCTGGAATGCCGGCCCGCTGTTCGAAAACTCAGGGGTGGCGCTGTGACCGAAGGTTTGGCACTCGCTCTCATCTGGATGATGGAGTCGCCGCGATGAAGGCGCGGCCCTGGTTCAAGTTCTACACCCGCGACTGGCGGGGAGATCAGGCTCTGCGTGCCGTCTCACTGGCGGCGCGCGGCCTGTGGATGGAAATCCTCTGCCTGATGGACGAGGCGGAGCCCCGTGGGCATCTCCTGCTCAACGGCAAGAAAGTGGACGTCGATACCCTAGCGCGCATGGTCGGCGCACCGCCCGACGAAGTGTCCGCCTTGATGGCCGAGCTTCAGACCGCAGGTGTGTTCTCCCGTGCCCGCAACGGTGTCGTGACCTCCCGCCGCATGATCCGGGACGAAAAGGCCGCGAAGGAAGGGGCTAAGTCCGCCACCAAGCGATGGACGCAAGGGGCTGAAAAAACAGAAGAAAATCGCGACCCTAATAGGTACCCCAATGGCCACCCCATGCCGATACCGATTACTCAGAGGCCAGAAGCCAGAGATATACGTACCCTCGATAGGCAGCAGCTTCGAGGAGAGTCTCAGCGGGCGAGCGGAAGCGAGACCGGTGCAGCCGCCGTGCCTTCCGCCGACCTGTCGTCCGAGCATCTCGAGGCATCCCTTCGATCCGCCGCCGGCTACGAGAACAATCCGGCGCCCGACCTGTTCGTCGTCGGGCCGATCTTCGACCTCCTCGTCGAGGGGTTCGACCTCGATCGGGAGATCCTGCCGGTGATCCGATCCCGCGCAGCGGCCATGCCGCGCCCCGCGCAGTCCTGGCGGTACTTCGTGCCGGTGATCCGCGAGGCGCGCGACCGACCGGCCTCGGCGTGGAATTCGACATCGAGCACGTCGAGCGACTGCGCTGCCGATCTCGAAGAGGCTCGCCGCAGGCTCGCCGCCCGTCCCCGCCCAGAAGACCAGACGAGGTGATCCGTCATGTCCGAGATGATCGTCGACGATTTCCTGAAACCACTGCTCGACCTCTTCGCCAAGCCGCGCGGTTCGATCGTCGCGCTCGCCGAGGCTCTCGCCGAGGACTGCCCATCGGTGACGAAACATCAGCTGCAGCAGGCCGTGAAGTCTCTACGACAGACCTGGAAATACTCGACGTTTCCATCCCCGTCGGCCTGTGTCTCGGCGATCCGCGCCGCCCCGACGAGCGAGTTCGTGCCGAGCGGCCCACGTTGCGACGAGGAGTCGCGTCCGCGCTCGCCGGCGCCGGCTCTGGTGTCGGCCGAGCGGTTCGTCGCCGATTTCGAAGCGGCCGGCGACGCCCGTCGCGCCGAACTCGAACGGTGGCATCCGGGGCGATATCAGGGATCTCTGGCGATGATCCGGGCATTCGGTGGGGGGCGGTCATGATCACGATGCCGGTGGAGATGTTGATCCGATGGGCCTGGACCGAAGAGCTGCCGAAGGCGGCGCCTGGGAGGTTGCAATTCTTTGCGCCGTCCGTACTCGGAATTTCGAACCCATTGGCATCGATGGATGGCGGCGGCGGTGGGTCCGTTCGTTTCAATGATTTTTGTACAATTTGGGATCCAGATGCGATCGGGCCGCCGCATCCGGATGCCGTTCGGGTCGCTCGGGCCGTCGAGTCTCTCGATGATTTCATGCTGGTCGAGGGCGAAGACGATTGGTTCGGCGTGTGGGGGGAGTTCGGACGGCTCGGGCAGCGGGCGTTGTGTCGGGCTTGGGACATGGTGGTCGAGGCATCTCGCGGCATTGGAGATGTGCCGCGTCCATTGCAGGGGCGAGCATCCTCGATCGTCGTCCGTACCTGCATCACCGGTGTTTGGCCCGAATGGCGCGGCAAGGCGCCGAGCGTCGTTCCTGACGTCTGGCCGAACGGAAGTCCGAAGTGGCTGCGCATGGTGCGCCGTGCGGTGGCGTGGGATGGGCAGGGCGAGCCGGTGCGATGGGACGAGGTCGAGGTGGACGGCTTCGACCCCAAGGGGCGCAGACCCTACCGTGACGCATGGCGTTCCGAGCGACTGACCCCGGACCCGGCGCCTGTTCTCGCCGATCGCATTCGGTGGGCGATGTTGCATCTGTGGCTGTCGAAGCTCGCCGAAGACCTCGATGGGCTCGGCGGTCGGCGCATCACGGGTCCGACGCAGCCGCCGCGGCCATGGTGCTGATGGGAGGTCGACCAGCGCAGAAGAAAATTTTCGGCAGAATGCTTGACTTGCGACGTGAAGGGTGTTGTAGGTTGTCATGCTGACCGACAGGTCTGCTTGGAAGCCCCGGAGCGAAAGCGGCCGGGGCTTTGCATTTCCGGGAGGTCGCGGTTGAGGCTTCGGCAGGCTCCGCCCAGGATCGGGCGCCCGGACCCACGGTTGCCGAGTGCGCCGAAGGTCGTCGATGAGTTTTACCGGTCGCCGGAGTGGCGGCGGTTCGTGTCTGCGGTCAAGCGAGAGCGAGGATATCGGTGCGAGGCCGTCGGGTGCGGCAAGGATTGCACAGAAAATCCGCGAGACCTGATCGGAGACCACATCGTCGAGCGTCAGGATGGTGGTGCCGACTTCGACAGAGCCAATATCCGGTGCCTGTGCATCGGGTGCCACAACGCTAAGACGGCGTCGGCGAGGGCAGCGCGGATGCGGTCGGCGCCTTGACCGCGCATCTGCCGGGCCGAGGGGTGGGGGGTTTCAAGGCCGAGGCTAAAAGGGTGCCGGAC
>ERZ1645187.3902-NODE-3902-length-12318-cov-7.308978_pt1 | contig 12318 bp, 8 predicted proteins | sample MGYA00575352_ERZ1645187 | MGnify/ENA primary metagenome ERZ1645187 (study PRJEB40837, sample SAMN11349314) | freshwater sediment metagenome | isolation source: river sediment | host: Sediment | place: India: Wazaribad , New Delhi | collected 2017-02-21 ... | reverse complement strand
CTGATCTATGCAGCGCTTCTCAGCATTCCCGACGAGGTTCTGGAGGCCGCCGAGATGGATGGCATCACCGGCATGAGCCAGTTCTGGAAGATCAAGCTGCCCCTGATCCTGCCCGCCATCGGGATCATCTCGATCCTGACCTTTGTCGGCAACTTCAACGCCTTCGACCTGATCTATGTCGCCCAGGGGGCGCTGGCCGGGCCGGACTACAGCACCGACATCCTGGGCACGTTCCTGTATCGCACCTTCTTCGGCTTTCAGCTGCAACTGGGCGATCCCTACATGGGGTCCGCCATCGCGGGGGCCATGTTCGGCATCATCCTGGTGGGTGTCTGCATCTACCTGTTCGGCATCCAGACCCGCCTGCGGAGGTATCAGTTCTGATGGCAAACGCCCGCATGTCCAGGGGTCGCACGATTGCCGCGCATGCGGTGCTGCTGACCTATACGCTGATCGCGCTGTTCCCGGTCTTCGTGGTCGTGGTGAACAGCTTCAAGAGCCGTAGGGCGATCTTCGCCGACCCGCTGGCGCTGCCGTTGCAGGGCAACTTCGACCTGGTCGGCTATCAGACGGTGATGAAGCAGGGCGATTTCTTCCTGTATTTCCAGAACAGCCTGATCGTCACCGTGGCCAGCCTGTTCCTCGTGCTGCTGTTCGGCGCCATGGCCGCCTTTGCCCTGTCGGAGTATCGGTTCAAGGGCAATACGCTGATGGGCCTGTATCTGGCCCTGGGCATCATGATCCCGATCCGCCTGGGCACCGTCGCGATCCTGGAGATCATGGTGGCCACCAACCTGGTCAGCACGCTGACCGCGCTGATCCTGGTCTATACCGCGCAGGGGTTGCCGCTGGCCGTGTTCATCCTGTCCGAGTTCATGAAGTCGGTCTCGGACGACCTGAAGAACGCCGGGCGGATCGACGGGCTGTCGGAGTATCGCATCTTCTTCTCGCTGGTGCTGCCGCTGGTCCGCCCGGCGATGGCGACGGTGGCGGTGTTCACCATGATCCCGATTTGGAACGACCTGTGGTTCCCGCTGATCCTGGCCCCGGCCGAGGATACCAAGACCGTGACCCTGGGCGCCCAGGCCTTCATCGGGCAGTTCATCACCGACTGGAACGCCGTGCTGGCCGCCCTGTCGCTGGCGATCGTGCCGGTGCTGGTGCTGTACCTGATCTTCTCACGCCAACTGATCCGCGGGATCACCGCAGGAGCCGTCAAATGATCCGCACCCTCGTCGCCGGACTGGGCACCATGGGGCGCAGCCATGCGCTGGCCTATCACCGCAATCCGGCCTTCGATCTGGTCGGGCTGGTCAACCGGTCTGCCCCGAAACTGGACCCGGCTTTGGCGGGTTATGCCGTCGAACCGGACTTCAAACAGGCTCTAAACAGGCTGAAACCGGACTTGGTGAACGTCTCGACCTACTCCGACAGCCACGCGGACTATGCCTGCATGGCGATGGAGGCGGGGGCGCATGTGTTCGTCGAAAAGCCGCTGGCAACGACCGTGGCCGATGCCCGCCGCGTGGTGGATTGCGCAAAGGCGAACGGCCGCAAGGTGGTGGTGGGCTATATTCTGCGCCACCACCCCAGCTGGATGCGCCTGATCGCCGAAGCGCGCGGTCTGGGCGGGCCTTATGTCTTTCGGCTGAACCTGAACCAGCAGTCCAGCGGCCCGACCTGGGAGGTTCACAAGACCCTGATGCAGACCACCTCTCCCATCGTCGACTGTGGCGTCCACTATGTCGACGTGATGTGCCAGATCACCGATGCCAGGCCGGTCGAGGTGCGCGGCATGGGGCTGCGCCTGTCGGACGAGATCGCGCCCGACATGTACAACTACGGCCATTTCCAGGTGCTGTTCGCCGACGGCAGCCTGGGCTGGTACGAGGCCGGCTGGGGTCCGATGATGTCGGACACCGCCTTTTTCGTGAAGGATGTGGTCAGCCCCAAGGGTGCGGTGTCGATCCGCATGCCCGAAAGCGCCAGGTCCGACGACCACGACACCCATACCAGGACCAGCACGATCCGTGTTCACCGTGTCGGCCAGCCGGACGAAGACCTGTCGATGGCCGACGAACCCGGCCACCAGGAGCTGTGCGAACGCGAGCAGGCCTACATGGCCCGCGCGATCCTCGAAGACCTCGACCTGACGCGGCACATGGAAGATGCCGTGCAGTCGCTGGCGATCTGTCTTGCCGCGGACGAAAGCGTCCGGTCCGGCCAACCCGTCAAACTGTGAGGTCCGCATGGGCGCGCTGGAACTGAAATCGGTCACCAAGTCGTTCGGGGCCACCGACGTCATCAAGGGCGTCGACCTGACCGTGAACGACGGCGAATTCTGCGTCTTCGTCGGCCCCTCGGGCTGCGGGAAATCGACCCTTTTGCGCATCATCGCGGGGCTGGAGGATGCGACGGCGGGCGACATCCTGCTGGACGGGCGGCGGGTGAACGACGTGGCGCCGGCCAAGCGGGAACTGGCGATGGTGTTCCAGAGCTATGCGCTTTACCCGCACCTGACCGTGCGCGACAACATGGGCCTGGCGCTGAAGCAGGCCGGCCAGCCCAAGGCGACGATTACCGCCGCCACCGACAAGGCCGCCGCCATGCTGTCGCTGGACCCGCTGATGGGCCGGCGGCCGTCGGAACTGTCGGGCGGCCAGCGCCAGCGCGTCGCCATCGGCCGGGCCATCGTCCGCACGCCCAAGCTGTTCCTCTTCGATGAGCCGCTGTCGAACCTGGATGCCGCCCTGCGCGTGGCCACACGGATCGAGATCGCCCGCCTGCACCGCGACCTGGGCGCCACGATGATCTACGTCACCCACGACCAGGTCGAGGCGATGACCCTGGCCGACCGCATCGTGGTCTTGCGCGCCGGCCGGGTGGAACAGGTGGGCGCTCCGATGGAATTGTACAACGATCCGGCCAATACCTTTGTCGCCGGCTTCATCGGCAGCCCGCAGATGAACTTTCTGAAATCCGGCGCCCTGGGCCAGCGCGGAGAGACCATCGGCGTCCGTCCCGAACACATCGCCATCGCGCGCGACACGGGCCGGATCGCCGGTCACGTCAGCCATGTCGAGAAACTGGGCGGCGAAACGCTGGTCTATGTCCGCACCGAGGCGCATGGGCTGCTGACGGTGCGGCTGTTCGGCGAGCACGATTACGCGGTGGACGAAACCGTGCATCTGACGCCCGACGACCGGCGCAGCTTTCACTTCGACGCCGCCGGATTGCGGCTTCGGTGACGTAGCGTCAACAACCGGGGCGCGATTCTGCTGTGGCGAAATTGCACAAATGCCGCAATTGCGGCGCAAAAGGGGGGAAATTGTGGCGGGTCACATCAATTTCCGGCCATACCCCCTAGAAATTACACCAAAACCTAGCTATGCCTCTCACCAATAGGGGTCACCAAGACCCCAATCACAACATGTCGGGCAACGGACCGGCAGTTTGAGGCGGAGCAGTACAATGGTGAAGGCGATTGATTTCGTCGTCCGCGATTCCGCGGGCGGCTTGGTGCGGGGCAACGTTGCCGGTGACGGCAGCAACTTCGTGCAGATGGGGATGGGCGAGGAGATCTCGCTGAACCTCGCGCGGGAAAGCATCGTCGGGTATGCCCAAGAGGGCGGCGACCTGGTGATCACCCTGGTGGACGGGCGCCAGATCGTCCTTGCCGACTATTTCAACCAGGCCGGAGAGGCGAACCAGCTGTACCTGTCGCAGAACGGCGACGTGGTCGCGGTCGAGCTGACCTCGTCCGGCGATGGCAACCTGTTCGCGGCCTATGGTCCGGCAGACGGCTGGGACAAGTTCTCGACGCTAGACGACCTGCGCTTTGCCCAGGGCGACGACCTGGCGCTGGCGGCCGGCGCCACGGATGAACCGGCCGGGATGGCGGGCTTCCTGCCCGGCCTGGTTGGTCTGGGCGGCGCGGGCGCGCTGGCCGGCATCGGCCTGGTCGGCGGCGCGGGCGGCGGCGGTGGTGGCGGTGGCGGTGGCGGTGGCGGCGGCGGTGGGGGCGGTGGCGGCGGCGGCGGTGGCGGCCGGCGTCCGCCCACCGTGAACGACCCCGACTCCAGCCAGACCGTGATGACCGAAAGCACCGACAAGACGCTGGACGTCTCGGGCACCGGCGAGCCGGGCGATACCGTGACCGTCCATGTCGGCACCGAGACCCAGACCACCACGATCCGCGACGACGGCACCTGGTCGGTGACCTTCCCGGAAACCGACCTGCCCGATGACGGCACCTATGAAACCGTGGTCGACTTCGACCACACCGACGGCACCCATACCGAGCTGGACGGCCCGACCTTCATCATCGACATGACCCCGCCCGAGGTCGAGGTCACCGATGGCGCCAAGAGCACCAGCGATGTCGAGAACGCCGCCGAATATGCCGACGGCGTCACCATCGCCGGCGAGGGAGAGGTGGGCGCCTCGATCGTCGTCAAGGTGGGCGAGCACACCCAGACCACCACGGTCGGCAGCGACGGCACCTGGTCGGTGACCTTCCCCACCAGCCAGATCGAACCCGGCGAATACGAGATCCCGTTCACCGTCACGGCCACCGATGCGGTGGGCAACGATACCGTGCTGAACGACGTTCTGGTGATCGACACCGTGCCGCACCCGATCGCGGTGAACCCGGTGACGGCCGACAACACCGTCAACGGCGCCGAGGCGGCGGCCGGCTTCCAGATCACCGGCACCTCGACCGCGGGCGCCAGCCTGTCGGTGACGATCCAGGGCGTGACCCGCGTGGTTACCGTCGGCAGCGACGGCGCCTGGTCGGTCAGCTATGCGCCCGGCAGCCTGACGCCCGGCGAATATGATGCCACCATCTCGGCCACCACGACCGATGCGGCGGGCAACAGCAGCACCACCAGCCACACCTTCCGCGTCGACACCATGACCACGGTGGCCTTTGCCCCGATGCCGGTGGCCACCGACGACATCGTCAACGCAACCGAGGCGGCGGGCGGCGTCACCATGACCGGATCGGCCCAGCCGGGCGCGACCGTGCAGGTGGCCTGGAACGGCGCCACCCTGCCCGCGACCGTCGCGGCCGATGGCAGCTGGAGCGTGACCTTCCCGTCGACCGGCATCGCTTCGGGCACCTATTCCACCACCGCCACCGTCACCGCCACGGATGCCGCCGGCAACACTGCTACGGCCACCCGCAGCGTGATGGTCGATACCGAGACCCAGGTCTCGGTCAACCCCGGCCAGTCGGGCGGCGACGACATCGTGTCGGGCAGCGAGCGCACCTCGGGCCTGTCGCTGACCGGCCACGCCGAACCGGGCGCCACCGTGCGCGTGACTTTCGAAGGCGTGACCCGCACCGTCACCGCAGATGGCTCGGGCAACTGGACGGCGGGCTATTCCTCAGGCGAATACCGGGCGGGCACCTACACCTCGACCGTGCAGGTTTCGGCCGCCGATGCCGCCGGCAACGTCGCCACGACAACCCATGCCCTGCGCATCGACACCGAGGTCGTGCCCTTCCAGCGGCTGACCATCGCCACCGGCGCCGATGACATCGTCAACGCGGTCGAGGCCTCGGGCGGCGTGATGGTGACTGGCATGGTCGAACCGGGTTCGACCGTGATGATCCGCTTCGGCACCTCGGGCAGCACGGTTCCGGCCACCGTCTCGGCCGATGGCAGCTGGTCGGTGACGATCCCGGCCGGGCAGGTTCCGCCCGGCGAAAGCACCGTCGCGATGACGATCACGGCGACCGATGCGGTGGGCAACACCTCGGTCCTGAACGAGAATGTCCGCGTCGACACCATCGTTCGCAACCTGGCCCGCACCGGCGGCGACATCGCCGGCGACGGCACGATCAACGCCGCCGAAGCTGCGGCCGGCGTGACCTTCTCGGGCACGGTCGAGCCGAATTCGCAGGTGATCGTCCGCCTGTCGAACGGTCAGGAGATCACCGTATCGACCGACAGTTCGGGCCTGTGGAGCGCGACCTTCGATGAATCGCGCCTGCCCTCGGGCGAGGGCAACGCGACCGTGACCATTCTTGCCACCGACCCGGCCGGCAACACCGCCAGCATCAGCGAAAGCTTCCACTACGACACCGTGGCGCCGGGCACGCCCGAGGTTCTGTCGTTCTCGCGCACCGGGGCGGGCCTGCGCGGCATCGGCACGGCGCTGACCGAAGACGACTACAGCTTTACCGCGATCAGCGAAGGCGGCACGACCACGGCCATCGGCTCCAGCCGGTCCGACGATACCTTCTACGGCGAGACCGAGTTCCGGCTGAACGAAACCGTGCCCGATGGCAGCTATCTGGTCATCAACACCCGTGACGATGCCGGGAACGAGACCTCGACCCTGCTGATCGTCGACAACACGACCGCGGTCGATGTCGACCTGGACCGCGCCGGGCTGTCGAGTTTCGACTTCGCGGCGGTCGACCTGACCTTTGCGCCCGAGGCCAAGCTGACCCTGTCGGCCGCCGACTTGCAGGCGCTGACCGGCCCCGAGCAGGAGCTGATCGTCAAGGGGGACACCGACGATACCGTGACGCTGGACCATGGCGTCGCCACCGGCACCACGCGGGTGATCGACGGCAACACCTACGACATCTACACGCTGGGCACGGGCACGGTTCTCGTCGACGAGGACGTTCAGACCAACATCGTCTGATCCACGGCGGAGGGTCGGGTGATGCCCGCATGCCGCGTCTGGGGACCGTGGGCAGGAAGGGGTCTTCCTGCCCTGGCCCTGCTGTCGATCCTTGGCCTGACCGGTTGCCTGGGCGGAGAGGATCCGCCTGCCAGCCGGTCGGCCACGACCGTCGCCGACCCGCCGGCCGCGCTGGTGGTGCCGACGATGGATGGCAAGGGTCAGGTCCAGTCGGGCCTGATCGACGGATTGCGCCAGCGCCGGTCGGTCCTGCCGCCCGGAAGCAGCTTTGCGCGGGTCGCGCAGTCGGTGCTGGCCGCCAGCGCCGGCGCCGCCGAGGCCGAGCTGCGGGTGGCCCGCCTGTCCGCCAAGGCGCGGTCGAAGAACTGGCTGCCCTCGATCGGCCCCGATGTCAGCCTGACCTCGCTGGGAAAGCTGGCGGCCAGCCTGGTGCTGGACCAGGCCATCTTTGACAACGGCCGACGCAAGGCCGAACGCGCCTTTGCCGCGGCGGACGTCGAGGTGGCGGCGGTGTCGCTGGCCAACGACCTGAACCAGCGGGTCTATGACGGCCTGAAGCACTATGTCGAAATCCAGCACGCCAACGATCTGGCCGCGATCACCGATGCCGCCCTGGTGCGGATGCGCGACTTCGAGCGGATCATGACGATCCGGGTCGAGGGCGGGCTGTCGGACGGGTCGGAATACCGGGTCATCGCGCAGAAGCTGGCCGAGATGGAGGCCACCCTGGCCCAGGAGCGCGAGGGTGCCAAGACCGCCCGCGCCGAACTGGCGGCGATGTCGGACGGGCCGCTGGAGGGCCTGTCCGGCCTGACCGACCTGCCCTCCGATCCCGGCGCCCCCGAGCCGCTGTCGGTGCTGATGGCGCAGGGCGAGGCGGCGCGCACCAAGGCCGAAGTGCAGATGGCGCGTGCCGGGCTGATGCCGGGCTTGGGTGCAGAGGCCTCGGTCGATCAATACGGCGGGCTGGACGGCGGCCTGTCGCTGGACGGCGAGGGCCTGGGCTTTGGCCGCAAGGACAACCTGCGCGCCCTGGACGAGACGGAGACCGTCGCCCTGCGCCGGATCGACGAGGCCGAAGAGACCGCGCAGCGCCGCATCGTCGCCTTGCAGCGCGAGATCGACAGCCTGACCGCCCAGCAGGCGCAAGAGGCTGGCGTCCTGGGCCAGATGGAGGCCAACCTCAACCTGTTCACCGAACAGTACAAGGCCGGCCGCCGGTCGCTGATCGAGCTGGTGGGCCAGTTCGAGACCCTGGTCCGCCTGCGCCTCGACCATGCCTCGTTGCGGCACCGCATCGTCATGGCCCGGCTGGACATCGCCCGCGAACGTGGCGTCCTGGTGGATGGGGCGGCGATGTGACGGGCGACAGGGTCATCTCCTTCGACATCAACGCCAGCCGCGTCCCCGCGGCGGCGGCCGGAGGATTGCGCCCTGCGCCCGCCGCGCGCACCCCGCGCCCGCGCCACACCAACCGCGCGATGAACCGCGCCCAGCTGGCCTCGGTCTATGCCGGGCTGCTGGGGTCCGAGCTTTCCGCGGCCGACCTGCTGGAGCATATCCAGCTGGAGGCCGGCGCCTCGGGCGGCAGGCTGGGCCTGGCCGAGATGGCGGCGGCGCTGACGGCCGGTGGCCTGACCACGCGGATCGTGACCGAAAAGACCCTGCCCGCCACCGGCTGGCCCGCCCTGGTCGAGATGGCCAACGGCCAGGTCGTGCTGGTGCTGGGCCTGGGCGCGGACGGCCCCGAACTCTACGATCCGACCACCCAGGATTCCCGTGCCGAAGTGCCGATGGCCGACTTCATGCGGGTCTATTCCGGCCGAATCCTGCAGGCGCGCACCACGATGGCCGACCTTGAGGCCCGCCATGTCGAGGGCCGGGCCGAGCCGCACTGGTTCTGGGGAGAATTCCGCCACTATCGCCGCCAATACCTTGAGGCCGCCGCAGGGTCGCTGTTCGCCAACCTTCTGGCGGTGGCGGTGGCGCTGTTCTCGTTGCAGGTCTACGACCGCGTCATCCCCTATCAGTCCGAACCGACGCTCTGGGTTCTGGCGCTTGGCGTCCTGCTGGCCGTGGTGATGGAGGGCCTGCTCAAGATCGCGCGGGCCAGCCTGCTGGACAACACCGGCCGCCGGATCGAACTGTCGGTGCAGGACCGGCTGATGCGCCGCCTTCTGGGCATGAAGGCCGGGCCGCAGACCCGCAAGCCGTCGGAAATCTTTGCCGCCATGCGCGATTTCGGCTCGGTCCGCGAGTTCTTTACCGCCTCGACCGTGGGCACGCTGGCCGACCTGCCGTTCCTGATCGTGTTCCTGGCGCTGGTCGCCTCGATCGGCGGCAATCTGGTCTGGGTGCTGGTGCTGGGCGGCATCCTGATGGTCGCCCCGGGCTTCCTGATGCAGAAGCGGATGATGGCGATCACCGCCTCGACGCAAGGCGCCTCGACCCGGGCGGCGCGGCTGTTGTACGAAAGCGTGTTCGAGCACGAGACCATCGCCACGCAGCGCGGCGAGGACCGGGTCAAGCGGATCTGGGCCGAACTGGTCACCCTAAGCGCCGCAAAGGGCAGCGAGCAGCGGCGACTGACCACGATGCTGTCGACCTGGGCGCAGGGGGTGCAACAGGCCACCTACATCTCGGCGGTGGTGGTCGGCACCTACATGGTCTTTGCCGGCGATTTCACCGTGGGCACGATCATCGCCATCGGCATCCTGACCGGCCGCACGCTGGGGCCGCTGGCGCAGGTCTCGTCGATGATGGCGCGCTGGAGCCAGGTCAAGGCCGCGCTGACCGCGCTGGAAATGGTGGCCAACGCCACCCAGGCCGAAGATGCCGGGCGCAAGTACCTGCGCCGCGACACCCTGACCGGCGCCTTCGAGCTGCGCCATGTCGAGTTCCGCTACGATCCGCAGGCTTCTCCGACGGTCGAGATCAACGCCGTGTCGATCCCGGCGGGGCAGCATGTCGCCGTGCTGGGGGCGAACGGTTCGGGCAAATCGACCCTGTTGCGGCTTCTGGCGGGGTTGTACGAGCCGACCAAGGGCCGCGTCCTGGTCGATGGCGTCGATCTGGGGCAGATCCACGTCCGCGACCTGCGCCGCAACGTCGGCTACCTGGGCCAGGAGGTGCGGCTGATCGCCGGCACCATTCGCGACAACCTGAACATGAGTCAGCTTGAGCGCAACGATGACCGCCTGCTTGAGGCGCTGGATTTCGCCGGCCTTGGCCCCTTTGTTCGCAACCACCCGCGCGGCCTGGACCTGGAAATCCGGGAACTGGGCGAGGGGCTGTCGGTCGGGCAGCGGCAGTCGATCGGCTGGGCGCGGCTGTGGTTGCAGGACCCCAAGGTGGTGCTGCTGGACGAACCCACCGCCGCGCTGGACCAGACGCTTGAAACCACGCTGGTCAGCCGCCTGAAGACCTGGCTGGAGGGGCGCACCGCGATCATCGCGACGCATCGCGTGCCGATCCTGCAACTGACGACGCGCACACTGATCCTGCAGAACGGCCGGCTGGCGGTGGACGGGCCCAAGGATGCGGTGCTGGCGCACCTGGCCAAGGCGCAAGCCGCGGGGGGCGCGCAATGACCACCTGGTCCGCCGATTTCGAGGACCGCCCCGGCCGCCCTTCGACGGTGATCCGGGTGATCGGCGCGGCCTTCGTGGTCTTTCTCCTGTGGGCTGCCGTCGCCTGGGTGGACGAGATCGTTCGCGCGCAGGGCACCGTGGTGTCCTCGTCGCGGCCACAGATCATCCAGAACCTCGAAGGCGGCATCCTGGCCGAATTGCTGGTATCCGAAGGCGACACGGTGGAGCCGGGGCAGATCCTGGGGCGCTTGCAAGGCACGCAGTACCAGACCGCCGTCGACGACCTGCGCGACCAGATCGCCGCGCTGGAGACCCGCAAGCTGCGGATCGAGGCCGAGATGCGGGGCGAGAGCCGCTTTTTCGTCCCCGAGGACCTGGCCGCCCGGGTGCCCGACATCGTCGCGTCCGAGGCGACGCTGCTGAAGGCGCGGCAAGAGGATTTCCAGGCCCGCCGCGAGGGTGCGCAGGCCGTGCTGGACCAGGCCGCCAAGGAACTGGACATCCTGGAGCGGATGTACGCCCAGGACGTCGCCCCCCTGATCGAGGTGACGCGCGCCCGCAAGGCGCACCGCGACGCCGAGAACAAGCTGTCGGACACCATCACCCAGACCGAGCTGGACCGCGCCGGCGAATATGCCGACACGCTGAAGGAACTGACCTCGCTGAAGCAGAACCTGAAGATGAGCGAGGACCAGCTGGACCGCACGGTGCTGACCGCGCCGATGCGCGGCGTGGTCAACCAGATCTCGATCTCGACCATCGGCGGGGTGGTGCGGCCGGGCGAAGAGATCCTGCAGATCATCCCGCTGGACGAAGAGCTGTTCATCGACGCCAAGGTCCGCCCGCGCGACATCGCCTCGGTCCGGCAGGGGCAGGAGGCGACGGTCAAGCTGTCGGCCTATGACTACACGGTCTGGGGCAGCCTGAAGGGAGAGGTGACCTTCGTCTCGGCCGATACCTTCATCGACGAACGCTCGCGCGCGGCGGATGGCGATCCGCACTACATCGTGACGCTGAAGGTCGACCTGTCGCAGCTGACCGAACGCCAGCGCGCGATGCAGATCCGCCCCGGCATGCAGGCCGAGGTCGAGTTGCAGACCGGCGGCAAGACCATCCTGACCTACCTGACAAAGCCCCTGTACAAAAGCCAGGAAGCCTTTCGCGAACGCTGAGGCGCCCGGTCACGGCATGTAGCTGCGCACCAGCGCGCCGGCGATCAGGCTCCAGCCATCGGCAACCACGAAGAAGGCCAGCTTGAACGGCAGCGACACCACCGCCGGCGGCACCATCATCATGCCCATCGACATCAGGATGGCCGAAACCACCAGGTCGATGATCAGGAAGGGCAGAAAGACCAGAAAGCCGATCTCGAAGGCGCGTTGCAGTTCCGACAGCAGGAAGGCCGGTACCAGCACCGACAGCGGGGCGTCGCGCACCTCGGTCACGCCTGTAGGGCGCAGGGCGTCCAGCGTCTCGAAGGTGTCGGGGTCGATGCGCTGTGCCATGAAGCCGCGAAACGGCTCGGACGCGCGGGTGAAGGCCTCTTGCGCGTCGATCTGTTCCTGGGTGAAGGGCTCTACCCCCTGGGTCCAGGCCTCGGTCAGGACCGGGTCCATGACGTACCAGGTCAGGAACATCGCCAGGCTGACGATCAGCATGTTCGGCGGCGCCTGTTGCAGTCCGATGCCCTGCCGCAGGATCGACAGCACGGTGACGATGAAGGGAAAGCAGGTGACCATCACCGCCAGCCCCGGCACGATGCTGAGCAGCGTGATCAGCACCAACAACTGCACCGACCGGGTGGCCAGCGAATTGCCGTCGCCCAGGTCGACCGTCACCTCTTGCGCCAGCGCCGGATGGGCCAGCAGGATCAGGCCTGCCGCAAGGCTGGCCGCAAGGACGGCTGGCTTCACAATCCGCCCCGCAGGTTTGCGACCTCGGTCAGGCGGACGCCCAGCTGGCCGGCCAGTTCGCCCTCCAGCTCGGTCAGCTCGCCGCGCGCGATCAGGCGGTCGCCGACGTACAGCTCCACCGGGTCGTCCACTCGGCGGTCCAGCGGCAGCAC
>ERZ1645187.3901-NODE-3901-length-12319-cov-7.186644_pt1 | contig 12319 bp, 14 predicted proteins | sample MGYA00575352_ERZ1645187 | MGnify/ENA primary metagenome ERZ1645187 (study PRJEB40837, sample SAMN11349314) | freshwater sediment metagenome | isolation source: river sediment | host: Sediment | place: India: Wazaribad , New Delhi | collected 2017-02-21 ... | reverse complement strand
GGCGCTCATCCATCTTCACGTCGCGGCCCTGGCTTTCCATCGCCGCCATGAAGAACCGCAGCGCATCCGCGCCGTACTGATCGATCAGGCCCAGCGGATCGACCACGTTGCCTTTCGACTTGGACATCTTCTGACCATCGGCGGCGCGGACGAGTCCGTGCAGATAAAGGCGCGGCCACGGGTTTTGCCCGGTCATCGCCTGCCCCATCATCATCATCCGGGCATCCCAGAAGAACAGGATGTCGAAGCCGGAAACCAGCAGGTCGTTGGGGTAGTGGCGCTGGACCAACGCATTGTCATCCGGCCAGCCGAGCGTTGCGAACGGCCACAGCGCGGAGGAGAACCAGGTATCGAGGACGTCGTTGTCGCGGGTCAGTGTGACGCCCGAACCGGCCTTGGCCAGTGCTTCTTCTTCGCTCTCGGCGACATAGATTTCGCCGTCCGAGCCATACCACGCCGGAATCCGGTGCCCCCACCACAACTGGCGCGAGACGCACCACGGCTGGATGTTTTCCATCCAGTTGAAGAAGGTCTTTTCCCAGGTCTTTGGCACGATTTCGATCGCGCCCGAACGCACGGCTTCCAGCGGGGCCTTGGCGAGTTCGGCGGCGTTTACGTACCACTGGTCGGTCAGCCACGGTTCGATCACCACGCCGCCGCGATCGCCGAAGGGCGTCTGGATCGTGCGCGGTTCGGCGTCGTGCTCGGTTTCGTTGCCTTCCTTGTCCTTGGTGACGTGCGGGATCAGGAAGCCCGCTTCCTTCATCCGGCTGACCACCAGCGCGCGCGCATCGAACCGGTCCAGCCCCACGAATTCGGCGGGCACCAGCCCATCGGCGGTCTGCACGACCTTGGCTTCGGCATCGAACATGTTGAGCATGTCGGCGGGCTTGATCCCGGCGCGCTTGCCCACTTCGAAGTCGTTGAAGTCATGCCCCGGCGTGATCTTCACCGCGCCGCTGCCCAGTTCCGGGTCGGCGTGTTCGTCCGCGACCACCTTGAACCGGCGGCCGGTCAGCGGCTGGAGGATGTCTTTGCCGATCACCGACTGATAGCGCGCGTCGTCCGGATGCACGGCCACGCACATGTCGGCCAGCATCGTTTCCGGGCGGGTGGTGGCTACTTCGATGTAGTCCAGCCCGTCGGCGCGCGTCACGCCGTCGGCCAGCGGATACTTGAAGTGCCAGAAGCCGCCCTTCACTTCGCGCGTTTCCACCTCAAGGTCGGAAATCGCGGTCTTCAGCTTGGGGTCCCAGTTCACCAGCCGCTTGTCGCGGTAGATCAGGCCCTTGTTATAAAGGTCGACGAACACCTTCACCACGGCGCGGGTGAAGTGCGGGTCCATCGTGAACTGCTCGCGGCTCCAGTCCATCGAGCAGCCCAGCCGGCGCAGCTGGCCGGTGATCGTGCCGCCGCTTTCGGCTTTCCATTCCCAGACCTTGGCGATGAAATCTTCGCGCGAATAATTGGTGCGCTTGTCCTGTTTCGCTTCCAGCTGGCGTTCGACCACCATCTGCGTGGCGATGCCCGCGTGGTCCGTGCCGACCACCCACAGCGCGTCCTTACCGCGAAGGCGCTCATACCGGATCATCACGTCCTGCAACGTGTTGTCCAGCGCGTGGCCGATATGCAGGCTGCCAGTTACGTTCGGCGGCGGATTGACGATGGTATAGGGCACCGCATCGGGGCGATCCGGGCGGAACAGGCCGCCTTGCTCCCAATGGGCATACCACTTCGTCTCAATCGCGGCGGGGTCGAAAGTCTTGTCGAGCGCTGTGTCAGTCATCGTTCCGGGCCTTTGCCAGCGCCCTGCGCAGGGCGCAAGTGCGCCCCGCGCCAAGGGCAAGCTTGTCGGCGCGCGGATTTTCCCGCATGACCCTGCCCACGATGCGTGACCAGGCCGATTTTACTGTCCAAGCGGATGACGATGGCGCGTTGACCATCGCGCTTGCCGGACCGCTGGTGGTGTCTTCCGTCGGTTACCTCGATCCCCGCCTGCGCCAGCTGGACGGGCCGGTCCGGCAGATCGATCTGTCCGGCGTGCAGGAGATCGATACGACCGGGGCCTGGACCGTGTGGCGGCTGGCCCGCGACAACGCCGCGCAGATCACCGGCGCCAGCGAGGAGGCCGAGCGGCTGATCGCGGCGCTTCGTCCGCTGCGGGGTGACGGCGCGATCGTGCCAGAGGAACTGCCGCTGTTGACGCGGGTGCCGGCCTTCGTCGGCGATTACATGATGGCGCTGGGCCGGGGTACGCTGGGGATTCTGGAATTCCTGGGGGCCATGCTGCTCGCGGCGTGGAAGATCGCGTTCGGCTCGTCGCGCCTGCGCGTCAATGCGGTGGTCCGGCAGGTCGAACTGGTCGGGGTAACCGCGCTGCCGATTGTCGGCCTGATGAGTTTCCTGGTCGGGATCGTGATTGCCCAGCAGGGCGCGGTGCAGTTGCAGGACCTGGGCTTTGGCGAAATGACCGTCAACCTGGTCGGGCGGATATCTTTACGCGAACTGGGCATCCTGATGACCGCGATCATGGTGGCGGGCCGGTCCGGTTCGTCCTTTGCCGCGCAGATCGGCACGATGAAACTGACCGAGGAAATCGACGCAATGCGCACCATCGGAGTGTCGCCGATGGAAGCGCTGGTGATTCCCCGCGTGCTGGCTGCCGTGCTGGTGATGCCGCTGCTGGGGTTCTATTCCGCGTTGCTGTCGATCATCGGGGGCGCGGCGATTTCCACGCTGACGCTCGACATCCCGTTCTGGACGTTCATCAATCGCGTGCAGGAAGTGGTGCCCACGCATGACTTGTGGGTCGGGCTGATCAAGGGGCCGGTGTTCGGCCTGATCATTGCGCTGACCGGCTGTTATCAGGGCATGCAGGTAAAGGGCAATTCGGAGGAAGTCGGCCATCGCACCACGGTTGCCGTGGTTCAGGCGATCTTCGCAGTGATTGTGCTCGACGCGTTTTTCGCAGTGTTCTTCACCGAGTTGGGTTGGGGATGAGCGCGCTGCACTACACCGGTGACTGCCCGATCGTGGTCGAAGGGCTGACCAATGCCTTTGGCGATCACGTGATTCACGAAGGGCTGAACCTGACCGTCCGGCGCGGCGAGATCATTGGCGTGGTTGGCGGATCGGGCACGGGCAAGTCGGTGCTGATGCGCTCGATCATCGGTCTGCAGGCTCCGGCTGCGGGGCGGATCGAGGTGCTGGGGCAGACCATGCACGCCGGTTCCTATGGCGGGGGGGAAATCGACATCCGCAGCCGCTGGGGCGTGCTGTTCCAGGGCGGGGCGCTGTTTTCGACACTGACGGTGGCGGAAAACGTGGAAGTGCCGCTGCGGGAATTCTATCCGGAAATCGGTGACGAACTGCGCCATGAAATCGCGCGGTTCAAGGTCATGCTGTCGGGCCTGCCGGCCGATGCGGCGGCAAAGTATCCGTCCGAATTGTCGGGCGGGATGCGCAAGCGCGCCGGTCTGGCGCGGGCGCTGGCGCTGGACCCGGAACTGCTGTTCCTTGACGAGCCGACCGCCGGGCTGGACCCGATCGGGGCCGCCGCGTTCGATGCGCTGACCAAGGAACTGCAGGATACGCTGGGGCTGACGGTGTTCCTGATCACGCACGACCTCGATACGCTGCACGAGATTTGCGACCGGGTGGCCGTGATTGCCGACCAGCAGGTGATCGCCGTGGGGACGATCCCGGAATTGCTGGCGCTCGATCATCCGTGGATCCAGGAATATTTCAACGGCCCGCGTGGCCGGGCGGCGGCGGACGCGCAGCACCGGGCGAAAGCCATCGACAAGTCGAACGGGCAGGGGGCATAAGGCGGGGCGATGGAAACACGGGCCAATCACATCTGGGTGGGCACTGTCACGCTGGCGTTGCTGGCCGTGCTGGCGGCGTTCATCGTCTGGATCGCCCAGCTGGGCCAGGCCAACCAGAAGGATTACGACGTCTTCTTCAAGCAGTCGGTCGACGGACTGTCCAAGGGGTCGGCGGTGAACTTTTCCGGCGTTCCGGTTGGGCAGGTCAAGGCGATTGAGCTGTGGAAGAAGGACCCCAGCTTTGTCCGGGTGCGGATTGCGCTGAACGAGGACGTGCCGGTCCTGCTGGGCACGACCGCCACGATCCAGAGCGGGTTTACCGGGGTGTCCAACATCCAGCTGGAAGGGGCCGTGCGCGGAGCGCCGGAACTGACCGAAAAGGGACCGGAAGGGGTGCCTGTGATCCCCACCAAGCGCGGCGGCCTGGGCGAACTGCTCAACACCGCGCCGGTCCTGCTGGAGCGACTGGCGACCTTGACGGAGCGGATGACGACGGTCTTTTCCGACAAGAACCAGCAATCGATCGAGAATATCCTGACCAACACCGACCGACTGACCGGGCAGCTGGCCAATTCGTCGCCCGAAGTGCAGCGCACGATGGTGGAATTGCAAAAGACCTTGCTGGACGCGCAGACGGCGCTGAAAAGCTTTGAGCAGGTCGCGGCGAACACCGATGCCACGCTGAATGGCGAGGGCAAGCAGATGCTGCAACAGTTCCGTACTTCGCTGAAGTCGATCGAAAAGACCTCGGATACGCTGAACGCGACGCTGGCCGATGCCCGGCCTGCCGCGCGCCAGCTTAATGAAACCACCCTGCCACAAGCCGAAGCGGCGATTCGCGACTTGCGCGCCACAACCCGCGCGCTGCGCGACCTGACTGAAAAGGTCAACGATCAGGGCGCTGGTGCGCTGCTGGGCGGGGACAAACTGCCGGAATACAAGCCATGAACCACACCCGAACGTCTCTGCGCCTGGCGATTGCCGCCACCGCCACGCTGGTGCTGGGCGGCTGCCTGGGGCTGGGCGGGGGCAAGGCGCCGCCATCGCTGCTGAGCCTGACCCCGGCCAAGGTCGCCCCGGCGGGGGCCGCGGCCTTCGGGACCGGCGCTACGGCGATCATGGTGATGGAACCCGATACCGACAAGCGACTGGCGGTGCAGCGCGTGCCGGTGCAGGTCAGCGCCTCCAGCGTCGCCTATCTGAAGGACGCGCTGTGGGTCGAACGGCCCGCGCGGCTGTTCCGGGGCCTGTTGGCTGAAACCTTGCGCGCCCAGACGCTGCCGGGCGGCGGCGGGCGGCTGGTGCTGGAAGACGATCAGGCCGCGCCGCTGATTGGAACCCGGCTGTCGGGCCGCTTGCTCGACATGGGGTACGATGCGCGGGCGATGACCGCTGTGGTGCGGTTCGATGCGTTCCGGACCGGACCGAAGGGCGAGGTTTCGACCCGCCGGTTCGAGAGCATCGTTTCCGGCGTTTCGGCCAAGCCCGACGCGGTCGGCGCGGCGCTGAACCGCGCGGCGAATGACGTGGCGGGACAGGTGGCGGAGTGGATGGCGCAGTAAGCGCCTAGCTCCGCGCCGCCCGCGCGAACGCCATTGCGGCACGGAACGTGGCCAGGCGCCGCGCGCGGCGATCCAGGTATTCCTGTTCCTTGCCCCACAGGTCGGCCTGCCAGTCCTCTTCCAGGTTGGCGACGTCCCACAAGGCATCGGCATCTCCATCCGGAGCCAGTGCGGCAAGGCCGATGACCAGCGACGCGGCCAGCGTGGTCAGGGTGTTGAGCGCGGCCAGCGTAAAGGCGTCTTCGGCCTGCAACACCGCCTCCAGCCGCTTCAGCGTCGCGGCGGGCTGGGGGCGGTGGATCACCCCGCCGATCCGTTCGAAATGAATGTCCCAGCGCGCTTCGGCGGCTGTCAGCAGCGGCTCCCAAACCTCGATCTGCCGCACTTCCAGTGGTTCACCGGCTTCGGCGCGGTAACACAGCGTGTCGGTTTCGGCATAGCGCAGCAGCGTGGCGATCACGTCCGCGCGGTCGGCCGCGACCACATCCAGCGCATAATCGGCCAGATCGCGCAGCACGAAGCGGGCGGGGTCGATCTCTTCCCCCTGATCCGCCCATTCGCAGGCCAGCAGCGCTGCCAGCGCTTCGGTCGGGACGATTTGCGGGCGGCCGCCAGCGGTCTTGATCGCGCGACCATCCAGCGTGACCTGCCAGCCGCCCGTTACGGGGGCGGGGGCGGCTACCTTGTAAAAGCGCTTCATGCGTCGGGACTTTTCCAGCGTTTGGACAGAGTAAGCGGGCCAAGGTAGGCCGCGATCATTCCGGCCACAGTCAGCACCAGTCCGGCGGTCGGCGGAATCTGGGCCTTGCCCGCGAGCGCGATCAGGCCATAGACCGCCAGGGCGACACCGCCCGCGCGGACCGCCTGAATGATGAAGAACCGCGCCATCGCGGGATCCCTGTTCATTGCAGAATCTCCAGCAATTCGGCGGGGGAGCGGACCACCGTTTCGGCCCCTGCATCCAGCAATTCGTGCGGCGAGTGATAGCCCCAGTCGACCCCGATCGCGCGGACCCCGGCGTTGACGGCCATCAGGACGTCGAACTGGGTGTCGCCGATCATGACCGACTGGGCGGCATCGGCCAGCGCGTCGGCCATGGCCGCTTCCAGCATGGCGGGGTGCGGCTTGGACGGGTGACGATCGGCGGTTTGCAGCGTCACGAAATGCCCGGAAATGCCATGGGTGGCCAGGCAATGTTCCAGCCCGCGATCCGACTTGCCGGTGGCCACACCCAGCGTCCAGCCCGCATCGCGCAAGCCGTCCAGACAGTCGCGAATGCCGGGGAACAGCGGCTCGGCCAGCTGCCCGGCCTCGCGCGCGGCGCGGAATATCTCGCGATAGGCGCGGTCAATCTCCGCCCGGACCGGTTCTTCCGCATCGGGGGCCAGCAGGCGGATTGCCTGTGGCAGGCTGAGCCCGACGATCCGGCGGACCTGATGATGATCCGGCGCGGCCAGCCCGACAGCGGTAAAGGCCGCGTCCATCGATGCGCAGACCCCGCCCTGGCCATCGACCAGCGTGCCATCGCAATCGAACACCGCCAGCTTCACCGTCATGGCGCCAGCGTCCGCATCAACTGGGCAATCGCGGGCGATCCTTCGGATTCCAGCCCATCGGCCACGCGGGCGCGTTCATCGGCGGACTTGTTCTGCGACAATTTCAGCGTTTCGCGCCAGACCTGGATTTCCATCTCGAACCCGACGATCCCGGCCAGCAGGCCACGCAGCTTGTCAGCGGGCAGCTTGTCCATCGACCAGAAATCGCCTTCGACGATGCGTTCTTCGTGGCGGTCGGAAATCGCCTCCAGATGGGCGAGCAGCCCATCGGAATCCATGCGCCGCACCCGGCCTTCCAGTTCGACCGCGACATAGTTCCACGTCGGCACCTGGGCCGGGTCGGCATGCCAGCGCGGCGAGACATAGCCGTCGGGACCGTTCACCACGATCAACGCGGTAGCGCCGTTGAGGTGCTTCGTCAGCGCATTGCCGCGGGCCAGATGGAACTGGATAGCGCCGTCGCCGGTCGACAGCAGCGGCACGTGGGCTACGCGCGGCCCATCCGGCGTGGTCGCGAAGACCATGCCGAACCCGATTTCCTCGATCAGCGCCTCGCACAGCGCCCGGTCAGGATGGCGGAAGGCGGCGTTCGGGTGCATCAACGCTTGCCCGGTCGGGGTGCCGCCTTTGTCCCGGCGGGGCGGCGGGCGCGGGCCGGTGCCTTGGCCGCAAGCGGTTTGCCAGCGGGTTTGCCGACTGGCTTGGGCGAGCCTTTGCCCTTGGTCGGCCCGCGCTTTTTCGGCGGGGCATCGGCAAATCCGGTGCCTTCGGCGCGGGCGCGGCGATCACCGATCTTGCGTTCGCCCCCCTTGCGCTCGCCGCGGCGTTCCTTGCGGTATTGCTTGGCGTGCGCCTTGGCCGCCACCTTGCGCGCTTCGCGTTCCGGCAGGCGAGGTGCTTCGGGCAGGTCCGCGCCGTCCGCTTCGTCAAAGCCCAGTTGTTCCATGCTGGCGGCGAAGTGTTCGGGCAGTTCGGCCACGACGTCCAGCGGCGCGCCGTCCGGATGCTCGATGATCAGGCGGCGGGCGTGCAGGTGCATCTTGCGGCTGATACTGCCCGACAGGAACGCTTCCGGCCCGCCATACTTGCCGTCGCCCACGATCGGATGGCCGATCGCCGCCATGTGGACGCGCAGCTGGTGGGTGCGCCCCGTCAGCGGTTGCAGTTCCACCCAACACGCGCGGTTGCCGGCGCGGTCGATCACGCGATAGCGGGTGCGGGCCGATTGGCCGTGCTCACTTTCGTCGACCATCATCTTTTCGCCGCCGGTGCCGGGCTGCTTTGCCAACGGCAACTCGATCAGGCCGTCCTCGATCGAGGGGACGCCGGTGATCAGCGCCCAATAGATCTTGCGCGCGGTGCGCCCCGAAAAGCGCTTGGAAAAGAATGCCGCGCTGCCCGGCGTGCGGGCGATCAGCAGAACGCCGGAGGTGTCCTTGTCCAGCCGGTGAACCAGCCGGGGGCGAGGGCCATCGGGGGCAAAGGCATCGAGCAGCCCGTCAACGTGCTCATACGTGCCGCTGCCGCCCTGTGTGGCGAGGCCCGGTGGCTTGTTCAGCACGATGGCGGCGCGGTCCTGCGTTATGACCATGCTGTCGGCCAGTGCGATCTGCGCCTCGGTCAGCGGCTTGCGGGTGCGGACCTTGGTTTCGGGGGCATCGCCGCCCGGCGGCACGCGCAGCACCTGACCCGTCGTCAGGCGGTCTGCCGGATCGGCGCGCTTGCCATCGACGCGGATCTGCCCGGTGCGCGCCCAGCGGCTGACCGTGGCAAAGCCGATTTGCGGCAAGTGGCGTTTGAACCAGCGGTCCAGCCGCACGCCGTCATCATCGGCGCGGACGGTGAACTGGCGGACGGCGGCGGTGACTTTCGTATCGCTCATGCCAGCCCCCGCACGACGGTAAGGCCCGCCAGCAGCCCGGCGATTCCGCCGCTGAGCGACAGCGCGGCATAGCTGCCCGCCTGTACCCAGTTGCCGCGCTGGATCATGTTGACCAGTTCCAGGCTGAACGCCGAAAACGTCGTGAAGCCGCCCAGTAGCCCGACGCCCAGCAGCAGCCGCCAGCCTTCACCGTGCGCACCGAACCGGGCGAGCCAGCCCGCCAGCAGCCCCATGGCGAAACTGCCGACGACGTTGACGGTCAGCGTGGCATAAGGAAACGCAGCCGTACCGCCGGATAGGCCCCACAGGCGGCCGACCAGATAGCGCAGCCATGCGCCCAGGCCGCCGCCTGCGGCGACATAGAGCGATGACATCGCAAAAGAAGGAGGGTTGTTCATTGCGCCCGCCTTAGCGTGTTGCCCCGCTTCTGGCCACACCCTTGCCCGAAGCCATCGCGCAGACCGCTGCGGCGACCAGTGTTCCGGCGACCAGCTGCCACGGAAATGCGATCCCGCGCAGGGTTTCGGGCAGGGCGAGGCTGTCGATCACATAGGGTTGAAACGTCAGCACGGTCAGGAATCCCGCGGCAAATGCGGCGATCACGCTGGCGGAGGAGCCGCGCGTGGTGAACAGCGCGATGGCGTAAACCCCGATCAGTCCGGAATAGGCAAAGGCCATTACCCCCAGCACGAATTCCAGCAGCGAACTGTCGGCATAGCGCTGCCAGTAATAGGACAGGATCGCCATGGCGAACAACGCAAGGCCCAGCACAACCGTCGCGATCCGCCCCGCGCGGACGTAGTGAGCGTCACCACGCGGAGCTTTACGCTCGGCAAGCGGGCGGTAAAGGTCGTTGACCAGCACCGAGGCCATGGAGATCAGCCCTGAATTGATCGCTGCCGCCGCGATCACCCCCACGGTCACCAGTCCGCGCAGGCCGGGGGGTAACTGGGTCAGGATGAAGTGCATGAACACCGTCACCTTCTCGCCATTGAAGCTGCCGGCGGGGGCGCTGCCGCTGGCGTAATAAAGATGCAGCAGCGCGCCGATCAGCAGGAACAGCCCGATCACCGGCAGTGACACCCAGTTGGCGAGATAAAGCGCGCGGTTGCCCTGCTTGGCATCGCGGCAGGCAATCAGCCGCTGGGTGATGTCCTGATCCAGCCCGGAGGAGCCGACGTTGAGCAGGGTGACCCCGGTCAGTACCGCGAAGATCCCGAATGGTGCCGTCAGGTTCAACGAGGTGTCGATCAGCACCAGTTTGTCCGCCCCGTCCGGCGCGTGGCGCAGGGCGTCAATGGCCTGCCCTAAATCCAGCGGAATCAGGCTCCATAGGTAAATCGCCACCACCAGCGCCGCGCCGACATAGAGCACGACCTGCACCAGATCGCTCCAGATGATCGAGTTGAGGCCGCCCATGAAAGTAAAGGTCAGTCCGAACACCAGCAGGATAAATGTAGATATTGCAATATGTTGCGGGTCAACATCAAGAAACAGGATCATCGAGACGGCTATGGCAGCCAGGTAGAGCCGCGCGCCGCTGGCGAGGATCCGGCCCAGCAGGTACATCAGCGCCGCCGCCCGCCGCGCGGTGGCGTCAAAGCGGGTTTCGAGCAGTTCGTAAACTGTCGTTACCCCCAGCGCGTAGAAGCGCGGGATGAGCACCTGGGCGACGATCCATGCGGCCAGCAGGGCACCGATCACGCCTGACAGGTACGTAAAGTTGCCACGATAGCTGGAATCGGGCGCACCGAGGAACGTCGCCGCCGATTGCACGGTCGACAGCACCGAAATCGCCACCAGCCAGGTCGGCGCGTGATGCCCGGCCAGGAAATAATCGTCCCGGCTGGCCAGCCCGCGCCGGGTGGACAGCCAGCCTGCCGTTGCCAGCAGCAGGACATAGCCTGCCAGCACGGCCCAATCCGCCAGCGTGAAACTGGTCTGCATGAAAAGCGCCCCCTTCGATCCGGCGCAGACACCACAGAACGGGGACTGGCGCAATCTGCCTGAGCAGGGTAACTGGGCACCGTTCCGGAGTCGCCGCATCAGCGGTGCTGCGGTCACAGGGTGCTTTCGCGGCTTGCGTTCCCAGCGCGACTCTGCTAGCCGCCCGCCGGTTGGAGCCGATCCTTGGGGATTCGGTTCGTGTTTCTTTTGCTAATTCGCAAAGGCACATTCCCCGCGCTACGGATCAGCGGGGCTCTGTTCCTTTCGTTTGTGAGGTGTGTCGGTTTATGCAAATTCTCGTCCGGGACAACAATGTCGAACAGGCTCTGCGCGCGCTGAAGAAGAAGCTGCAGCGTGAGGGCGTGTACCGCGAGATGAAGCTGCGCCGTCACTTTGAAAAGCCGTCGGAAAAGCGCGCCCGTGAAAAGGCGGCTGCCGTGCGCCGTGCTCGCAAGATGGAGCGCAAGCGGGCGGAACGCGACGGCGTCAAGTAAGACGCCGCTTGCAGCCTTGAACGCTGCAACGCGATAAGCCATGAGGGCGCGGACGAATCCGCGCCCTTTTGTTTTGGTGCGCCCGAAGGAAGGCCCAAGATGACCGAGATCACCCGCGTCCCGCTCCAGCCCATTGCCAAGGGCGCCCTGACCAAGTTGTGGGTTGGCGTTGCCGCCGCCGCGTTGGCCGCCGCCGGCCTCGCCTATGCGACGCTGCCTGGTTCGGTAGAGGTCGAGACGCTGAAGGTGGGCACCGGTCCGTCGCCGACGGTGAAGGACGTGGTGCTGATCAAGTACAAGGGCACGCTGCCCGACGGCAAGGTGTTCGACCAGCAGGAACAGGCCGCGTTTCCGGTCGAAGGCGTGATCCCCGGCTTCACCCAGGCCCTGCAGAAGATGCAGCGCGGCGGCAAGTACAAGGTCGAGATCCCGGCCGAGCTGGCTTATGGCGACAAGGCCGCCGGCGACATTCCGCCCAACACCGACCTGACGTTCGAAATCGAACTGATCGATTTCAAGGACCGCGCAGAAATCGAAGCCGCGCAGCGCGCCATGCAGATGCAGATGCAACAGATGCAGCAGCAGGGCGGCGGCCAGGCCCTGCCGCAGGGTATGCCGCAGGGTATGCCGGGCGGCGCCCAGTAAGGCGCGTTTGCGCCACCGAACCGTTTCTTATCCAAGGATACTGCCATGTCGGTTGATACCGCTACCGTGGCCCGCATCGCATCGCTGGCCCGCATCAAGGTGAGCGAGGGCGAGCTTGAGGCGATGGTGCCCGAACTCAACGGGATTCTTGCCTGGGTCGAACAGCTGGGCGAAGTCGACGTCACCGGGGTTGAACCGATGACCGCCGTGATCCCCAACACCCTGCGCCTGCGCGCCGATGTCATCAACGCCGATCCGCTGACTGGCGGCGACGTGCGCGATGCCGTGCTGGCCAATGCCCCGGCGGCCGAACACGGGTTCTTTGGCGTGCCCAAGGTGATCGAATAATGACCAACATTACCGACCTGACCGTTGCCGCGATCCGCGATGGCGTGGCCGCTGGCAC
>ERZ1645187.3900-NODE-3900-length-12321-cov-11.298060_pt1 | contig 12321 bp, 11 predicted proteins | sample MGYA00575352_ERZ1645187 | MGnify/ENA primary metagenome ERZ1645187 (study PRJEB40837, sample SAMN11349314) | freshwater sediment metagenome | isolation source: river sediment | host: Sediment | place: India: Wazaribad , New Delhi | collected 2017-02-21 ... | reverse complement strand
ACCAGCGGGCTGGCGACCAGCACCGAGGAGTAGATGCCGAACAGGATGCCGATGGTCAGCGCCAGCGCGAAGTAGTGCAGCGCCGCGCCGCCGAAGATCAGCATCGAGGTGACCATCATCTGCGTCGAACCGTGGGTGATGATGGTGCGCGAGATGGTGCTGGTGATGGCGTGGTTGAGCACCTCGGGCGTGCTCATGCCGCGCTTCTTCTTGAAGGTCTCGCGCACCCGGTCGAAGACCACGACGGACTCGTTCACCGAGTAGCCGAGCACCGCCAGCACCGCCGCCAGCACCGGCAGCGAGAATTCCCACTGGAAGAAGGCGAAGAAGCCGAGGATGATCACCACGTCGTGCAGGTTGGCGATGATGGCCGAGACGGCGAAACGCCATTCGAAGCGGAACGCCAGGTAGACGACGATGCCGATGATGACCAGCAACAAGGCCATGGCGCCATCCTCGGCCAGTTCCTTGCCCACCTGCGGCCCGACGAACTCGACGCGCTTCAGGGTCGGCGTGCCGCCATCACTGACTTTCGCCAGCGAGGCCATGACGCGCTCGCCGACCTTGGAGGTCTCGGTGTCCTTGCCCTCGGTCTTCAGCAGGGGCACGCGGATCAGCACGTCGCGCGACGAGCCGAAGTTCTGTACCTGCGTGTCGACGAAGCCGTCGGTTTCCATCTGCTTGCGGATCTGCTCGATATTGGCGGATTGCGCGTAGCCGACTTCGACCAGCGTGCCGCCGGTGAACTCGATCGACAGATGCAGGCCGCGGGTCGCGAGGAAGAACACCGCGGCGAGGAAGGTGACCAGCGAGATGATGTTGAACACCAGCGCGTGGCGCATGAAGGGGATGTCCTTGCGGATGCGGAAGAATTCCATGGCTTACACCCCCGGCTTCCAGATCTGGCCGATCGACAGTGAAGTCAGTTTCCTGCGCCGGCCGTAGATGAGATTGATCAGGCCACGCGACAGCACCACCGAGCTGAACATCGAGGTCAGGATGCCCAGGCAATGCACCACGGCGAAGCCGCGCACCGGGCCGGAACCGAAGATCAGCAGGGCGACACCGGCGATCAGCGTGGTCACGTTGGAGTCGAGAATCGTCGCCCAGGCGCGCTCGTAACCGGCCGTGATCGCGGCCTGCGGCGTGTTGCCGCCGCGCAACTCCTCGCGCACGCGCTCGTTGATCAGCACGTTGGCGTCGATGGCCATGCCCAGCGTCAGGGCGATGGCGGCGATGCCCGGCAGCGTCAGCGTCGCCTGCAACAGCGACAGCAGGGCCACCAGGAACAGCAGGTTGGCCGACAGCGCCACCACCGAGACGAAGCCGAACAGCAGGTAGTAGATCGTCATGAACACGGCGATGGCGACGAAGCCCCACATCGTCGAGTTGAAGCCCTTGGCGATGTTGTCGGCGCCCAGCGAGGGGCCGATGGTGCGTTCCTCGATGATCTCCATCGGCGCCGCCAGCGAGCCGGCGCGCAGCAGCAGCGCGACGTCGTTGGCTTCCACCGTGCTCATGCGACCGGAAATCTGCACGCGGCCGCCGCCGATCTCGGTGCGGATTACCGGCGCCGTCACCACTTCGCCCTTGCCTTTCTCGACCAGCAGGATGGCCATGCGCTTGCCGACGTTGTCGCGCGTCAGGTCCTTGAAGATGCGCGCGCCGGACGAGTCGAGCGTCAGGTGCACCGCCGGTTCCTGCGTCTGGCTGTCGAAGCCGGCCTGCGCGTCGGTCAGGCGCTCGCCGGTCAGCATCACCTGTTTCTTCACCAGCAGCGGCCGGCCGCCGCGCTCGACGTAGTACTCCGTCCCGACCGGCGGCTGGCCCTTGGCGGCCTGCTCCAGGATCGTCGGGTTGGCGGAATTCTCGTCATCGACCATGCGCAATTCGAGCGTCGCCGTGCGGCCGAGAATGTCCTTGGCCTTGGCGGTGTCCTGCACGCCCGGCAGTTGGACGACGATGCGGTCGGCGCCCTGCTGCTGGATCACCGGCTCGGCGACGCCGAGTTCGTTGATGCGGTTGTGCAGGGTGGTGATGTTCTGCTTGATGGCGAATTCCTGGATGCGCTGCTCCGCGGTCTGCTTCAGCGTCGCCGTCAGCTTGAAGTCGCCGGCGTCACCGGCCTCCTGCCGGTCGGCCAGTTCCAGGTCGGGCTGGGTATCGGCGATGACCCTCCGGGCGTTGTCGCGGGTATCGGCATCGCGGAACCTGATGACGATGGCTTCCCGCTCGCGGCCGATGCCGCCGTGGCGGATATTCTTGTCGCGCAGCAGGCTGCGCAGGTCGGCGCCGGTCGAGTCGAGCCGCTTGGTCAGCGCGCCCTTCATGTCGACCTGGAGCAGGAAGTGCACGCCGCCGCGCAGGTCGAGGCCCAGATACATCGGCAGGGCATGGATGCCGGTCAGCCAGGAAGGCGACGCCGACAGCAGGTTGAGCGCGACGCTGTAGGAGGCGTCGGCCGGATCGGGGTTCAGAGCCTTCTCGATCGCGTCCTTGGCCTTCAACTGGGTGTCGGTGTCGGCCAGTCGGACGCGGATGCTGTGCTGGTCCGTGAACAACCCGGTATGGGCGATGGCGGCGGTCTTGAGCGTGTCTTCGACGCGCGACAGCAGTTGAGTGTCGACCTTGATGGTCGCCTTGATGCTGGAAACCTGCACCGCCGGCACCTCGCCGAAGAAGTTGGGCAGGGTGTACAGCAGGCCGAGCACCAGGGTGATGGCGATCAGCGCATTCTTCCAGAGGGGAAAGCGATTCATCAGAGTGTCTTCAATGTGCCCTTGGGCAACAGCGTGCCGATGGCCTGCTTTTGCACCGTCAGTTCGACGGGGCCGTTCTTGCCTTCGGCCACTTCGACGGTGACGTAGTTATCGCTGATCTTGCTGATGCGGCCGACGATGCCGCCCTGGGTGACCACCTCGTCGCCCTTGGCCAACTCCGTGACCATCTTCTGGTGCTCCTTGGCTTTTTTCATCTGCGGCCGGATCATCAGGAACCACAGCACCACGAACATCAGGATGATGGGCAGCAGCCCGAGCAGTCCGCCGGACGGATCGGCGGCGGGTGCGGCCTGGGCATAGGCGTTGGCAATCAGCATGTTGGGCTCCAGTCGGAGAAAAAAGGCGAAACGCGAATTATACCGGGCCACGGGAAACACGCCGGACCGCCCCGAGTGTTTCTTGAGTTTCCTGGCCCCCGGAGGGGGAGGCTGATTAGGAGGCGGGTCCTCTTGCGCGGTTCCGGTGGAATTCGGCCGTGTAGGCGCGCAGGTCGTTACGCTCGATCGCGGCCCGGAGTTCCGCCATCAGTGTCTGGTAATAGAACAGGTTGTGGATGGTGTTGAGCCGGGCGCCGAGGATCTCGCCGGCCCGGTGCAGGTGGTGCAGGTAGGCGCGGCTGAAGTTGCGGCAGCAGTAGCAGCCGCAAGTCTCGTCGAGCGGCCGGGTGTCCTGCTTGTGGCAGGCATTCTTGATGCGCACGTCGCCGAAGCGCGTGAACAGGTGGCCGTTGCGTGCGTTGCGGGTCGGCAGCACGCAGTCGAACATGTCGATGCCCTGCGCCACCGCGTAGACGATGTCCTCGGGCGTGCCGACGCCCATGAGGTAGCGCGGCTTGTGCGCGGGCAGGCGCGGCGCGGTGTGGGCGAGGATGCGTTCGAAATCCTCCTTCGGCTCGCCGACCGACAGGCCGCCGATGGCCATGCCATCGAAACCTATCTCGTCGAGCCCCGCCAGCGATTCGTCGCGCAGGTGCTCGTACATGCCGCCCTGGACGATGCCGAACAGGGCGTTGGTGTTTTGCAGGCGGTCATGCTCGTCGCGCGAACGGCGCGCCCAGCGCAGCGAAAGCCGCATGGAGTCGGCCGCCTCGGTCTCGCTGGCCGGGTAGGGCGTGCATTCGTCGAAGATCATCACCACGTCCGAGTTCAGCACGTGCTGGATCCGCATCGAGTCCTCGGGGCGCATGAAAAGCCGGTCGCCATTGACGGGCGAGGCGAACTTGACGCCTTCCTCGGTGATCTTGCGCAGGTCGCCGAGCGAGAACACCTGGAAGCCGCCCGAGTCGGTGAGGATGGGCCGCTCCCAGCCCATGAAGCGGTGCAGGCCGCCGTGGGCGCGGATCACCTCCAGCCCCGGCCGCAGCCAGAGGTGGAAGGTGTTGCCGAGCACGATTCGCGCGCCGATGTCGAGGAGTTCGTTCGGCGCCATCGCCTTCACCGTGCCGTAGGTGCCGACCGGCATGAAGACGGGCGTCTCGATTGCGCCGTGGGCCAGTGTCAGTGTTGCGCGGCGCGCGGTGCCGTCGGTGGCGTGCAGTTCGAAGTTCATGTTTTTCCGTGGATCAGCATGGCGTCGCCATAGCTGAAGAAGCGGTAATGGCAGTCGATCGCATGCCGGTAGGCGGCGCGAATGTTGTCCATGCCGCCGAAAGCCGAGACCAGCATCAGCAGCGTCGATTTGGGCAGGTGGAAGTTGGTGAGGAGCACGTCGACAACCTTGAAGTCGAAGCCCGGCATGATGAAGAGCCCGCTTTCGCCGCTGCCGGCCTTCAGTTCGCCGTCGAGCGCGGCGGTTTCCAGCGTACGCAGCGTCGTCGTGCCGACCGCGACCACGCGACCGCCACGGGCGCGGCAGGCGGCGATGGCGTCGACCGTCGCTTGCGGCACGGAATAGCGCTCCTTGTGCATGCGGTGCTCGGCAAGGTTATGCACGCGCACCGGCTGGAAGGTGCCGGCGCCGACGTGCAGCGTGACCTGCGCGGTGGCGATGCCGCGCACGGCAATCGCGGCGAGCAGGTCGGCATCGAAATGCAGACCGGCCGTCGGCGCGGCGACCGAGCCTTTCTCGCGGGCGAAGACGGTCTGGTAGCGCTCCTCGTCCGGCGCGTCGGCCGCGCGCTCGATGTAGGGCGGCAGCGGCAGGCGGCCGTGGCGCTCGATGAGGTCGATGGCGTCGCCGTCGAAAGTCAGTCGCCAGAACTCGCCGATGCGGCCGAGAACCGTGGCGTCGATCGCATCCTCCAACTGCAGGCGCGAGCCGATCTTCAGCGGCTTGCTGGCGCGCACCTGGGCGATCACCTCGCCGTCGGCCGCGATGCGTTCCACCAGCACCTCGATCCGCCCGCCCGTGTCCTTGCGCCCGAACAGGCGCGCGTGGATGACGCGCGTGTCGTTCATCACCAGCAGGTCGCCGGGGTTCAGCAGGCCGGGCAGGTCGCGGATCGTCCGATCCTCCAGCGCCGCGCCGCGCATGACCAGCAGCCGGCTCGCCGAACGCTCGGCAAGCGGCGCTTGCGCGATCCGCTCCGGAGGCAGGAAATAGTCGAAGTCGTCGAGGGTCGGCATCGGTTGTTACAAAGGGAAGATTCGCGGATAATGCGCGGCTTCCACGCGAAGGCGCGCATTCTACGCGGCTTCAATTCCCTGCCGGGATGGCGGAATCGGTAGACGCAGCGGACTCAAAATCCGCCGCCGCAAGGTGTGAGGGTTCGAGTCCCTCTCCCGGCACCAGCCTCAAATCCACACTTTGTCGAGATGCGCTCGTGCGACGATCAAGGAGATTGAGGCTGCCAAACCCAAGGAAAGCCGTACAAGCTGACGGATGGCCACGGGCCATATATCGATGTCATGCCGTCTGGCTCGAAGTATTGGCGGCTCTCGCCGTCGACTTTCTCAATAACGGTAGGTGAGGTTCACTCCCGCCATCCAGTTTCGACCCGGGGCCGGCGCGTAATAGCGCCCGTTGCCTTCGCCGACATACACCGCCCCGATGTAGCGGCGGTCGAAGATGTTGTCGACATGCAGGGATTCCGTGATCCGCCACGGCCCGGCCTGTTGTTCGAGCGTCATGCGCCAGCCGGCCACGGCGTAGGCGGATGCCGCCTGGGAGTTGAAGTCGTCGACATGGACCTTGCTCGCGTAGCGGCCGTTGACGGCCATCGTCAGGCCGACCGATGGCTGTCGCCAGACAAGCTCCGCGAACAGGGAGCCCGACGGCACGCCGGGCAGGCGGCGTCCATCGGGAACGTATTGCCGGGAGCACGGGGCTCCGGCGGCTGGAAGGCAACTCTCGAAACCACCCGCATATCGGGCGGCCAGGTAGCTGTAGGCGAGGCTGCCACTCAGGTTGCGGGTGAATGTCGTGTCGATGCCTATTTCGATGCCGTGCCGCCGTGTTTCGGCGGCATTGGCGTAGGTGGAGCGTCCCGCGACATTGCTGCTGATCACCACCTCGTCACGGGTTTCGATGTCGAAAAGCGCCATGTCGATGCGCGTCTGCTGGTCCAGCAGGGCCTTGAGGCCGACTTCGAGGTTACGGCTGCGGCTCGGTTTCAGATCGAAATTGATGCCGGGCTGGCCGTCGGGCCGGTACGCCATCTCGACGAAGGTCGGCGTTTCGAAGCCGCGGCCCACGGTGGCGTAGAGGTTGAGGGTCGGCGACACCCGAAAGAGCGCGCCCGCCACCGGAGTGGTCGCCGTGTATGTCTTGGAACCGCTGTCGTCCAGATTGATCTGCGGCCTGACATAGCGGTCCTTGACCTCGAACTCCACGGAGTTGATGCGTAGTCCGCCGAACAGCGTCCAGCGATCCGAGGCCTGCCATTCCGCCTGGCTGTACGCACCTCGCGCGGTCGCGATGTTGTCCTCGTCGCGGCGCAGGACGCCGCGGCGGCCGCCGTTGTTTTCGTAACCGGTGCGTTCATCCTTCATGCGATCCCATTCGAGCCCGCTCGTCACGGTGAGGCCGCCTTGCCGATGGGTCCACCGCATTCCCGCGCCGCCGAATTCGCGCGCAATGACCGAATCCCCGCCGGAGCCGCGAATGACCGTCGCGGCATTGAACGGCACGGGAAGGAATTGCTCGTTCCTGCGGTCGCCGATGTAACCGACGAGGCGCAGGCTGTCGCTGTCGCCGAGTTTCCTCTCGTACACCCATCCGGACTGGCTGTTGCCGAGGCTGCGCCGCGTATTGGCCGGGATCGCGACGGCGGCCGCCTGTCGCGGGTTGCTCCGGACTTGCGCGGCCGTCAAGCCCAGGGGATCGAGGTTGTCGGGCTGGTCGAGGTGGCTGGCCACCCAGGTGAGCTGGGCATCCTCCGATAGCTCGACGCGCAACTTGCCATTGAACTGGGTGCGCTCGGCGGCGCTGTGGGTCCGATAGCCGTCGGTCGAGAACCGCGACAGGTCCAGGCGGTAGTTGAGCTTGTCCGATTGACCGCCCATCGTCAGCCCGGTTCGCGTGGCATCGTGGCTGCCCATCGCCCCGGTGAGGGTGACCGTCGGCCGCGGCGGGCCGTCGTCGGTGAAAATCTGCACGACCCCGCCCGAGTGATTGCCGTAAAGAGCCGAGAACGGGCCGCGCAGGACTTCGATGCGCCGCGCCGACGAGAGCGCGAAGCTCCCGGTCTGGCCTTGCCCGTCCGGCATGGTGGCCGGAATGTCGTCGGCGATGATGCGCACCCCGCGAACGCCGAACTGCGCCCGCGCGCCGAAGCCACGGGAGGAGATTTGCAGGTCCTGGGCGAAGGTCTGGCGATCCTGGGCGTGCAGCCCCGGCACGCGCCGCAAGGATTCGGAAGAATTGACCTGCCATTGGCCATCCCGAATCTGGCCCGGCGTCAGGGTGGTGATGGCGGCGGGCAGATCGAAGCTCGGCTGCCGGATCCGGCTGCCCGTCACGACGATGGTCGGTGAAGCGGTCTCGGGATCGGGCGCGTCGTCCCCGGCGGCGAATGACATGTCGATCGCGGCGCCGTGCATCGCCGCGATCGCTCCCATGCAACGCCACAACCGGGTTCGGGCTACCGGCACTTTCCGCCCCGGCCAAGGGCGAATCCGCCGAACGATATGCCGCGCCGGTCGCGCCGGGAATCGCGACTGGAAGCGGTCGTGGCTGCGTGGCGCCATTGGGTGGGGGTGTTTTTCATCTCATTCATCGCTGCATACGGTCGATGAAACAGTTTACGGAGAGGGGCGCCCGAGGGCAACCCGAAGGCGACAAGCCGCGCCCGTCCGGTAGACTCCGAGGCTGTCTCCGAACGCGGGGTCGTACCCACAATGCCGGCAGCGGTTTACTCATGATGGAAAGACATTCACTCGGGCGATTCGTGGCGGTTGTGCTGGCATTGCTGGCCATGAGTCCGGCCGGCGCGGCCGGCGACAATCTGCTGATCCAGATCCAGCACGACGGGCGCTATCAGGTCTGGCACTCCGAAGGCGCCACGACGATCAGCGAGGACGACGCGCTGGCGGTGGCGGCGACAGCCCGGCCCGAGGGCGGCGCGCCGCAGCCCGTTGCCGGCGGGCGGGCGCGGGCCTTCGCGACGGAACATGGCGTGGTGATCGAGATGATCGACGTCGTGGTCGACAAGCGGCTGTTGTTCGACCGCGATGCCTGCGGCGCGGTCAGGATCTGGCATTCGGAGGGCGCGACCCGGCTGACCGAGGATCAGCTCACCGAACTGGTGATGAGCGCCCTGCCCGGCGGTGGACCACGGCTGACTTTCGACGGCCGCCACGCCAAGGCCTACATCACGCCAATGGGCTACGCCGTGGTGCTGTGGGCGGCCGTTGCGCGAGGGCGGTGACCGGGAGCCCGCCGAACCGGGTCAGTCCTGCGGCTGGATGCTGGTCAGGTAGGCCAGCATGTCCTGAAGGTCCTGTTCGCTGAACCGGTCGAGGATGCCGCCCGGCTTGTCCTCGTCGTGCGGCCGTTCCTTCTTGCGGTAGGCGTCGATCTGCCGCTTGAGATAGTTGGTGTATTGGCCGACCAGCATGGGAAAGTCGCTGCGGCCCATGCCGTCCTTGGCGTGGCAGTTGGCGCAGTGCTCCTGATAGTGCAGCTTCCCGTTGTCGACGTTGCCCTCCGCGCGCGGGATGATCATCACCTTCTCCATCGCCAGCAGGCGCGTCAGCGCGTCCTCGTCGCCCTTGAACGTCGGCGGCTTGGTCGAGAGCTTGATCGAGGCGAGGTAGGCGGAAACCGCCTTGATGTCCTCCTCGGGCAGTTCGCGTTCCTCGGTGTAGGGCACCATCGGAATATTGACCCGGCGGCGCGCGCGGAAGGAGCGCAGCTGTTCCTCGATGTAGGCCGCGCGCTGTCCGGCGATGCGGGGATACTCGCCCCGCTTGCCGCCCTGGCCGTCGGCCCCGTGGCAACCGGCGCAGGTGAGGTTGATTTCCTTGCCCTTCTCGAGATCGGCCTCCTGCGCGGTCGCGTCGGCGCAGAGGAGGGTCAGGACAGGCAACAGCAATATCGCGGCAACGGCTTTCATGGCATCGCGGGTGCGACAAATGGTCGCGGACGGGCGCGAATCATACAGTCCGGGGCGGTTGATGGAACTTGATCATGGATAATTCAGGCACATGTCCACCCTGACCACCGCCGACCACGAGCCCGAGCTGACCGCGAACCTGCGTCGTCTGCTGGTGTTGCGCTGGTGGCTGCTGGCCGGCGAGGCGCTGGCGATTCTCGCGGTGCCGGCCGTGCTCGACATCGCGCTGCCGCGCGCGCCGATGCTGCTGGTCGTGGCCTTGCAGGTGGTGGCCAACCTGCTGGCGGGCCGCCGGCTGGCCCGGCGCCAGGCGCGTGATGCCGATGTGCTGGTGCAACTGGTCATCGACGTCGTGGCGCTGGCGGTGCTGATGTTCTTCAGCGGCGGCGCGGCGAATCCGTTGATCTCCCTGCTGCTGCCGCCCGTGGCCATCGCCGCCCTGGCCCTGCCCGGACGCTGGGTGGCGGTCGTCGCCGGCCTGGCGGTGCTCGCCTACTCGCTGCTCAACGTGCTCTATCTGCCGCTGCCCATCGCCGACGCGGCGCGCGCGGCGCGGCTGCACCTGGCCGGCATGTGGGTGACCTTCGTTCTCTCGACGACCATGCTGGCCTGGCTGGTGGTGCGGATGACCGCTTCGATCCGCCGGCGCGACGCCGAGTTGGCGGCGATCCGCGAAAAGGCCCTGCGCGACGAGCGGGTGATCGCCCTCGGCGCGCTGGCGGCCGGCGCGGCCCACGAGCTGTCGACGCCGCTGGCGACCATGGCGATCGTCACCGGGGAACTGGAAAACGACGGCAATCTCGACGAGGCGGCGCGCGCCGACGTGGGCGTGCTGCGCAAGCAGGTGGCGGCGTGCAAGCGGATCATCAGCGGCCTGGCCGAGCGCGCCGGCGCCGAGCGCCTCGACAGCGTTCGCGCGGTCCAGTCGGACCGGTGGCTGGGCGAGGTGTTCGCGCGCTGGCGGGAACTGCGGCCGCGCGCGGTGGCGACGCTCGACCTGGGCGGCGTGTCGCCGGGACTGACTTTCGTGGTGGATACCACGCTGGAGCAGGCCCTGCTGAACCTGTTCAACAATGCCGCCGACGCCGGCGCCAGCGTGTCGGTCGCGGCGCGGGCGGCAAACGACGAGGTGACGATCGAGATTCGGGACGACGGTCGCGGCTTTCCGGCGCACGTGCTGGCCCAGGCAGGCCGCGCGCCGTTCCCCGCCCACGCCGGCGGCAGCGGCATCGGCCTGTTCCTGGCGCATGCCGCCGTCGGGCGGCTGGGTGGGCGGCTGACGCTGGCGAACGACGGCGGCGGTATCGCGCGCGTCGTCCTGCCCTTGAAGAACCGGCAAGCCTGACGAGGCGCGGGACGATCCATGGACAAGATACTCATCATCGACGACGACGAAACCTTCAACGGTGTTCTGAAGCGGGCCTTGAAGCGCCGCGGCCACGATGTCGAGGGGGCCACCGAGCCGGCCCAGGCGCTGGCCATGGCGCGCGAGCGGATGCCGGACGGCATCGTGCTCGACCTCAACCTCAATGGCGCCTCGGGGCTGTCGCTGATCGGTCCGCTGCTGGAGATCAATCCCGCCTGCCGCATCGTGGTGCTGACGGGCTACGCCAGCATCGCCACGGCGGTGGACGCCATCAAGCTCGGCGCCGTGCAGTATCTGGCCAAGCCGGTCGAGGTGGCGGCCATTCTCGCCGCGTTCGAGGAGAAGGACGACGGTCCGCGCAAGGAAGCGCCCGAGACGGCGCCGCTGTCGGTGGACCGGCTGGAGTGGGAGCATATCCAGCGCGTCCTGCACGAGAACGACGGCAATATCTCGGCCACGGCGCGGGCGCTGAAAATGCACCGGCGCACGCTTCAGCGCAAGCTGTCCAAGCGGCCGGTGAAGGCCTGACGCCACGGCGGGCGCGCCGGCCCGCCACGCTGCCGCCGGGGGCTTCTCAGTGCTTGTGCGCCGAATGATCCATCGGCGCCGCCATCGGCATCGGCCTCTTCACCGGCACCTCGACCTGCTTGCTCGACCCGTCGTCGAAGCCGAGGGTGATCGCGACCTTGTCGCCATCCTTCAAGGGCGCCTTGAGGTCGATCATCATCACATGCAGGCCGCCGGGGTGCAGCACGGCCTCGCCCTTGGCCTTGATGTCGATGGCCGGCACCTGGCGCATCTTCATCACGCCGCCTTCGTTGAGGTGGGTGTGCAATTCGGTGATCCTGGAGGCGCTGTTCTCGGCCTTGACCAGCCTGGCGTCCTTGCCGCCGCCGTTCTTCAGCACCATGAAGGCGGCGGTGGCCATCGCCCCGGGAGGCGCCATGCGCACGTAAGGGTCGACCACGGTGATGTTGTCGGCCGTGCCGGCGGCGCCGGCGGGAAGCGACAGCGCGGCCATGGCTAGCGCGAGAGCGGCGGGAGCAAGATGTCTCATGATGTGCCTTTCGGGGTTGCGTGGTGGAGGGGGGATGCCGGGTGTGGTCCCGGGTTCAGCCGGCGGGGACGCTCGTGTCGCCGACGGTGAGCGGGGCCTCGAATTCGAACGGCACCGTGATGTTCTGCCGGGCGGTGGTCACGATCAGGGTGCCCCGCCAGCTCATGCGGCCGGTGATGCACACCGGAATGGAAGTTTCCCCGGTGAAGCGCCCGTCGCCCAGGGGGGACAGGGTGACGCGGTTGTAGCCCATGTTCATGGTGATGCCGGCAAAGTCCAGTTCCATGCGGTCAACGGCCGAGGCGGTCGGCCCGCTGACATGCGCGAGGATTTTCATCGGCCGGACCACCGGAATCGGACGCGGCGACAAGCTGAGTTCGACCTGGCCGCCGTCGGGCAAGGTGGCCCGGCAAGCCCCGCTGTTCAAGTCGCAGCCGGGGTCCGGCGTCGCCGACACGTCGCTTTTCGGCAGCAGCAGGGGCGAATAGAAATAGCCGACCACCGCCACGGCGGCCAGCGCCAGCAGGATGGCGAAATCGACGAGCAGGGAACGGCGGGCGGGAGTCACGGCTGCGCAGCATACCGCAAGGCACATCGACCGCCTGCGACAGTTTGCCGCATGTCG
>ERZ1645187.3899-NODE-3899-length-12322-cov-19.210402_pt1 | contig 12322 bp, 14 predicted proteins | sample MGYA00575352_ERZ1645187 | MGnify/ENA primary metagenome ERZ1645187 (study PRJEB40837, sample SAMN11349314) | freshwater sediment metagenome | isolation source: river sediment | host: Sediment | place: India: Wazaribad , New Delhi | collected 2017-02-21 ... | reverse complement strand
CTTACTTCTTCTCGACGATGGTGTAGTTGCCGTCCTTCGTCCACTTGATGTCGGCATCCATGAAGTAGGTCTTCAGTTCCGGCCTCAACAGCTTGACCATGTCGACGGCTTCGCCGCTACGTCCGCCAGCGCCGCACACGAAAACGATGGGCTTGTCGTTCGGCAGTTCGTCGATGCGTTTTTCCAGCGAGTTGATCGGAATGTTGCGGGCGCCCTTGAAGGTGCCGGCATCAAATTCCTTGGGTTCGCGCGCGTCGATGATGTAGATGCTGTCCGGCGCTTCCTTGTAGATCTTCTCGAAGGAGGCAACCGTGATCGTGCCACTTTCCTTGCCCTGCTGGATGGCCGGGGCTGCGGCCGATGGGGTGCTGTCGCCGGTTGGACCTGGGCCGTAGAGCTTGGCCCACAGCGGGTAGCCTTCGGGGACAGTCTTGACCTTGGTGTAGCCGAGTTTGACGGCTTTTTCAGCCTTCGGGGACAGTCTTGACCTTGGTGTAGCCGAGTTTGACGGCTTTTTCAGCCGAGTCAGAACTCAGTTTACAGCTCAGGCCTTCGCAGTAGAAGTACAGCGGCGTTGCCTTGTCGGCTGGCAGGCGCTCGGCAGCGAGCTTTTCAAATTGCGAATCGGGCAGGCTGATGGCGCCGGGGATGTGGCCCTTATCGAACTTGCGCTCTTTCGGACGCGAGTCGATGAGCACCATTGGCGCTTTTTCGTCGAGCAGCTTCTTGATGTAGGGCACGCTAACGGCGCCGATATGGCCCTTCTGGATCCATTCCGGATAGCCCTCGGCATAGACGCGGATATTGCTGTAGCCCAGCTTTTCTGCCTTGTAGGCGGAGTTGTGGCTGAGCATGCACTCATGGCCTTCGCAATAGAAGATGAGCAGCATGTTCTTGTCGGCAGGCAACTGGTCGACCATCTTCTCGAACTGCGAGTCCGGGATGTTCATCGCGGTCGGAATGTGGCCCGGATCAAACTTGCGGCCGGTCGGACGCGAATCGATGATCTGCACGCCATCCGGCTTGGGCAGGATGGCGTAGCGGGCGACAAAGGCGTTATCGACGAGCTTGGTGTACCAGCCTTCCTTCGGTTGAACGGTGGCAGCATCGGCGGCAAAGGCTACGGATACCTGGGGCAGGGGCGCGGCAAACAGCGCGGCGACCAAGCTGGTGGCGGCGACAAGGCGTGCATATTTCATGATGATCTCCCGAATTTGGCGTGGGTTACGGTGAACCCGGAAAAGGGATGAAAATCAGGTGTTTTCAATTGCAGCTGGCGGGAGAGTCGCCATCCTTGGCGCCTCGTGCTGCAAATGCCTTCAAGTCTTCGAGCAGTTCTTCTTCAGGAACGTCGGCGAATTTTTCGGCGGCCTTGTTTTGTGCCTTGATGCTGGCACGGTAAGACTTGCTGAGGTATTGCTTGAGGGTGTCCTTGCCCTTGGCGTGCTTGTCGGCCTTGATATAGGCAGCCCATTCGGCCTTGGTCATCTTGCTTGGGGCAATAGAGCCTCCGGCCTGTGCTTCATGGCAGGTGGTGCACACGCTGCGGTAATAGATGCGGGCGCGCTTCCAGTCGCCATCGTAGGCGCTGGCCGTACCGGCAAGGAGGGAGAGGGATGCAGCCACGGCTGCAAGGGTCAGGGTACGCTTTTTCATGACAGACTCCGGATGAAACATGTGATTTTTTGACATGCGTTCCAGGCCGACGAACTGACGTCGACGCTGGTTTCGCATGACGTTTTTTAAAATCATACGCTGCTAATATTCTAATCTTGTGAAATCAATATGATCTGGATCAAAAGTCCTTCATTTAGCTTCAAGGAGGGGCGAAGCAAATTCATCCGGACCGTGAAATAGTTGGCTACAGTTGTTTTCGCGAATGACGTTAACTGACAGCAAGAGTCCGCCCTTTGGAGGTGTGTGATGAACGTCATCTACAACAGCGATCATTTCTGGATCTTTGCCTATCCGGCACAACATGGCTTCGAGCTGGTCGACAAGTGCGGTTTGCGCACAGTCTATCTGGATGGTGCGTCCGCATGGCATTTCCGGCACGAGATGGAGGAAATCCCCGAAGACGAGCGCAGCGAAGAAAACATTGATGCCTTCCTTGAGGATTATTGCAGCGGCGTTGCACGCCCCATCGTCGTCCACTGACGTGCTAGAATCCTGACATTGTGTTGATTAGCTTGAGGAAAGCAGACAATGGGCGTCGTAGATAGCGGTTACGTTTCCGATCACACGAAGTGGATCAACGAACAACTCGAAAAGCACCCGGAATGGGTTGAGGATCAGAAGGCTGGTCGAGCCCTGTGGTGGGACAAGAAGCAGGATGTCGACACCACCGCGCGCAATGCCGCGTCCAAGGTGCCGCAGAAGTCCTACCCCTACGACGTGAATTTCTTCAACGAATAATCGCGGTTGCAAGGCACATGAAAAAGCCGGTCATTGACCGGCTTTTTGCATTTCGGGCCGCCGCAGCGACCCGTGATTCGAGGGCTTAGCCCGTCAGCGGCTTGACGACGCGCTTGACGGCGGTGTCTTCCGGGTGCGGATGGATGGTGAAGCCGAGGCTGGTCATCAGGCGGAACATCTTGGTGTTGGTCGACAAGACGTCGCCGACCACGGCACGGTAACCCTTGGCGCGGGCACAGTCGATCAGGGCGGTCATGAGCTTGCGGCCGACGCCGCACTTCTGCCAGTCGTCACCAACGGCCAGTGCGAATTCCACCGACTCGCCGTCCGGGTTGACCACATAGCGGGCGACACCGATCTGCTTCTCTTTGCCTTCGTCGTCCGTCATGGTGCCGACCAGTGCCATTTCACGGTCGTAGTCGATCTGCGTGAAGCGGACCAGCATCGTCTGGGTGAGTTCGCGCAGGGTGTCCATGAAACGGTAGTAACGGGATTCGTCGGACATCGCCTTGACGAATTCCTGCTCCATGTCCGCATCTTCCGGACGGATCGGGCGGATGGTGACGATCTGGCCGTCGTTCATCTGCCATTCCTGGATCAGATGGACGGGGTAGGGGTAGATCGCCATGTGGGCGTAGCGGTCGCCGTTGGCACCCGCCGCGTGGTCAATGACGATGCGCGCATCGGCGGCGATGGCACCGTGTTCGTCAACGATCAGCGGGTTGAGGTCAAGCTCCTGGATCCACGGCAGTTCGCAGACCATTTCCGAGACGCAGAGCAGGACTTCCTTGAGCGCTTCGCGGTCGACCGGCGGCATGTTGTGGAACTGGTCGAGGATCTTCGAGGCGCGGGTCGATTCGACGAGGTCCTTGGCGAGGAACTTGTTGAGCGGCGGCAGGGCCACCGAGCGGTCGGAGAAGATTTCGACGTCAAAACCACCGGCGCCGAAAGTGATCACCGGCCCGAAGATGGGGTCGCGGAAGACACCGATCATCAGTTCGCGGCCGTTCGGACGCGACAGGAAGGGCTCGATGGAAACGCCGTTGATCTTGGCATCGGGACGGCGCTTCTGCACCGTGTCGATGATGTCGTGGTAAGCGTTGCGGACCGCCGGCGCATTCGTGATGTTGAGGCGCACACCGCCGGCATCGGATTTGTGCGGCAGATCCGGCGAGTCGACCTTCATCGCGACCGGGAAACCGAGTTGCTCGGCGAGCAGCAGGGCTTCAGTGGCGGTACGGGCAACCATGGTCTGGGCAACCGGCACCTTGAAGGCGCGCAGGATGGCCTTGGATTCCATTTCCGACAGCACCTTGCGGCGCTCAGCCAGCAGTGCCTCGATCAGCATCTTGGCGCCTTCGGCTTCCGGGCGGCCGTGCTGGCGGGTCGGTTCCGGCGTCTGCAGCAGCAGCTTCTGGTTGCGGTAGTACTTGGAAATGTGGTGGAACAGCTCGATGGCGGTTTCCGGCATGCGGAAAGCCGGGATGCCGGCGCTTTCCAGCAGGCGGCGGGCTTCGGAAACCTGTTCCTCGCCCATCCAGCAGCAGATCACCGAGCGGTTCAGCTTGTCGACGATCTCGATGATCGCCTTGGCGACACCCATCGGGTCGGTCATCGCCTGTGGCGAGAGCATGACCAGCGTGCTGTCCACATTCGGGTCCTGCGTTACGGCGAGGATGGTTTCGCGGTAGCGCTCCGGGGTGGCATCGCCGGCGATGTCGATCGGGTTGCTGTGCGACCAGCTGGGCGGCAGCGCCTTGTTGAGCACGGCCATGGTTTCGGTGGACAACTCGGCGAGCGGAATGCCGAGGTCGCCGGCGCGGTCAGCCGCCATGGCGCCCGGGCCGCCACCGTTGGTGATGATGGCGAGGCGATTGCCGGCGGGGCGGAATTTGGAAGCCAGTGCCTTGGCGGCGTAGAACAGCTGGCCGACGTTTTGCACGCGGACAACACCGGCACGACGCACGGCGGCATCGAAAACGGTGTCGGAGACGGCGGCCATGCCAGAGTGGGCGGCGGCTGCCATCGAGCCGGCTTCGTGACGGCCGGCCTTGAGCAGGATGATCGGCTTGATACGGGCGGCGGAGCGCAGTGCGCTCATGAAGCGGCGGGCGTTACGGATGCCTTCCACGTACATCAGGATGTAGTGGGTGCGGCTGTCGTAGATCAGGTAGTCGAGGATTTCGCCGAAATCGACATCGGCGGTCATGCCAATGGAGATCACTGAAGAGAAACCGACCTGATTGGCCTTGGCCCAGTCGAGCACGGCGGAGCACATGGCGCCGGACTGCGACACCAGCGCCAGGTTGCCGGCGTTGGCGGTGATCTTGGTGAAGGTGGCGTTGAGACCGAGTTCCGGACGGATGATGCCGAGGCAGTTGGGGCCGAGTATGCGCACGTTGTAGGAGCGGGCGATTTCCAGAACCTTGCGCTCGAGCGCGGCGCCGATGTGGCCGGCCTCAGAAAAACCGGCGCTGATGACGATGACGTTACGGACGCCGGAGCGGCCACACTGCTCGATCAGCTGCGGTACCGTCTGCGGACGGGTGGCGATGACCGCCATCTCGACACGGGCGCCGATTTCTTCAATCGACTTGTAAGCCTGCTGACCGTGGATGGTCTCGTGCTTCGGGTTGATTGCGTACAGGCGACCCTTGTATCCGGAGCTCAGGATGTTCTTGAAGATGATGCTGCCGACCGAGTTCTCACGCTCGGAGGCGCCGATGACGGCAACCGATTTCGGTTCGAAAAGTGCGGTGAGATAGTGCTGTTCAAGCATGATAAGCCCCTTTGAAGGCTGTTATTGTGCAGTGCGGAATTTTGGCATAAACGGCCGCCAATTGCCATGTGCGGAGCAGGGTTTCTGTGATATCGCTAACACTTCAGCACAGCTTGCAATCGAGCTGGAACGATTGCGACAAGGCACGGTGAACCGGGCATTTGTTGGCGATTTCGAGCAGACGCTGGCGTTGTTCGTCGCTCAGCTCGCCTTCCAGCGTGATGTCGCGATGAATCCGGTCGCGCATGACCCCGTCAACCTCCACCTTGTCGTGATGCAGCGCAACGCTGACACGCTTCAGCGGCAGGGATTTGCGCTCAGCGTACATGCGCAGGGTCATCGAGGTGCAGGCGCCCAGCCCGGACAGGACGAAATCAAAGGGCGCCGGCCCGGCATCGGCGCCGCCAACGCTGACTGGCTCGTCGGCAATCAGCGCATGCTGGCCGGCCTGAACCGCTTGCTGGTATCTTCCCAATCCATTTTCCGAAACAACGACGACACTTGACATGACTGACTCCTTGTTGGCCCCACACACGATTTTACCGCCTTCCGAATGGGTCATGCGCCACGCAACGCGGATTCCGGCAGATGGCGAAGTGCTCGATCTCGCCTGTGGCAGCGGTCGTCACGCCCGCTGGCTTGCTGGGCAGGGGCGGCAGGTGTTTGCGGTCGACCGGGATTTCGAGGCAATTTCGGGATTGCAGGGCGTCGCCGGCGTTCGTGCCGAGACGATGGATCTGGAAGGCGAGGACTGGCCGCTCGCCGGCCGCCGGTTTGCCGGCATCGTCGTCACCAATTACCTGTGGCGGCCGCGTCTGCCCGATCTGCTCGCCTTGCTGGCGCCGGGTGGCGTGCTGATCTACGAAACCTTCATGGTCGGCAACGAAGCCTACGGCAAACCCAGCCGGGCGGAGTTTCTGCTGCAACCGGGCGAACTGAAGGCGGTGGCGGAGCAGGCTGGGCTGGCTGTGCTCGACTTCTGCGAAGGTTATGTCGATCTGCCGAAACCGGCGATGTGTCAGGCGGTGTGCGCTTTACGTCCCTGAACAATGGCTGCCGCCAGTTGTTCGATACCCGCCGGGCTAAGGTCGTCGCTGGCGTAGCGTGGCGAATCCGGTTGCCCGGCGTAGTGCGTTGCCTGCGAGCGCCGGTAGAGCGGGTCGTAGTGCAGGGTCAGCAATTCCTCGACCAATTGCGGCCATTCGCCGGCTGCGACTCGCGCCTGCCAGCCGGCCAGCGTTTCGTTGCTCTGCAGCCCGTGCAGAGCCGCCAGGCGCTGGCTCAGGTATTCAATGTTGCGGGTGAAATAGTCGTAATCCCGGAGCAGGAAACTGACCCGGGCCGGCAGGCTGGCGTCGATGAAGCAGCAGTCACCGACGCGGATTCGCGCCATCAGCGCTTCCGGTACATGCAGGTTGCCGACCTTGCGGCTCTCCGCCTCGACATAGACCGGGCGGGCCGGGTCGAAGCCGGCCAGTGTTTGCAGCAGCAGCGTCTCGAACATCTTTTGTGACGGCTGTCGGGCGTCCGGCAGCGCACCGAGCACCGAACCCTTGTGGCTGGCCAGTGATTCCAGATCGAGAATCTGCTCGCCGAGGCCGCCAATCGCCTGCAGCACATGGGTTTTGGCGCTACCCGTCGGGCCGGCGATGACGATGAAACGCAGCGCGGCAGGCAGGGTTTCCAGGCGATCGATGACCTGCCGCCGCCAGGCCTTGTAGCCGCCGTCTAGCTGACCGGCCGGCCAGCCGATGGCACGGAAGATGGTGGTCATCGAGCCGCTGCGGTCACCGCCACGCCAGCAGTAGATCAGCGGTTTCCAGTGCTTCGGGCGGTCGAGAAAGCGTTCCTTGAGGTGACGGGCGATGTTTTCCGAGACCAGCGCGGCGCCGATCTTCTTGGCCTCGAAAGGCGACACCTGTTTGTACAGCGTGCCGACCTCGATGCGCTGCGCATCGTCGAGTACCGGGCAATTGATGGCGCCGGGAATGTGGTCTTCGGCAAATTCGGCGGGGGAGCGGACGTCGATGATCTCGTCGAAGTCCGCCAGATCGGCAACGGTAGGGCGCTGGGCTTTCATCGCCCCGATTTTAACAGCGGCTGCAGGGTCGGCCAGAGATGATCGAGGATCAAGGGCTGGGCGGCGGAGGTCGGGTGCAGGTTGTCCGGCAGGAAGAGGTCACTGCGCATCGCCACAGGTTCAAGCAGGAAAGGCAGCAGCGCCACCTTGTGCTGGCGCGCCAGCTGGCCGAAGCTCTCGAAAAACTCGGTGGCGTAGGGGCCGTAGTTTGGTGGCAGGCGCATGCCCGCGATCAGCACGCGGGCGCCAGCAGCGCGGCTGGCCTCGATCATGGCGTTCAGGTTGTCGCGCATCTGCGTCAGCGGCAGGCCGCGCAATCCGTCGTTGGCGCCGAGTGCGATGATCACCACCGCTGGCGCCTGCTGGCGCAGTGCGGCGCCCAGCCGCGAGCGTCCGCCGGCCGTGGTTTCCCCGGAAATCGACAGGTTGGCGACGCTATAATCGAGCCGCTTTTCCGTCAGTCGCCGGGCGAGCAGCGACGGCCAGGCCTCGTCTGCCCGCAGGCCGTAGCCCGCCGAGAGCGAATCGCCCATCACCAGAATGCTGCGGGCCGGCGGCGCCGACCAGGCAGAAGTTTGAGAGAACAGCAGGGCCAACAGGATCAGGACAAACCGCATGACAGAAAAACCGGTAGTGGACGTGGTCGGGCTGGGCAAAACCGTCGATAGCGGCGGCGCGCCGCTGACGATTCTGCAGGATATTTCCTTTTCGGTCATGCCCGGCGAAACCGTCGCCATCGTCGGTGCCTCGGGTTCCGGGAAATCGACGCTGCTCGGTCTGCTCGCGGGATTGGATGTGCCGACCCGCGGTGAGGTCCACCTAGACGGCCACGCCCTCGGCGCCCTTGATGAAGACGCCCGCGCCGCCCTGCGCGGCCGCCTGCTCGGCTTTGTCTTCCAGTCCTTTCAGCTCCTCCCCTCGCTGACCGCGCTGGAAAACGTCCTGCTTCCCCTTGAATTGGGCGGGTTTTCCCGGTCGACCGCGACCGCCCGCGAGTGGCTGACCCGGGTCGGCCTTGGCGCCCGCCTGCAGCACTACCCGAAAACCCTCTCCGGAGGCGAACAGCAGCGCGTCGCACTCGCCCGCGCCTTCGCCCCGGACCCGCGGTTGGTTCTCGCTGACGAACCCACCGGCAACCTCGACGCCGCCACCGGCCGGCAGATCATCGACATGATGTTCGACCTCAACGCCAGCCAGGGCAAAACCCTGATCCTCGTCACCCACGACGAAGCCATCGCCGCCCGCTGCGGCCGCGTGCTGAGAATGCAGGCGGGGCAACTGGTGGTGTGATGGGTGGTTTTGGGCGGGTTTCCGGGTTAACCGGGGTAGGGGCTGGAATCGGCCACAAGCTGCCAGTCAGTATGCGATATGATTCGCTGAATTTATCAGGCTAGGCAATTACCACTTGCCATATTGAACTCCCATGTCTCCTTGGATATTCCTAATTCTCACCTTCGTTTTTGTCTATCTAACCTACGATGCATTCTGCTTTATGGCGCCTTCGTTGCCATATTCGGAAATCTCTAAAGGGATGGGGCAGGATTTGTCCCACATGACGCTTAGCGAGCAGGAAAAGCTCAATCGATACCCGAATCGTTATCGATTAGGCGATATCAACCAAATGGCTTGGGTTTTTGGCATTCTTGCCATTGGTAGTGCGCTAGCTACTATTCGTGCGTTTCTTGAATAAATTGGCTGGGTCTGCTTTGGGTCGATAGCTGTCTCGCCAGTATTACCTCCCGCCAAACCCCCCTCCCGATTTTCGCCCCTTTTCCAGGTTCACCGCAGCAGCCTGACTGCCCGCTGTTCCAACGTGCCCACCGCATGTGTTTCTCGCTAAACTCGTCCATACAAACCCGGTCGAAGCTGTAAGCAATGGGCTGTCTGAACCGACAAAGGATCAAAGCCCGTGGGGGCTTTGCGTTGTTGATCGGATTTGAAGGAGTCATCATGAATCGTCGGCATTGGTTGGTGGGTCTGGGTGGGATGTTGGTGGCGGGTGTTTGGAGCGCGCGGAGCGCGGCGGCCGGGAAGTTCCCGCTGGTGAAGTCGAAGGCGGAGTGGAAGGCGATCCTTTCGCCGGAGGCGTATTACGTGCTTTTTGAAGAGGGTACGGAGCGGTCGGGTAGCAGTCCGCTGAATCATGAGAAGCGTGCAGGGACGTTCATTTGTGCGGCGTGCAACCAGCCGCTGTTCGACAGTGCAACCAAGTACGAGAGCGGTACCGGTTGGCCGAGTTTCTGGCAGCCGCTGGCCGGCGCCTTGGGGACGTCGACGGATTTCAAGCTGATTTATCCGCGGACCGAGTACCACTGTGCGCATTGTGGCGGGCATCAGGGGCATGTTTTTGATGACGGGCCGAAGCCGACAGGCAAGCGCTATTGCAACAATGGCGTGGCGCTGGCGTTTGTGCCAGAGGGGGCGCCGCTGCCGGCGTTGCGGACATGAGGCGTTTCTGGTCACTGAAACTCATGCTGCTGGCGGCACTGGCCGCAATGGCGGTACAGGCGCAGGTGCCCGGGTGGGAAGGGGTGCTGGGCCGGGGGCAGACCATGGCGGTGCCGGCACCTATCCCTGATGGGCACGCGACGGCGATTTTCGCCGGCGGCTGTTTCTGGTGCATGGAGCGGGATTTCGAGTCGCTGCCTGGGGTTGTCGAGGTCGAATCGGGCTATACCGCCGGCTTTACCAGTCATCCCGATTATTTTTCAGTGAGCGAGGGGCGTACCGGCCACACCGAGGCGGTGCGGGTGATCTATGACCCTGCGCGGCTCAGTTATGCGCAGCTGGTAGCTTTTTTCTGGCGCCATGTTGACCCGACGGCCAAGGACCGGCAGTTCTGCGACACCGGCAAGCAGTATCGCAGCGGCATTTACTGGCAGAACGATCAGGAGCGGGAAATTGCCGAGCGCAGCCGCGATGACTTGCTGGCCAGCGGGCGTTTCCGCAATATCCACACCGAACTGGCGCCGGCATCAAGCTTCTGGATGGCAGAGAGTTTCCATCAGGATTACTACAAGAAGAATCCCCTGCGTTACGGCTATTACCGCTTTGCCTGCGGGCGCGATGCCCGGTTGGCCGAGCTGTGGGGCGAGCGCCCAGCCGGGGAGCGCTAGCCGTCACTCCGCCTGGATCTTTGTCCTTGCCTTGCCCCCGGCAGAGCAAATGGCGGCGCAGTAGTTGTCGGCGAGCACTTTGTTGACCGGGTGAAACGGTCGATTTTCAGCAGTTTTCCGGGTTCACCGCAGCTGGGAGCGGTCGGCAGGTCTTGTTGGTCGCCGACCCGTGTCGACGCGCAAGTGACCCCGAACCGACAAGCTCTGGCAGGCGCTATAAGCTTTGCGATATTGACCTGACATCAAGCCAGGCACAGACTTCGCCCTCGTCATTAATCAATGTTGGTTATGGCGTAGATGTCGGCGCTGGCGCGACGGGGCGAATGACAATGTTTGGAGGAGTGAGGCATGAAGCGATCAAGCGTGTTTCTGCGGTGGCTGATCACTGCCATTGCGGTGGTGATGTTGGCGGGGTGCGCCAATACTCAGGAGCTCGTTAGCCACGGCTTCGCATTTGATTTCATCGACGACAGCCCGGATGCGGAACTGCTTGATTATCGATATGGCATGTCGAACTACGGTAAATCCGAGCGAGCGAGTATGGGCAGGGTGAGTCAAGGGGGGGGCATCTTCGGAGAAATCCGACGAGGTGATGACCTGTACGTCAAATGGCGATTAAAAGCCACAAGTGAGGTATTCGAGAAAACCGTCGACTTGAAGAGCCGGCTGCCGGCCGACATCAAGGGGGGGCGAATCTATTTCATGGTTCGCGGGGCGCAACTTTACGTTTACCTCATTACATCCGAGAAGCGCGCCAAGGATGAGCCGCCCAATGGACCAAGCAAATGGGCATTTCGCCGCATCCTGACCATCTACCCCGATTCACCGAAGAACTGAATTCCTCTCAGGGAGAAGCCAGTGATCAAAGGCGTAGAGAAATTGGCTTTTCCGTTAAACCGGGGGCGACCAATGGCCTGCAGGCGATGATTTACGGTGGCGACTGGACCCCCGTTTTTCACCACTTTCCCAGGTTCACCGCAGCTAACCGGGTACAAGGCCATTTAGCCAGCGCAGGGCAGTTTGTTCAGCGGATGGCGGTGGCCAGCCGTGCGGCGTGCAGGCCGCTGCGGATGGCGCCTTCGAGTGTGGCTGGGTAGTCGGCCCAGGTGTAGTCGCCGGCGAGCAGCAGGCGGGGGTGGGTGGTTTCTGCCTTTGGCCGCTGCAGGCCGGGGCGGGCGCTGAAGGTGGCGCGTTGTTCGCGGATCACCTTGTGCCAGCCGGCATGCTGATTGCCGGTGTAGTCGCGTAATTCTTCTTCGAGTGCGGCGACGAGGGCTGCGTCGTCGAGGGCGCTCCAGGTGCCGTGGCCGCTGAGTACGCAGGCGAGCAGGCCGTGGCCGCGATCGACGACCCATTGGCCGATGCGGCCGTCGAGGTTGAGCAGCGGGAAGGGGAAGGCCGGTTTTTGGCCAATTTCCAGGTACACCGTAGCAATCGGTTCGTAGGCGAAATCGCCGCCCATTTCCGGCCACAGGCGGCGGGCGTGTTGCGGGGCGGTGGCGAGGATGGCGGCGTCGAAGGCTTCGCCATCGACCAGAATGCCGTGATCGCTGGGCGAGAGGCTGCGGACGCGCTGGCCGAAGCGCAGTCTGGCGCCGTGGTTGCCTAGCCAGCGACCGGCGGGTTGCGGCAGTAGCTGGCTGAAATCGGTGCGTGGCAGCAGCAGGTCGGTGTCGCCGCTGCGCGGGCTGCCCAGGCTGTCGCGCAGCACGTTGGCAAAAAGCCGGGCCGAGGCGCGTTCGGCGGGGGTGTTGAGCGCCGCGAGGCAGAGCGGTTCCCAGAGGTGGCGGCGCAGTTGGCCGGTCTGGCCGGCAGCATCGAGCCATTCGGCAACGCTGCAGTCGGGATCGACGTGAAAGCCCCGGCGTTTGATGCCGTCCATCCACAGCGCGGTGCGGAGTTTTTCGCGCAGGCTGAGCGGCCGGGCGGTGA
>ERZ1645187.3898-NODE-3898-length-12322-cov-27.289883_pt1 | contig 12322 bp, 14 predicted proteins | sample MGYA00575352_ERZ1645187 | MGnify/ENA primary metagenome ERZ1645187 (study PRJEB40837, sample SAMN11349314) | freshwater sediment metagenome | isolation source: river sediment | host: Sediment | place: India: Wazaribad , New Delhi | collected 2017-02-21 ... | reverse complement strand
CGGTTCCGAAGAACAGGGCCTGCGAGATCACCGCCTTGACGGTGTCCTCGCGGAAGGGCTTGGCGATCAGGAAGGTCGGTTCCGGGCGTTCGCCGGTCAGCAACGATTCCGGATAGGCGGTGATGAAGATCACCGGCACGTCGAAGGTGGTCAGGATCTCGTTGACCGCCTCGAGACCCGAGGTGCCGTCGGCGAGCCGGATGTCGGCGAGCACCAGGCCGGGCCGCTCCCGGGTCGCCATCGCCACCGCCTCGGCGTGGGTGCGGGCGTTGCCGACCACCGAATGACCGAGCCCGGTGACCAGGGTCTCGAGATCCATGGCGATGATCGGTTCGTCCTCGATGATCAGCACCCGCGACGCGACCTGCTCGCCGATCTGGCGTCCGGCGTCGTCGAGCAGCTCGGCGAAGTCGTCCGGCGTCACCGCCAGGATCCGCGCCGCCTGGGCGGGCGAGAACCCCTCCACCGCGGTGAGCAGGAAGGCCTGACGCGGCAGCGGCGTGATCGCCTCGAGGCGCCGATCGGGTATGCCGGCGGCCGGCGCGGACTCGTCGCGGAGGTTCATCGGATTGGCGTTCCAGATCTTCGAGAACAGCCGATAGCTCGCCAGGCGCGGGTCGATGTCGCGGCTCCACAACGACGGGTCGGCGACCAGCGCCTCCAGCATGGCGACGACATGGGAATCGCCGCTCGACTGGCTCCCGCTGAGGGCACGGGCGTAACGTCTGAGGAAGGGAAGCTGAGGGGCGATCAATGCGGTGATGGACATGTCCGGTATAACCTCGCCTGGGTCCCGCGACGCCGTCGACAGCGCCGTTCGACTCCCTCAACGCGGTCGGCGGCGATCGGTTCCACCGCGTCGAAGAATTTTTTCGTCGACCGGGAACTCGTCGTGCGTCCGCGCGTTTCGTTTCGGAACCTTCGGATGGTCCGCGTCCCCGGCGGCCGTCCGATCGAGTCCCGCCCCCCCCCGACCGAATGGAAGTCGCCCCCGATGTCCCAAGACCCCGCCGATCCCAAGAGCCCGGCGCTCGATCCGCGCATCCAGGCCCATCTCGGCGATCAATTGCGCCGCCTGTACGCGGACATGCTCGCCGAGCCCGTCCCCGATCGCTTCAAGACCCTGCTCGACCAACTCGAGCGGGTGGAGCCCCCGGCCGCGCCGCCGAAGGAGGGCCCGCGATGACCGGACACCCGTCGCCGAAGGATGCGCTGCTCGCCGAACTGCCGTCGCTCAGGGCCTTCGCCATGTCGCTGACGGGAAATCACGATCGCGCCGACGATCTGGTCCAGGAAACGCTGATGAAGGCCTGGAGCGCCTTCGCGTCCTTCACCGAGGGGACCAGCCTCCGGGCCTGGCTCTTCACCATCATGCGCAACACCTTCTTCTCCACCCACCGCAAGCGGCGGCGCGAGGTCCAGGACGTCGAGGGCATGGCCGCGGCGCGGATGATCACGTCGCCGGCGCAACACGGACATCTCGATCTCGCCGACTTTCGCGAGGCGCTCGCCACGCTCGCCCTCGACCAGCGCGAAGCGTTGATTCTCGTCGGCGCCTCCGGCTTCTCCTACGAGGAGGCCGCCGAAATCTGTGGCTGCGCCGTCGGCACCATCAAGAGCCGGGTCAACCGCGCCCGCCAACGGCTGATGCAGATCCTGGCGATCGAGTCCGCCGAGGACCTCGGGCCGGATCCGACGTCGGCGGCCGCGCGCGACTTCAACGACACGATCGGCGGCATCCCCTGACGGCGGCCGCCCCCCCGCCGTCGACGCGACCCGAACCCCGTCCGCCCGCTCCCCGGTCGGACGGGGTTCTTCCATGCCCCGCGCATCGCCCGGCGCCGACGGCGAGACCGGTGCGACGGCTCAGCCCGGCAGGTTCGGCGGCGAGGTGCCGAATTCGTCGTGGATCGTCGTCGCCACGAGGAGCAACGGCACCGCCAGCACCGCCCCCATGGCGCCCCACAGCCAGGTCCAGAAGACGATGGCGAGGAACACCGTGAACGGGTTGATCTCGAAGCGGCGGCCGAGGATCGCCGGGATGATCAGGTTCTCGCTGACCAGATGGACGACCACGAAGGCGATCGACGGCAGCAGCGCGAACAGCGTCGCATCGTGGGTCACCAACCCGCCGGCGGCCAGCGACAGGGCGATCATCCCGGCGCCGATGAAGGGAATGAAACTCGCCAGGAACGTCATCGCCCCCCACAAGGCCGGGGTCGGCAAGCCCGCTCCCCAGGCGATGGCGGCGGTGGTGACGCCGACGCCGGCGTAGATCATCGCGGTGGTGCCGAAATAGTGCGCCAGCGCCGCCTCGACGGCGTTGAAGATGCGGATGACCGCCAGACGCGTGTCGCGTCCCTCGAAGAGCAGGATGACGCCGCGGCGCAGCGCGTTGCGACCGACGACGAAGAAGGCGAGCGTGGCGAAGAACACCAGGAGTTCGCCCAGCGCCGGCGTCAGTCCGCCGACGAAGTCGGAGAGCCGATCGGCGACGTCCGTCCGGTCGACCACCACCGGCGGACTCGTCGCCCCGGCTTCGGTCGCCCGGGACATCGCCGTCTTGAGCGAGGTCAGCGGGGCGGTCAGCGGCCGTAGCGCGGCGGTCACCCGCTCCAGCATCTCCGGCGCTCGGTGGAAGAGATCGACGAAGGGTTCGACCAGGGCATCGACCAGCACGAAGATCACCACCCCGGTGAGCGCCACCAGGCCGAGGCCCGAGACCAGCGGCGGCACTCCCAGGCGGGACGACATCTCACCGACGCGCGCCAGCACGCTGCCGACGATCACCGCGGCGACCATCGGCACGACCAGTTCCGCCGCCGTCTTCAGAACGGCGAAGACCGCCAGGACGAAGAGCCCGACGACGGCGACACGCGCCGCATCGGCGAGGTCGAAGGCGAGCCCCGCGACCGGCTTCGGCGCGGGAGCGACACCGTGGGCTCCGTCGATTTCGGTAACGGCGGCGGTCGGTTCGGGGCGGGGGGGCACGTCGGTCTCCTCGAGGCTCGGGCCTCTCCCAATGCACGGGGAGCGCCGAAGGTTCCCTGGCGATCTCGGCGCGGTCGACGGGAACCGATGGCGCTGCGAGGCGTTCTCCTCCGCGATCCGGGAGCCGCGACCCCCCGACGGCTCGACGTCCGGACGCCCTGCTCGCCCCCGCCCAGCGCGGGCGGCGCCCGATCCAACCTCATGGAGGCTCTCGACGATGAACACCCGACCCGATTCCGCGAAGCCGGCCGCCGACGCGCCGCTCGAGTCGTTGAAGACCACCGCCTCGGCCGCCGGCGCCGATCTCTCCGCCGCCGGTTCCGATCTCTACGACCTGACCCGTCAGGCGATAGCCGAGATGCGCCGCATCGCCGACGAGTACGCCTCGCGCACCGGCGGTCGCGCCGGCGAGGCGGTCGGCGTTCTCGCCGACGATGCCCGTGCCATCGGCCGTGACGGCATCGACGCGTTGGCGGAGAGCGTCTCGCGGCGGCCGGTCACCTCGCTCGCCATCGCCGCCGGCGTCGGGCTGGTGCTCGGCTGGGCGACCCGTAGCGGACCGCGCGCATGAGCAGGCTCCTGCGCTTCCTCGGTGTCGACGCACCGGCGTTGGAGCGGCGAGGCACGAACGTGGCGGCGGCCCGCGGGCGCGCCGCCCCGGCGGGGGTGGCCCCCGCGGGGCTGCTCGGCATCGCCGCCCAGATCACTCTCGCCGAACGGTTGCCGCCGGCGGTCGCCGCGCTGGTGGTGGCGGCCGCGGCGTTGGTCGTCGCCGGGGGGTGTCTCGCCTGGGCGAGGTCGACGATGCGGCGGGCCCGCCGCGACGTGGCGCGGGCGGTCGGCACGAGCGCCCTGATGACCCTCGCGCCGCCGGCCGTCGCCCTGGCGCGGCGGCGCCTCGGCGTCGTCGGGCTGGTCGCGGCGATCGGCGCCGGCTTCTGGCTGGCCCGAAACCTCACCGCCGAAGGCGACGACGAACCGTCGGCCTGAACCGAGGACGGCGGAATAGACCGGCGTGATGAAACCTTTCCCGACCCGGCGCGTTGACCTCCGGTGAACGCAATCCCCAACGAGAAGGAAGTGGTCCCATGAAGACGCGGTCCAAATCGTTGTTCGGAATCGTCGTCGCCGCCGTCGTCGGCGTTTCCGCCCTGGCCGTCGCCCGCGAAGCCGACCGGATCGCGCCGGAGAGCTTCGTCCCCATGTTCAAGCCGCGCCAGCTCGCCACGAACGACCTCTGCCCTCCCTCGGCCTGCTCGATCGTCTTCAAGACCGAGCAAGGCGGACCGCCGAGCACCGTGGTCCAGGTCGACTGACGCCGTCGTCTCGGTTCGAGGCCTGCCGTCGCCCCCCACGCCCGGACCCCCCGTGTCCGCCCCGACACGCTCCGGCACGGACGGCCGGCCCGACGCGACCGGTGAGAGGCTGGGCTCCGCTCCCTCGGCCCGCAGCTCACCGGTCGCTCCCCCTCACGACTCGCTCGGCCGCGCCGCGGCGGCGTGCACGTCGAGGGGGAAGTCGACGACGACGCGGGTACCCGGATGATGGGTCCGATCGTGAACCAGCTCGGCTTCGAGACTGCGGGCCATGGCGATGAGGATGCGCGAGCCGAGACCGGTGCCCTGAGCCGGATGATCCGCCTCGAAACCACGCCCGTCGTCGGCGACGCACACGCGGCAGCGATCCGCCCCGTGTCGCTCCACCCGCACTCGGATGGTGCCGCGGGTGCCGGGTCCATAGGCGTATTTGAAGGCGTTGGTGATCAACTCGCCGACGATGACGCCGAGAGACACCGCCTTGTCGGTGGCCAGGGCGACCCGATCCGAGACGAACTCGATGACGTGGTCGGCGCCGTCGCCGCGCATCGAGGTTCCCATTTCCTCGATCAGATGGGCGAGGTACTGGTCGATCTCGACCGCGCCGACCTGGGACGAGGTGTAGAGGTGGCGATGGACCCCGGCGACCGCGGAGATCCGCGCCTGGGTCTCGTTCAGGGCGTGGACGGCGACCGGATCCTTCACCACCGATGCCTGCATGCGCACCATCGCCGCCACCAGGCCGAGGCTGTTGGCGACCCGGTGATTGACCTCGTTGAGCAGGATCTCGGCGCGATCGCGCGCCTCGCGGATCGCCTTCTCGGCCTCGACCCGTTGCCGCTTCAGCCGCCAGCGCTCCAGCGCCTGCTCCAGCGAGGCGAGCAGCAGGTCGAAGAACTCGGCCGACATGTCCTTGATGACGTAGTCGTCGGCACCCGACTTCAATGCCTCGACCGCCAGCCGTGCGTCGCTCGAGCCGGTGACGTAGACCACCGGCGGCCGGGTGGCGCGCGACCCCATGCGGGCGAGAATGTCGAGACCGGTCTCGCCGGGCAGGGTGTGGTCGAGGGCGATCACGTCGAAGCTCTCCGACGCCATCAGCGCCAGCCCCTCGGTCCCGTCGCGAACGTGCACGACGGAGTGGCCGCGCCGCTCCAACGCCTTGCGGATGAGCACCGCCAGGCCCGGATCGTCCTCGATGTGCAACACGCGGATCGGCCCGCCGAGATCTGTTCCGAACGGCACGTCAGTCGACCTCCGGGACCTGCATGACGGACAGGAAGAGCCCCAGCTGCCGGATGGCGTTGGCGAAGCTCTCGTAGCTCAGCGGCTTGGTGATGTAGACGTTGGCGCCGAGATCGTAGCAGCGCTGGATCTCGCGTTGATCGTCGGTGGTGGTCAGGACGATCACCGGCGACCGACGGGTGCTCTCGTCGGCCTTGATCCGCGCCAGGACGTCGATGCCGCTCATGTCGGGCAGGTTCAGATCGAGCAGGAACAGCCGGGCGCACTCGGTGCCCCCCCGCCCTGCGCTCCCGTTCCCGAAGACGAAGTCGATGGCGCTGGTCCCGTCGCGGAAGATCAGGATCTCGTTGTTGACCCCGGCGCGGCGGATGTTCTTCTCGATCAGCCGGGCGTGGCCCTCGTCGTCCTCGATCATGACGATGACGACCGGTGTCGAGGTTCGGCTCATGAGTGTCCACTCCGGAGACGTGCCGCCAGATCGCGCGCAACATATACGTGAAAGACTGTACCCGAATGCCCGTCCGAGTCGACCGTGACGTCGCCACCGAGGCGGCGGGCGAGGGCACGGCTGTGGGCGAGCCCGATGCCGTCGCCGGGTCGATCCTGGACGCCGGCGCGCCGGAACAGATCGAAGATGCGCTCGTGGTCGTTGGGCGCGATGCCGCGGCCGTTGTCCTCGATGTCGAAGACCGCCGACGGGCCGGCGATGCGCCCACGCACGACGATCCGCCCCGGCCGGTCGACGACCAGGTATTTGGCGGCGTTGTCGAGGAGGTTGGTTAAGATCTGCGACAGCGCGGCGGGGTCCGAGACCAACTCCGGCAGGGTGCCTTCGATCGACACGGTGGCACCGGCCTCGTCGAAGCGATGCCGGATCGAAGCGATGCAGGTCTCCATCAGCTCGCGGGCCGAGATCGGCGCCGGCTCGAGCGCCCGCCGGCCGGCGCGCGACAGTTTCAGGATCTCGTTGATCAGACCGTCCATGCGCGTCATCGAGGTGCGGATGAATCCGAGGGCCTCGGGGACGTCGACGTCGATCGCCGCGCGGACGCGGGCGTGCTCCGGATCGTCGCGGCCGGCGCCCTGTCGTTCGACGAACTCGCGCAGGGTCTCGGCAGCGCTCTCCAACTCGGCGGTGAACCCCATGATGTTGACCAGTGGGGCCCTCAGATCGTGGCTGACGATGTAGGCGTAGCGCTGGACCTCCTGGTTGGCCCGCACGATCTCCTCGGTGCGCTCCCGCACCCGGTCCTCGAGCCCGGAGTTGGCCGCCTCGAGCGCGCGCCGTGCCGCCTGGAGCTCGCGGGTGTGTCGACCGACGACGCTGGCCGCCCCCATCACCAGGACGATGATCATCGCCGCGCACAGCGATATCAGCAGCGCCAGCGTGTCGGCGCTGGCACGCATGGCCGCGGCCTGCGCGATGCGATAGTCGGCCGCCGAGTCACGGATCGACGCACCGTCGGCCCGGATCTGATCCATCACCTCCTTGCCGACGTCGGAGGAGATGACGTCGCGCGCCTCGTCGATGCGGCCGGTGCGCGCCAGTTCGAGATTGTGCTTCACCAGTTCGAGCTTGCGTCGGCCGAGACCGATCAGATGTTCGACGGTGGCGATCTGGACGACGCGTCCGTCGTCGAGTTCGGGCACCCTGCGGAGGAGTTCCGCCGCATCGCGCTCGAATTCCACCAGGGCGACGTGATAGGGCTGGAGGTAGCTCTCGCGATCCGTGATCAGGAAACCGCGTTGCGAGGTCTCGGCGTCGACCAGGTCGCCGATCAACTCGAGCACCAACCGGTCGATCCGCGAGGCGCGCAAGGCGTCGCCGGCCTGCTCCTGGACACGGTTGCCGAACAGGAATGCTGCCACCACGATCACCAGCAGCACGCCGGCGCCGAGCGACATCATCAAGAGATTGTACCCGACGAACCCTCGGAAGAAGACTCTCATACCACCTCGCCCCCCCGGGGTATCGTCGATCGCGCCCGTGCGCGCCGCCACCGGCCACTCAGCGTTCATGAGCCGCATTCCGGTCGAGATCACGCTCGATCGCGGCGACCCGTCGGTCGTCGAGATGTTCGATGCCGATCAGCGCGTTGCGAGCGTCGTGGGTCGCGCGGATCAGTTCGTCGAGCTTCACCTGGATCGCCATACCGTCGCGATTCTGGGCGTTCTGGATGACGAATACCATGAGGAAGGTGACGATCGTCGTCCCGGTGTTGATCACCAGTTGCCACGTGTCGGAGAAGCCGAAGAGCGGCCCGGAGACCGCCCAGGCGAGAATGACGGCGCAGGCGGCGACGAAGGTCGCCGGCCGGCCCGCCAGGAGAGCGACTCGCGCGGCGAAGCCGGCGAAACCGCCGGCCTCCCGCGCATCCGCTGCGAGCGTCGTCGACGGTGTCGCCGACGCGTCGTGCTTCGCCCCGTGGCTCATTCGGCCGCCTCCGGCGCGGCCGTGCCGGTCGGCCCGGTCGTCGCGGCGGGGCGGGCCAGCGCCCTGGTCAGCAGCGCGTCGGCCTCGACCGACAGCGACGAATAGAGCAGCGAGCCCGGATCGCGGGCGAGCACCGGCGCGATCTTGTCGATGGTCAGGTGCTCCGCCAACACGAACAGCGCGGCCTTGCCCGGCTCCAGACGTTGGGCGATCTCCTTCATGAACTCGTCGTCGATGCCGTAGTCGCCGAACCAGCCGGCGACGGCGCCACCTGCCGCGCCACCGACGGCGCCGATCAGCGGGTTGAGGAACAGGAGACCGATCAGGCTCCCCCAGAAGGCGCCGCCGAGCGCACCGCCGGCGATCAGATCGACCGACTGGTCGAGCTTGACCGCGCCGTCCTCGGAGCGGACCGCGATGACGAGGTCGCGCATCTCGATGGTCTGGCCGCGCCCTTCCGCGCGCAGGCGGTCGGCGGCGGCACGGGCGATTTCCGGGGTGTCGTAGACGACGGCGACGAGCTGGCTCATGGCGACCTCCGAACGGGATCATGGTTGGAGAAGGCGGTCTTCGCTCAGACAACGCACCAGACGCGATCTGGTTCCGACGTCATCGGCCTTCGATGGTGCGGACCCGGCCGTAGGTGGTGAGGAGGCGACCGAGGCCGCGTTCGAGCCGCCGGCCCGTCGCTTCGGCGCGCACCAGGCGAACGCCGCCACGCTCGCGCCGCAGGATCAGGGTCCGGCCGTGGAAGCGGTCCAGGCTCGGCCGGTGCGCGACGCTGATCAGCGTCGCCTCGGGGAGCGCCTCGAGGAAGGCGGTCATGACGCGGGTCTCGCTCTCTTCGTCGAGCGCCGAGGTCGACTCGTCCATGACCACGAGATCCGGCTCGGCGACCAGAATGCGGGCGAAGGCGATGCGTTGACGTTCGCCGCCCGACAGCACCCGGTCCCAACGGTCCTCCTCGTCCAACCGCTCGCCGAGATGGGCGAGGCCCAGCCGCTCCAGGATCGCCAGCGCCTTCTCGGTGTCGAGGGCGTCGGCCGGTTCGGGATAGCTCATGCAGGCGCGGAGCGTGCCGAGCGGCAGATAGGGCACCTGCGGCAGGAACATCACCCGCCAGTCGGCGGGAATGGCGATCTCGCCGCGCCCCCACGGCCACAGTCCGGCGACGGCGCGGATCAGCGTGCTCTTGCCGGTGCCGGATTCGCCGTTGACGATGACTCGTTCGCCGCGCCGGATGATGCCGTCGGCCTCGTCGATGACGACGACGCCGTCGTCGCGCCGGACGCTGAGCCCGGTGAGCCGCAACGCGTCGGTCGGTCCTTCGACGACGGTGATCTGCGATCCGTCGTCGCCGTCGAGGACGCGGTCGAGTTCCGCGATGCCGCCGACCAACGCGACCACGCGGTTGGCCGAGGCGCGCCATTCGGCGAGGCGAATGAAGTTGTCCATGATCCAGTTGAAGGCCATCTGCACCTGGACGAAGGCGGCGGCGACCTGCATCAGCGCGCCGAGCGACATGTCGCCTGCGACGTATTTGGGCGCGCCGACCAACAGCGGGATCACCGGCAATACGACGCCGTTGGCGCTGGTAAGCAGGACGACCCGGGCATAGTGGTCGGCGAGCCGCCACAGGCGCGTGCACAGTTCGCCGAGCGAGGCGACCAACTGGCGCTGCTCCTCCGCCTCGCCCTTGATCAGAGCGATGCTCTCGGCGCTCTCGCGCACCCGCGTCAGTTCGAAGCGGAAGGCGGCCTCGGCTGAGCTGCGTGATTCCACCGCCTCGACCAGCGGGCGGCCGATCGCCCAGGTCGCCACCGACATGGTGATGGCGTAGACGATCGCCGCCAGGACGAAGGCGAAGGGCACCTCGATGCGGCCCTCGCCCCAGCCGAACGACACCGCGCCGCCGACCCAGGCGAGCACGCCGAGAAAGGTGAGGGCCGCGAGCAGCGCGTTGAACAGGCCGATCGCCAGGTCGACCACGGGCTCCAGCGCCAGTTTGAGGTCGTCCGAGAGACGGGCTTCGGGGTTGTCGTGATCGCCGGTGGTGACCTCGAGCTTGTAGTAGTTGCGGTCTTCGAGCCAACGACCGACCAGGGTCTTCGTCAGCCAACGGCGCCATTCGACCTGGAGGCCGATGCGGAAACGGGTGAGCGCATAGGCGACCGCACCACCGAGCACCACGAAGCCACCGAAGGTCAGGATCGAGCGGACGATGTCGTCGAGGCGCCGGCCGTCGAGCGCATCGAAGAAGGCGGCGTTCCACCGGTTCACCGCGTAGAGAACCCCGACGTTGGCGATCACCAGCGCCGTCACCACCGCCGTCAGTCCCCAGGCGACGGCGCGCGCATCGCCCGTCCAGAAGGGAAGGGCGACGGCCAGGAACGAGGGCGGCGGCACAGTCTCGCCGGCTTCCGGCGGAGGCGATGTCCCCCGATCGTCGTCGGTGTCGGCCGTCATGCATCGTTCTCCCGGGCTGACCCGTGGTCCGTCGTGACGCGACCCGCCCCCGGCGAAGGGGCGGGTCGACGAGGGCCGGCGCGCCGTCAGACGCGTTGCAGGAACTGCGCGACGAACGACAGCAGGAACAACACCAGGAAGATCCCGAAGAGGATGCGGGCGATGCCGGCCGAGGTCGCGGCGATGCCGGTGAAACCGAACACCGCAGCGATCAACGCGACGACGAGAAAGACCAGCGACCAGTGCAACATGTGAACCTCCAGAAGAGTGCGTGATCGCAGTGACAACGCCGAGGTCTCCGATCGGTTCCCGACCCCGCCGCGACGAAACTTCCGCGCCGACGGGAACTCTTTCCGTGTCGGTACGTTCTTCCGGCACGAAACCGTCGTCGTGAGCCGTCCCGATCGTCCGATCGGCGACGTGCCGGCGCGGTCCGACCGACCCACCCCCGAGAGGAGAGCCCCATGCCCAACACGTCCCGCGTTCTCGCCGCCGAGCCCCGCAACGAAGCGATCGGCACCGGCCTGACCAGCGCCCAGCGTCAGGAGGTGGCGGCGTCTCTGCAGGAGATCCTCGGCGCCACCTATCGCCTGCTGGTGAAGACCCACGTCCATCACTGGAACGTGGTGGGGCCGCTGTTCCACCCGATCCACGTGATGACCGAGGCCCAGTACGAAGACCTCTTCGCCGCCACCGACACGCTGGCCGAACGCATCCGCGCTCTCGGGCGGCCGACCGCCGCGCCGAAGATCGGTACCGAGCCCGGCTCGACCGCGAAGATGTCGGTCGAGAAGATGGTCGAGGACCTGGTGGCCGACAACGAGGCGCTGGTGCGCATGATGCGCGACGCCGCCGAGGCCGCCGAGGAGGCGCGCGACCTGGTCACCCACGACCTCCTGGTCGCCCGCATGACCGTCCACGAGAAGGCCGTCTGGATGCTGCGCGCCGTCGTCGCTTCCTGACCCGACACCGCCGCGCTCGGTGCGCGGCGCCCCGCTCATCGCCGGTGTCCGACACCGCCACGACGAGACGTCGCGGCGCCGGACCCGGCACGTCCACCGGAGGATCGACCATGGGACGCGGAATCCTGCTCTGGCTCCTCGGAGTCCCCATCCCGATCATCATCCTGCTCGCCCTCTTCTATCGCTGACCGGGTCGACGACCGGCCGACCGACCCCAGACGGGCTTCGGTCGTTCACCGGCGAAGATCTCGGCTGCCTCGAAACGAAAGGACGACGACCATGTCTCTGCGCAATCTCACGATCGCCGCCGGACTGTTCGCGGCGGGCCTCGGACTGGCCTCGCCGGCGAACGCCGCCGACGGCTTCGCCCTCCGCTCCGGCCCCCTGCGCGCCGGACCTTCGAGCGACTATCCCGCCGTCGGCCGCGTCGGCTCCGGCGAGCCGCTGGCCGTCTACGGCTGTCTGGCGCGCTATTCGTGGTGCGACGTCTCCGCCTCGGGCGAACGTGGCTGGTTCCCCGGTCGGCGCATCGCCTTCGAGCGTGACGGTCGGCGCGTGCCGCTGCCGACGGTGGCGGGCATCATCGGCCTGTCGATCGTCGGCTTCGCGTTGAACGATTATTGGGGATCGCACTATCGCGGACGCCCCTGGTACGAGGATCGCCGCTGGCGCCGCGGTCCGCGCGACCATCGTCCACCCTACGGCATGGGTTCGCGCCCCGGCGCCGAAATGCCGATGCCGCGCGGCGGCCCCGGCATGCGCCCGCCCCGCGACGGGTCCGATCCCGGCGAGATGCGCCCCCCGCGCCTCCGGCCGGGTCCGGGCGAGGTGCGGCCGCCGCGCCAGCCGCAGGGGCCGCGTGAGGTCCGCCCGCCGATCGGCCGGCCCGACGCCACCGCCCCCCGCGC
>ERZ1645187.3897-NODE-3897-length-12328-cov-6.613705_pt1 | contig 12328 bp, 13 predicted proteins | sample MGYA00575352_ERZ1645187 | MGnify/ENA primary metagenome ERZ1645187 (study PRJEB40837, sample SAMN11349314) | freshwater sediment metagenome | isolation source: river sediment | host: Sediment | place: India: Wazaribad , New Delhi | collected 2017-02-21 ... | reverse complement strand
ATCGCGCAGGCGGCGCAAGAGCTTGCGGCTGTCACTTTCACTTCGGTCGGGCATGGGCTTTCTCCTCCCCCCTTTCTATAGGGCCAATGCGCACCAAAGGGGAGTGACTTTTGGACATGTCCACCGCCCGACCGCGGCTTTTTGCGCAAGTTTGCGCCATCTGCCGGATTCCTGTGCGCTGCCTGACCGGACGCGCCGCACCGCCCCCCTTGTCCTTGCCGCCCGACCGCGCAACATAGGGCACTACCAGCACAATCGAGGCCGCCATGACCCGCAATTTCGCCACCTACCCCAGCCTGCAGGGCAAGACCGTCTATGTCACCGGCGGAGCGCAGGGGATCGGGGCCGAGATCGTGCGGGCCTTTTCCGCCCAAGGCGCCCGCGTGGGCTTTCTGGATCGCGACGAGACCGCCTCGCGCGCCCTGGTCGATGATCTGCCCGGCGTCGCCCATGAATTGTGCGATCTGCGCGACATTCCCGCGATGCAGGCGGCGCTTGACCGTCTGAAATCGTACATCGGCCCGGCCGAGGTTCTGGTGAACAATGCCGCCCGCGATGACCGCCACTCCTGGACTGAGGTCACGCCCGAGTATTGGGACGAACGTCAGGCCACCAACCTGCGTCACATGTTCTTTGCCATTCAGGCCGTGGCGCCCGACATGATCGCGGCCGGCGGCGGGTCGATCATCAACATGGGGTCGAATTCCTGGTTCGAGGCGGGCGGCGGTTTTCCCGCCTATGCCACCGCCAAGGCGGCCGTGCATGGCCTGACCCGCACCATGGCGCGCGATCTGGGCCGCCACCGGATCCGGGTGAACGCCGTGGTGCCGGGCTGGATCATGACCGAGCGGCAAAAGACGCTCTGGGCCACACCCGAGGCTCTGGAAGCCCACCGCAACCGCCAATGCCTGCCCGACCTGATCGATCCGGTCTATGTGGCGCGCATGGTGCTGTTTCTGGCCTCGGACGATGCGGCGATGTGTTCAGCCTCGAACTACATGGTGGAGGCCGGGTCGATCTGACAGCTGCAAGACGAACAGGAAAAAGTCTTGCTTTTGGCAGATTTGGGCGCGATCACACCGGCACGTCAGGCCGAAATGCGCCCCTGACATGGACAACCAACCGGGAAAGACCCTCGCATGAAAAGACGCGCCGCCGCCCTGCTGATCTCTACCCTTGCCGCCCAGACCGCCATGGCCCCCACCGCCATGGCCCAGTCGGTTGACATCGCCACCATCACCTGCGCCGATCTGGCCGACATGCCCTCGGCTTCGGTCGAAATGCTGCTGACCTGGATCGATGGCTACATGGGCGGTCAGGCCTCGGACACCGGGTTTGACGTTGAACGCCTGCAATCGAACATCGACGGCGCGGCGACGCTGTGCGGCGAAAATCCCGACGCCACGCTGATGGACGTGCTGCACCAGGCCGAAAACGGCTAAGCCCGCCGACCCCGCTAAAACAAAAGCCCGGTCGATGCGACCGGGCTTTTTCCTTGCGGGACCGCTGAGGCTCAGGCCTTGTCCAGCTCGAAAACGTCGTGCAGCGCCTGAACGGCCAATTCCATGTATTTCCGGTCGATCAGCACCGAAATCTTGATTTCCGAGGTGGTGATGACCTTGATGTTCACATTCTCGGCCGCCAGCGCCGCGAACATCTTGGCGGCAACGCCCACCTGGCTGCGCATGCCGATCCCCACGACCGAAATCTTGGCCACATCAGTATCGACCACCAGCTTGCCATAGCTGAACTTGCCCGCTGCAGTGGCCTCGTCGATGGCCTTTTTGGCACGCTCCACCTGATTGGTGGGCAGGCTGAAGGTCATGTCGGTATAGGCGCGCGTGTCGGTCGGGTCATCCACTTCAGAGATGTTCTGAACGATCATGTCGACATTCACCCCCGCATCGGCCAGCGGGCCAAAGATGGCGGCGGCGATGCCAGGACGGTCCTCGACCTTGACCAGGGTCATCTTGGCCTCGTCGCGGCTGTAGGCGACGCCAGAAACAACTTTCGATTCCATGATTTCGTCCTCGTCGCAGACCAGAGTTCCAGAAGTTTCATCAGTGTCCTCGAACGAGGACAGAACCCGCAGGCGCACCTTGTAGCGCATGGCAAGTTCCACCGACCGCGTCTGCAGGACCTTGGCGCCAAGCGAGGCCAGCTCCAGCATCTCCTCAAAGGCGATCTTGTCCAGCTTGCGGGCCCGTTCGCAGATGCGCGGGTCGGTGGTATAGACCCCGTCCACATCGGTGTAGATGTCGCAGCGTTCCGCACCAAAGGCGGCGGCAAAGGCCACGGCCGTGGTGTCCGACCCGCCCCGGCCCAGCGTGGTGATGCGGCCTTCGGCCGAGACCCCCTGGAAGCCCGCGACCACCATCACCTTGAAGCCTTCGGCGAATTTGGCGTCCATGTTTTCGCGCGGGATCGACACGAAGCGCGCCGAACCATGGGCCGAGGTCGTGTTGATCGGCACCTGCCAGCCCTGCCAGCTGCGCGCGGGAACCCCCATCTCCTGCAGACGCAACGCCATAAGGCCGGCAGTGACGTTCTCGCCACTCGCCACGACCGCGTCATATTCGCGGGCATCATAAAGGGCCGAAGTCTTTTCGACCCAGCCCACCAGCTCATTGGTCTTGCCCGACATGGCCGAGACAATGACGATCACGTCATAGCCACGCTCCACCTCGCGCTGCACCTTCTGGGCGGCATTGGCGATGCGGTCGAGATCCGCCACCGAGGTGCCACCGAATTTCATCACCAAAAGCGGCATGGACCTCTCCCACAGCCTGAAATCGGCGCTTCTTTATGCCCCCCGCCCCCTCCCCGCAAGAGGCCATGAACGCGCAGAGAAGACCAAATCGCGCCGGGGCATTGCAGGGCAAAGCCCCGGCAAGCCTTTTGCCTCGCCCGCGCCAGATCGCGCGGGCTCAAGGAAAAGGGGGCATTCTGCCCCCTCGGGCTTCGCCCTCACCCCCTGAGAGTATTTGGGAAAGGGCAAGTCATCTGCGGAAGCTCTGGGCATTTTGCCCTTCGAAAAATACTCGCGGGGGTGAGGCGCGCAGGCGCCGAGGGGGCGGCACGCCCCCTGACCGCTCGCCGGTTGGCCGCAGGCCAGAGGCGAGAAAAAAAGCTTGCCGCGGATCGGCACGATCCGCGGCGCCGTTGTCTTACAAAGCACGCCAGCCGATGTCGGAACGGCAAAAGCCTTCGGGCCAGCGGATGTGATCGATCATGGCATAGGCCCGGTTTCGGGCATCGGCCAGCGTGTCGCCGCGCGCGGTGATGTTCAAGACGCGGCCGCCGTTGGCGATGATCGCGCCATCTTTCTCGGCGGTGCCAGCGTGAAAGACCATGTGCCGGCTGTCTTCGGGCAGTCGATCCAGCCCGCGGATCTCGCTGCCCTTCTGATAGGCGCCGGGATAGCCCTTGGCCGCCATGACGACTGTCAGCGCATGGTCATCGGCCCAGTTGACCCGCATCTCGGCCAGTCGTCCCTCGGCACAGGCGAGCATCAGGTCCAGCGCCTGGGCGCCAAGTCGCATCATCAGGACCTGAGTTTCCGGATCGCCAAAGCGGGCGTTGTATTCCACAAGCCGGGCGTTTCCGTGCTCGATCATCAGGCCTGCATAGAGCACGCCCTGATAGGGGGTGCCCCGCCGGGCCATTTCGCGGATCGTCGGCAGGACAATTTCGTCCAGCGCCTGTTTCTGGATCGCCTCGGTCAGCACGGGCGCGGGAGAATAGGCGCCCATGCCGCCGGTGTTCGGGCCGGTGTCGCCGTCGCCCACGCGCTTGTGGTCCTGCGCCGTTCCGATGGGCAGGGCGGTCACGCCATCGGTCAGGACAAAGAAGCTGGCCTCTTCGCCCGACATGAACTCCTCGATCACCACCTCGGCCCCTGCCGCGCCGAACTCGCCACCGAACATGTCGTCGATGGCGGCCAGCGCCTCGGCCTCGGTCATGGCAACGATCACACCCTTGCCGGCGGCCAGACCATCGGCCTTGACGACGATCGGTGCGCTCTGGGCGCGGATGTAGTCTCTCGCCGGGGCGGCTTCGACAAAGCGGGCATAGCCCGCCGTGGGGGCCGCGCAGGCGTCGCAGATTTCCTTGGTAAAGCTCTTGGAGGCCTCGAGCCGCGCCGCCGCCGCCGAGGGGCCGAAGGTTGCAATGCCGGCCGCGCGGGTGGCATCTGCCACCCCGGCCGCCAAGGGCGCCTCGGGACCGACGATCACGAAGTCGATGGCGTTTTCCTCGCAGAAGGTGACAACCGCGGCCCCGTCAAGGATGTTGATATCCGCCACCTCGGCCATCTGGGCAATGCCGGCATTGCCCGGAGCCACGATCAGCCGGTCGCATTTGGGGTTCTGCTTGACCGCCCAGGCCAACGCATGTTCGCGTCCGCCGCTGCCAAGGATCAGGATATTCATCATGCACCCCATTGCTGTCGTTCAGGCCTGATAGGCGCGGCGGCACGTTTAGACAAGCGGCGCGACCCCAATTTCTTACAAGAAATCTGTCCGGAAAATTGCAGTTTTCCGGCTGCGACGCTCCCTTCCCATCCGTCCGGCCAGCTCCTATCCTGTGAACATGGATATGTTCGAAGATGAACCCGCCCGGCCGGGCAACCAACCCGAATACACCGTGTCTGAGCTTTCGGGCGCGGTCAAACGGGTGATCGAGGGAGAGTTTGGCCTTGTGCGCGTGCGCGGCGAGGTGGGGCGGGTCAGCCGTCCGGCCTCGGGGCACCTTTACTTCGACCTCAAAGATGACCGCGCCGTGATTGCCGCGATTTCCTGGAAGGGTCAGGTCGCGCGGATGCAGGTGCGCCCCGAGGAGGGGATGGAGGTCGTGGCCACCGGCCGGATGACCACCTTTCCGGGCCAGTCGAAATATCAGCTGATCGTCGATGATGTGGCCCCCGCCGGCGCGGGCGCGCTGATGGCAATGCTTGAAAAGCGCCGCGCGGCCCTGCAGGCCGAGGGGCTTTTCGACCCCGCGCGGAAGAAGCCAATCCCCTATCTGCCCGGCGTGATCGGCGTCGTCACCTCGCCCTCGGGTGCGGTGATCCGCGATATCCTGCACCGGCTGCGCGACCGTTTTCCGCGCCATGTGCTGATCTGGCCGGTCGCCGTGCAGGGCCAGTCCTGCGCGGCCGAAGTGGCGGCGGCGATCCGGGGCTTCAACGCGCTGGAACCTGGCGGGCCGATCCCGCGGCCCGATCTGTTGATCGTGGCGCGCGGCGGCGGCAGTCTTGAGGATCTGTGGGGCTTCAACGAGGAAATCGTCGTGCGCGCGGCGGCGACAAGCCGCATCCCACTGATCTCTGCCGTGGGGCACGAAACCGATACAACCCTGATCGACCATGCCGCCGACCTGCGCGCGCCCACCCCTACGGCGGCGGCCGAGCTTGCCGTGCCGGTGCGGCTGGAGCTTCTGGCCAGCCTTGATGCGCTGTCGGCCCGGCTGACGCGGGCCATGGCGCAGGGGGCGGCCAATCGCGGCCAGCGCCTGCGCGATCTGTCGCGCGCCCTGCCCCGGCTGGAAACGCTGCTCGTGCAACCGGCGCAGCGGCTTGACCTGTGGTCCGGGCGACTGGCCGGCGCCCTGGGCATGGCGGCGGCGAAAAAGCGGGCGGCCTTTGAACGCGCCGCACGGCTGCGGCCCGAAACGCTGGTCACGCTGGTTACCGCCAAAGAGCGCGAACTGACGGCCCGCGCCCAGCGCCTTTCCGACAAGGCGGCTGTGGCGCTGGAGCGCAAGCACGGGCAGATGGACAAATGGGCCTCGCGGCTGGAGCCGGCCTTGCAGCGCCTCTTGTCCGGGGCCACGCGCGACATTGCGCGCGACCGCCAGCGGCTGCAGACGGCAGATCTGCGGCTGCAGGCGGCCGCCCTGCGGCGGCTGGCCGATCTCAAGGCCCGGCTTGAGCAGACCGACCGCACCCGCCAGACCCTTGGCTATCAGGAAACGCTGAAACGCGGTTTTGCCGTGGTGCGCGGCGATGGTCATGTGGTGACAACCAAAGCCCGGGCCGAACGCAGCCTGGCACTGGAGATCGAGTTTGCCGATGGCAAGCTGGCGCTTGGACCGCGCACGGCCAAAAAGGGCAAATCCGAGGGCGGAGGAGAACAGGGCAGTCTGTTCTAGGGAGCTGATTTTCGTCGAAAATCAGTCAGCTGACAGGCCAGTCTCTGGCTATTGGGGCCGGACCAAAGGCACCTCTTCGACCGAATGGAAGACCAGGAAGGCATGCTTTTTCGGGGTGTCTTCATGGGAAGGCAGGTCTGTTTCCAGGTTTCCCGGAGGCGAGCCCCGCAGGCCGGCGGCCAGCCTCATGTCAGCGTCCATTTCGCCAGATGCGGACGGATCGCGCGTTTCCACAGGGGCGGAAACAGGGCCAGCGTGCAGGCCATCGGCAGGGGCCAGGGCAGATGCGGCGCCTCTTCGGCAGGCGGCAGACGCAGCGCCGGATAGGCGCGCGCGGGGTGGGCGTGGTGGTCAGAGTGGCGCGGGGCGTTCAGCATGAAGCTCGAGGAAAACCAGTGCGGCGCGTTCCACGAATGGCGCGCAGCAACCGGCTCCAGCCGCCCGTCGGGGCGGCGCGCACGGGTCAGACCATAGTGCTGGACATAATCCGACAGCATCAGCTGCACCTGCGCATGCAGGCAAAGGCCCGCCCAGACCACAACACCCCAGCCCCCGGCAATTGCATAGGCCAGCCCCAGGGCCAGCGCCGCGCCGCCCAGATAGACCGCATAGGGATGCAGCCCGCGCCGCCCTTGCGACCGGGCGCGCAGGGCGTTCTCCTCTTGCCATCCCTTCACGAAGCTGCCGCCCCAGGCGCGCAGGAAGAACCGGTAGAACCCCTCGCCCGATCGTGCCGAATTCGGGTCCTCGGCACTGGCGGCATGGCGGTGATGCACCAGACGGTGGGCGCTGGCATGGTGGCCGAAGAGAAGGCTCGCATAGACCGCAACCCCAAGACCATAAGGCACCCGCCCGCCCCGATGAATCAGCTCATGTGCCATCGGGTTCGACACCTGACCAAACCACAGGCCCGCCCCCAGCATCAAACCCGTCCGCTGCCAAGGGCCAAGCCCGCTGTCCCCTGCAACGCCCCACACGATCAAGGGCAGCGCGATGAGGTGGCCGCAGGCCAATCCGAAGAGCAATCCGTCGGCGGCAGGAAACTCGGCCCCCTCTGGCGCATCCCCCATGAAGAGGCCGGAAATCTGGTCCATCAACGCCGCCAGCACTGTCATGTAGATCAGCCCGGCAAAGGCCCAAAAGCCCCCCGCCCACAAGCCAAGGCCCAACAGGACCAACGGGCTGGCAGAAACAACCGCAAACAAAACCATCGGCAGGGGACGTGAGGTCAGATCTTGCATGGCGCGAACCTAGCATGTGAACCTGACGCGGACAGCAGGGATTTTGACGCAGGAGGGCGCATTGCCCTTGAACTTCATTGCCCTGGGCGCCGGGTTCGCCCTTGTGTATCTGGCAATGATCGCCACCGGCCGCCCCGCCGAGGGGGACTGGCTGCGCAGCGCTGCCAAGACAGCCGCGACGATCCCCCTCGTGACCGCGGGACTGGCGACCGGCGCGCCCGGTCTGATCGTGATCGGCCTCGGGCTGGGTGCAGCGGGCGATTGGCTTTTGTCCCGACCGGGCAAGGCGATGTTTCTGGCCGGGATGGCCGCCTTTGCGCTTGGGCATATCGCCTATGCGCTCCACTTCTTCGCGGTCTTGCCGCCCAAGCCCCCTGTCGAGACTGTCTGGCAGCTTTGCGCCATCCTTGTGTTTGCCATTCTGTGGCGGTCGACCGAGGGCTGGCTTATCCCCCATACCAAGGATCTGCGCTGGCCGGTCCGGGGCTATGCTGCCGTCATTCTTGTCATGGGCTGCGTCGCCTTCCTGCTGCCTGCGCATCCGCAAACCCATGGCGCTGCCTTCATCCGTTTGGGGGTGAGCCTGTTCATCCTGTCCGATGCGCTTTTGGCCCTGAACTTGTTCCTGGCCCTAAAGCCCGCCCTGCGGCAGGCCCTGTCGCTGACCCTCTGGCCCGCCTACTGGGGAGGTCAGGCCTTGATCCTTGCCGGGGCAACGCTTTATGCCGCGCCTTTTGGCCGCTGACCCGGCCTCTGCCCTTTTCGAGGACCGATAAATCCCTTAGGTGGAAAGAAACCAAAAGAGGTCCGGCCCCCATGTCCTTTTTCAAGAAGCTCAAGGACCGCATGTTCCGCTCGTCCGACAAGATCGGCGAGGGTCTGGATGCGCTGGTTGCGGATGAACCGGCGGCGCCAGCCGAGGCCGCACAGACAAGCGCCGAACTGGCAAGCGCCGCCCAACCCGCCCCCAAGGCCGAGCTTGCCCCCACGCCCGAACCGGATGCCAAGCCGGGCCTTCTGGGCCGCCTCTTCGGCAAGACCGAAGAACCCCGCCGCACGCTTGACGATGCGATGCTGGAAGACCTTGAGGATCTGCTCATCCAGGCCGACATGGGCGTCGACACCGCCACCCGCGTCACCGCCAACATTGCCGAGGGCCGCTTTGGCAAACGCATCTCCTCGACCGAGCTGCGTCAGGCGCTCGCCGACGAGGTCGCCCGCATCATGGAGCCTGTCGCCAAACCCCTGCCGCTTTACAGCCAAAAGCCGCAGGTCGTTCTGGTCGTCGGCGTCAACGGCTCGGGCAAGACCACGACCATCGGCAAGCTTGCCAGCCAGTTCCGCGCCGCCGGCAAGAAGGTGGTGATCGCGGCGGGCGACACCTTCCGCGCCGCCGCCGTCGAACAGTTGCAGGTCTGGGGCGCCCGCGCGGGCGTGCCGGTCCTTACCGCCCCCGAAGGCTCCGACCCCGCCTCGCTGGCCTTCGATGCCCTGACCAAGGCTCAGGCCGAGGGGGCCGATCTTCTGATGATCGACACCGCCGGCCGGCTGCAGAACCGTGCCGACCTGATGGAAGAACTGGCCAAGATCGTCCGCGTCATCCGCAAGGTCGATGCCACCGCGCCGCACAACACCCTTCTGGTGCTGGACGCCACCACCGGCCAGAACGCCGTGACCCAGGTCGAGATCTTCCGCAAGATCGCCGATGTCTCGGGCCTCGTGATGACCAAACTCGACGGCACCGCCAAGGGGGGCGTCCTTGTATCCCTCGCCGACAAGTTCGGCCTGCCGATCCACGCCATCGGCATCGGCGAGCAGATCGACGACCTGTCGCCCTTCGACCCGCAGGAATTCGCCCGCGCGCTGGTCGGGCTTGACGACTGATCCCCCCATCCTCTGTGCTCAAATATCCCACGGGGGTCCGGGGGTGTGAAACCCCCGGGGCGCGTCACCACGATAACGCCGGCCAGCCGATGGCGCGCTTCACAATGCCGCGCGCCAAGGTGGTGCCCTCGGGCAAAGAGGTATATGGGCAGCGCAGGGCAGCCCGAGACGATCAGGGCCGCCCGCGCCCGCCTTTCCCGTCTTGATCGGCCGACCGGCCCGGGGAAAAGGAACGCGCAGGCGGAAAATGGCTTGAGGAGGCAAAGGCCCATGGCGGAAAAGAAGATCAACCCGATCCTCAAGATGGGGCTCGAGCTGGGCCCGATCCTGCTGTTCTTCATCGGCTTTTCGCGGATGAAGGATCAGACCTTCCACATCCTCGGCCATGACTATTCAGGCTTCATCGTGATGACGGCGGTGTTCATCGTAATGATCGTGGCGACGACAGGCCTTTTGTGGGCGCTGACGGGCAAGCTGTCGCGGATGCAGCTGATGACGCTGGTCCTTGTCGTGGTCATGGGCGGGCTTTCGGTCTGGCTGAATGACGAACGCTTCATGAAGATGAAACCGACACTCTTGTATCTGGCCTTTGGCGGCATCCTCGGGATCGGGCTCCTGCAGGGCAAATCCTACCTCTCCGCCGTCATGGACGAGGCACTGCCGCTGCAGCCCGAAGGCTGGATGATCCTGACCCGTCGCCTGACCGCCTTTTTCTTCGCGCTCGCCATCGCCAACGAGGCGGTCTGGCGGCTGATGTCGACCGAGGCTTGGGTAAACTTCAAGACCTTCGGGCTGACCGCCGCCCTCTTTGTGTTTTTCATGGCCCAGGGCGGCCTGCTGGAGCGTCATGGCATGAAGGACGACGCTGCGGGCAAGGATTGATCTGATCCGGCTTCGGCGGAAACGCAGTGTTTCCCGATCCGGCAATATGACCATGGACTGGCCATGATCCGGCCCCCGGCCTGTCGGCATTTGTTGGCAAACCCTGCCCGTTCACGTCATCCAGCGACAGGGCGCGCATAACATGTCTGATCCGATCCGGTCACCGATGGGCCTCTTGACCGACAAGCTGTCGCGCTTTCCGGTGGTCGCGCCGGAAATCCTGATGCCGGGGCTTGTGCTCACGGCCCTCTGGCCGATCCTGCGGGTGGCCTTCGACAACGAGATCGACGCCTTTCTTCTGGCCTTCCTTGTGACCATCGCGCTGCGTCTGGCGATCAAGGCGGAAATGCTGATCCTGACGGCCCACTCCCGGCTGGGGCGGCGGATGACCCTGCTGGCCACGCTGGTCTTTGGTCCGGGCCTTCTGGCTTTTGTCGTGCTGAACGGCGATCCGGGTTGGTGCCAGCGGTTCCTTTCGGCCTATTTCCTTGTCATGGCGGCGATGTTTCTTCTGGATGTGATCGACGGCAAGGGGCACCTGACCCGCCACTCCTGGCCCGAGATCGAACGCCCCTGCGCGCGGCGCGTGCTGGGTCAGGTGATGGTGATTCATCATCTGGGGATGTTTCTGGCCAACGAGGTGCTGATCGGCAGCGCGGGCTATGGCAACTGGCTGGTGTTTCTGGGCTATGCGCCTCTCATTTCGCATCTGGTGGTGCAGTCGATTCTGGCCATCCTGCGCGATCTGGCGGCGCGCGGGCGGGTCAACTGCTAGTCCGCCGGCGCCGCGCGCGCCCCGCGCTCAGGCACCTTTCCACAACCGTGCCCAGCGGAAGGCCTGCATCAGCAGGGCAAGACAAGCGACCAGCCCGATGATATCGCCCAACAGGCAGACCAGCGTGACCATCGGCTTCTCCCCCCGGACCAGCATCGTGCCGGCCGAGTTGAACAGGCTGGCGAGCACCCCCACCGCCAGAACCTCGCGCCATTGCGCGGGCTTGCCGACGCCAAAGCGCAGATCCCGTCCGACCCATGCAGCCAGCGCAAAGGCCGTTGCCGCCGCCAGAACACCGGGCACAAAGCTGAGCCCCTGCCAGATCGAAATGTCGCTGAACCCGTAAAGCAGAAACACCGTGAACAGCGCCGACGGGGCAAGCAGCAGGATCGACCACCAGCCAAACAGCCAGGCGGTCAGAACCCTGACGCCATGGGGCAGAAAAACCAGCGAGGCCCAGGCGCTGACATCGGGCAGGATCAGACGCTGAACCGGCATCACCAGATGTTCGGTCAACAGGAAAGCCCCCAGATAGCTGGCGGAAACCACCAGCAGCGGCACGAGAACGGCATGGATCATGACGGGCAAGCGCCCCTTATTTGACAAGTCGATAGAGGCCCGACCTCGGGCTTCCGGCAGATCGCAGATAGCCCAGACTGACCAACTCCTTCAGGACACGGAAAAAGCTGGAACGCGGCATGTCCCGCAGCAAGGGGTGGTCGCGCAGGGCGTCGCTGTTCACCACCTCGTCTTCATCGCCCAGAAGGCAGGCAGCATAATAGATGTCGCGCTGCGGACTGCTCAGCTGTTGCAGACCGACTTCGCGTTCCAGCTCGAACAGCATCTGTCGCAGCGTGGCCACGCGGGTTCGGACGGACATCGGCAGTCTCCATCAAGATGATGCGGCAGAAACTAGCCGAGCCGCGCACCGGCTGCGAGAGGATTTTTGTGGGGGCAGAGTTGTCGCGCAAGACGTCATGTCTGGCCCGGCGCCTACCGCCGCGGGACGCGGGGGATGTTCGAACGCGACAGCGGGTATTCGGTTTCGGGATGCGGCGGGTGGCCTTGGGTGCGCTGCCAGTAGGCCCGCCCTCCGCGCCGCAGAAAGGCCGGCAGAGCTAGGATCAACCCGCCTGCAAAGCCGCCGGCATGGGCCCAATAGGCCACGCCCCCCATGTCTGCGGGAACGACCAACCCGCTGAACAGCTGCAGCATGAACCAGACGCCCAGCACCAGCCAGGCCGGAATGGCGAAGATGCGGAAAAAGATCACGAAGATGAACAGCACATCCACCCGCGCCCTGGGAAAAAGCAAGAGATACCCCCCCATCACCCCGGCAATCGCCCCCGAGGCCCCCACCATCGGAATCGGCGAGACCGGGTCCATCGCCACCTGT
>ERZ1645187.3896-NODE-3896-length-12330-cov-18.170591_pt1 | contig 12330 bp, 10 predicted proteins | sample MGYA00575352_ERZ1645187 | MGnify/ENA primary metagenome ERZ1645187 (study PRJEB40837, sample SAMN11349314) | freshwater sediment metagenome | isolation source: river sediment | host: Sediment | place: India: Wazaribad , New Delhi | collected 2017-02-21 ... | reverse complement strand
TTGAGAACAGAGAAAGAAAATCAATCCTCATAATTCTCTCCCAGGTACAGACGACGGACTTCGTCATGGTGAAGAAGCTCTTGCGGCTTGCCCACGAAAAGCACCTTGCCGCCGTGGATGACATAGGCGCGGTCGACCAGTTCGAGCATCTCATGGACGTTATGGTCGGTGATGAGGACGCCGACGCCACGCCTTTTGAGATCGCGGACCATGAGCTTGATGTCCGCGATCGAAATGGGATCGATCCCGGCGAAAGGCTCGTCGAGCAGGATCACGCCAGGCTCGGCCGCCAGGGCGCGCGCGATCTCGCAGCGCCGCCGCTCGCCGCCGGACAGGGAAGGGGAGGGTGTCGACCGCAGATGCGTCAGGCCGAAATCGGCAAGCAGTTCGCCCAGCCGGCGGTCGATGTCGCCAGGGTCGGTCATGCGCAGTTCCAGCACAGAGCGGATGTTGTCCGCAACGCTCATCCCGCGAAAGATCGAGGCTTCCTGCGGCAGATAGCCAAGCCCGCGGTTGCCGCGCTCATGCATGGCCAGTGCTGAGACATCTTCGCCGTCGAGCAGTATACGACCGCCATCGAGGCGTATGAGACCCATGATCCCGTAGAAGCAGATCGTCTTGCCTGTGCCGTTGGGGCCGAGCAGGCCAACGATCTCGCCGCGATCGACCTCGAGCGAGAAGCCGTCCAGCACCTTTCGCCGTCCGAACGCTTTCTCGATCGCCTGGACTTTGAGCGCGGGCGGGCCGACCACCGACACCGACCCGGAGGTGTCCAGCCTGGCGCAGTCAACGCCTTCGCGGCAGGCTGATGGAGTGTCGGCAATGCGGCAGGCGCTGTCATCGAGCATCGTCAGAGGCCCGGCGCGGCACATTCGCATGAGAATCGCCGCCGCGCCGTGCCGCTCGTGATCATGCCATCGCCTCCAGGGCGAGGGCCACGCCCTGGCCGCCGCCGATGCACAAGGTGACAACGCCCCGGCGCAGCCCGTCGCGCCGCATCGCATGCAGCAGGCGGGTGGTCAGCACGGCACCGGTCGCCCCGATCGGATGGCCATGCGCGATGGCGCCGCCTTCCACATTGACGATGTCCTCAGGGAGGCCGAGTTCCTGCGTGACCGCGATGGCGATGGCCGCGAAAGCCTCGTTGATCTCGACGCGATCGAGGTCTCCGACCGACCATCCCGCCCGCTCGAGCGCCTGCCGGACGGCGGGCACCGGCCCGAGGCCGAAGAGGCCGGGGGCGACCGCGCCGACACCGAACGCGACGAGGCGCCCCAGGGGCGTCACGCCATTGCGCTGCGCCCATTGCTCGTTCGCGACGATCATCGCGGACGCGCCGGTGTTGAGGCCGGGCGCATTGCCCGCCGTGATGGTGCCTTCCGGTCGGAAGGCAGGCTTTAGACGCGCGAGGCTCTCAAGGCTCGTATCGGCCCGGTTCTGCTCATCTTTTGCAAAGAGCGTCACAGCCTTGCGAGAAGGAATCTCGACAGGCACGATCTCCGCCTCGAACCGGCCATTGGCCTGGGCCGCGCTGAAACTCTGCTGCGAGCGCAACGCCCAGCCATCCTGCGCCTCCCGGCTGATGCCGAACTGTGCGACCAGATCCTCGGTGACCCAGCCTGAATGCTGATTGCTGAAGGCGTCATTCAGCCCGTCATGGAGCATGGCGTCGAGGAGTTTGCCCTCGCCCATACGATAGCCCCAGCGTCCCTTCTCGATGAGATAGGGCGCCTGGTCCATATTCTCCATGCCGCCGGCGATCACGGCCTGGCCAAGGCCGAGCATGATCTCCTGGGCGGCCGAGGCGATCGCCTGTGCGCCCGATCCGCAGACCCGGTTGACGGTCATGGCAGGAGCACTGTCGCGTAACCCCGCGTTGATGGCGGCCTGGCGGGCAGGGTTCATCTTCGCGCCTGCCTGGACCACCTGTCCCATGACGACGCTGTCGATATTGTCAGCGCCCACGCCCGCGCGCCTGAGCGTTTCGGCGATGGCGACGCTGCCGAGCGCGGGCGCTTTCATGTCCTTGAGCGCGCCGCCATAGGCGCCGATGGGCGTGCGAACCGGGGCGCACAGAACGACAGGACTGGTCATGAGAATAATCCTTCCACGCATTTTCAGGCGAGATACTTGCCGCCGTTGATCGAGAGGGTGGCGCCGGTCACGAAACCGGCCTCGTCCTCGACAAGATAGAGCACGCCGCGCGCGATTTCCTGCGGCGTGCCGAGCCGGCCGACCGGCACCGCGGCCAGCACCGCCTCGAGCGCGTCCTGCGGCACCGCGGCGACCATGCCGGTATCGGTATAGCCCGGCGCAATCGCATTGACCGTGATGTTTCGAGACGCGCCTTCCAGTGCCAGCGCCTTGGTGAAGCCGATCACGCCTGCCTTGGCCGCTGCATAGTTGGTCTGGCCAAATTGTCCTGAAAGACCGTTTACCGAGCTGATATTGACGATCCGTCCGAACCGGCGCTCGCGCATGCCCTCGATCACGGCACGGCACATGTTGAAGCAGCCGCCCAGATCGACGTCGACGACGCTGCGCCATTGCTCCTCGGTCATCTTGTGCAACGTGCCGTCGCGCGTGATGCCGGCATTGTTGACCAGAATGTCGATGGGGCCGATGTCTGCCGCAACCTTCGCCACGCCGTCATGACAGGCGGAGAAATCGGCTACATTCCAGTTGTAGATCGGGATCGAGGTTTCCGCGAGGAATCGCTCGGCATCCTCGTCATTGCCATGATAATTGACGGCAACGCGATAGCCTTTGTCGCGGAGGAGCATTGCGGTCGCCGCGCCTATTCCGCTGACGCCGCCGGTAACGAGTGCGACTCTGGGCATGACATCATCCTTTGGCCTTCAATAGTCGCCATGGGCGCCTGGGCCGCACGGCGGGAAGTGGCGCATGCGCTATGCCGCGATGCGCCTGGTCGAAGTCTCTCCCGATATGATTCGGCCCCTGTCATGGCCGATTTAGTAGTGCCTGATCTCGCTGTGAGGGAGCGGCGGCGCCATTAGGAACTATACTTAGAAGTTTCGTATTTGATCGTCAAACGGCTTTGCGTGTCGCGACGATTTGCCATGACATGCGAGGGTCTTGGGCGGGCGCCTGCCGGCGCGAATCAGGTCGCCGCTCCCTGGGCCGCCGGGGGGCGCGGACGTTGAAGCTCCTGGACCCATTCAGCATAATCGGTCGAACGCACAGTCCGGACGACGATCGGTGCGAGCGGAAGGGTTGCGCCGCGGCTGCCTGAATACCCTGGAACCTGGGGGCTGCGACCAGGCCGGGGCTAACGGTCGAAGCAACGCCGTCCATCGACAGGCGAAAACAAGGGCGTCGCGCGTTCGGTCCTGGGCCCTCGTCCTGTCAATGCCTCGGACAGAACGGAGCGCTGGCGGACATCGCAATCACCTTTTGGGTGCGTGTTGCAATTCAGGTTCGAGGAGCGGAACTGCCCGTGCCAGCAGATCAATGGTCTGGGCGAGATGTTCGGTCTTGGCCCGAGCTGTGTTGGCAAGATCCTTTCGTAACAATATTCTCGCGCGCGGACCGGTCACCGTTGCATCGAAGATGAACGCTGCCAGAAAGGGCAGATCCTCTTCTATGTTGCGCACACGCGCCTCCTCCGTCAGCAGATCCTGGATCAATGAGGCGCCGGGGTTGCGATGAATACTGAGCTGCGCCTCGAGCTTGCGTTCGAAAATCCAGGTCGCGAGTGTCTCGATGCCAATGACCTCGGGTTTGAGCGCAGCGTCGAGCATCTTGCGGCAAAGCTTCAGGAGCCGATTGCGTAGGTCTCCTGATCGCCGGTCGACGGTAATCGCTTTGAGATGGCGCTGGGTGCCGTGCTCGGCACTGGCGATCAGAAGCTGGGTTTTCGATCCGTAACGCGAATAAAGCGTGCGCTTGGAGACGTTCGCGGCCGCGGCAATGTCATCCATGTTGGCGCCTTCCACCCCATGGGCGATGAACTGGTCGAGCGCGACCTGCAATATATGCTCGCCCAATTGCGCGGCTATTTCCTGCGGCGGCCGTCCGCCTTTTGGATCGCGCGGCGCCAGCTTGTGTCGAGGTGATCGGCGGCTTGTCACCTTTTTGTCATTACCTTCCTTTTTCATGCGGGCCAAAGACCGCACTTGATCCGGGGCGGGAAAGCGGCAATAACGACACTCATAAGTATAGATACTAATAGTCCGGAGAGGCGCGACGGGGGAAACCGCGCGGCGTGACCTGAAAAATGGAGCCGGAGTATCATGACGGGAATTGCACTCGTAACTGGGGGAACACGTGGAATCGGCGCGGCAATCGCCCGGTCGCTCAAAGCAGCGGGATGGAATGTTGCCAGCATATATCATGGAAACGACGCCGCCGCCGAGCTGTTCCGGGATGGTACGGGCATTCCCGTCTATAAATGGGACGTCGCGGAGGAACAGGCCTGCCGCGAAGGCCTGGCCCGCGTGGAAAAGGAACTGGGCCCGGTTTCAGTGCTGGTGAACAATGCCGGCATCACGCGCGACACCATGTTCCATCGGATGAGCTTTGCGCAGTGGCGCGAGGTTCTTGGCACCAACCTCGACTCGATGTTCACAATGACGCGCGCCGTCATCGAAGGCATGCGCGAACGCCGCTTTGGCCGGATCATCAATATCTCCTCGATCAACGGCCAGAAGGGCCAGATTGGCCAGGTGAACTATTCGGCGGCCAAGGCGGGTGTGATCGGCTTCACCAAGGCGCTGGCGCAGGAAAATGCGTCGCGCGGCATCACGGTCAACGCCGTATGCCCCGGCTATATCGACACCGAGATGGTCGCTGCCGTGCCGCAGGATGTCCGCGAAAAGATCATCGGCGGCATTCCCGTCGGGCGCCTGGGCGATCCGGCTGAAATCGCCGAAGCCGTTTGTTGGCTGGCCTCGGACAAGGCCGGTTTCAATACCGGCTCGGTGCTCACGATCAATGGCGGGCAATATATCGCCAACGGCTGAAACTCTTGCCGTCCATGAATCTAATGCGTGGTTCGTCTTCCGATCTGCACTCCAGATCCAACCCCACTTCAAGGAGCAGTCTCATGAGCTATCCGTTCGACCAGTTTGCCGCTGTCGCCGGCGCCAATCGGCAACTCGCCCTCAAATGCGCCGAGATCATGCGCGAAGCCGGCCAGCGCCAGGCGGCGATCGCTTCGCGCACGTTCGAGCTTCTCTCGGCGCAGAGCGCGGAGAAGGCGGGGGCTGTGCCTCTGCCCAATATCGCCGGCTTTTCCGAGATGTGGCAGGAAATCAGCCGGAACGGTCAGGCGTGCGCCCAGGACATGAAGGGCGCGCTCGACGATTGGCGGGCCGGGGTTGGTGACAGCCTGTCACCCGGCCAGGCCCAGGAGCAGGCGGCTCATGTGCTGCAACTCTGGACGTCTTTCTTCACACCCTCCCAGGCGGGAGATGCCGCAGCCGCCAAGGCGCCTGTGACCGCCCCGGCCAAGACCGGAACGGCCAAGCCCGAGACCGACAAGACCTGAAAACCACAGTTCGACCGCCATGCCGCCAACCTGCGGCATTTCGGCAGGGCGGGGGCAGGTTGAAGTCTTCTTGCAACAGGGGATGTTGTGCGATTTACTGATCAAGTCCATATGAAAGGGTGGCGCCTGCCGTGCTTTCCCCTGCGGCCGAGGACCGCTGTTGTCGCCGCTTTGATGGTGGGTGTGACCGGCTGCTCTTTTGCGCCTGAGCATGTCCGGCCACCCCAGCCGGTGCCGCCGACCTACGAGGCGGCCAACATCGCCGGGACCACGATCGCGCGCATCGGTTGGCACGACTTCTTCCGGGAAGCCGAGTTGCAGCGGCTGATCGGCGAGGCGCTCGCGAACAATCGCGATATCCGCATCGCGGCGACCCGCGTCGCCGAGGTCCGCGCCGCCTGGCGGATCGAGGGCTCCTCGCTCTATCCGCAGCTCGATGCGGTCGGCACGGGAACGCGGGGCCGGACCCTGTTCAATCTCCCCGGCGCGGGCGCTACGCCTGTCGATGTCAAACAGATCAGCGCGCAGCTCTCGGCCAGTTGGGAGATCGACTTCTGGGGACGGCTGCGCAACCTGCGCGATGCCGCGCGCTGGCAGTATCTGGCGACCGAGGAAGCGCGCCGCGCGGTCGCGAGCCAGCTCGTCGCGCAGGTCGCCAACGGCTATCTTCTCGAACGGGAATATGAGGAACGGGTCGCACTCGCCCGGCACTCGATCGAAACGCGCGAGGAAGCGCTGCGCATCATGCGCCGCCGCTATGAGGTGGGATCGGGATCGAAGCTCGAGATGACCCAGGCGCAGCTGCTCCTGGGCCAGGCCAATACGACGATGCAGGGGCTGGAGCAGGACCGGGCCGTCAACCGCAATGCTCTTGCGGTGCTGATCGGGCGGCCTGTCGAGATCGCGTCCGGGACCCTGTCTCTGACCGACGTGCCCGAACGGCTCACGCTGCCTGCCGGGCTGCCCTCCGACCTTCTGGCCAACCGCCCGGATATCGTGGCGTCCGAATATCAGCTGCGCGCCGCCAGCGCCAATATCGGCGCGGCGCGGGCGGCCTTTTTTCCGAACATCAGCCTGACGGGCGCATACGGCACGATGAGCGATGAGTTGGACGGGCTGTTCTCCGGCGGCAGCGAGGCGTGGAGCTTCACCCCGACCATCCGCCTTCCGCTTTTCAACGCGGGACGCCTGAAGGGCAATCTCGACGTGGCCAGGGCCCGGCAGGAACGGGCGGTCGCGCAATATGAACAGACCGTGCAATCGGCGTTCCGCGACGTGTCCGATGCCCTTGTCCGCCGGCAGCAGTTGCAGCTGCAGATCGACACGACACAGCAGATGCTGGACGCCCAGCGCGAACGCGCGCGGCTCGCCCAGCTTCGCTTCGACAATGGCCGCTCGGCCTATCTGGAGGTGCTGGATGCCCAGCGCGACCTGTTCGACGCCGAACAGGCCCTGGTCCAGCTTCGGCGGGCCGAACTGGCCAGCATCGTCGTACTTTATTCGGCGCTGGGCGGAGGATTTGTCGCGGACGACGCCTTCGACGGCAACCTATCGAACAGAAACGGGGAACAGTCACAATGACGCAGACGACAGGCAAGACCTGGTTCATCAGGGGCGCGATCGTCGCGGCGGTCGTGGCGGTGGCCGTGATCCTCTGGTCGCTGCTCAGGCCCGCGGACCTGCCGGAGGGTATCGTCAGTGGCAATGGCCGGCTGGAAGCGCTCGAGATCGATATCTCGGCGAAAACGCCGGGCCGCATCCGCGATATCGTCGCCGAAGAAGGCCAGTTGGTGAAAGCCGGCGAGGTCGTCGCCCATATGGATGTCGAGACGCTCTCTGCTCAGCTTTCTGAAGCGAAGGCGCAGCTCGCCCAGGCGCTCAATGCCGTCCAGATCGCGCAAACCCAGGTGGGGCAGCGGCAGAGCGAACGCGCGGCAGCGCTCGCCACTGTCCGCCAGCGGGAAGCCGAACTCAATGCGGCCCGCAAGCGGCTTGGCCGGTCGGAAACGCTTGCGCGCGAAGGCGCCACGCCGACGCAGGAGCGCGACGATAACCAGGCGGCGGTCGAAGGAGCTTCCGCCACGGTAGAAGCCGCGCGCGCGCAGTTGGCGTCGGCCGACGCCAATATCGCCGCAGCGCGCAGCCAGGTCATCGGCGCCCGATCCAATGTCGATGCGGCGCGCGCAACCATCGCGCGGATCGAGGCGGATATCCGCGACAGCGACCTCAAGGCGCCTCGCGGCGGCCGCATCCAGTATCGGGTTGCCCAGCCGGGCGAGGTCGTCGCCGGCGGCGGCCGGGTCATGAACCTCGTCGATCTGACCGACGTCTATATGACTTTCTTCCTGCCGGAAACGGTCGCGGGGCGCGTGCGCATCGGCAGCGAGGTTCGCCTGGTGCTCGATGCCGCGCCCGATGTCGTCATTCCTGCAAAGATCAGTTTCGTGGCCGATGTCGCGCAGTTCACGCCCAAGACGGTCGAAACGCAAAGCGAGCGCCAGAAGCTCATGTTCCGCGTCCGGGCGAAGATCGATCCCGCGCTGCTCCAGCGCCATATCGCGCTGGTAAAAACAGGCCTGCCGGGCATGGCCTATGTGCGGATCGATTCCCAGGCAGCCTGGCCGGACAAGCTGTCGAACCTTGTAAAGGAATAGGCCGGTGGCTTCCCCCACGCCCCCCCAGGGGCCACCGGTCGTCCGCCTTGCCGGAGTGCGGTTGCGCTACGGCAAGGCGGAAGCCCTGCGCGGCATCGACCTCAACCTGAGCCCAGGCCGGATGATCGGTCTGATCGGCCCCGACGGGGTCGGCAAGTCGAGCCTGCTATCGCTGGTCGCGGGCGCTCGCGCCGTGCAGGAGGGGACGGTTCATGTGCTCGGCGGCGATATGGCCGACCGCCGTCATCGCGAGGACGTCTGTCCGCGCATCGCCTATATGCCGCAGGGTCTGGGACGGAACCTCTATCCGACACTGTCTGTCGAGGAAAATCTCCAGTTCTTCGCCCGTCTCTTCGGTCATGGCGCGTCCGAGCGCCGCCGCCGGATCGATGCGCTCACCCGCAGCACGGGGCTCTATTCCTTCCTGTCGCGGCCTGCCGGCAAGCTGTCGGGTGGCATGAAGCAGAAGCTCGGCCTGTGCTGCGCGCTGATCCACGATCCCGATCTCCTGATCCTGGACGAACCGACCACCGGCGTCGATCCGCTGGCGCGCGCGCAGTTCTGGGATCTGATCGCCGGCATCCGCGAAGATCGTCCCGGCATGAGCGTGATCGTGGCGACGGCCTATATGGACGAAGCGCAGCGGTTCGACTGGCTGGTGGCGATGGATGATGGCGCGATCCTGGCTACGGGCACGCCTTCGCAAATCCTTGAGCGGACCGGCACGGATCATCTCGAAGCTGCCTTCGCCGAACTGTTGCCCGAAGAGAGGAAACGCGGCCACAAGCCGGTCATCATCCCGCCGCTCGACGTCGACGAGGATGACATCGCCATCGAGGCGGAGGGGCTGACCATGCGCTTCGGCGATTTCGTCGCCGTCGATCATGTCAGTTTCCGCATCCGCCGCGGCGAGATCTTCGGTTTCCTCGGCTCAAACGGCTGCGGCAAGTCGACGACGATGAAGATGCTGACCGGACTGCTGCCGGCAAGCGAAGGGCGGGCCTGGCTGTTTGGCCATGAGGTCGATCCGCACGACATCGCGACGCGCAGGCGGGTTGGCTATATGAGCCAGGCTTTCTCGCTCTACGGCGAACTGACCGTACGGCAGAATCTCGAACTGCATGCGCGGCTGTTCCATGTGCCGGTCGACGAAATACCGGGCCGCGTCACCGAGATGGCGGAACGCTTCAGTCTCGAGCCGGTCATGGACGAGCTGCCCGAGCAACTTCCGCTCGGTATCCGCCAGCGTCTCTCCCTCGCTGTGGCGATGGTTCACAAGCCCGAACTGTTGATCCTGGATGAACCCACCTCCGGCGTCGATCCGGTCGCGCGTGACGCCTTCTGGCGGTTGCTTGCCGAACTGTCGCGCCGGGACAGGGTGACCATCTTCATCTCGACCCATTTCATGAACGAGGCCGAGCGCTGCGACCGCATGTCGATGATGCATGCGGGGAAGGTGCTCGACAGTGACGCCCCCGCGAAGCTCGTCGAGAAGCGTGGTGCTGCGACACTGGAAGAAGCCTTTATCGGCTATCTGGTCGAGGCCGGCGGCGACGGGGATGGGCAGGCCGCCGAAAGCGCGATTGTCGCGCCTGAACGGCCCCAGGAAAGCCATCAGGTCAAGCGCCGCTTCAGTCTGCAGCGCATGCTGAGCTATGTGTGGCGCGAGGCCCTGGAGTTACAGCGCGATCCCCTTCGCGGCACCCTGGCTCTGGCCGGCTCGGTGATCCTGCTGCTGGTGATGGGCTTTGGCATCAGCATGGACGTGGACAATCTGCGTTATGCGGTGCTGGATCGCGACCAGAGCAGTATTTCCCAGCGCTATCAGCTCGACATGGCGGGTTCTCCCTATTTCGTCGAGCGGCCGCCGCTCACCGACTATGACGATCTCGACCGCCGCATGCGGAGCGGCGAACTGGCGCTCGCCATAGAGATTCCGCCCGGGTTCGGGCGCGATGTCCTGCGCGGCGAGCGCGTCGCCCTGGCCGCCTGGTTCGATGGCGCCATGCCCATGCGCGCCGAGACCGTGCAGGGCTATATCCAGGGACTGCATCAAAGCTGGCTGACCGACCAGATGCGCATGGCCGGGGTGGGAAGCACCGCCGGTTCTATCTCGGTCGAGAACCGATTTCGCTACAATCCCGACGTGAAAAGCCTGCCGGCGATGGTGCCCGCGGTCATTCCGCTGCTGTTGCTGATGTTGCCCGCCATGCTCGCGGCCCTGGCCGTGGTGCGCGAGAAGGAGACGGGCGCGATCATCAATCTCTATGTGACACCCGTCACCCGCGCGGAGTTCCTGCTGGGCAAGCAACTGCCCTATGTCGCGCTCGCCATGGTCAATTTCATCGTCATGGTGCTGGTCTCGGCCATCCTCTTCGATGTTCTTCCCAATGGCAGCATCGTGGCCATGATGACGTCGGCTTTCCTCTTCTCGCTGATCGCGACGGGCATGGGTCTGCTTGCCTCCGCCATAACGCGCACCCAGATCGCGGCGATGTTCCTCGCCATGGTCGGCACCCTGATCCCGGCGGTGACCTATGGCGGCATGATAGATCCCGTATCGTCGCTCGAAGGGGTAGGGCGGGCGATCGGCGAGATCTATCCCGCAAGCCATATGTTCACGATCACGCGCGGCGTGTTCAACAAGGCGCTGGGCTTTGGCGACCTCGTCCACTCCTTCTGGCCGCTCCTGGTCTCGGGACCGGTCATCGTCGGTCTGGCGATCGCGCTCCTTAAAAAGCAGGAAAGCTGACATGCGCCAGAAGCTCTCCAACATCTACCGTCTGGGCGTGAAGGAATTGTGGAGCCTGTGGCGCGATCCGATGATGCTTCTGTTGATCGGGTTCAGCTTCACCTTGTCGGTCTATATGTCGGCTTCCTCCATGCCCGAAACGCTGCACAAGGCTGCGCTTGCGATTGTCGATGAAGATAATTCACCGCTCTCGCAGCGGATCGTCGCGGCGTTTTATCCGCCCCAGTTCAAGGAGCCGGTAATGATTAGCCCGGCACAGATCGACCCCGGCCTGGACGCGGGTACATACACGTTCGTGCTGCATATCCCCTCCGGTTTCCAGCGCGACGTGCTGGCGGGGCGTCCCGCCGAGGTGCAGCTCAACACCGATGCGACGCGCATGTCCCAGGCTTTTACCGGCAGCGCCTATATCCAGCAGATCGCTCTTGGCGAGGCCAATGAGTTCCTGCAGCGCTATCGCGGCAGGACGGCGCTGCCGGTCGACCTCGAGCTGCGCGCCCGGTTCAATCCGACCCTCGACAAGAGCTGGTTCGGCGGCCTCCGCCAGATCATCAACCAGATCACGATGCTGTCCATCATTCTCACCGGCGCCGCGCTCATCCGCGAACGGGAGCATGGCACGATCGAGCATCTGCTCGTAATGCCTGTGACGCCGTTTGAGATCATGATGAGCAAGGTCTGGTCGATGGGGCTGGTCGTTCTCGTCGCCTCCTTCGTGTCGCTCACATTCGTGGTGCGCGGCGCGCTTGGCGTTCCCGTTGCGGGATCAACGACATTATTTTTCGCCGGCGCGGCACTTGTCCTGTTCGCGACGACATCGCTCGGCATCTTCATGGCGACGCTCGCGCGCAACATGCCGCAATTCGGAATGCTCGCGGTCCTGGTCCTGTTGCCGCTGCAAATGCTCTCCGGGGGCACCACGCCCCGCGAGAGCATGCCGCAGATCGTTCAGGACGTCATGTTGATTGCGCCTACGACCCATTTTGTCGAGCTAGGCCAGGCGATCCTGTTCCGCGGCGCCGGGTTCGATGTCGTCTGGTCCCAATTTCTCGCGATCGCGGGGATCGGCGCGCTGTTCTTCGCGATCGCGGTGTCGCGATTTCGCAAGACGATCGCGTCGATGGCTTGAGCGGCGGGACCGACGAATGAACGCAGAAAGATACAGAGGTTCGTCTGGTCCGATCGCGCTGACAGATGCGATGAAAGCGCCGCGGGCCGGCTCTTTGGCCCTACCCTGACGCTTATCTCTCGCCGAAGGAGGCAAACGGTCGATCAATCAATTTATAGAAGATATTGGTTTAAGCACCCATGCATCATCATCTCGACGCAGTCGCGGGCCAGGCGCTGCTCACGTAAGTGTGCGTTGTCGGAGCCGGCGCCGCTGGCATCACATTAGCCCGAAAGCTGCTCGAGTC
>ERZ1645187.3895-NODE-3895-length-12330-cov-23.232749_pt1 | contig 12330 bp, 27 predicted proteins | sample MGYA00575352_ERZ1645187 | MGnify/ENA primary metagenome ERZ1645187 (study PRJEB40837, sample SAMN11349314) | freshwater sediment metagenome | isolation source: river sediment | host: Sediment | place: India: Wazaribad , New Delhi | collected 2017-02-21 ... | reverse complement strand
GAGTCCAGGAGTCCGTTAGTTTCAATATCAAAAAGAATCTTTTTCATACACTTCCCCATTGTTCAGCCATAGCATCAGCTATACCCTGGAAGGTTTTAGAGCGTAACTTAGCTCTATCTGGTCCTGGGGGTAAATAATGCATTCTTTGAGCATCTTTTTTAGGTAACTTCTCCCAAGTATTTTTTACATTATCCGTTCCTGTTAGCTTTTTTACGTTAAACAACCATAAACAGGTAGCCTTGCTTTCAGCGTGACCAAATTGATAAGGTTGAATTATTTGCGAATATGGAGCTTGAATTATTTCCTTGGCGTATTTGTGCATTATCGGATTTTCTATGGTAATCTTTTTACCAGACATTCCGTAAGAAACAAATTTGTTGAAAAACTCCGCTGCATTTCTCATTTTCGCCCATCTTGACTCGTCTTTATAGAGCCAACAAACGCCGCTATTAGCTAGGAACGTGCAGGGAGGATGGGCGATAATTAAATCCCATTCCTGGCTTAACAAAGGAATAACGTCACCCTTTATATGCCACTCTGGATGACCTCCAGAACAATCTAAAATGTCACAAGAATAAGCTTCGTGACCTAGCTTTCTGAATGCCTTACAAACAGTTTGCGATTCCTCGCAAGCAATTAATACTTTCATACACTTCCTTGATTGAATAAATAAAAGGGGACCAAAGTCCCCTGGATGAAACTAGAAGCCGCAGTTTGGAGCTGGAGGAGGAGTCTCACGAGTCTCGTCCTCTTCATCGCGAACCTTGGTGTTCTTGGTTGACTCGTACCACTGATTCGCTAGAGCGTAGGTTTCAGCGTCTGTGAGTTTTCCATTGATGAAAGAGTAGACGAAGTAAACACCTTTTTCATTCTTCTCTTTCTTGGAAGAAATAAGAAGTGAACGAACGAAAGGGGCTTTTCTTTGAGAGGCAGGAAGGGCGAAAGCTGAAGTATAGAACTGCTTACTGATCCCTTTGTAGCTCATTCCTGCGATACGGAAGATATAAGGGAGATCCTTACCTGGAATAAGAACAAAAACTTCCATAACTGGACGACGAGCAAGTTGTTCTCCGTCTTCTAGGAAGTTCCACTCTTTCTGCATATCAGCGGGAGAGTTAATAGGTTCGATGCGAACGAACTTATCTTTACCATCCACTTCTTTGGTTACCTTGTAATACTTGCGGCAACGAAGAGGAATGATCTCAACTTGTTTTGTAGTTGAACCAAGGATCTCACCAGTCACAGAGTCGATAATGTCGCCAGCAGCATACTTACCATCGGTCACACTTTCAGAAATGGGTTGTAACTGTTGGATCCTAGGGAAAGCAATATCCTCGATGTTTACCGCCTCTGCCTCAAATTCCGGCGCAACGAAAGTTGTTAGTTGTGTTTCTTCTTTTTTTACTAGGTCTTTACTGTTTTCTTTGCTCATCGTCTTTTCCTTTTTTGGTGTTTTTCTGTTTATAGTTATCACAGCATTTAGCTGTGGGTTTCACAATGTATTCTGTATCTTTGGTTGAGTTCACTCCGCAGAGATAGTAGCCTATCATAATCTGCGCCTTAGTGAAACCCTTGCAGGTTCCACAGGTCATGCTTTCCTCACAGAAAGCTTCTTTGACATTGTTGGAGCACCGATTCCAGGCATATTGAAAGCCAACTTCTCCTCGTCACTCTTGCTCTCGAATTCCGCTTTATAAAAACTGTTTAGTGACTGAGAGTTCACAGTTTGATAGTGAAGAAGAACTTCAGAACCTTTTGTCTCTTCAAGCCAGTTGAAGAAAGCAGTCTTCTCCTCGGGAGTCTTTGGAGTCTTGACACTCAACTTCTCAACCACTGAAATGAGAGCAACGCCGTCAACTCTGAAATTTGACATTCCGTTCTCCTCAAGGTGAGCGAGGATCTCTGCTTCCAAAGAGTCACACGCGCTTCCGATTTGATCTAACGTGGCTTTCATAGCGTCATACTGATCGCGTTCTGTTTTTAACTTTCTGATTTTTTCTTGAAGGTCTTTGATTTCCATTTTCTACTCCTATAAATAAATGATTACGTCGATTAGACGAACCTGAGAAGCTGAAGCTTCTCTTGTTAATTGATTAAATCTTCTTTTGCCTAAGATAAGTTCAAGTCTTCCACCGAATTCTTCCGATAGGTGGTTGAAAAGATCGCTATGTCCTCTTGCTTCACCAACTAAAGCTTGGCGGCGCATAAGCTCACAAGCTGTTAAAGCTGTGAACTCTGGAGCGTTTACGTTAAATCTAAGTGTTGTTCTATTTGTGATACCGAAGGGGACGCTATAAGTTTTCATTCAATTCTCCTAACTGATTCATTGAAGCTATCGTAGCATCTTTGAATTCGTTGTCAATTATTTTTTAAAGCTGGTTATTTTTTGCCCATTCCAGGACAAGTTTCCCGATTTCCTCTTTATTATTGATAGCTTCCGCAACTCTCTCCTCAATGGAGTCCTCCACAACTAAATCATAGTTTGTAATTTTTTCATGGATCTGACTTCCTGATCTGTAGTTTCTAGCTCTTGATTGAAGATTATCACCAAGAGAAAAGTTCCTGGAGAGGACAAAAGAGTAGGAAGCTTGGGTTAAAGTGATACCAGTACCACCGGCGCTCATCGTCGCAACAACACCCCCAACACTCGGATCATTCTGGAAATCATCGACGGCTTTCTGTTTCTCCTGCGTACTCTGATCGCCTGTAATTTTTACATACTTAACACCTAACTTTTCAAGAAGCTCGCAAGCCGCCTTGTTGTCATGCTTGAAAGCGGTCCATACAATAAACTTATGATTATCTTTGACCTCTTCGATAAGCTCCCCGAGGCGTTCTAGCTTAGGCGTTAGTCCAAAGTTCACAGTCTCTTGATTATCAAGAGTGACATGACCTGCGCATATTTGCATCATACGGAGAGCTTTCACTGGGGCAATCGTAGCCACCGCTGGATTCTGCGTATTCTCTTTAACAAAAGCTACGAAGAAGTCCCTCATCTGTTCGTAGGCTTTCTTTTGATCGTCCCCAAATGGTACTTTCTCTATGATGTTTTGGTACGGTGGGAGGTCTACACAATCCTTCATATAGACAACGTGGGCTTTTGAAGAAATTTTGTTTAGGAGTTTTTCTTTCTTGTCCTCCCTAGGAACCCAAAGAGGGAAGTGCCCTTGCTTCCCTGCCCAGGAGGCGTTCTTGTCCATGAAGTATTCGGCTCTAAAAATGAAGAAATTCTTTCCGAAGGTCTTTCCTAGGTCCAGGATCTTAAACTGCATGAAAGCGTCCATTGTGTTCTTCAAGATAGGCGTTCCTGTGAGGATGAACCGCTTCTCTGTTTTTTCGGCGATTTCAAAAACAGCTTTACTTCTTACCGCTGTAGGATTTTTTATACTGTGTGACTCGTCGGCTACTAGCACCTCTGGCTTCCATGCTAGAAGAACGTCCTTTACTTTTTTTGAGATCAACGCTTCATAGTTCAAGGTTACGATTGTAGCCCCTTGCTCAATAGCTTTCTTGAGTTTCACTTCTCTCTGCGCTCCAGAGGCACAGACATACACCCGATTTTCCGGGATGTTTGAGAATTTCTTGATTTCATTTTTCCAGTTGAAGATTACGGAAGTAGGACCGAGGATCAGCGTTTTCTTGAATCCTTTGTTTGTGTTGTAGATGTTTCGTAGAATTTCTATGACGCTTCGAGTCTTTCCTGTGCCCATTTCGTGAAACAACGCAAGTTCGTTTGTGGTTTTTGAAATCTCTAAAACTTCTTTTTGGTGCTTATAAAGTTCTGGTAAATTCGCAATAGTCGGATTCATTTTAATGTCCTTCTCCAGTCATCCAAGTAGAATCTGGGTAATTTTCTTCTAACTGTTTTTTTCTCTGGCTCAGTCTACTCTGTCTTAGCTTCGCTTCTCTTTCTTTGTAATAGAAACCTAAGCATTCTGGTTTACGGCAAACATCATAGCGACCTTCATGAATTGCGAGATCTCTATAGGGCATCGGTTCCCTACAATACATACAATAAATTGTGACCGCCTTCTGTCTCTCTTTCTCTTTTCGAGTCTTACCTGGAGGGCGACTAGAATCCATAACCACCACCATTAAGTTTAATACCTCTGACCATATTCGTTCTAACACCTTTATGCTGAACTCGCTCAACTCCGATACGTGAGTCAATTTCTTTGAGCCTACTAGAGAAACGAGTAGCGGCTAATGGTTTGAATCCCATGTCCTTGCAGAACTCCGAGTAGCTCTTATAAACATCGGTATAAGGTGATAGACAAGCGAAGTTAAGTTCAGCTCTATTTTCTAACCATTGTTTTAAGGAATCATTCATTTCTCTATAGTTGTTCATAGCTATCTCCGACACTTTACTTCTAGTGAATTCATTGTTGGCATTGAGACGTTTGTAACCCTCAATAGCTCTGTTTAAAATTCCAGAACGCTCACTGATAAACTTGTCACCAATATCCCTATCAAAATCGTCCATTGAACTGCTAAACGTAGCGTGGAGAGGGAGAACTAGAAATCTTCTCATCATACCATGAGTCCAGTCTCTCGTTTGAGGAATCGTGTTACAAGCCATGACGAACTTAGCGTCAATCCTTTCTGCAAAAGGTTGAGCATAGAGAATCTTCATGCTCTGTGGTTCACCAGAAATAAGAGATTTAAAATAAGCGGAGTTGTTGAAGTCATCATGCTCCATTTCTGGAACTAGGTTTGCTAGTTTTCCTCTGAGCGCCACCGCGTTCTGGGGATTTTTCAGAGCTTCGACTGTGAAGGAGGTAGTATTTGTTTTGTCTACTAGAGACCGGATCATATCGATAAGTGTTGACTTACCATTAGAACCACCACCTACGAGGATCAAGGCTTTCTCGAATCTCTTGTTACTATCGCCACTCACACAGAGTCCGAGAAACTCCAGGAAGATCTTCTTCAAGTCCTCATCACGACACATGATAGCGTGAAGAGCTTTGTCGAACACCGGACACGTAGCGTTTGGATCGAAGTCATAGTCCAAGTGGTACATGAAACGGTACTTAGCGTCATGCGGAAGTAACTCAAGAGTATGAAGGTTTAAAACACCATTTCTAAGGTTCAAGAATCCCCGCCCAGCTTCCAGGAAGAAGCCGTCCGGTACAACGTTTCTAGCTTGGATCTCCCCTCTAAACTCTGAGCGCATTGTATTATTCGCTGAAGGTCTATAGTGGAGAGTAGCGAACTCATTGATCTCAACTTCTGAAAGCTGACTCCAAACGTAGTAAGGTTTGCGTGCTGTATAAACAGCTCCCGAGGCTTCCGTTACAAAAGGGGTTAGTTGGTTAAAGTATTTAACCAAGTCCTGAGGAACCGGGATATATTTCAACGCACCACTTTTTGTCTCAATGATTTTATGGAAACCTGTGTCTAGAGTCTCAATGAAGTCATCATTCTTGATTTGAAGAGGGCTTGTGATCTTTCCAAGATGCTGACACTCTCGACAACCGTCAAAAAGAGTAGCGATGTTTGAGCAAGTCCTAGGACCAGTCATTTTAGCGCAAGATAGAATCTTTCTCTCGGTTTCATCGGGACGATAGCGAGGATGCAGTTTAGAGTACTCGTGGCAAAGCGCCTGACCGTCCGGGAGGAACGATAGAACGCCTAACATCGCGTGCCACTCGGGTTCTTTGATCTCAGCTGCATTCTCTTTACAATGTACTAAAAAAGGGCATTCTAGGACTGAGGCTAGATCAATCTTTCCGTATTGTCTCTTAGCGTCATCCTGTAGGTCAGCGAAACTCTTGAACGATGAAAGGTCGAACTCCTGAAGCTCCAGAGTCCCTTGGACTAGCTGTACTGGCTTTCGTGAGCCGCCTTTATAGGTCTTGTCGTTGATTGATCCTGGTACTCTTGTGGTCCTGGTAGGAGCGAAGAAGTTAACGTCTACGGAACCTTTGAGAGCGTTGTTTTCAAGTTCCTTTTGAACGAGAGAGCACACCGCTGAATAAGCGGCTCTGTTTAGCTCAAAGAAGTTCTTATCTGTGAAAGGTGTGACTTCGATGAAGATATGAAGCCCGTTACCAGTATGGATGACACCTAACTTAGATTTATCGAGGAGCAGCGTGTTACAGAAAACGTCAAGAACCTCTTGAGTGTCCGAGAAGTCCACGTCGTCAATGTCGAACGGAATAACGTTCTGCGACTCAAAGACTCTCCCCTTCGTTTCTTTACAATGGGAGATTGTACAAACAACATTGAACCTTTCGTTTTCTGGGTATTGTTCTATGATATTAGCATTGAGAAGTTCATTTAAACTCGTGAGCCTCTTCTTTTCAGAGAAGCCGGTCTCAACCGGATCTCCTTGACCCATTTTCCTAAACTTCAGAACTTGTAGCATGGAATCGTTCCTTTTGATTGATTTGATTTAATCAGGGTAGCCTTAATTTTTGTATTGTCAAGTCACTTTGTTACCATATCCAAAACATCACTGGAGAGATTAAAACGTCAAACCAAGACATATTATCAAGCCCGATGCACTTAACAATCGTAACGGCGGTCCACATGAATACTAAGTAAATGGCTATTAAAACTATTAGTAGTGTTTTCATTTTTTAAGCTCCCACTTATCAAGTTTAATACATGAAACAGAATTTAGATTGCACTCGTTTAAAACGTCAAAATGAAAACAATTCTCGCAATTCCTCATCGCTAAATTCTCTTTCTTAAGCCGTTCAAGCTCTGATTTTAACTCCTCAATCTCACTCTCATATTGAGAGGCGCAGAAGTTCCAAGAAATCTCCATTGCTTCTTTTCTTCTCTCAATATATTTATAAAGCTCCTGATTATTTAGATAATAGTTATAAAATTCTTTAAAACTTTTCTTGCTCATTTTGAACCTCTGTTATTTACTGATTATCCCAAAGGCATAAGCTTACAAGAAAGCCATTAAGGGATATTGTAAAAATCGTTGTGCATGCTAATCTTTTTTGTCTGTATAGAAAATTGATTAGGAAAAAATTTTTTGGCTTTTTCTTACCAAAAACTAAACTGAATCTTGTGTTGAAAACTCTTATAAATTTCATCCCTCACCCCTCAATTTTCCGCAGTGTTTGCACACTTTCCAGAATCTATAGTAATTTAACCCTTGTCTAAACTCATGCATTCCTAGAAAGCACTTTAATTTTCTAATCATTCTCCACCACTGTTATTTTTATTTTTTGCTTAACTAACGCCCAATCTTTTCTACATAGCCAAGCCATAATATCATTATTTGAATTTCTAAGTGCATCGATAGTGCTATCTGCTACGAAAACTTCAAACTCCTCTGGAATAGTTCTGCCGAGCTCTTCTTCTTTGAATACTGACCAGTTGTTGGCGATGTTGTCTAATTCGTCTAATTCACTAACTGTTAATGGATGATTTACGTCATATAGTCTACAATACAAATCCAGAGAATTGATAGACTCTAAGTAAATCATCAACAAGTTTTCCTCTATTTCGTTCATCTCATTCCTCCTCGCTTGGTAAATTATAAGGATCTTCACCACAAAGCACTCTGTATTCGAGCGTATTTTGGTCCTTCTTGTGCTTACAAACGAAATACTTAAGATCCTGTTTACATTGCCCGATAATTACATGTTGCTCTCTAACAACTCTGTTGAACTGTTCTTTTTGATAACCTAACTGAGCTGTTAAATTCTGGTTTTCAATCTCAAGATTCTTATACTTTGCCAGTAGTTCGGCGTTGGGATCGGCACATGCCACCAAAAATAGTAATGGTAATAGTTTTTTCATCTCATCACTCTCCTTTTATATTCTTCAGCTTCAGTAATTAGCTTTTCTGCTTTTTTGTGCATCTTATTAACCTCATCTCGAACCTCTTGAGCCTCTTTAACCTTGGATTGAAATTCCTGATAACCAAGATCTTTGCCTTTCTCGTAGCCAATTCTTAAAACCACTAAGACGATGGTTAAAATTAACATTATGATTATTAGTTCTTTCATGCGCAAAACTCCTCGAGCTTAATCCATTTGTAATCCCTTTCTTCCGAATTAGTTTGACTTAAAAAATCTTCTTTTGATCTGTATAGAGCTCCATGAAGAAATGGGTTTGTATTTTTGCAGTAAAACGAAGTCACCCTAAACCACCTCTCCGGCTCTTGATAGATTGACCAGTCTGACGGATCTACAATGGAGATGCTGCTTAATCTCACAATTCTTGTTGCACCCTCCGATGTTGTTAGTTCGACATTGTCGCTGTCAAGCATTTTAAATACTGCTCCCCTTACGTCATTAATCGTCTTCCCATCCAACAACGCCTGATAAAGTTCTTTTAAGTTTTTAAAGTTATTCATTATCCTCTTCCCTTGGTTTAAACTCTTTTAAAAATTTCTTTTTTGGTGTGAAGTAAGTTAGCTTAGAGTTACAACAAACATAATGGATATAGTGCGATCCCCAGGTTAGAATCTCAACCTCGTTACCTTCTTGATCTACAAAAATACTGCTGATCATGCGTCAACCTCAATTTTCTCTAGCATATCACGATCCAATATATGTAAATCGTCCTTCAATATCATTTGTTTCAAAGTTTACCGCCCACACAACAGACTCCGTCCACCCAACGTCATCGTCTGTGATCATGTCAAGAGTCTCGCCATCCCAGTAGGCAATAGCTTCAAGTAGTGCATTATGCTCTGATCCTCTATAATAAAATCCTATTTTAACTTCTGACATAAATAATAATCCCCCTTAACGCGAATCACTCCGTTAGAAATATCTCTGTTAATGTCGTTAGCCTTATCTAGTGCGTAGATCATTGATGCGAAACTAACTAAGGCAATAATCAAAAGTGCTGTATTTGATTGCATTCGTCCTCCCCTTTATAAAGTCTTCTATAGTTGTAGATAGCTTCTTTCTTCATTCCGAACTTTTCAGAAGTCGCACGAACTCCGTGCGTCTTTGAATAGGTAGCTGCTTCACGACACTTGGAGCCTCTTGAAACTCTCACGCCTTCACGATAGAGCGCCATATACACCGCTGCCTTTGAAGCCCCGAACTTCTGCGCTATCTCGTGGATCTTCGCCCCCTCCAGGAATAAAGTCTTGACTACTTTTTTATCCAACATCTAAGCCTCCAGGTCCTTGAGTTCTGCTTTGATTTCCTCGATTCTCGCGAGTCTCCTGGCTTCAGCTGACTCTCTGTACTTCGTCAAAGCTTCAAAAATATGGATTTGAGTCATAGGGATACGCCTATCCTCATAGTCACTTGTGTTGATTTCAAAAGTGATAATAGGGTAGCTCTTGGAGTACCAGGGGGCTTCGTGAATGTCTAGAGAAATGGTCTCAACGTGTGGAGAGTATCGCACGAAAATGATAATATTCTCGGTTGCCTCCAGGGGAAGTAGAAACTCCGCTATCTCGTTAAAATATTTTTGTACTGGTTTTAGATTCATTTTATAATTCTCCTAAGTTAAATAATTCAAAATTTTTAAGATCGTTCGGCGTATAAGCCGACTTTCTCCAAATATCATCTAGTAAAACTTCAACTTTTCCTCCTCCTACTCTATAGAAAATTTTCCGTTTGTCATCAAAATATAAGATCCACTTTATTTTTTCCATAACTCGTAACTAATCCTTATTTACTTGAGCCTCTTGAAAGTCTTTTATCACAAAAGGAAAAAGACTTCCTGGAGCCTCGAAGTGAAGGTTTTCTGTTTAGTAGCCGTTTTTTATAGTGAAAATCACTGTTTTTTATTGGAAAAATCTAGTCAGGGATTTTCTTGAAACCTAGGCTTTTCAGTGGTAGCCGCTGCATTGATAGCCGCCACTTTAATAGCCGCCAATTTGTTTCAAGGTTGGCGTTAGCAGTTTGACCATCGTGAAGTACGTAAAGCACGCCATTATAAAAATAATAATAATGCCAGTTTCCAGTGACGGGAACTAGTCTAATGTAGAAACCCTCTGGTTCTACTGGAAACCCTTTTAAATCGAAAATGTGAAATACATTTTCAATGGTAAGAATTGTCCTAGCGCCTTCGATTGTCATATCCTCATTGGGAAGATCTGCTTTAAATGTTTTTATGAAGTGTCCTATAGCTATGAGTTGGGCGCGTTTCGAGAGTTCAGAAAATTTGTACATATTTCATCCTTTTAAAATACAGTCTCTGACTGTTTTAATTTCACTCGCATAATCCTGACCGGCGCAGTAGTGCCAACCATGCTCGTCAAGAATGAGGCGTGATAGTATTCCATGTTCTGGAATGATAGATCTAGAATAGGTAAGAATTGAGCGTAATCTATTGACTGTTTTCACTCGACAGCGATAACCAATTATTTTCAAAATATCGTCAATGTCTTTATCTGCTAAATTTGCTTTTTGATTGTTGAAATTCTTTTGCATAAAATTTTCTCCTTTTAATTTCTTACTATTTTCAATGTTCATTTGTTTCAAATCTAATAAGTGTTAAGACAAATTTTTTGGCATCCCGTAACTTTTTTAGTCTAGAAATTTCTTTACCCTCCAGGAAAACTATAAAGTTCCCCTTTTGTCTTACAAATCCTGAAAATCGTTCCTTCTGAATTAAGAATTTCCCGATCGTCCAGGTGGACGGGAAAATAGTGTCACGTTTTAGACTTACATTCATAATAGCCACCTTAGTTAATTTCTTTCTTTCTTTCAGGTAAAATTGAATTTAAAAGTTTGATTTTTTCTTGCATATATTGCTCCATTAGTTTTTTACGTCATCTAACCATTTTTTAAAGCTCAAAAACTCGCACTCCTCGCTAGTGTCAAAGTTATTGTGTAGTGTGACCATCACGGCATAGTCGCTTTTATTGACTTTTCTAAATGCTTTAATAAATTCCTTCGCACTCTGTTCCTCTATGCCATCGTAGACCAGGTAAACCTTTTCTAAGCATCTGAATGCGTACCAATCTACGCCTTCATGCCTTTGACAAGTAAAGTACACTGTGTTTCTTAGTCTGGTATCTCTCACTGCTATTTTTCTATGTTCTATCCCTGAATTATCTTTCTCTATTGCGCATAGAAAAATTCTAAATCTTTTGTTCATATAATTTTCTCCTAGTAAACCATTACATTATTTCTATATACGAATCGATATCCATTACCGCACTGATTAATTGTGCCTCTGACATGATCATTTTTGTCGTATATGGTCTGAGTTCCATACGTGTCGCATAACCTCACTCTGTTTATTGCATCACCGTATGACATAAATTTTTGCAAAAAACAGATTAAGTCAGAGTCGTTTTTGAAGTGTTCCATTGTTATTTTCTCCTATTTACTCATGGGCATTATTACGTTGACTGGCTTTTCAAAGACCTGGTCAGATAGTCCAGCTCGAACAACGATAGGCGACTTTTCAGAAATGAAATTGAATGTAATAGGAGTCTTGCCTTTTGGTTTTCCGTCATTTTGAAGAGACTTAACGAGACTCTCAAGGATATCAAAATCAAGAGTGAAGGAAGTCGTTGCGTTTTTAGGGTCCGGTAGTACGGCTTTATAATTTGGATAATAGTCATTGTGAATAGCTATGATTTGCAAAAAGGGGGAGCTGAAGCAAATGTTTTTGGTTCCTGGATAGAGTTCGACGTAGAATAAAGTGTTCTTCTTATCTTTCAAAAGATTTTTCAAAGCATCATCGCTGAATTCTAGAGAAAAGCTTTCTTTAAAACCAAGGGAACGGAATGCATCGGCGTTAGTCTCAAGGATAGCGTGCTGGCATAGAGCATAATTGGTAGTTGCAACAAGGCGGGAGCCGTTGAAACTGTCAGAGAGTTCTACCCTGATAAGTCGGGAGTATGAGTTGTGAGCGTTTTTGTCGGTGATACTCTGGAGTTTTGCAAGAGACTCGATTAAATCACGTGATACTGAAAATTTGGTTTGTTTTGTTTCGGCGTTCATTTGTTTTTCCTTTTGTTGATTAAGTTGATTGATTGACTAAATTAGTTTTGTTTAACGTTTAACAGAGTAAAGTTTGTCGTATTCGTATATAGCCTTTCTTAAGGCATTTTGTTGCCTTTTCCATGACCACGCCCAGTATTTTTGGAGTAAAGCTATTTTCAGGGAGCACAATTGGTATGAGAATGTGGCTAAAACGAACAAAAGGGCACTTTTAAGCGCGGATAATACTTTTTTAAGGGTAAGATAGCCTACGATTAAAGAGACGCTTAAAACGCAGCAAATTGCAAAGGCTCCGATAATGTTTAAGGTTAGTGTAAGTTCAGTGGGAGTCATGTTTTTTTCCTTTGATTGAGTGAGTGATTAAGTTTATATCGTGGTTTTATTTTCTACCATTCACCGACTAGATTTCCGGTATTGTTAATCCATAGAGTCATTA
>ERZ1645187.3894-NODE-3894-length-12330-cov-35.620855_pt1 | contig 12330 bp, 15 predicted proteins | sample MGYA00575352_ERZ1645187 | MGnify/ENA primary metagenome ERZ1645187 (study PRJEB40837, sample SAMN11349314) | freshwater sediment metagenome | isolation source: river sediment | host: Sediment | place: India: Wazaribad , New Delhi | collected 2017-02-21 ... | reverse complement strand
TCTACCTGACCCGGGTCCTGGACTACTTCGACCCGTTCGCGGAGCCGGAGACCGATCAGCGCCTGGCGCGGGCGCGGACGCGGTTCCAGGTGACCTCGTTCGACAGCGACTGGCGGTTCTCGACCGACCACTCGATGCGGATCGCCAAGAAGCTCGCCGGGATCGGGGTGGAGGTGGACTGCGCTGAGCTGCACTCCCCGCACGGCCACGACTCGTTCCTGCTGGAGCCGCCGGGCTACCACGACCGAGTGGCGGCGTTCCTGAGGTCGAGCTAACGACCACCACAGCGGCAGTTCGAGCTGCCGGGCCGCTCGGCCACGCTCAGCGCCGCCAGATCCGAGCCGAACTGCCGCTGTGGTGGTCGCGGCGCCCTAGGCTGATGGGCATGATCCGCCGGCGGGTGATCGTGTACGGAGTGGTGCAGGGGGTCTTCTTCCGGCAGTCCTGCAAGCGCGAGGCGTTGCGCCACCGGGTGGCGGGGTGGGTCTGGAACTCGCCCGACGGCTCGGTGGAGGCGGTGTTCGAGGGCCGCGACTGCGACGTGCGCCAGCTGCTGTCGTGGTGCCGCCGCGGCCCCGAAGACGCTCGGGTCAGGCACGTGGAGGTCATCGACGAGGTGCCGGCGGGTGAGTCGGGGTTCACGATCCGCTGAGCGGCTACAACCGGTCCAGCACCAACCGCGCCACCTCGATCGACCGGTCGCGGTCGAACTCCGGGCTCTCGCCGGTCGCGATCACCTGCAGGTACCAGTCGGCGTCCGCGATCTCCAGGAGCAGCCCGACCTTCGGGTCCCAGTGCGCCTCGGTGCCCAGGCCCTCGACCGGCTTGATGCCGGTCGCGGTCAGGGCCACCTCCAGGTCGGCCGCGTCGTACGCCGCGAGCATCACCAGGGCGAAGCCCTCCTTGGCGACCCAGGTGCACATGCCGCGGTTGGCCGTCATGGGGGTGCCGTACGTCGGCTCGCCGGCCGCCGGTTGCCCGGTGATCGCCTCGAAGTCCGCGACGGTGAGCAGGCCGCACAGGTCGGGGTTGGCGGCGGCGGGCGTGCCCCCAGCCGAGGGGGCGGGCGACCGGGTCTGGGCAGGCGTCCGAGCGGGGGAGGGTGACGCTTCACTGGAGGACGGCGACTCGGGGGCCGTCGAGGACTGGGCGTCATCCGCGGAGGACGACTCCGGCGCGGAGCCACAGCCACCCAGCGCGACCAGGGCCACCGCCAGCCCGAGCCCAGCCAGCGCGCGAACCCGACGCCTCATCGTGAGGCTCGAGCCTTGGGTCGCGGCACCGGCCCGAACACCCGGTTGCAGCGGCGGCCCGTGCACTCGGCGAGCTTGTAGGTCCGTCGGTCCAGCTCCGCCGCCACGGGGGCGTACGAGCGCCGGGCGGCGACGTTGCGCAGCTCCCACGGGTCCAGCTTGCGGTCGAACAGCATCCGCTCGCCGGTGTTCGGGTCGACGGCGTAGGTGTAGCGCTCGGTCCGGACCCCGCGCAGCCCCCAGCCCTTGTGCTTCAGGCGGCGGTCCTTGCTCGGGTTGTACTTGTCACCGGTCTGGATCAGCGTGGTGTCGCGCCAGGGCTGTTCGAGCCCGGCCAGGGCGGGCGCGAACGACGCGCCGTCGATGGTGATCGCGGGCTCCACGTCGCCCAGGTCCGCCAGGGTGGCGACGATGTCGACCAGGGTGACCGGCAGGTCGCAGGTCGACCCGGGCGCGATGCCGGGCCCCACCACCAGCAGCGGCACCCGCAGGCCCTCCTCGACCAGGTTGTTCTTGTGCTGCAGCCGGCGCTCACCGAGGCTGAAGCCGTTGTCGGAGGTGAAGAAGACGTAGGTGTTGTCCGCCTCGCCGGTGACCTCCAGCGTGGCGAACAGCGAGGCCACCGCCCGGTCGACCGACTGCAGGGAGCGCACCCGGGCCTGCCACCGCGTCTGCACGTAGGACCGGGGCTTGGGCTTCTCCTTCATCTTGTGCGGGAGGCCGCCGTTGACCTTGCGGTTCCACGACCGCGCGTTCAGCGAAGGCGCCTCGACGCCCGCGGCGAACCCGGCGTCCCGGTCCTCGTAGACCGCCGGTTCGAGGCTGTTCGGCCCCGAGGGCTGCCGCTCGTGCGGGGCGAGGTGGTTGGAGTAGAGCAAGAACGGCCGGTCCGCCGCAGCCAGCGACTGCAGCGTCGCGTTGGACTTCTCCTCGATCCGGTTGGTGACGTAGTCGTCGGTGAAGACGTCGCCGCCGAAGAAGCCGAAGTTGATGTAGTCGGCGCGGTTGCGGGTCAGCGGGTCCCAGATGTTCCAGCCCGGGTCGCGGGGGCTGTTCCGGTCGTAGCCGTTGGCGTGCTTGCCGATCAGCGCGGTGTTGTAGCCGCTGAACCAGGTGGCCAGGGTGGTGCTGCTGTCCAGGCGCTTGTAGCCGCCGTACTTGCTCTCGTTGTGCTGGACGCCGTTGTTCTGCGCGTACTGCCCGGTGAGCAGCTCGGCGCGCGCCGGGCAGCACAGCGGGTGCGGGGAGATGGCATCGGTGAAGGTGATCCCGCGGTCGGCCATCAGCGCCTGGGTCAGCGGCATGTACTGGAGGTCATCCGCGCGCATGTCGTCGGTGAGCACCACGATGAAGTTGGGTCGGGTGTCGGCCCCGGTGCCGGTCTGGACGGCCGAGGTGTCCACGCCCGCCGGGCGGTACGCCGACACCAGGGCCGCCTCGGCGTCCGGGGTCAGGCCGGTGGGACGACCGGTGGCCGCGCCGACGATGGCGCCCGCGCACAACAGTGCGCACAGCAGGGCGCAGAGAGTTCGGACGCGGCGGGACACGGGAGACATCCTGTCATCCGGGTGGTCGGCGAAGGGCCTGGTCAGCGAATGGCTTCCACTTCGACCGTCGCCGATTCCCAGCCAGCCGCGGACGCGGTGATCCACGCGCCGCCAGCGGCGTCCCCGCTCGCGTGGCCGATCAAGACATCTGGAAACTCGACGGTCACGCCTGGCAGCAGCGGCGTTCCCGTGGCCTTCCCGGTCCACTGGGCTGATCCCTCGAGCGGTCCCTCGGTCACGAGCACCGGGTCGGCCCAGTTGTCAGATGGAGAGGGGTTGGATGGAGACTGCCAGGTGAACGCCTCCCAGAACGGAGCTACGGTCTTCGCGTCGAAATCATCGAGGTACCACGCCGTGATGGTGATCGTGAGCGCGTCGAGGGGAAGCAGGGTGCACCCCGCCGTGCTGTGCAGCTTGAGCGCGAAGGTCGAGAACCTGTAGAAGAGTTCGCCCGCGGGGTACGCGGCGATGAGCGTCGGTGGTTCATCGAACAGCAACTTCTTGTTCGTGTCCGTTCCCGGGCTGCAGGCGAAAGCCGGCGCAGCCGATGCCATGGTGATCGCCGGGACGGCCCAGGCAGCGTGAGCCGTGCTTCGTACGAGCGTGCGGCGGGTCAGGGGTCCAGGCACGCGGTCACCCTATGCGCGGAGCCCGGGCCCCCGAGGCGGAATCGCCAAAGGTTCCGTTGAAACGAGACGGGCTGGCCCCGCTTCACTTCAATCGCTTCCAGGTGGAGATGTTGCCGGCGCGGTCGATCACGCGCGCGAACAGCTTCTTCGAAGGGCTCTTGTACGTCGTCTTGGGCTTGTAGGGCTTCCAGGCGCCGGGCTTGGCCTTGCGGTGGGTGATCTGCATCTGAGCGACCCCGGAGTTGGCGTCCTTGGCCTTGAGGGTGATCTTGTACTTCTTCGATCCGCCCCTGAGGCTGAGGCCGGTCGAGAGGGCGTTCCCACCTCCGGTCTTCGCCGACGCCGAGACCACCGTCGGCTTCGTCTGGTCCAAGATGATGTCGTCTTGGTAGGTCTCGGCGCCGGCCTGGCCGCCGGTGAAGCGGACGTAGATGGTCTTGGGCAGTCGTTCGTCGCCGGAGGAGTCCAGGGTCCAGGAGATGGTGGGGTCCACGGGCAGGGTCAGCATCGGGAAGAAGCCGCCGTCGTTGGAGATGACGACCTCCTGGGCGAACTTGGGCCAGCGCAGGGAGACGGTGACGTTTGGGTCGTTGGTGTACTGCGCGCCGGCGTTGATCGAAGCACCCGCGGGCCCGACGGGGGAGGCGGCGCGGATGTCCAGGGACAGCCCCGTGGTCTTGGACAGGCCCGAGGGTGCGGTGACCCGGACCGTGACGGTGCGGACCCCGCGGGTGGGGTAGCTGTGGGTGATCGTGCCGGTGGTGCCGCTGTCGGTCTCGAACGTCCCGTTGCCGTCCAGGTCCCACTCGAACCGAGTGGGCTGGTGGAACGGGATCGTCGAGCCGCTGGCATCCAGGACGATCGCCTGTCCGGTATCCGCCAGCTGCGCGCTGGCGGTCAACGAGACGTCCGGCGTCGCCGGATCCAGGTGCAAGAAGGCGGGCGATGCATAGGAGCCGGACAAAGTGCCTGGGCGGTACACCACCGCCCAGGTCTCCCCAGAGGTCGCCGCCGCAATGTCGCGCAACTGGAAGTTGCCCGCGTACCCCACTGCGGCCGTGCCCTGGGCGTCCCACCGGATGATCTTGTTCGCGGTGGAGGAGTTAGCGTCCGTCGCGCCGACCACGCTGCCGCCGGGGCCGAGCGCGATCCACGACTTGGCCTGGGAGAACGTGCGGACCGCCACCCCCGCCGGGGTGTACTCGGTCACCCCGTCCTGGGTCCACTGCCTGACCAACACGTTGCCGTTCGGCAGGGCGGCGGTGTCGGTCGCGCCGGCCGCGGCGAAGTCGTGCAGCACCGCCCCGGTGGCCGCGCTGAAGCCGAGCACCCGCCCCGACATCTGGCTCGCCCCCCACACGATGCCGTCGTGGAACGACAGCCCCTCCGGCCGGACGGAGTCCGCGAAGGCGATGTCCCAGTCGATGGTGCCCGTCGTGCTGACCTTGCGCAGCGAGGGCTTGCCCAACGCTTGGTTCCAGTACGAGACGTACAGGTTGCCCGGGCCGTCGGCCGCCAGGCCGTACTGGGAGTACTGCCCCAGCGCGTGGGCGACTCGCACGATCTGGCCTGTGTCGTTGATCTGGACGACGTTCTCGCCGTGGCTGGCGTACAGGGTCTCGCCGGGCCCGCCCACGGCCAGGTTTCCCACGATCGGTCCCGCTCCGTCCCACTGGATGGGCGTCACGGTGACACCGGCGTGGCCGCTGGGGGCCACGGCCAGCCCCGTGAGGGACAAGCAGACGGCCACCAGGGTGGCCATCAGGAGGCGGCGGGCGCGGGAGTCAACAGCCGGGTTCACGGCGGCAGAGTAGCGAGCGGGTGACGCGTCGGGTCGGTTACCTCACGAATGGTCGCAAACGAAAGAAACCCGCTGTCCAGGCCCGCGCCGGCCTCAGGCGCGCCTACGGTCCCAGGCGAGGGCGAGGGTGTTCAGCGCCGCCCAGCCCAGCGTGATCCCCAGGATCTTGCTGCGCACCTGGCCGTTGGGCGAGACGACCCCGAGGCTCAGGGCATCGGTCAGGTCGGAGGCGATCCGGACCTTCATGGCGCCCTCGACGGCCTGGCCCGGGCCGAACATGCCGGTCAGGGAGACCGGGATGTCGCGGAGGGCGTACCCGTACGCGACCTTGTCGTAGGTCGCCAACGTCTCGCCGCTGGCCTGCATGTTCTTGCCCAGGTGTCGCGGCCGTACGGCGCAGTAGACGCCGTACCCCGCCGAGGCGGCCGACATCAGGCGGCTCGCCGGATGGCTGATCACGCGTCGTTGGCGGCCTTGGCCGCCTGCTTCTCGGTCTTGGCGCCCTCGGTGCTGAGGTGGCCGGTGGAGTTCTCGAGGTGGGCGCGGATGAACCACTGGAACTGCTCGAGTTGGCCGGTGTGCCCGATCAGAAGGTCCTCGGTGATCGCGTCGAGCTCGCCGACCACGTCGATGGCCTTGCGGCTGTCCTCGATCAGACCCGTGTAGACCAGGTCGAGCGCGCCGAGGTGGGCCTGGGCGGTCTCCTTGCCGATGGAGTACTCGTGCCAGGTGCGCGCCTCGACCAGCTTGCCGGGGGTGCCGATCGGCGTACCGCCCATGGTGGCGATCCGCTCGGCGACCTCGTCGGCGAAGGCCCGCACCGCGTCGACCTGCGGGTCGATCATCTCGTGCACCGCGATGAAGGTGGGGCCTACGACGTTCCAGTGCACGTGCTTCAGCGTCAGGTGCAGGTCGTTGTAGGCGTACAGCCGCCCCTGCAGCGTCTCGACGACGGTCTCGCTGTCCTTGGTGCTCATGCCGGGCACGTGGAAGCCGGTGGTCATGGGTCCTCCTTGAGAGATCGGGTTGCTCCCATCTCATACCCATCCGGGGTGGTTGCGACACCCCGGCGGGAAACCAAAGCTCCATTCTGCAAACGGAGCTTTGACTTCCCCTCACCCTCGAACTATTGAAAGAAGCCTTTCGAAAGGGTACTTTCGATACATGACCGAGCCCCGCCGCCTGCGCGACCCCCGCGAGCTCAGAGCCGTGGCCCACCCGCTGCGGATGGCCATCATCGAGCTGCTGACCCTGGAGGGCCCGTTGACCGCCAGCGAGCTGGCCGAGCGGCTGGACCAGTCCCCGGCCAACTGCTCCTGGCACCTGCGCAAGCTCGCCGAGCATCAGTTCGTCGAGGAGGCAGACGGGGCGCACGGTCGGCGCAGGCCGTGGCGGATGAGCCGGATCGGCATGAGCTGGGACGAGGAGGACGACTCCGCCCCCGAGGAGCGGGTGGCGGGCCAGGCGCTGACCAGGATGCTGCTGGAGCGCTGGGTGGACCGGTTCCTGCAGTCCTCGGAGTCGGTCACCGGCCAGTGGCGCCGCGCGGCAGGGATGAGCCAGAGCCTGACCTGGCTCACGCCCGAGGAGCTCGCCGAGCTGAACGCCGAGGTGCAGGCGGTGATGATGCGGCTCCAGTCCCGGATCAGCGAGCCGGATCAGCGGCCCGAGGGCTCCCGGCTGTGCGAGATGGTCTCCTGGGGCGCCCCGATCGACGAGGCCCTCATCCCATGAGGGCCGCCTTCTCCCAGCCGGGCTTCCGCCGGCTCTTCGTCGGGCTCTCCTGCTCGATGCTGGGCGACTCGATCATGCTGCTGGTGCTGAGCATGTGGGTGAAGACGCTGACCGGTTCCAACGCCCTAGCCGGGCTGACCTTCCTGTTCATGGTCATCCCGGCGATCTTCGGGCCCCTGCTGGGCGTGTGGATCGACCGGGTACGCCGCAAGCCGCTGCTGGTCTGGGGCAACGTCGCCTCGGCCGTGGCGCTGGCCCCGCTGCTGTTCGTCCGCGACGCCGACGACGTCTGGCTGATCTGGGTCGTCTCGTTCGCCTACGGGGTGAGCTTCGTGGTGCTGCCCGCGGGGCTCAACGGCCTGCTCAAGGAGATGATGCCGGAGGCGGCCCTCGTGGAGGCCAACTCCGCGATCCAGACGATCAAGGAGGCCTACCGGCTCTTCGGGCCGCTACTGGGCGCGGCGCTGTTCGCCGGGCTCGGCGGCTGGGCGGTCGCCGTACTGGATGCGGCGACGTTCCTGGTCGCCGCCGCGGTGATCGCGGCGATCCCGCTGGTCGAGGAGGTGCCCGAGCGCGAGGAGTCGCACCTGTGGGTGCAGATCTCGTCCGGGGTGCGGCACGTGTGGGCCGACCGGGTGCTCAAGCACATGCTGATCGGCTTCGGCATCACCCTGCTGGTGCTGGGGTTCATGGAGGCCTCGATCTACGCGATGCTCGACGGCTTCGATCGGGAGGCGACGTACGCCGGCGTTGTGGTCTCCGCCCAGGGCGTCGGGGCGGTGGCCGGCGGGCTGGCGTCGGGGTGGCTGGTGAAGCGGCACGGCGAGATCGCGGTCGCCGTCGCCGGGCTGGTGCTGCTCGCGGTCTCGGTGGGCGGCATGGCCCTGGCCGGCGTGATGTGGGTGGTGCTGGCCTGGGCCGCGGTCTGCGGGGTGTCCCTGCCGCTGATGCTGGTCAGCTACATGACGCTGCTGCAGCGCCGCACCCCGCAGCGGCTCATGGGCCGGGTCTCCACCGCGGCGGAGGTGGTGTTGGCCACCCCGCAGGCGATCTCGTTGGGCCTGGGCTCGCTGCTGGTGGTGCTGTGGGACTGGCGGGTCATCTATGCGGTGATGGCCGTGGTGATCCTCGGCGCGGCGGTCTACGTGGCGGTGTGGCTGCGCTCGGAGCTGGTGGCCGGGCCGGTTCCACAGGTTGAGAACGACGGGTTTGATGCCGCGGCCGCGGGGCAGGGTCCCCCCTGACCGCACCGGGGTGGTCGTTCGAATGGGGGGAGGAGCCGACTGTGATCCAGCGAGCCGACGAGGTGGTGGCGCGGGACCCGTTCTGGTCCGTGGTGCGCCGCCGGCACCCAGAGGTCGACATCGTCGTGCTGCCCCCGCCGGTCCCCGGCGAGCAGGCGACGCCGGAGGGCGCGCCGACCGAGGAGCCGGACCGGGTCGCGGCCCGCGAGGACGCCGAGGTGCGCCGCCTATGGGTGCGGTTGGTCGGTGACCTAGGGCCGCTGGAGACCAGCTGGGAGGCGCGCTGGGTGAGCGGCGGCGCCGCCGACCGGGTGCGCCGCGAGGCGACGCTGAGCGTGCACGGGGTGGCCGAGACCTTCGCCGAGGCGCTGCCGGGGATCGCCGCCAGGCTGCGCGACCAGGGGTGGCACGTGCAGGCGCCGGGCACCGGCTTCCCGAGGGTGCTGGCCGGCCGCGACGCGGTCGCGGACGCCGGTGGCATGGAGTGGGCCGGCCGGTCCGAGCTGCAGCTGGTCCTGGTGCCCGAGCGGTCCAGGCTGGTGCTGCGCGCGCGCAGCCTCGACCACGTGGTCGGCCGCGACCAGGCTCACCTGTTGGTGGTGGGGTCGTGAGCCAGCTTCAGTACGAGTTCGGCGCCATCAATGTGGGGGCGAGCCACTGGGAGGAGCTCGAGGCGCTGATGGCCGACGCCGCCAAGGAGCTCGGCCAGGCCCCGGTCTCCGGGCTGGCGCCCGGCGTGCAGGGCGCGGCGTCGGCCTTCCTGTCCGCTTGGGCGGGGTTCGCAGAGGAGAGCCGGGCGATGGCCAATGGTTTCGCCGGGGCGCTGCGGGCCGCGGCCGCCGACATGGGCGGCACGGACCAGAGCCAGTCCGGGCAGTACGACTCGCTCGACGGCCGCATGGGTCCGGGCCAATGAGCGGCACGGTCACCATCGAGGTCCCGGCCCCGCAGCCGGAGATCCGCCGCCCGGACGGGGACCCCGGGGGAGCCGACTCCCTGGCTCAGGCGCTGTACGCCACAGCGGGCCGGTACGAGGAGTTCGCGGACGCCGGCGAGGGCCTGCGCGACCTGAGCGGCTGGTGGGGGTCGGCGTACACCGCCTATCAGGAGGCCGCGGGCACCGCGTCCGGTGAGCACGTCTCGTTGGCCCGCACCGTCAAGCGGGTCGCCAACGCGGTCACGGCGTACGCCGACACGCTGCGCGACCTGCTGCGCACCTACGACGAGCTCCGCGACCGGCGTACGGCGTTGGACGGCGACCGCGCCGACCTGATCGCCGACATCAACGCCACCACCGACGCCACGCCATCGGACATCTCCGCGCTGCAGGCGCGGGCCGCCTACCTCGCCGAGCGCTACCAGGCGCTGGTGGCCGACCACGACTCGTGGCTGCGCCAGGTCACCGCCAACGAGGACCTGCTGCGGCACACCTTCGAGTCCGCCACCGGTCTGGGCGATGCCCTCTCGGAGTTCGGCGGGCTCAGCGACCTGGCCCAGTCGGCGATCTGCAAAGTCGGCTCGCCGATGTCCGGTGCCAGCCCCGAGCAGGTGGCGGCGTGGTGGGAGGGCCTGACCGACGCCGAGCGGGAGGCCGTGATCGCGGCGTACCCCGACGTCATCGGGTCGGCCGACGGGCTGCCGGCCTCGGTCCGCGACGACGCCAACCGGGTCTCCCTGGACGGCGACCTGGCCAGGCTGGGCGCCAAGGAGGACGACGGCACCATCGACTCCAGCGAGCGCGATGCCCTGGACAACGCCCGCAAGACCGAGGAGGCGCTGGCCGACGCCGACGCGTTCACCGACCCGATCACCGGCGAGCGGCCCGGCGGGCAGCTGTGGCTGTACGACCCGGGCGCGTTCGACGGCGACGGCCGGGTGGCGGTGGCCATCGGCGACCTGGACACCGCGGACGACGTGGCCGTGTTCACGCCTGGCATCAGCACCGACATGGGCGACGTAGTCAGCTACGCCAACGACATGCAGCACCTCTACGAGGCGACCCGCTACAACGGCGACGGCTCCAGCGTCGCGACCATGTTCTGGCTTGGCTACGACACCCCGTCGGGTCCGATCGACTGGGCGACCCTGACCGAGGGGCGGGCCGAGGACGGGGGTCGGCGCCTGGCCGACGCCTTCGACGGGCTGCGGGCCAGCCGCGGGGACGACCCGGCGCACCTGACCGCGATCGGGCACAGCTACGGCTCCACGACCACCTCGTACGCGGCCGGGAGCTTCGACCTGGACGCCGAAGACGTGGTGCTGATCGGCAGCCCGGGGGCCGGGCCGTCGGACGAGGCCTCGGACTTCAGTGTGGGTCAGGACCACGTGTACGTCGGCCGCGACAGCCGCGACTTCGTGGCCTTCCTCGGCGACGAGGGGTGGGTCGGCAAGTTCGGCATCGGCCTGGGCACCGACCCGTCGTCGGAGGACTTCGACGCCACCCGGTTCGAGGCCGAGCGGCCCGGTCGGGGTGCGACCCCGATCGACGGCGGCGCGCACTCCAGCTACCTGGCGCACGACTCGGAGTCGCTGTACAACATCTCGCTGATCGTCGACGGACACGGGGACCAGGTGAACGAGTCCGCCCAGAGCTACGACCCCTGGTACGGCGAGCCCGAGGATCCGGAGTGGACCAGGGACCCGAGCAGCGGGGTGCCCGGGCGCTCCGAGACCCGGGAGCCGTGATGGTCGGGCAAAGACGGTCTCGGGTCTGGGGCGCGGCTGCCATGCTGGTTGCCGTGACGCTCTTGGGTGGCTGCGGCGAGCCGGACGAACAGCAGGTGCGGGATTCGGTCGCGGCCTCTGAGTCCTCGGTCAAGGACGCGGTCAACGAGATCCACGAGGCGCTGGGCGCCTCGGGGCTGGAGTTCGAGTCCGCCAGCGGGGAGTGGGAGTCGTGCCGCACCCAGCCCGAGCCGGGCTTCCGGTTCTACGCCTCGGGTCCGCTCCAGGACAACGGCGAGGATCCGGCCGCGCGGGTCCAAGCGGCCACCGAAGCGCTGGAGAGACTCGGCTGGTCGGTGACCGACGCGGGGAGCGAGCCGCGGCCCTACGCCACCCTCGAGCAGGGCGAGAGCACGCTCACGGTGGCCGAGAGCAAGGTCAACCCGGGCAGCGTGAGCCTGGGGGTGCGCGGGGAGTGTCTTGACTCCACCCAGGACCTTGCCGCGGAGCTGATCGGGGAGTCGCAGCAGCTGCTGCCCTGAGGCAGGCGCCAGGGGCGTCCTACGCCTGGTAGGTGAGGCTGGACGTCGGGTCGCCCTTGTTGTTGCTCTTGTTGATCACGATCGGCCCGTTCAAGGACAGGTTGGTGCCGACCGGAACTTGCGCGTTGTAGCTGTAGATGATGGTGCCGGTGCCGGCACCGGAGACGTAGACCCACGGGCTGGCGGCCGAGTTCTGCGACCAGGTCCCATCCGTTGCAATGGCCGTGAACTGGATCTTGCCGGCATCCAGCGGGCCCGGCCCGTCGTTGGAGACGGTGAAGCCAGCCGCAGTCCAGGTGTTGCTGCCGCCCCTGCTGAAGGTGTAGGTCGGGTTTTCGATGCCCGGCAATGTGGAGTCCGCGAACGCCGGTGCGCTGGCTGCCAGCTGCACGACCGGAACGGCCCACGCGGCGTGTGCGGCGGTGCGCACCACGGACCGGCGGCTCAGGCCGCGGGTGGCGGGCCCACACTCGGTCGCCGACTTGACGTCGTCAGCGGTCATGCTGAAACGGTAGTCCAGCGGAGTCAATCGTGCTCGATCACTCGCAGTTCGGACAGGGCCATCAGGGTCTCGGTGGTCGCGGCCGCCAGGTCGGTGCCTGGCGGGGGCGGGCCGAACGCGTCTGCCAGCGCCGAGGCGACAGCCGCGTCCTCGGTCCACTCATCGCCCACGGCGAGCAGCGCCTGGGTGGCCAGGGCCGAGAGCGCGACCACCTGGTCGCCGACGAAGACGACGCAGGCGTCGTCCTCGACGTACAGGTCGATGATCGGCAGGCGGCGGACTCTCATCTGGCTCGCTCCATCAGGTCGGCCACGAACGGGATCAGGTCCTCGGACTCGTGGTAGGTGAAGCGTCGCAGCCCACCGGTGCGGGTCAACAGCTCGGCCACCAGGTGCAGCGGCCGCTCCAGCAGGT
>ERZ1645187.3892-NODE-3892-length-12335-cov-6.590798_pt1 | contig 12335 bp, 13 predicted proteins | sample MGYA00575352_ERZ1645187 | MGnify/ENA primary metagenome ERZ1645187 (study PRJEB40837, sample SAMN11349314) | freshwater sediment metagenome | isolation source: river sediment | host: Sediment | place: India: Wazaribad , New Delhi | collected 2017-02-21 ... | reverse complement strand
CCTGTCTGATCGTGACCGATTCGGGCGGGATTCAGGAGGAAGCGCCGTCGCTGGGGAAACCGGTGCTGGTGATGCGCGACACCACGGAACGACCGGAGGCGGTCGAGGCGGGGACGGCGAAGTTGGTGGGGACGGATCGCGGGCGGATCGTGGCGGAGGCGACGCGGTTGCTGGAGGATGCGGCGGCGTATCGGGCGATGGCCCAGGCGCATAATCCGTATGGGGATGGTCAGGCGGCGGAGCGGATTGCCGCCGTGTGCGGGCGCTGGTTGCAGGAGTCGCTGCCCGGATGAGCATGAGGAGCTTAGCCTGGGCGTGGTGTCCACCGCCGTTGAAGCGGGTTTGGCAACGGCTTGAGGCGTCGCCGTTGGGTTACCGCCTGGCGCACGGGGCGTTTTGGAGCTTGGTGGGCGCGGTGATCTCGCGGGCGCTGGCGTTGCTGGCGGCCATTCTGGTGGCGCGGCAGTTGGGGCCGGAAGGGTTTGGGGAGTTGGGGATCATTCAGAGCACCGTTGGGATGTTCGGGGTGTTCGCCGGGTTTGGCTTGGGGATGACGGCAACCAAATATGTCGCGGAGTTTCGCCGCAAAGATCCGGCCAAGGCGGGGCGCATCATGGCGATGTCCGGGATGGTGGCGCTGATCAGCGGCGGCGCGGTGACGGCGGTTCTGATCGGGTTGGCGCCCTGGCTGGCGACGCACACGCTGGCGGCGCCGCAGTTGAGCGGTCTGTTGCAGGACGGTGGGGGGTTGCTGTTTCTGGGGGCGCTCAATGGGGCGCAAACCGGGGCGCTGGCCGGGTTCGAGGCGTTCAGGACGATTGCCGTGGTGAATTTCTGGGGCGGCGTGGCGAACTTTCCCTTGATGGTGGGCGGGGTTTATCTGGCGGGTTTGCGCGGGGCGGTTTGGGGGATGGTGGCCGCGCTGGCGGTAGGCTGGGTGCTGAATCATTGGGCGTTGCGGTTGGAGGCGCGGCGGTTTGGGGTGCCGTTTGGCTGGGAGGGCTGTTGGCGGGAATCGAAGGTGTTGTTCAGTTTTAGTTTGCCGGCGTTGCTGTCAATGATCATGGTGGGGCCAGTGAATTGGGCGTGCGCGGCGATGCTGGTGAATCAACCCGAGGGTTATCGGGAAATGGGCATTTTTAATGCCGCGAATCAGTGGTTCACGGCTTTATTATTTTTGCCCGGTATTTTGGGACAAGTTGTATTGCCAATTCTTTCCGAGCGCATAGGTCATAAAGATAATAAAAGTTCTAAAAAGGTGCTTTCCCTTTCTATCAAGTTAAACGTATTTTGTACGGCTCCTATTGTGGTTATTTTATGTTTTTTTAGTGGCTATATTATGGCTTTATATGGGCAAAATTTTTCCAGTGGAAGTTTAACTTTGATCGTTATTTCGATAACGGCTTTCTTAGTTTCTATTCAAAACTCAGTAGGCCAATTTATTGCTGCATCTAATGTAATGTGGATTGGTTTTTTAATGAATTTAGGCTGGGCGCTATTTTTTTTGATTATCACATTGGCTATTGTAGATTGGGGTTCTTTAGGATTAGCTACTGCTAGAGGGATTGCTTACTTCATGCACTCTTTTTGGGTTTTTATTTATGCAATAAATTTGTTGAATAAGAAAGAGGTAACCGTATGATTAATATTAATACATTGGATTATTGGAACAGTAGATTTGGAAGTGGTGACTGGGAAAATAAAGGTGGTTTTAGTCAAACGCGGGCGTTTGCAGAAAGTCAAGTACCTTTGTTTGGTATAAATCAGGATTTTGATGGAACTTTATGTGATTTTGGTTGCGGCGCAGGTGATGCTTTTCCGGTTTATAGAGACGCATTTCCTAATGCTAAATTGATTGGTATAGATTTTTCACAAAGTGCAATAGATCTGTGCATTGAAAAATATGGGAAAATTGCAGAATTTATTTGTGGAGATTATACAAAAATGCCTAAGAGTGACATCGTTATCGCTTCCAATGTTTTTGAACATCTATCTAACGATAAAGAAATAGCTTCACATATTAAGAAAAAGTGCAATACTTTTTATATAATAGTGCCTTTTCAGGAAAAGATTATTCTTGGAAATGAACACATTAATTCTTATGATCTTGATAGTTTTAATTTTCTTGGATGTAGGGAGACCAAAGTTTTTTTGTCTAGGGGTTGGTCATCTTTTGGTTTAAGTTATTATTATAATATCTGTTTGAAAAATATTATCCGAATTTTTATAGGAAAAAAATTAGCTCGGCAGCGAAAACAAATTATGTATATTATCAAGAATAATGCGTAGCAGTTGGATTAGCAAAGTTCGCGGAAAAATGCTTGTTGTTTATTGGTTCACATCAATTTTATACTGTACAGCGCAAGGCTTTAAATCAACCAAACATACGGATTTTTGGGACGGAAGGATTATTTGGAACTGCCATCATTACTCGCTGCTGCGGATATTGCGATGATTCCCTTTGTGATTAATGATCTTATTCGCGGAACCAGTCCGATTAAGTTGTATGAGTATCTTGCTGCTGGCGTGCCGGTTGTCGCTACGCCCATGCCGGAAGTTTTACCTTACGTGGAGACCGGAGTGGTAGCTTGTGCTGAAGGACCTACTGAATTTGCGCATGTGGTTAAAGACTTGGCTGCAACGGCTAATCCTGAACGATGCCAGGAGATTGCAAGGGAGAGTAGTTGGGATGCGAGGTTTCTACCATTGTTAAAAATCTGAGGAAGTAGGTGAATGGTGATCTGCGTGTTAGGTTTTTTCTTACCATATATGCCAATATTTTGGACAAACGATAAATCCAAAGCCATAAGCGATAAATTACCCGTTAAGATATAAAGAAAATGACGATAACTGGGGTATTTGTGTCATTTATTTTATTTTTATTGTTATATATAAACCGCAGAAAATTTAATGGCTTAGTTCTTGAGCCTTTTTTTTGGATATGTGTTAGTTACATTCAATACTTTGGCTTTGCGGATATTTCGCAATCCTCAGTTCTGGTTACAGACCTTGCAAACCTTTTCGGGTTTATTGTATTTTTGGTTTTTTACTATATTTCTAGAAGAAATACTAAAACAAGATTTATTTATAAAATCTCTACAACAGCATGGCCTATCAAAATTTTAAGTAATAATAAATACAGTGTTTTTCCTCTATCGAGAGGCGCGATAATATTTTTAACAATTGCATTCGCTTCATGGGCTTTTCTAGACTTATACACTAATGCAGTCGCCTATGGCAGTCTAGATGCAGCTCTAGTGCGTTTTTATGTGGGACGCCCTATAAATGAGATACCAATTTCCACTATTAGATTTTTAAATACTTTGTTTACTGCTTCAGTAGGGATAATATTGGTGTTTCGACTTAATGGAGTAGCTAATAAAAATTTATTATGTCGACAGTTGTTCTGGATTATGTTCCTGATTTTTGAGATTGTTATGATTCCAAAAGGTACAGTTGGTTATGTGGTTTATCCTCTTTTCATTATAGTAATTACAGATGCCATTTTGATAAAAAAGAAAGTTCTATCCAGTTTTCCATATATCTTATACATGATTATTTTTCCACTTGTTCTAATGATTGGAGCTTCATTACTAACGATTCGGGGAGGCGTATATGATCGCCCCCAAGAAGCAATTGAAGCACTCGATATTGGAAATTGGGGAAAGCATAGGGAAGCTACTGATCGTGGATATTCTATTGTATTTGAATATACTGAAAAAATTATTAATACATATGGAAATCAGAAAGATTATCTTCCTTTTTATACCTTGTATTCAATTCTAGTAAACCCAATACCAAGGGAACTTTGGCCTGGGAAGCCATATGGGTTTGGGAAAATTCTTGCAATGGATGCAGGAGCCCCTGAGGAAAGTGGAGTATCATATGCTGCTGGGATAGCAGGAGAAGGGTTTGCAAATGGTGGCTGGGTTGGTGTTGCTTTTCTCGCTGGATTAGTTGGAGCACTGTGTGGATTTTTTGCTAAATTTGCCTTTACCCTATTCCAATCTCCATCAACCATTCATCTCCTAGTAGCGTTTCAAGCATGGCTAGCTGCTCAATATTTCATTAGGGGAGATATGTTGTCTGCGTGGGGCCAAGCTGTTTATCCACTGGTTTTTTCACTGGTTGCCCTTTGGTTTATTAGTAAAATTTCGCGACTTTTGACACGGAGATAACTGTGGATCAACGTATTGTGCTTATTTATAAAGGTGATCTTTCAGAAATACCGCTGCTTCTCTCCGTTTGTAGGATTTGTGCTGTTCTTAAATATCAAGTTGAAGTTATCTGTGGTTACTGCAACTTCGTTACAAAACGGGAACTATCTGATATTGGGGTGAACGTAGTTGTACTTGATTCTAATCTGCCTCGTCTGAAAAACAACCCAACCACCAAGTTAGTATATTGGGTGCGCTTTAGAAGTTTTGTAAAATCAGCAAGTAAAAATTTCCCACAAAATTGTATTGTTTGGCTAGGAAGTGGGGATACAGCGGTTGCCTTATATGGCATAAAACTAAATAATTCATTCGTGCTTCATTTACATGAACTTTACGACGAAAACACTTTTTATCGATTAGTTCTGAGAAAAATTTCAAAAAGCGCGACAGTCATTGTGTGTCCTGAGCAATGTCGCGCAGCAATATTTCAGGTTTGGTTTAAGCTTAAAGAAACTCCGTTCACTCTTCCAAATAGTGTTTATTTGCATCCTAGAAGAAAAAACTTGGTAAAAGGCAGTACACTTATTGAACAAGTTCAGATGTTAATTGGTGGAAGAAAAGTCTTGCTTTACCAAGGCCACATTGGTTCTGATCGAAGCTTCTTAGAATTTGCTCGTGCAATTGGCGCGATAAACGATAAATGGGCACTTATTGTTATGGGTAAGAGTCATGATGAGACACTTGATTTATTAAGAACTGGCTGCCCAAATTTAATATATATACCTCACATTACTCCGCCAGCTCACTTGGATGTCACGTCATTAGCAACTATTGGTATCATTATGTATACGCCTTCTTCTTTAAATAATTTATTTTGTGCACCTAATAAAATTTGGGAGTATGCGGGGTATGGAATTCCGTTTATTTCAAATAAACTCCCAGCATTACAAAATATTTTATTTGAGTATAAATGTGGCATCTGCGTTGATGAAACCAAAGGAAATATTTTAAATGCCTTAAACGAAATTGAATGTAATTATGTTGATTATTCGGACGCTGCTACCAGATTATTTGATAGCGTAAATCTTCAAACAATAGTAAAGCAAATTATCAACAAGTGTTCAAATAATTAATCTTGTGTGAATTCTATGACAAAGTTAAAGATGGTGATATGGATGAACATGCCATCGCATCATCAATCCGCTTTCTTTCGAGAAATCCGAAATCAAGGTATTGATTTGATGGTTTGCTACTATGGCGCAGTTGATGTGCGCCGCAAGAGTATGGGTTGGAATTCCGACACGCCGCTTTCTGATTATGAGCGTTTATTTTCACCAGAAAGCCAAAATCTCGAACAGCTTGAAGACTGGCGAGAAAGAGTGCATATCGTTCCGGGTTATGGTAGCAGATTTCTACGCAAGCTTGTAAGACAGTTATCTAACGCCAAAGTCAAATGGATTCATTGGAGCGAGCGATCACATCCGGGCTTGAGGTGGTATTTAAAGTATCCCATCAAACGTTGGTATGCGTATATGGTAAATCATTACGCTATCGGCGCATTTGGATGTGGCAATCATGCAGTTGAGGATTTTATTTCATGGGGCGTAAGAAGAGAAATATTAGCCATACTTCCCTATTCTCCAGAACGCTCTTTTCAACCTGATGGAAAAAACCTAACCAAGGATTTTACTGAACCAAAATCAAAAAAGGTTTTTCTATATATTGGAAGTTTAGAACGTAGAAAAGGAGTTGATTTACTGTTAAAAGCTTTTGCTGAAATTTCTGAATCTAAAAGTTGTAGTAACTGGATTTTAATGATTGCTGGAAATGATTGTTCAAACGGTACATATATAGACTATGCAAAAAAGCTCGGTATAGAAAAAATAGTCGTCTTTCTCGGTGTCATTCCCGTATCGGAAGTTTCCACGGTTCACACATTGGCGGATGTGTTCATCCTTCCAAGCAGATTTGATGGATGGGGAGCGGTTGTCAATGAAAGCGCCGCCCTAGGTAAAGCACTTATCGTTTCGGACCAGTGTGGCTCAGCCCAACATCTTGTCGATGCAGGTGTAAATGGCTTCGTGGTCAAAGCGGGCGACTGGCGATCACTCACTCGTGCCATGCAAGCGTATACCAAAAATCCCGAATTAGCGGATCGGCACGGGAAGGCTTCCCGATTAATTTACGAAAAATTTACCCCTGAAAACAACGCAAAACGCTTTGCCGAAATCGTTCAAAGCTGGTTAACCTCAGCGAATCCCGAGCTATGGCAATGATTCTTGGCATCGATGCCTCCAACATCCGGGACGGGGGTGGCGTCACTCATTTATGCGAACTATTGAAAGCGGCCGAACCCGAACAACATGGATTTGAACAAGTTCATGTGTGGGCGAGCCAACGAACGCTAAAACAACTACCTCAACACCCATGGCTGCATAAAATTCACGAACCTCTGCTCGATTTGGCGTTGCCCTACCGTTTGTATTGGCAACGCACGAAATTACCAAGACTTGCAAAGCAGGCGGGATGTAATGTCCTGTTTCTGCCTGGCAGCGGCTCTGGGCACGGCTTCCGACCCTATGTGACCATGTCGCAAAATTTATTACCTTTTGAGCCGAAAGAAAGGGAACGCTACGGCATTTCTTTGACAAGATTGCGGCTAATTACACTATCTTTTTCTCAATCCAGGGCATTTCGTTTGGCGGATGGGTTGATTTTGTTAACCCAATACGCTCGTAAAACTGTCATGGCCCGCATCCAAGATTATCATGGAAAATGGATCGCAATACCGCATGGCATCAATCCTCAATTTTATCGGGCGTCCAAAGCTCAATATGCTTTATCGGTTTCTTCCCCCGCTAGAACACTACAAATACTTTATGTATCGATCATCAATGTTTATAAACATCAGTGGTATGTTGCGGAGGCTGTAGCCAAGCTAAGAAATCAAGGTTTTTCGGTAACCTTGGAGTTGGTTGGACCAGCTTACAAACCGGCTTTGCGACGGTTGAACGCTACCCTGAGCAAGGTTGATCCGAATGGTGATTTTATTCATTATCGCGGCTCTATCGCTTACGCCGATTTACCGCCAATTTACCATCAATCCGATATTTTTGTGTTCGCTTCCAGTTGCGAAAACATGCCTATCATTCTTCTGGAAGCCATGGCTGCGGGATTGCCTATTGCCTGCGCACGACGCGGCCCCATGCCTGAAATACTGGGCGATGCCGGTGTCTATTTCGACCCGGAAAACTCGGAACAGATCGCTGATGCCCTGCGCTTACTATTAAATGACCCCGAGTTACGCGCCCGTTGCGCCGAAAAGGCTTTCGCAAAAGCGCAAGCCTATTCGTGGGAACGCTGCGCGCATCAGACCTTCGATTTTTTAAGGCAAGTGGCCCAAGGGCATGATGATTCATGACCCACGACCAGAACTTTAAGAATCTGATCCTTGACTATCCCCGGCCAGCGCTGGAATTCTTCGCCGCCGCTGAAGCCAAGAACTTGGAGACCGCCCGCATTCTGCCCGTGCGCCAGGAGCAACTCCAAGAACGGCTCGGTGATCGCTTCCGTGAACTCGACGTGCCCCTGCTCGTCGAATGGCCCGATGGCCGGCGCGCCGCCTTGCTGTTCGTCATCGAAGAACAAACCGAACCCCGGCGGTTCTCCATTCATCGGCTGGCGCCTACTACTTGGACTTGGCTGAACTGCTGGGCACTGATCGGGTCGTTCCCGTCGTTATATTCCTGTACCCCGGCTCCTATCCCTCGACTCTGCGCCTGGGTGGTGACCGCGCCACCTACCTGCATTTCCATTGCATCGCTTGTTCTCTTCCCGGTCTGCGGGCCGCTCGCTATCGGGACAGCCTCAATATCGTCGCCCGGCTGGCCCTGCCGACCATGGCCTATCCCGCCGAAGACCGGCTGGCCGTATACGCCAGCGCCCAGGACGGGCTGGCCGGACTGGAACCCGACCCCGAACGGCGGCTCAAATACGCCGACTTCATCGACTATTACGCTCACCTCAACGAAGAGGAATGGCATGTCTACCAGCGCGACTACCTGTCGCGCAGCACCCAGAAGGAGACCCTCATGGGCATGTTGCACTATTCCCGACAGGAAGGCCGACAGGAAGGCCGGCAGGAAGGCCGACAGGAAGGCCGACAGGAAGGCCTACATTCGGAACGGCGTCTGCTCCTGCGGCTCGTTCGCCGCCGCTTTGGCGAGGCCATGGCCGATCGCAGCGCCCCGGTTTTGGAGCGGATCGAACAACCGGCCGTGTTCGAGGACTTGGGCGAGGATCTGCTGGACTGCGCCGATGCAACCGCTTGGCTGGCGCGGCTGAATGCGGCCGCCAGCGAAGAGCGGCGCCCAGACGCTACCGATGCGGTTTGACCGATGTGCGGCATGGCGGGATACGCCGGCCCTTTCCTTGCCGGGTTAGCCGCACGGATGAACGCCGCCCAGGCCCATCGCGGCCCGGACGGGCAGGGCGTGTTCGAAGACCCCGCCGCCGCCGCCCAGCCGATGCACTCAGCCAACAGGTATTTCGTGTTCACAATCTTCGAAGACCAATCTCAAGCTTAACCCTGACCTTCCATGCTGCCCATCATCCAGTCCCTGGCCGAATATTCCGACACACCGACCCTCCGAGCGTTTCTCAATCAGGTGTTCGACGCTCACCCAGTCATCAACCGCTGGCAGACGGATCCGGCACGGCGAGTTGTCATCAAGCCCAACTGGGTGCAGGAAGCGCACGAATACCGGCCTGAGGTCTGGGAACCGGTCATCACTCATCCAGCCCTGCTGGCGGCCCTGCTCGACACCACAGCCGAGCGCATGGGTGGGGAGGGTACAATCAGCTTATGCGATGCCCCGCATACCTACGCCAATTTCACGGCTATCCTGGCTCAGGTGGCCTGCAGGCTGAGCTGGACCGGCTTCGCGTTCGCTGGCCCCGGCTACGGTTGGAACTACTCGATTTGCGCCGGGAAATCTGGATCCGCCGCGAGATGGAAATCACCGGGCGCGTACCGGTCAAACGGTTTTACGGACCCGGCCAGCCGGATGCGCGGGTTCGACAGTGTGATTGAGGCGCGCTGAGGGAGCTGGAATGTGTGGCATCGCTGGATACGCCGGCCCTTTTCTTCCCGGTTTGGCCACGCGAATGAACGCCGCCCAGGTTCATCGCGGCCCGGACGGGCAGGGGATCTTTGAAGACCCTACCGCTGACATCGCCCTCGGCCACGGTCGCCTCGCCATCCTCGACCTCACCCCAGCCGCCGCCCAGCCGATGCACTCCCCAGATGGGCGCTACGTGCTGGTCTTCAACGGTGAAATCTACAACTTTCCCGACCTGCGCCGCGATCTGACTGCCAAAGGTCATCTTTTCACCTCCACCGGCGACACTGAAGTCCTGCTGCACGGGCTGATGGAATACGGCTCCGTATTCATTGAGCGATTGAACGGCATTTTCGCTTTCGCCCTCTGGGACCGCCGCGACCGCGAACTGCTGCTGGCCCGCGATCCCCTCGGGGTCAAACCGCTCTACTACGCCGAACCTGCTCCTGGCCAGTTATTGTTCGCCAGCGAGATCAAAGCCCTGCTACAGCACCCGCACCTGTCCCGCGAACCGGACTTCATCGCCCTCCAACAGCATCTCGCCTACTGCCACGCTGCCGATCACCGGACGGCCCTTAAAGCTGTCAAACGCCTGCCGCCCGGCCGCTGGATCCGCTGGCGCATCGACCAACCGCTGACGATTCAACGCTACTGGACGCCGCCCTTCGACCAGGAACCGCTCGCGGATCGTCAGAACGCGCTCACCGATCTCCGCGCCCAACTGCAGGCCGCCACCCACCGGCAAATGACCGCGGATGTCCCGGTCGGCATGTTTCTCAGCGGCGGGCTGGACAGCAGTCTGATCACCGCCCTGGCCGCCCGGGATGCTGGCCTCGGTTTCGACTGCTTCACGGTGGCCTACTCCAGTGCGGACAATCGTCTGGATCGCGCCGCTGAAGATTTACCGCATGCCCGCGCCCTGGCGCAGCAACTGGGCCTGCCGCTGCGGGAAATTGAACTCCATCCCCAGGTGGCTGATCTGTGGCCGAAGCTGATTGGGCATTTGGATGAACCACTGGCCGATCCCGCCGCCATCGCCTGTTATCTCATTTGCCAATTGGCCCGCCAACACGGCGTCAAGGTGTTGCTGTCCGGGCAGGGCGGCGATGAACTGTTCTGCGGCTATCCCCGTTACCAGGTGTTCCACGCTACGGCCGGTCTGGAACGCTGGCCGCACGGGCTGCGCCGGATGATCGCAGGTCTCGGCGCGCATCTCCCCGGCGCCCGGGAAGGCCGGTTCGGGGCGCAATTACGGCGAGCGCGGCGGGTGCTGGTCGAACTGGGACAACCGGCCGCCACCCGCTTTCTGAACCTCTGCGCCAATACCCCCCAGGACGCCATCAGCCGGATTTGGTCCCCTGCAGTGCGGGAGGCGCTGCACACCGCCACTTTCCGGGATGACGATGAACAGCATATCGCCGCAACCGGCTTGCAGGGCTTGGCCGCCCTGCAGGAGCGCGATCTCGCCATCTACCTGCCCAACCACAACCTCAACTACACCGACAAGATGAGCATGGCGACCGGCGTCGAGGCGCGAGTGCCGCTGCTGGATCTGGAACTGGTCAATACCGTGACTCGCTATCCCTACGCCTGGTTGCTGGGGCGCACGACCAAAGTATTGTTGCGGGAGGCGGCGCGGGGTCTGGTTCCCGATTCAATCATCGACCGGCCCAAGGCCGGGTTTGGCGCGCCCTACCGTAAATGGCTGCGTTATGACCTGGCCGAAATGTGGCAGGACCTGACCTCGGAATCTGCCGTCAACGCCCGGGGCTGGTTTGATTATCGGGCGCTGCAAGACGCCCGCGCCCGCAGCCAGTCCGGCCAGCAGGATCTTTATATGCTGCAATGGGCGGTGCTGACTATGGAACTCTGGGCCAGGCAATTTATTGATCAACCGGTACAAGAGCACTCTCAATGAATGACGCAAAGGAAGCAGTCCGCACGTTCTGGAATCAGGCCGCTTGCGGCGAGGATCTCTATCTTGCCAGTACGGAAAAGGCCAGCTATGGGGTGCAAGCGCAGACACGTTATACCCTCGAACCGTACATCCTGGACTTTGCCCGGTTTCAGGAAACGCGAGGATTGCGGGTGCTGGAGATTGGGGTAGGGCTGGGAGCGGATCATCAACAGTTTGCTGAGGCCGGCGCTGATCTTTACGGCATCGACCTGACGGAGCGGGCGGTGGAGCACACCCGGCGACGATTAGCGGCATTCGACCTGAATTCCCGCTTGGCCATGGGCGATGCCGAACATCTCGATTTCCCTGACGAGTGGTTTGATCGGGTGTATTCCTGGGGCGTGTTGCATCACAGTCCCGACACGCCGCAAGCCATTGCCGAGGTTTGGCGAGTGCTGAAACGCGGGGGGGGGGGGCGAAACTGATGATCTACCACAAGCACAGCGTGGTCGGTTTCATGCTGTGGCTGCGCTACGGGTTGCTGACCGGGCGACCGTGGCGCTCTTGGGATGATATCTATGCCCATCATCTCGAAAGTCCCGGTACCAAGGCTTACACCATCGCTGAAGCCCGCCAGCTATGCGCTCAATTCACCCACTGCGACATTACTACCGTTCTCACGCACGGCGACTTGCTGACTTCCGAGGCCGGGCAGCGTCACCGGGGGCTACTGCTGAGCGTGGCGAAGCAGATTTGGCCGCGCTGGCTGATTCGGCGGTTCTTTCTCACCAACGGCCTGTTTATGCTGATCACCGTGGTCAAATAGTCCAAGCTACCAATAGCCATAAAGCGACTTCATGCAAGAGTGATCATTGATGTCCACCCTCATCGAAAAACTCGACCGCGCCCTCTATCCCGGCTTCGCCCGCAACTGGGACGACCAATTGTTCCGCGAGCGCATCCTTCAGCAGCTCACCCCCGCAGCCGTCGTCCTCGATCTCGGCGCGGGCGCGGGCATCGTCCAGCAGATGAACTTCCGGGGATTGGCCGCGCGGGTTTGCGGCGTCGATCTCGATCCGCGCGTCGTGGATAACCCGCTGCTGGACGAAGGCAAAATCGCCGATGCCGGCAACATCCCCTGGCCCGACGCCACTTTCGATG
>ERZ1645187.3891-NODE-3891-length-12343-cov-5.613444_pt1 | contig 12343 bp, 8 predicted proteins | sample MGYA00575352_ERZ1645187 | MGnify/ENA primary metagenome ERZ1645187 (study PRJEB40837, sample SAMN11349314) | freshwater sediment metagenome | isolation source: river sediment | host: Sediment | place: India: Wazaribad , New Delhi | collected 2017-02-21 ... | reverse complement strand
GATCTGCGCCGTCTGAGCCGCGCGCTGGTCGAGGCCCACTATATGAAGAACGGCGCCGACGCCGCCGAGGCCGCCGCCGCGGTGATCGCGGTCGATCCGAATTGGGCGGCGCCGCAGTACGACTATGCCGAGATTCTGATGTCGTCGGGTGATCTCGTCGGCGCGGAGCTCGCGGCGCGTCGCGCCGCCGAGTTGTCCCCCAATTCCGTCACTTTCTCGAATCTCCATGCCAATCTGCTGATGCGGTTGGGGCGCAACGACGAGGCGCTCGTCGCCTTCAATCGCACCCTCGGTCTGCGCTCGCGTCACTACGCGAGTCTGTGCGGCAAGGCGGTGGTCCTGTCGCGGCGCGGCGAGACCGCCGAGGCGTTCAAGATGCTGGATCTGGCGATCTCGATCCGACCGCGTCTGAAGCGCGCCTATCAGTTGCGCGACTCGATGAACGAGAAGGTCCAGATCGCCCGGGACGCCGACAGCGGCGAGGAAGACATGTGATCGTCGCCACGCGTCGGGGGCATCCGCCGGACGTCGGCGTCGGTGCTCTCGTCGCGTGATCGCCTGCCTCGGGAGCCGCTCCGCGACGCCGAACGGGCGGGTTCGCGATCTCATGTCGGCGCGGGCACCGTCGGTCCGTCGGCGCCGGGCGGTCGGGGGCGCGGGCGTTGGCCCCGAGGAAGTGGATCGGCGGCACCATGGGTCTCGGCTGGAAATCTCCCGGTGGCGTCCTTCGCCGCTCCGCTGCCGTGCTGGTCGCGCGGCTCGGCGTGTGGGCGGATGCCGCTCTGACCCTTTCGACGGAACCACGCCTCCTGCGCGCCCTCGATCGCCTCGGCATCGGGCGCCCGGTGTGCCTCGTCCTCGCGCCGGTGATCGCCGCCCTCGGGCGCCCGATCGTCGCCTGGAGGCTGGTCGATGCCCGTCGCGACGGACCCGGCGATCCGGCGGCCCGTCGAGCGGAAGCTCGCATCTTTCTCGCCGCGGGGGACCTCGTCGCCGCCGCGTCGCTCGCCGGGGTCGAGGGTCGTCGATCGACGGGGGCCGTGGTTCGCCTGTTGCGGGCCGCGCGACGGCCGCCGTCGCCTCCGGCGCCGGAGGGGCTGCTCCCATGGCGTGACCTCGCTCCGGGCGCGGTCGGCGAGAACCGACGTCGCCCGGCGCCCGGTCGCCTGATCGCGGCGCTCGGGCGCCGTCGACGCCATCGGTCGATCTTGTGGTGGTCCCGTCGCGGTCGCACCCGCGATTCGTGGCGCGAGGCGGAGGCGTTGTTGGCGCTCGATCGCTTCGACGACGCCATCGCCATGGTGAACGGCCCCGATGCCTGCCCGGCGCTGCGTCTGCGGGTCCTTTCCGAGGTCCACCTTCGTCGCGGCGATCTCGCCGCGTTCGAGCAGTTGATTGCGGCGGCGCTGCGCGAGCGTCATCGCCGGGTCGTCGGTCGCTCGCCGCTGCGGTGGTTGGTCGCCCATCTGTTCGAGCAACCGAACCCGACCCTGGTGCTGGACCGCGATCTCGCCGAGCGTGTGGTCGCGGTGGCCGGTCGCCATGACCTGCCTTCGGTCGAGCGAGAATTGGCCGAAGTCCTCGACTGTGCCTTCGTCCGCCGCCTCCGCGACCTCCAGTCGTCGTCGCGACTGCCGGCGCCGCCATTGGCCCCGGCGGCCGAGACGGCGGTGATTCGTGCCTGGACCCGATCGGTCGACGAGGCCGCCGTGTCTGTGATCACCGCTCGCGGGGCCGCCGCCTTCCGCGCCGGCGACCTGCCGGACGACTGGCCGACGGTCGCCGCGGTGATCGACGCTCATCTGGCGGCGGCCGACCTCCCCACCGCCGAGGCGATCGCCGTGGCGCATGCCCGACGTCGGGCGCGCGGCGCTCGGGCGGTGTCGCTCGCCGAGGTCGAAGGCCTCGCCGGCCGGTTTCCGACGTCTCCGGCCTTGATCGATCTACTGATCGAGCTCGCCGACCGAGACCAGCGCGCCGCCGTCGCCGCCTCGGTCCGCGATTGGCGTCGCCGTGTCGTCGCCGACGACCCGCGACGCCTGATCGGCGTCGGACGGGGTCGAACCTGCTGGGTCGTCGGCAATGGCCCCTCGCTCGCCGTGCTGCCCCTCGCTCGCCTCGCGGGCGACGACGTCATCTGCGTCAATCGCGGCCATGCCGCCATGGCGTTGGGCTTGCCGCAGCCCCGGTTCCTGGTGGTCTCCGACGCTCACGTCTACGGCGACCACAAGCGGGAAATCGACGCCGCCCCGGTCGAGCGCCTGTTCCTGCACGGCCTCGCGGTGCTGCGGCGGCCGTCGGGATTGCCCGAGCGTGTCGAAGCCTTCGGCGCGTCCGGACTGCGGCTCGCCCATCGCCCGCTCGAGAGCGCGCCCTGGGTGGTCCACCGTGGCGGCAGCGTCGTGGTGATCGCTGCCCAGATCGCGGCGCTGTTGGGTTACGAGGACATTCGTCTGATCGGCGTCGATCTCGACTACTCACAGCCGGCCACGCACTTCTACGGCGGCAGCGCCCGTGATCGCGAGCGCTTGGCGGCGTTCCGCGCCGGCGGCGGCGGCGCGGCGATCGTCGATGCCGCGTTCGCCAATCTGGCGGTCGTGCTGGCGCGTCGGGGGTGTCGGATCGTCAATGCCGGTCATGGCGGCAACCTCCACAGCCTGCCGCGCGAGCCGCTGGTTGCCGCGAGGTGAGCCGGAGGCGATCCCGCCATGGCCGAAATGATGGACAGACGCGCCCATATTGATAGAGTGTCGGAGCCTCGGGTGAACGTCCAAGATGGCTTCGGTCGTTCGACGTCCTTCACTCGTCGTCACCGCCGGTCGGACATGTCGCAAGAAATCACTCGGATCGAGATTTCGACGGCACCGCGCGTCGTTCCGGTGCGAAATCGACATGGTACTTCGGCGACAAGTGGGATTCGCTGTCGACATGCTGTCCTTTCTGAAAACGATACTCGACTGGGTCGTCGATAAACTTCTTCGTCGACGCTTCATCGTGATGGCGGTGATCCGCCACTTCGTCGGCAATCGAGAGTCGTTGCGCGAGCTGATCACGCGCAGGAAGGCGGTCGCCGACTTCGGCTCCGATCCGGAGTTCATGACGAATCTGCTTCAGAATCCCGACGCCTTCGACAACGTCGTCGCCTTCGTCGCGTCCAATCCCGAAGCGCTGCACGCGCTGCTGATGTCCCCGGAGATCCTGCGGAGCCTCGGCGCCCAGGCGGAATTCGTCGACATGCTGTCCGCCGACGAGCGGGTTCTCGGTCGTATCGTCACCGGGACCACGTTCATGGCCGGCCTCGTCGCCGAGGGTCCGGATGCGAACGACGGGCTGCTCGCGCGCATGCTCCGTGAGCCGCCGGTGTTCGAGGCGGTTCTTTCGTTCTTCGCGAGAAATCCCGAGGCTCTGACCTTGCTGCTCGAGGCACCCGCGACGCTGACCGCGCTGTCGGCGCAGGGCGGGATCCTTCGGCACATCGCCGGCACACCGACGCTGATGCGCCACGTCATGGCGTCGCCCGCCCTCGCCGAGACGCTGACGGTGCCGCCCGCCGACGGCGACGATCCGCTGGGCCTTCTCCTCGCTCATCCCTCGACCCTGCGGCGCGTCCTCGATCTCGTGGTCGGCGACGATGTCCGCCGCGACGCGCTGATGTCGCGGCCGGATCTGGTTCCTCGTCTGGCGACGCACGACCGGGTGATCTCCCACATCTGCGCCGACGACACCCTGGTCGAGCGGGTCGCCGTCGGTGCGTCCGACTTCGCCCGCCACCTCCTGGCGCGCGACGACGCCGCCGAGATCGTCGCGGCGCTCGCCACCGATCTGGCGTTCGTCGCCGCCTTGCTGGCGCGCGCCTTGCCGCGCCTCGCCGCGCCGCCGCCGGACGTGTCGCCCGGCCTCGAGGCGACCCTCGACACCTTGGGTGATCTCCGGCTCGCCGCCGGCGGTGCCGAGCCGTCGATACGCCTGCTCGCGCGGCATCCGAACGTCGCGCGCGAGGTCCTCGCCGATCTGCGTCTGCGGGACGCGGTCGCCGATGCGGCTCTGCGCGACGGAATCGCGAATCTGTTCGCCCAGACCCTGACCCGCCCCTCGGACGGCGCCGATGTTCCGGCGCGCGCGCTCTCGGCCTTGGGCGCCATCCTCGCGACGCCGGCCTTCGTGCGCGCTCTCGCCGGCGACGAGGCTTTCCGAGGCGATCTCTTGCGCTTGTTGCTCGGCACGCTGCGCGACGTCGGCGCCGACCCGGTCGCCGATCTGATCGGTCCTCTCGCCGAAGTGGTGGCAAGCGATCGGACGGCGCTCGCGGTCTGCGTCGCCGATCTGCCGACGGCGGCGGATCGGGAGCGGTTCCTGCGCGCCGCCGAGGCCGGCCGCCGAATGGCGGAGGCGAAGGCATGGCTCGATCCGAGTGCCGCCGAGGCAGGACGTCGTTTCCTGGCGCGCCCGAATGTGGCGATCGACTTCGACCGCCTCTTCGCCGCTCTGAGCGCCGAGGGCGCGGTGTCGCTGCGTGACGGGGGCCTCCGTGTGGCCGGCGGTGTGGCGGCGGGAGCCGACTTCCGCGATCTCTTCCTCGACGAGTTGCTGCATGTCGAAGCCGGGGCCGCGGCCCATGTCGTCGACGGTGCCTGCGGTTCCGGGCTGTCGCTCGGCTACCTGAAGGCCCGCCATCCGGAGGCGTCGATCATCGCCTTCGAGCCGAACCCGGCTCTGTTCGAGATCGCCGCCGCCAACGTGGCGCGGCTCGGCTGCTCCGGCATCGATCTGCGCGACGGAGGTCTCGCCGCGACGAACGCCACCGTGACCGCCCCGTCGGGGGCGACGGTGACGACATGGGCGCTGGCCGATCTTCTGGTTCGTCCGATCGACCTGTTGCGTCTGGGACCCGACGACGCGGCGCTCGTGGCTCTCCTCGGCGTCGGTGAGCGAATTCGCGCGGTTCGCCATCTCGTCTGCGCGCTGCCGGGCGGCGACGTCGCGGCGCAGGCCCGCCTGACCGATCTGCTCGTTCTGCTCGGCGACAATGGTTTCGAGTTCCACGTCCATCGGCACGACGACGACGGGCGTCGTCCACTCGCCCACTTCGGGCGACCGATCGCCTATTCGGTCGCCGCGCGCAATCGTCGACCCGAGTGAGGGGGCGGCGATGAGCGAACATTCGGCCGCCCCTCTCGCCCCCGTCGCGTCGGCGGACCACCGGATCCCGGCGTCGCATCTCATCGAGCGGTTGCGGCTGGAGATCGTGCCGCCGATTCTCTCGATCCTGCGGGCGGGCGTGGGGCGCGTCACCGCCAAGGCGAACGAGGTCGCCGGCGACGTCGTCACCGACGTCGACCACGCGGTGCAGGCGTTCTTGGCCGAACGATTGCCGGCGATGCTCGAGGGCAGCCGTTTCGTCGGTGAGGAAGAGTTCGTCGAGATCGGCGATCCCGACCGGGGCGCGATCTGGATCGCCGATCCGCTCGACGGCACGCTCAACTTCTCGACCGGCATTCCGTTCTTCGGCACCTCGATCGCGCTTCTGTGGGCGGGATCACCGGTGCTCGCCTTCGTGCTCGATGCCACCACCGGCACGGTGTGGGACGCGATCGCCGGCGGTGGGGCGCGGCGCGACGGGGTCGCCTTCTCCTTCGATGCGGCGTTGGCCAAGGGCTCGCCGCTGTCGGTGTCGAGCGGCACGATCGAGCTCGACGCCGCCGATCCGGCGCTGGGGCTGATGGCGCTGCTTCGTCGCACCAGCCCGCGCTTGCGCATCCTCGGCAGTCAGGCGCTGCAACTGTGTTACGTCGCCGAAGGTCGGCTGCGCCTCCTGATCAATCGCGAGACGCGGTTGTGGGACGATGCCGCCGGCTGGCTGGTGTGCCGGGAGGCGGGCGCGGCGCATGCGCTGGCCTGCGGCGAGCCCCTCTTTCCCCTGGTCGCGGGGGGCTTCGCGGTGCGCGGCGAACGCCTCTTCTCCATCTCCGGCGAACCGGCCCTGGTCGCCGAGGTCGCGGCCCATCTCCGTCCCGTCGCAGGAGGCGCACCATGACCCGCGTCATCGCCATGATCCCCGCCCGTCTCGGCTCGCAGCGGCTGAAGCAGAAGAACCTGCTGGAGATCGGCGGCGTGCCGATGATCGTGCGGGCGATGCGCAAGGCGGCGGCGCTGTCGTGTTTCGACGAGGTGTGGGTCAATTCGGAATCGGACGTGTTCGGCGATCTCGCCGAGGCCGAGGGCATCCCGTTCCACAAGCGGCCGGCCGAGCTCGGCGGCAACGAGGCGACCAGCGAGCACTTCGTGCACGAGTTCCTGACCGTGCATCCGTGCGACTATCTGGTGCAGGTCCATTCGATCGCGCCGCTCGTCTCCTCGCCGGAGATCGTCGCCTTCACCGAGGCGCTTCTCGGCGGGGCGCACGACACGCTGCTCTCCGGCGTCAACGAGCAGATCCAGTGCATGATGGCCGGCAAGCCGCTCAACTTCTCCTTCGAGCTGATGGACGCCACCCAGATCCTGGAGCCGCTGCAGCGGATCTCGTGGTCGTTGACCGGGTGGAACGCCAAGAGCTACGTCGAGACCTTCGAGAAGGGCGGCTGCGCCACCTTCCACGGGCGGGTCGGATTCTTCCCGCTGTCGCGGCCGGCCGGAATGGTGGTCAAGGTCGACGAGGACTATCGCATCGTGAAGGCCCTCGCCGAGGCGGGATTCGGAGCGTGACCGAGATGAGCGACGAGCGTCCCAAATTGCGCAGCCGGGCCTGGTTCGACGATGCGTCGGACCCGGGCTCGACCGCGATCTATCTCGAGCGCTTCCTCAATTACGGGCTGACGCTCGAGGAGCTGCAGGCGGGCAAGCCGATCATCGGCATCGCCCAGTCGGGCTCGGACCTCGCGCCGTGCAACCGCCATCACATCGATCTCGCCGTCCGCGTTCGTGACGGCATCCGCGACGCCGGCGGCATCCCGATCGAGTTTCCGGTCCATCCGATCCAGGAGACCGGCAAGCGGCCGACCGCGGCGCTCGACCGCAATCTCGCCTATCTCGGCCTCGTCGAGGTGCTGCACGGCTATCCGCTCGACGGCGTGGTGCTGACCACCGGCTGCGACAAGACCACGCCGTCGCAGCTGATGGCGGCGGCGACGGTCGGCATTCCGGCGATCGTGCTCTCCGGCGGACCGATGCTCGACGGCCACCATCGCGGCACCTGCACCGGCTCGGGCACCATCAACTGGATCGCCCGCGAGAAATACGCCGCCGGCGAGATCGACTATTCCGGCTTCATGACGCTCGCCGCCTCGTCGGCGCCGTCGGTCGGCCATTGCAACACCATGGGCACGGCGCTGTCGATGAACTGCCTCGCCGAAGCGCTGGGCATGTCGCTGCCGGGCTGCGCCTCGATCCCGGCGCCCTACCGGGAGCGGGCGCAGATGGCCTATCACACCGGCCGACGCATCGTCGGCATGGTGGCCGAGGATCTGACGCCCGAGAAGATCATCACGCGGACCGCCTGCCTCAACGCCATCCGCCTGACCACGGCGATCGGCGGGTCGTCCAACTGTCCGCCGCATCTGATCGCGATCGCGCGTCATGCCGGGGTCGAACTGACCACGCGCGATTGGCAGGACTTCGGCGCCGAGGTGCCGCTGTTGGTCAATTGCCAGCCAGCGGGCGAGTTCCTCGGCGAGGCGTTCCACAAGGCCGGTGGCGTGCCGGCGGTGTTGCGCGAGCTGATGGCGGCCGGCCTGATCGACGAGAGCGCGCCGACGGTGACCGGGCGCTCGCTCGGCGACAACGTGCGCGCCGTCGACGACGGATACGTCGATCGCCGGGTGATCAGGACCGTCGCCGAGCCGCTGAAGCCGGCGGCCGGGTTCATCGTGATGTCGGGCAATCTGTTCGACAGCGCGCTGATGAAGACCTCGGTGATCTCGCCCGAGTTCCGGGCGCGTTATCTGGCGAACCCCGACGACCCGGACGCCTTCGTCGGCGTCGCGGTGGTGTTCGAGGGGCCGGAGGACTATCACGCCCGCATCAACGATCCCGATCTGGCGGTCGACGAGCATTCGATCCTGGTGGTGCGCGGCTGCGGGCCGGTCGGCTATCCGGGCTCGGCGGAGGTGGTCAACATGCTGCCGCCGGATCGGCTGGTCAGGGCCGGCATCACGTCGTTGCCGTGCATCGGCGACGGCCGTCAGTCGGGCACCTCGGCGAGCCCGTCGATCCTCAACGCCTCGCCGGAGGCGGCGGTCGGCGGCGGCTTGGCGCGGCTGCGCAGCGGCGACCGGATCCGCGGCGATCTGGCGCGGCGCCGGGTCGACGCGCTGGTTCCGGACGAGGAATGGCGGCGACGCGATCCCCTGGTCGTGGTTCCCGCCGACCAGACCCCCTGGCAGAGGATCTATCGCCGCGAGGTCGACCAACTCGACGACGGCGGCGTCCTGCGCGAGGCCGTCTCGTTCCACGGCACCCGCGACGCCGACCTACGCCATTCCCATTGAGACGCCGTGCGACCCAGAGTCCGACAAGCGTCACCGGAGAAGCTCGCGATGCGCCACGTCCTGCTGTCCGCCCATTTCGACTTGGTCAAGACGCCCCAACGCCTGGCTTTTCTCGAACACGTCCAGGCCGCGCTGCCGGAGGACGTGCAACTCGTCGCGTTCAACCTGTCGGGTGAGGCGCGTGCGAGCTTCCCCGTCGTGGTCGGCTACGAGCGACGCCCGGACGCCCCCCGCGACGCCGCCGAGCGCCTGCGACGACGCCTCGGACTGGTGCTCGACACCCGCGCCGATTCGATCTTCGAGCACGCGGTCGGCGAGATCTCGGCTCTCGGAGGCAACGTCGACCGCCAGATCATGGGCTTCCTCGGCAAGGTCGACCGCTTCATCGCCACGCTCGACAAGCATTCCGTCGTCCATTGCTACTTGTGGAATCAATTCAATGCGTTCCATGCCTTCGCCGAGGTCCTTCTGCGGCAGAGGGGGATCGGCGTCTCGTTCTTCCACGACGGTGTGCTGCCGGGGTCGATCGCCCTCGACTTCGACGGCGAGATGGGAGCCAGTTGGGTCTCGGCTCGTCCGGAACTGCTGACCGATGTGCCCGTCGACGACGAGCAGGTGACCGCGGCTCGACAATTCCTGCTGTGGGCCAGCAACCGGAACATCAGCCGCCACGAGCAGGTCGAGAAGATCCTGGTCGCCGAGTCGCTGGAATTGGCCGGACTGGCGGGGAAGAAGGTGATCTTCTATGCAGGCCAGAACGATTGGCACGCCGGTATCCAACCCGACGGCAAACGGCGGATGTTGCATTCCCCGCTCTATGCGAGCTCGACCGCGCCGCTGGAGGATCTCGACCGTATCGCGCAGGCCCACGATTGGGCCGTGGTGTTCAAACCGCATCCGCTCGATCGTGACAAATACGTCTTCCTGCGGGCCGGCGACTACGAGCGGACACTGATTCTCGTCTCGACCGACGTCAACGCCTGTATCGCCGCCAGCGACGTCGTGGTGACCATCGCCTCGCAGACCGCCTATCTGGCGGCGATGAGCGGCAAGCCGGTCGTCATGCTCGGCAAGAACCAACTCTCCGGCAAGGGTCTGACCTACGACGTACACGACGTCGATGACCTCGAGGAGCAATTGATCACGGCGATGGCGGATCCGCTGCGGGCGAGCCGCTCGTCGGATCTCGCCCGTCATGCCGCCCAGCTCGAGCGGGCTTACCTGTTCGACTACGGCCTCTATGACTACGAATTCTACACCCGTGGACCGCGTCAGGCGGCGGCGCTGATCGCCTATGCGATCGGCCGCGCGCCGGATGAGACGATCGCCGGCATCCTGCGGGTGGCGCGCGGCGGCACGCTCGACGCGCCGATGGTCGCGGCGGGGCGTCCCGCGGTCTTCGACGGCGAGGTGCTGCCCGCCGAAGTCGACGTCGGCGATCACGAGTCCGTCCCCGAGAGCGTCGTCACCGCTGCCGTCGCCTCGGTCGACGACGAGCTGCCGCCGTCGGCGATGGCCAGGGCGGATTGACGAGATCGCGCCGAATCGACGTCGCGGCCACAGAACAGTCGTCTTCTGCACTAGATTGCAGGCGGCAGAAGAATCAGAGATCCAGTTATGGCGTTCATCCGCATCGGCATCATCGGCTTCGGAAAAATGGGGCGCACCCGCGCCGAGGCGGCCTCTCTTGTCCCGAATGTCGCGATCGTCAAAGTTTTCGACCAAGTCTACGATCCGCCGACCGACTATCCTAAGGCAGCGAGCGCCGAGGAAATCATCGCCGATCCGAATATTGATGCGATATTCATTTGCATGCCGAACAACTTCAACATGCCATATACGATAGCGGCACTCCAGGCGGGTAAGCACGTCTTCTGTGAGAAGCCGCCGGCGTTCAACGCGACCGAGGTCGCGGCGATCAAGTTGGTCGAGGCGCGCGCGAATCGGATCCTGATGTACGGCTTCAATCATCGTCAGCATCTGGCGGTGATAAAAATGAAGACGTTGGTCGATTCCGGCGATTTCGGCAAGGTATTGTGGATGCGCGGCCGCTACGGCAAGAGCGTCGATTCCGACTATCTCAAGGGTTGGCGCGCCAATAAGGAACTCGCCGGGGGTGGAATTCTACTCGATCAGGGCATTCATATGCTCGATCTGTTTCTACACATCGGCGGTCAGAGCTTCGACGAGGTGCACGCCTTCGTGTCCAATCTATATTGGAAGACCGAGGGCATCGAAGACAACGTCTTCGCCATGATGCGCAATCGCGAGACCGGCATGACGGCCTCCCTTCATTCGACGATGACACAATGGCGACACCTTTTCTCGCTCGAAGTGTTCCTGGATCGTGGCTATATGGTGTTGAACGGTTTGAAGACCGGTTCTGGAACCTACGGCAACGAAGAGCTGGTCATCGCCAAGAACCGGTCGGCTGCGCCTGCCGCGTTGTGGGAGGACGAGGAACGGATCATTTTCGACATAGACCCGTCGTGGACCTTCGAGGCGCAGCACTTCTTCGAATCGATCCGCTCGAACACCAAGCCGAGTTATGGTAGTTCCGACGATGCACACGCGGTCATGGATCTGATAGATCAGATCTACGCGCACGATCGCCATGAGGCTCCGGAGCTCCATGAGGGCCTCCAGTGTCATGGCACCGATTGAGCGGTCGACCGCGAGACGCGCGAGGAGCGCTCGGGTTCGCGGAGCACAGAGAGACATCGTGGAAACCAAAGCCTGGCTCGATGCCTATTTCGCTCGTTACACCTCGGCGGCGTTCACCGAGGCGGTCTACCCGTCTCTGATCGCCTTCCGCGATCTCGCCCTCACGACCCGGGCCACCGGCAAGAAAATGATGTTCGCCGGCAATGGCGCCAGCGCCTCGATCGCCGCCCATGGTCGAGTGGATTTCACCAAGCAGGCCAAGGTTCGCTCGATCGATTTCAACGAACCCAATCTGATCACGGCGTTTTCCAACGATCTCGGGTTCGAGCACTTCATGGCCCGGGCGGTCGAGGCCTTCGCCGACGACGGCGACGTCTTGGTCGTGCTTTCCGTCTCGGGCGAATCCCAAAATTGTGTGAACGCGGCCGCCTATGCCCGTGAGCGCGGGCTCAAGGTGGTCACCTTCACCGGCAAGCGGGCCGACAATCCCTTGCGCGCGCTCGGCGACATCGATTTCTGGATCGACAGCTTCGCCTACAATGTCGTCGAATGCACGCATATGATCTGGATGTGCGCGGTGATCGACATGGTCATCGGCAAGGCCGAATACCCGGTGAAGTGAACCGCGACCCGACCCCGTCGACGCCGCCCTTCGGCTTGGTCTCGCGCCTCAGCTCGTCGCGCTCCCGAATCGGGCGACATCTCCGCGCCGCGCCCGGCGCGGTTGCCGTGGCGCGATGATGCCATCGAAAGGGGAGGGGCGGCTCGACGCCCTTCCGGGAGGAGATCGCCCATGGCGCGCCCGCCGGCCGTGCTCTTCGTCTGCCTCGGCAACATCTGTCGCTCGCCGCTGGCCGAAGCCGCCTTTCGCGGCGAGGCGTCACGACGTGGCGTCGTGGTCGACGTCGACAGCGCCGGCACCGGCGCCTGGCACGTCGGCGAGCCGCCCGACCCGCGCGCTCGCGCCACCGCCGCCCGCCACGGCGTCGACGTCTCCGCCTACCGCGCCCGGCAGGTCGAGGTCGCGGACTTCCGCCGCTTCGATCGCATCGTCGCGATGGATCGCCGGAATCTCGCCGATCTCTCGCGCCTCGCCCCGAAGGACGCGACGGCGCGCCTGTCGCTTCTCCTCGACCACGTAGAAGGCCGCGCCGGCGCGAGCGTCGGCGATCCCTACTACGGCGGCCCGGAAGGTT
>ERZ1645187.3890-NODE-3890-length-12347-cov-6.384803_pt1 | contig 12347 bp, 12 predicted proteins | sample MGYA00575352_ERZ1645187 | MGnify/ENA primary metagenome ERZ1645187 (study PRJEB40837, sample SAMN11349314) | freshwater sediment metagenome | isolation source: river sediment | host: Sediment | place: India: Wazaribad , New Delhi | collected 2017-02-21 ... | reverse complement strand
GATCGCCAAACTGTTTGCGCCCGGCCCCGGCCCGCGCTGGCCGAAGATGCTGGAGGCCATCACGGTCGAAAAGGGGTGTGAGGCCGCGCTCGGCGCCGCGCTGGGGGACGATCTCGACGCTTCGACCGATCCTGCCGCGCCGGCGCACTGGCGCGAGAGGTCCGAACCATCCGCCACAGCGCCGCTGCCCGGGGGGTGCGTGCCGCTCGCCACCGTCGTCACCGCACCGCCGGCGCTGGCCCTGCGGCTCGGCCAGACCGGCCTCGTTCCCCGGGGCGACGGCGCGCGCCTTGCCGCGCAGTTGGCCCCCGGCCAGCGCCTGGTCAGCCGCGAGGGCGATCTCTGGCGCTGGGACGGATTTCAGGCCGCGGCCGAAGCGCCCTCCCCCGCCGCACGGCGGCTGGCCGAGCGCAACCGGCTGGCCGATGTCGAGGCCGCGGCGAAAGACGCGGCCCGGCGACGGGACGAGGCGCGCAAGGCGGTGGAGGCCGCGAGCGCCACGGTGCGCGCCGCCGCCGATGCCGAGGCCAGCGCCCGCAGCGCCGCGCGCGATGCCCGCCGGGCGTTCGATTCGGCGCGTGATTCGGTCACGCTGGCCGAGCGGCGCGCGGCGGAACTGACCAACCGCGCCGCGCAGATCGCCGATGCGCTGGCCCGGCTTGCCGCCGAGCGGAGCGAATCAGAAGCCGCGCAGGCGCGTGCCGCGGCTGATCTTGCCTCTGCCGCCGCCGTCGGCGACCTGCCGGCCCGCGTCGCCGGGCAGCGGGCCGAGGCCGCCACCTGCCGCGCCCGCGCGGCCGAGGCGCGCGCTGCCCTGCAGGGCCTGCAACGCGAACGGGAGATGCGCCAGCGGCGCCTGGCCGCCATCGAAGCCGAACAGACGGCGTGGAAAGCCCGCACGGCGGATGCGGAAAGCCAGCAGCAGGAAATCGCCAGCCGGATGGCCACGCTGAAGGACGAACGGGCACGGCTCGACGACCTGCCGGATGACTTTGCCCTGCGCCGGCGGGTGCTGGCCGGCGAAATCGACACGGCGGAGGGGACGCGCAAGATCGCCGCCGATGCCCGGGCACAGGGCGAGACTGCGCTGGCAGCGTTCGACCGCGCCGCGCGAGACGCTTTTGCTGCGCTGGCCACGGCGCGCGAGGCCCGTGCCCGTACCGAGGCGCAGCAGGAAGCCCAGCGCGCCCGCCTCGCCGAATTGGCTGCCGCCATCACCGAGACGACCGAGGCCGGACCGGAGGCGCTGCCCGCCCTCACCGGTATTGCGGATGCCGGCAAGCTGCCCGCCGCCGGGCTCAACGAGGCGCGGCTGGCGGACCTCAAGCGCGAACGCGAGCGCATCGGCCCGGTCAACCTCCGCGCGGAGGAGGAACTGAAGGAGGTGGAGGCCACGCGCGCCGGGCTGACCGGCGAGTTCAACGAGCTGACCGAGGCCATCCGCCGGCTGCGGCGGGGAATCGACGCGCTGAATGCCGAGGGGCGCAGCCGTCTCGGCGCCGCCTTTGCCATCGTCAACGGTCATTTCCGCACGCTGTTCGCCCGCCTGTTCGGCGGCGGCACGGCGGAACTGCAACTGATCGAATCGGACGATCCGCTGGAAGCGGGGCTGGAAATCCTCGCCCATCCGCCGGGCAAGAAGCCGCAGGTGCTCACCCTGCTCTCCGGCGGGGAACAGGCGCTGACCGCCACGGCGCTGATCTTCGCCGTGTTCCTGACCAATCCCTCGCCGGTCTGCGTGCTGGACGAGGTGGATGCCCCGCTGGACGATGCCAATGTCGACCGGCTGTGCGATCTTCTCATCGACATGGCGCGCGACACCGAGACGCGGTTCGTGGTGATTACCCACAACCCGATCACCATGGCGCGGATGGACCGATTGTTCGGCGTCACCATGGCCGAGCGCGGCGTGAGCCAACTTGTCTCGGTGGACCTGACCGCCGCCGAGCGGCTGGCGGAGGCCGGCTGAGCGCCAAAGCCGCCGCTTTTCGGCCACAGCGGATGCGGCAATGCGGCAACATTGGTCTAATACCCTGTTTTTTCGTTATTTTTCAAATATTTAAACATTTTGCAGCGCGCTTGACACCGGCAAGGGGCGAAAATATGGTGCGCGCGATTTCAAGGGGTTGGATTTGTCATCCGATCGCTTGCCGATTTGACGGCCAAGAGGCCCGCCGAAAGGCGCGCCGCGGGGCAATCGAAGGGGAAAAGCGATGCCAACGGCGGACAGGAATGCCCCGGGCGATGACGAGGCGCTGAAAAAGCGACTCGAAACGCTCACGAAAGCGCTTGACGGGAAGCGTCAGGAGACCGAAGAGACCGCGCGGGCGAGCGAGAAAAGCTCGAACGGGGGGATCGGCAAGGCCATGGGCACCGGCTTTCGGGTCGCGTCCGAACTGGCGGCGGCGATCCTGGTCGGCGGGCTTCTGGGCTGGCAGATCGACAGGTGGGCGGGTACGGACCCGTGGTTTTTGCTTTTGTTCCTGCTGCTCGGCATCGTTGCCGGGTTCTGGAATGTCTACAAGCTGGCGGCACGGCCCACCGGGGCCGGCGAGCCGCCGCAACAGTGAACGACGCGCCGCATTTCCCGCGGCCGATGAAATTGAGGGCTGAATCGTGGCAGCAGGTACCGGGCCGGTCATTGATCCGATCCACCAGTTCGAGGTGCACCCGATCGTTCCGCTGAAGATCGGCGGGCTCGACCTGTCGTTCACCAACTCGTCGCTCTACATGATGATCGTGCTCGGCGTTGTCGTCACCATCATGCTGATCGGCACCTCGGGCCGCGCGCTCATCCCGGGCCGCCTCCAGTCGATGGCCGAGATGCTCTATGAGTTCATCGAGGATACCTGCAAATCGACCATGGGGTCGCACGGGCGCAAGTTCCTGCCGCTGGTCTTCTCGCTGTTCATGTTCGTGCTGTTCTCCAACCTTGTCGGCCTCATCCCCGGCACGTTCACGGTGACCAGCCACATCATCGTCACCTTCGCGCTCGCGGCGGTGGTGATCCTCACCGTGCTGATCTACGGCATCGCCAAGCACGGCACCCACTTCTTCGGCCTGTTCGTGCCGTCGGGCGTGCCCAAGCCGCTGCTGCTGCTGATCGTGCCGATCGAGGTGATCTCGTTCATCTCCCGCCCGATCTCGCTGTCGATGCGACTGTTCGCCAACATGCTGGCCGGCCATATCGCGCTGAAGGTGTTCGCGGGCTTCCTGCTGATGCTCGGCGCCGCCGGCGGCTGGTTCGCCCTTGCGCCGCTGCCGCTTGCCATGATCGTGGCGCTGACGGCGCTCGAGTTCCTCGTTGCGGGCCTGCAGGCCTTCGTCTTCGCGGTGTTGACCTGCATCTATCTCAACGACGCGCTTCACCCGGGCCACTGACCGGCCCATCCAAATAACCGGACCTGACTTACAGAAAACTCAAGGAGTTCAATCATGGATGCGAATGCTGCCAAGCTCATCGGCGCTGGTCTCGCTGCGATCGGCATGGGCGCCGCCGCGATCGGCGTGGGCACCATCTTCGGCAACTTCCTCTCGGGCGCGCTGCGTAACCCGTCGGCGGCTGACGGCCAGTTCACCCGCGCGTTCATCGGCGCGGCGCTCGCCGAAGGTCTCGGCATTTTCGCCTTCGTCGTCGCGCTCATCCTGCTGTTCGTGAAGTAATCCGGGGTTTTCCCCGGGTTCCCTTCCAACCTTAGGAAGAGTCCCATGTCGTTCTCCATCATCGGCGCTGCCCATGCGGCCGGTGCACCGGCGCAAGGCGGAGTGTTTCCGCCTTTCGACGCGTCCACCTTCGCCGGCCAGCTGTTCTGGCTCGCGGTCACGTTCGGCCTGCTCTACGTCCTGATGTCCCGCGTCGCGCTGCCGCGCGTCACCGGCATCATCGCGGACCGGCGGGCCAAGATCGAGAGCGACCTCAATCAGGCCGCTCAGGCCCAGAAGTCGGCCGAGGACGCCGCCAAGGCGTTCGAAGCCGGCCTCGCCCAGGCCAAGTCCAACGCGCAGGGCATTGCCCAGAGCGCGCGGGATACCGCCGCCAAGGAGGCTGACGCCCGTCGTCATGCCGTCGAGGCGGAGCTGTCCACCAAGCTCGCCAGCGCCGAGACGGCGATTGCCGAGATGAAGGCCAAGGCCATGGCCAATGTCGACGGCATTGCCAAGGATGCGGCTGCCGCCATCGTCGAGCGCCTCACCGGCGCCGCGCCGAAGGCTGCGGACGTGACCAAGGCCATCGCCGACGCGGCGAAGAAGTAAGGAGAGGCGCGATGACCGACACCCTGTGGGTTGCCGTTGGCTTCCTGATCTTCATCGGCGTGGTTGTCTATGCCGGTGGCCACACCATCCTGCTCAAGGGCATTGATTCGCGCGGCGAGAAGATCGCGGCGGAACTCAACGAGGCCCGCCGCCTCCGCGAGGAAGCGCAGGGGCTGCTCGCCTCCTACGAGAAGAAGAAGGCCGACGCCGAGAAGGAGGCCGCCGCGATCGTGGAGGCCGCCAAGGCCGAGGCCGATCGTCTCAAGGCCGATGCCGCGCAGAAGCTCGACGATTTCGTTGCGCGCCGCACAAGGCAGGCGGAACTGAAGATTGCCCAGGCCGAGGCTCAGGCCGCTGCGGAGGTCCGCGCTGCGGCTGCCGATCTGGCGGTGCAGGCCGCGGGCGGCATTCTCGCCGGCCAGGCTGGCTCGGACGATGCCTTCAAGGCGGCGCTCGGCGAGATCAAGGCCAAGCTGAACTGACCTCTCCCGTCTGACCCGAATTGAAAAAGCCGCCCCATCGGGCGGCTTTTTTGTTGGGCACCCGTGTCATGCAGCCGCCATGCGTCCGGGGTAACCTGGCTTTCCGGGATAATTGGTCTCCCCCTTGCCATGGCGAGCGGGGCGGCGCCCTCCACGGACCTACCCCGCCAACGGGATTTGCTCCGCGGCATGCAAAAAGGACCGCGAGGGGGGCGGCTTTGGCGCCCCTCGCTCCTTGGCAAAGACGAGGCCGCCTTTACTCCGCAGCCACCGCCCTGGGCGGCGACCACTTGAGCACGGGAGTGCGCGCGGCACGCGTCTCGTCCATGCGACGGACGGGCGCGTGATAGGGCGCGCCGGTGAAGCGCTCGGTGTTTCCCGCCTTCGCAGCCATGGCCAGATCGCGCAGCGCCATGATGAACAGATCGAGCGAGGCCTTGCTCTCGCTTTCCGTCGGCTCGATCAGCATGGCCCCATGCACCACCAGCGGGAAGTACATGGTCATCGGGTGATAGCCTTCGTCGATCATCGCTTTCGCAAAATCGAGCGTGGTGACGCCGGTGCCCTTCAGCCACTCGTCGTCAAACAGCGCCTCATGCATGCAGGGCTTGTCGCCGAACGGCTGGCTCATCAGGTCGGCGAGACCGGCCTTGATGTAGTTGGCGTTGAGCACCGCGTCCTCGCTCGCCTGCCTCAGGCCGTCGGCGCCGTGGCTGAGCATATAGGCCATGGCGCGGACGAACATGCCCATCTGGCCATGGAAGGCGGCCATGCGGCCCAGCGCCCCGGTGCCTTCCGTATGCTCGACCAGCGCCAGCGTCTCCCCGTCGCGGCGGATGAACGGCACCGGCGCGAACGCCGCAAGCCGATCGGACAGCACCACCGGGCCAGAGCCCGGGCCACCGCCGCCATGCGGGGTCGAGAAGGTCTTGTGCAGGTTGATGTGCATGGCGTCGATGCCGAGATCCCCCGGCCGTGCCTTGCCGACGATGGCGTTGAAATTGGCGCCGTCGCAATAGAAGTAAGCCCCGGCGGCGTGCATCGCGGCGGCGATCTCGACGATCTGCCGCTCGAACAGCCCGCAGGTGTTGGGGTTGGTCAGCATGATCGCGGCAACATCCGGCCCGAGCAGCTTTTTCACCTCGTCCACATGCACATTGCCGTCGGCATCAGCCGGCACGGCCTTCACGGAGAAGCCGATCAGCGCCGCGGTGGCCGGATTGGTGCCGTGGGCCGATTCCGGCACCAGCACCACCGTGCGCGTCGCCGTCTCGCCGCGGGCGGCAATCGCCGCCTTGATCGCCATCATGCCGGCGAGTTCGCCATGCGCACCTGCCTTGGGCGAGAGCGCGACCGCCGGCATGCCGGTCAGCGTCATCAGCCAATGGCCCAGCATCTCCATCAGGCCGATCGCGCCCTGAACGGTCGATTGCGGCTGGAGGGGGTGGAGATCGCCAAAGCCGGGCAGCCGCGCCATCTTCTCGTTGAGGCGCGGGTTGTGCTTCATCGTGCAGGAGCCGAGCGGGAACAGCCCGGTGTCGATGCCGAAGTTCTTCTGGGAGAGGCGCACATAGTGGCGCATCGTCTCCGGCTCGGACAGGCCGACAAGGCCGATGGCGCCCTTGCGCGCCAGCCCGCCGAGGCGGGTGGCGCCCTTGGGCACCGGCGGCAGGTCGACGCCGGTGGTCCCGGCCCGGCCAACCTCGAACAGCAACGCTTCTGTCTGCTGCAGGGCCTTGTTGCCGGTGAAGGTGGGGTGGGCCGCAGCGGCGGCTGCGCCTGCGGCGGTGGGGCGTCCCTGTTGGTTCATCATGCCAGCACCTCCTTCAGCGCGGCGGCAAAGGCGGCGCGATCGGCATCCGTGTTCACTTCGGTCGAACAGACGATCAGACAATCGCCGAGCCCGGCGTTCGGCAGCAGCCTCGAGGCCGGAACACCGCCGAGGATTCCCTTTTCCGAGAGCAGTTCGGCCACCTCGGCCGCCGGCTTCGGCAAGCGGATTGTGAACTCGTTGAAGAACGCCTGCGTGACCACCTTGACGCCCGGCACGGCGGCCAGTGCATCGGCCAGCGCCACCGCGCCGGCGTGGTTGAGCGCCGCGAGATGGGTCAGCCCCTTCTCGCCCAGCAGGCTCATGTGAATGGTGAAGGCGAGCGAGCAGAGGCCCGAATTGGTGCAGATGTTCGAGGTCGCCTTCTCGCGCCGAATATGCTGTTCGCGCGTCGACAACGTCAGAACAAAGCCGCGCTGACCGTTCGCATCCACCGTTTCGCCGCAGAGGCGCCCCGGCATCTGCCGCACATACTGCTGGCGCGTGGCAAAGAGGCCGACATACGGCCCGCCGAAGTTCAGCCCGTTGCCGATCGACTGGCCCTCGCCCACCACGATATCGGCGCCCATGGCACCGGGAGATTCGACCAGGCCGAGCGATACCGCCTCGGTGAACACCGCGACCAGAAGCGCGCCAGAGGCCTTGCACTTATCGGCCAAGGCGCTGATATCCCTCAGGTTTCCAAACACATCGGGGGTTTGCACGACGACGCAGGAGACGGTGCTGTCCACCGCCGCGAGCAGGTCTTCGCCGCCTGCCAGATCGGCCGGAAGGGTGATCACCTCATCGCCCGCCATGGCCGAAACGGTGCGCACCACATCGGCATAATGAGGGTGCAGCCCGCCCGAGAGCACGGCCTTCTTCCGCTTGGTCACGCGGTGCGCCATCAGCACCGCTTCCGCCGTGCCGGTCGAGCCATCGTACATCGAGGCGTTGGCCACATCCATGCCGGTGAGGGCGGCCACTTGTGTCTGGAATTCAAAGAGATACTGGAGCGTGCCCTGCGCGATTTCCGGCTGGTAGGGGGTGTAGCTGGTCAGGAACTCCGAGCGCTGGATCAGGTGATCCACCGTCGCCGGGACATGATGCTTGTAGGCGCCGGCGCCGACGAAGAACGGCACGGACGACGCCGGCACATTGCGCGCGGCGAGCGCGCCAAGCGTCCGCTCGACCTCCATCTCGGATTTCGCCAAAGGCAGATCCACGAGGTTTTTCAACTGCTTGTCCGCCGGAATATCGGCAAACAAGGCATCGACAGACGAAACGCCGATGCGGGCGAGCATCGCCTCGCGGTCGGACTGGGACAAAGGCAGATAGCGCATCGGCGAAGGGTCCGTCAGCTGATCGACTTGAGATATTCGGCGTACTGGGCCTCGGTCATCAGGCCATCCAGTTCGGTCCTGTCGGCGATCTTCAGTTTGAGGAACCAGCCGTCGCCCATCGCCGACTCGTTGACCGCGCCGGGGTTGGCCGAGAGCGCATCGTTGACCGCGACCACCGTGCCGGCGACCGGGGCATAGACCTCGCTGGCGGCCTTGACGCTTTCCACCACTGCGGCCTCGCCGCCAGCGGCCACGGTCTTGCCGACGGCCGGCAGATCGACGAACACCACGTCGCCCAGCTGGCCCTGCGCGTAATCGGTGATGCCGACGGTGCCGACGTCGCCCTCGACGCGGATATATTCATGGTCCTTGCTGAAGCGGATCGTGCTCATGATGCTCTCCCGGAGACGAAAAGACGTTATTTCTTGCGGATATAGCCGTTCGGAACGAACGGCATGGAAACCACGCGGGCCGGCAGCGGCCGGTCGCGGACAATCAGGGTCAGTGCCGTGCCGGGCGCGGCCAGCGCCGCCTCGACATAGCCCATGGCCAACGGGCCATTGAGCGTGGGGCCGAAGCCACCGGAGGTGACGACGCCGACGCGGCGCCCCTCATGCTGGATCTCGCTGCCCTCACGGGCCGGCTGACGCCCTTCCGGCAGCAAACCAACGCGGATGCGGGCCGGCCCCTCGGCCAGCTCCTTCTGCACCCGGGCCGCGCCGGGGAACCCGCCGTCGAGACGCCGGCGCTTCTGGATCGACCAGACGATGTTGCCCTCGACCGGTGAGGTTGTGGTATCGATATCATGGCCATAGAGGCACAAACCTGCCTCCAGCCGCAGGGAATCGCGCGCGCCGAGGCCAATCGGCCTGACCAGCGGATCAGCCGCCAGCGTATCCCACAGCGTCGCGACATGGCGGGCGCGGATGGAAATCTCGTAGCCATCCTCGCCGGTGTAGCCGGAGCGCGAGACATGGCAGGGCATGCCGTCGAAGGTCGTCGTCCGCCCGGTCATGAAGGCCATATCGGCCGTATCAGGGCAGTGTCTTGCCAGAACCTCGGCGGCTTTCGGCCCCTGAAGGGCGACGAGGGCGCGATGATCGGCCCGCATCAACCGCACATTGGCCGGCAAACCGGCGGCGATATGGGCAAAATCCTGCTCCTTGCAGGCGGCGTTGACCACCAGGAAGAGAACGCCATCCTCCTCAGCTTCGCCCGGGCGGGTGACCATCAGGTCATCAAGGATGCCGCCCTCGGCATTCAGAAGCTGGGTGTAGCGCTGGCGGCCCGGAGCAAGCCCGACGAGATCGGCCGGGCACAGGGCCTCAAGCGCGCGGGCGGTCGTCTCGTGATCCGGACCGACAAGAAACGCCTGCCCCATGTGCGAGACATCGAACAGCCCGGCGCTCTCGCGCGTCCATTTATGCTCGGCAAGGATGCCGGTGGGGTATTGCACCGGCATGTCATAGCCCGCGAAGGGGACAATCCGCGCGCCGGCGGCGACATGCGCCTCGTAAAGTGGCGTACGCAGGACAGGCTGGGACGAATCGGTCATGGCCACGGAATGCTCCGGTCAAGAGAAACGACAGAATCCGGGCGTGAACGCCCGTCGTCGCCCCCTCTGTCGCTTGACCTGAGAGATTCACGCGCGGAAAACGCGTTTTCTCCGTCGGTGAGCCGAATGGCTGCTTTCCAGAGCGGCTGCCTCCTGCGGTCCTTTTGCCTGAGCGTTTCCGGGGCGGTTGCGCCTTCGGCGCCGGCCTCGCATGAGGCCGGTCTCTCCCGCAGGGATTCAGTTGCCGTTTTTTGACCTAGCGGCCCTACCCCCGTCCTGTCAACGGAGCCAGTGGCTTATTCACCGCCGCCTGCGGCCCTTGCGCGGATCGGCGGCGCCGCCGGAATCAAAGCCGACGAACACATCATACTCTTCCGCCGGGTCGGCCGCGCTGAGCGGCACGACGACATTGTCCTCGACGTGGACGAAGGCCACACTCGTCTCGCCCGCCGGGATGGTGGCGCTGACGCGGGCGACGCGCGTGGCCACAACGGTGTCCATGCGCTTGATCGCCACACGGACCGGCACGGAATAGCTGCCGGGCTTGCCGAGCGCGCCGATCAGCATCCGGCCCTGAATGCCGATCTTCATCGACAACTGCCCGGCGCCGTAGCGGCATTCACGGGCGACATCGACGAGCGAGGCCTGATGGGACACTTCATTGCTGCCTGCGCGGCCGACACGATGCGCCGCGCCGCCTTCCATCACGGAAACCGCAGGGCAGTTGCGATCCGGCAGGTTTTCCGGCGCCTCCGCCGCAGGGATGTTCTGCGGATTGCCGAAAATGGCCAGTGAGGCAAGGCCGCCGGACGAGCGCGCCGGCTCGGAGATGGCGCCGATGCCGCCGCACCCGGCCAGAGCTGCGGCCGCTCCGGCCAGAACGACCGCGCGAAAACCCGAAAGAAGCGACACACCCGTCATGACACCACTCACTGCAACTGAGAAAAGCCTTTTTCGAACCCGTCAAGGTTCAGGGGCAGGCCGCGCCCCTCATCGGGGGGCAGGAAGATGACAAACAGCGCTTCCTTGCCCTTCTTCATCTTATCGATCAGCCCGTCGTCGAGTTCAACCTCCGCGACGCAACCATTGGCGAGACAGCGGACAAACCCGGTCGCGCCGATCACAACCGAATCAATCTTCAGCCCCAGCCCGCGCGGCAGCAGGATGCCCAGCGGCGCGATCACTCTCAGAATCGGCTTGCGCGCGTTGCCGGCCTTCGGGTCCGTCGCCTTGAGGACGACGACGACGAGGTTGATCTCGGCCTTCTGCCCATCGACGGTGGATTGATCGTCCACAAGGCTCTGCATCAGGATGCATTGCTCTTCCGGCCGGTCGGCCACCTTGTCGCAGCGCAATTGCCAGTCGCCGATCTTCTCCTTCAGGGCGCCCTGGGCGCTGGCCGGCGCGGATGCGCCGAGAAGAACGCCAAAAGCGAGGAAAAGCGCAAAAACCGGGCGAAGGTGCAGTCCTGTGCGTATCACGACGCGATCCTGTCTGGGTCAATCCCGTCAAGCGGGTAACAGAGGCAGCGTCCGTGTCAAGGAAACACCCCTCGACCAATGGACGAAAAATTTCTCCCTGCGACAATCAGAATCGGGCGGTTCCGCTGTTGCATCATGGAAGGCAATATGTTTGACACAAATGCTGAAGGGTACTGTCATCTTCAGGCACCCCGAGCAGGAGGCGTCTCTGAAGGGTTTTCGGAGCCGCCGGATATCGACACGGAATTGGGAGCGATTTCGTCTCATGGTCGGCATAGGACAGGTAATGAATCGGGCACTTTTTCGGCCATTCAATGGCATCGCAACACTGGCGCTGACGGCAAGTGCGGCTTGGGCCGCCGAAGGGCGCCCGCAGCCCTGGCAGATGGACCTGCAGGCCGCGGCAACGCCGGTGGCGGAGAACATTCACAGCTTCCATAACATGCTGCTGTGGATCATCACCGCGATCTCGCTGTTCGTGCTGGCGCTCCTTGTCATCATCGTCATCAAGTTCAAGGAATCGTCCAATCCGGTTCCGTCCAAGACGACGCACAATACGCTCATCGAGATCGTCTGGACGGTCGTTCCGGTTCTCATTCTTGTCATCATTTCGATTCCGTCGTTCCGTCTGCTGAAGGAACAGGTCGTCATTCCGAAGAGCGACCTGACGATCAAGCTCACCGGCAAGCAGTGGTACTGGACGTTCGAATACGCCAAGGATTCCGGCGGCATCACCTTCGATACGCTGATGATGTCCGACGAGGAAATCGCCAAGGCGGTGAAGAACGGCGGCAAGAAGGAAGATTATCCGCGTCTGCTCGCGGTCGACAACGAAGCCGTCGTGCCGGTCAACAAGGTGGTCCGCGTGCAGGTGACCGCGGCGGACGTCATCCATGCTTTCGCTGTCCAGTCGTTCGGCGTGAAGATCGACGCCGTGCCGGGGCGCCTCAACGAGACGTGGTTCAAGGCCACCAAGGAAGGCGTCTATTACGGCCAGTGTCAGGAACTGTGCGGCAAGGACCATGCCTTCATGCCGCTGGTTTTCCGCGTCGTCAGCCAGGAAAAGTATGATGCCTGGCTGAAGGAAGCGCAGAAGAAGTTCGCCACATCGTCCGAGCCGGTGCGCCAGATGGCGTCTTCCGCCGAACTTGCCCGATAAAGACCAGACTTTTCAAGGAGAGCGCGACATGGCTACGGCTGCTGCTCACGATACCGCCCATCACGATCATCCCACCGGCTGGCGGCGCTATCTGTTCTCGACCAACCACAAGGACATTGGAACGCTGTATTTCATTGCCGCCATCATCGGCGGCATTGTCGGCGGCATTCTTTCCATTGCCATGCGCCTCGAGCTTCAAGAGCCGGGGATGCAGTATTTCACCAATCCGCACACCTTCAACACCTTCGTGACGGCGCACGGCC
>ERZ1645187.3889-NODE-3889-length-12347-cov-6.945818_pt1 | contig 12347 bp, 11 predicted proteins | sample MGYA00575352_ERZ1645187 | MGnify/ENA primary metagenome ERZ1645187 (study PRJEB40837, sample SAMN11349314) | freshwater sediment metagenome | isolation source: river sediment | host: Sediment | place: India: Wazaribad , New Delhi | collected 2017-02-21 ... | reverse complement strand
CCTTGACCGCGACCGCGCGCTCGCCAAGCGACGCCGCAACGCTCTGCGCCAGCGGTTCGTTGAGGTCGGCGATGACCACGCATGCGCCCTCGCGGTAAAGTTCCTCCGCGATGCCCTTGCCAAACCCCTGCGCGCTGCCGGTCACGATGGCGATCTTGCCGCCGAGCCGTCCCGCGATTTGCTTTCTGTTATGAATCTGCCGGGCCGCGATTTGCTCCCATTTTGTCAGGTCGATCATGATTGTTTCATCTCCATATAGCGCAGCAGCCTGCCGTATGCGTCTTCCCAGGCTTGCGTGTGATTCGGTTCGTACACGGCGGGTTCCACCGAGCGGCGGACGACTTCCCGCGCCTCGGCAATGTCCCGCAGCTCGCCCAACGCGATTGCTTGCAGGAGCGCATTACCCATCGCGGAGCCTTCCGCCGGTCCCGCGACCACGCGGCGATCCAGCACATCCGCCGTCATTTGGCAAAGCAGCGTGTTGCCGATGCCGCCGCCGGTGATGTTGAGCGTATCGATCCGCGCGCCTTTCATCTTTTCCAGCCATTCCAGCGCCCAGCGGTATTTCAACGCGAGGCTTTCGTAGACGCAACGGGCAAATTCGCCCGTCGTTTGCGGCGGCGTTTGTCCCGTTTTTTCGCAATAGCGAACGATCTTGCCACACATGTCTCCGGCGGAGAAAAACGGCGCGTCGTCGGGATCGATGATCGCGGCAAAGGGTTCCGCCTCTGCCGTCAGCGCGTCGATCTCTTTCCATGTATAGCGCTTGCCCTGCCGCGTCCATTCGCGACGGCATTCCTGTATGATCCACTGACCCATGATGTTCTTAAGCGGACGGAACCCGCCCTGCACCGTGCCCTCGTTGGAAAAATTTGCCTGGAAGATGGACTCGCCCAGCAACGGCGCATCGGTTTCGATGCCGAAAAGCGACCATGTGCCGGAGGAGCAGAACGCAAAGCTCCCCTCGCCGGGAATTGCCGCAACGGCGGACGCGGTATCGTGCGTGCCAACCGCCGCAAATGGAACGCGGGAAACGCCAAGCTCCGCTGCAACGCTTGGCAGCAGCGCGCCGCGCAGCGTGCCCGCGCGGTCGATCTGCGTAAAAATTTCTTTGGGGACGCCGAGCCGTTCCATCAGCGCAAAATCCCAATCCTGCACGCGGACGTTGTAGAGATTCGTCGTGGTAACGTTGGTGTATTCGCTCTTTTGCTCGCCCGTGAGAAGGTAGCCCAGCAAATCCGGCATCAGCAGCAACGTCTTTGCCGCCTTGAGCGCCGGATCGCCCGCGCGCACGCGGCGCACAAGCTGATAGATGGTGTTGAAGTTCATCGCGGCGATGCCGGTGCGCTGGAATATTTCCTCCTTGGAGGCGATTTGCCAGCTAGCGAGCATCTCCTCATCCGTCGCGTCGCGATAACAGCGCGGGTTTTCGATGAGCTTGCCCGCCTCGTCGATTAGGCCGAAATCCACGCCCCAAGTGTCGATGCCAAAACAATCGATCTGCCCGTTTGCCTCCGCTTCGCATGCCAAGAACCCGCGCTTGAGCTGCTGCGTGAGATACGCCGCGTCCCAATGATGCGCGCCGTCGGATTCCAGCATAACGTTGTCAAACCGGTGCAGCTCCGTCAGGCTCATCTGCGCGCCGTCAAACCGCGCGAGCATTGCGCGCCCATTGGATGCGCCCAAATCGAACGCGAGCAGGTTGCGGTGCTTCATGCCTTTGCACCCAGCAACGATTTTCTGTATTTTTCACTCTCCCAGTTGGCGATAAAGCGTTTGGCCTGTTCGCCCATAGTCGAGAGTGTGTAGCCTTTTTCCTCGATCTGCTCCTGAATGAACAGCACCGCCGCCAGCGTTTCCGTAATCACGCGCGCTTGCGCCGCCGGTATGCCGAACGAGAGCGCGCCCGTGCTCAGGTCAAGCCGCGCGCCGCCTTCCTCCGCCGCGCCCGCGCCGAAGCCGAGCGTGCCGACGAAAAACACCATCTGGTCGGGATAGAGCGGCGTGTCGATGAAAAACGACGCGTCATAACCCCGCGTGCGCAGACGATTTGCGATGTACGCTTCCAAGTCCATCCGCAAAAACGCATCCGCCGCCACGCCAAAGTGTTTCGCAAGGCGCGCGTTCACCGCGTCGTGCAGCAAAAGCGCCGCATCCGCCGTCTCTTCGTGAACGATCAGGCCGTGGTTTTGCATGAACAGCACGGTGGGCGTTTTGCCCGTTTCGCGCGAAACGCGATCCATCTCGTCCCGAATCGCGAACGAAAGCCGCGCGCCGGGGTCGATATACGGCACCATACCCCAGGAGAAATCTGCGCCCGCAAGCGCCTCGGTCAGCGCCTGCTTCATCTCCACCGCGCAGCACGCAAGATTTGCGTAGACGCTGTGGCTGTGGATCACAAACGTGCCCAGCAGCGAGTGAAACCCCGCCTCCACGGATGGGCGCAGCGCGGCAAGGCCTTCCACCGAGACGGTGTTCGCCTTCGCCTCGTCGGAGCCCGCCTTCTCGGCGTCCGCAAAATCAGTCGCCTCATGCCCACGATAAAACGCGCGGATTGCGGAATAGTCCATCACCGCATACGCGCTGTCGGGCTTCACGTCGCTCAGGCAAAAGCCGGATGCTTTCACCGCCATGAGACGATCATCCAGCTTGACGGAGGTGTTGCCGCCGCCGCCCTGCACATAGTCCCGCCGCGCGCCCGCGCCCTGCGAAAGCCGCGCATAGTCCGCCAACGGTGTGGCATATTGATTCAGAAAGTTACTCATTTGGCTATCCCCTGATTCTCTCGTGTTCGGTTTGGTCGTTTAGCGGCGGCTCAGCACGTCCCGCTCGTAGGCCTTCACATCGCCCAGCCATGCGCCATCGGGCGCGATACCCTTCGTCTCGCAATAATACGACCAAACGAGTCCAAACGGCAGCGTCTTTCGGTCTTCCAGCATGGCCAGCCTTGCGGTATAGTCCCCGCTGTGCTCGGCGGCACGGAAAGCATCTACGGGAGCTAGGCACGCGTTGAGAATCGCTTTTCTGGCGTTGCGCATGCCGATCGTCCATGCCGCGATGCGATTGATCGACGCGTCAAAGTAGTCCAAGCCGATGAACACGCGCTTGTCGTAGTTGTTCCAGACGATCTCATCCATGATCCGCTGGAGCTCGTCGTCGAGCGTGATCACGTGGTCGCTGTCCCAGCGTACGCCGCGGCTGACGTGCAGCAGGATTTGATCGAGGAATTGCAGCACGGCGGAAATCTTCGCGCTGATGACCTCGGTCGGGTGAAAATGCCCTGCGTCCAGCGTATAAAGCGCCTTGCGGCTGACGGCATAGCCCAGCGAATATTCATGGCTTGCGACCGTGTGGCTCTCCACGCCAAGGCCAAAGAGCTTGCTCTCCACCGAGGCGAGCACCGTTTGCTTGTCGTAATCGGTCGAGAAGATTTCATCCAGCGCCTGCGTCATGATTTCGCGGCGCTTGACGGTGTCCACACACGTGTCCTTGTATCCATCCGGCATCCAGAAGTTCACCGTGCAGGGCTGCCCTGTGCCCGCCGCAAACGCGCCCGCGATCTCGAGGCAGCGCTTGCCGTGCTCCACCCAGAAACGGCGCTTGTCCGCGTCAAAACTGCTCAGCGAAAAATCCCCGTCCATCATGGGATGCGAAAAATAGGTGGGGTTGAAGTCGAGGCCGATGTTGCCCGCCTTGGCCCAGCTTAGCCACTCTTCAAACTCCGCGATGGTGTATGCGTCGCGATCCACCGCCTTGCCGTTCTTCTCGGCATAGCAGGCATGGAGGTTGAGCTTCGTCTTGCCGGGAATCAGCGAAATCGCCTTGTCGATGTCCGCGCGGAGTTCCTGAGGCGTGCGTGCGCGCCCGGGATAGTTGCCCGTCGTCTGGATGCCGCCGGAGAGCGAGTCCGCGCCATCGAAACCGATGACGTCGTCTCCCTGCCAGCAATGCATCGACACCGGAATCGAATCCGCCCGCAATATTGCCGCCTCTACATCGACCCCCAAGGCCGCGTATGCTTCCTTTGCAATTTCAAACCCCTGCTGATTCTTCACATGGCTCACCGGACTATCCTCCATATTTCTTGCGCGTTTACGCTCAATTTTGTTTTTTCTTATTCTTTTGTTTCAGAAGTTTTGTTTTTAGACAATAGATGCGTGATAAATTCTTTGCATTGTATTGGATAACAGAAAAAAGTACGCAATCTTGCAGCGTGTTTTTGGCGCGGTATCTTCCGCTAATATGAGTATTGCAGATTCTTTCCGCCGTGTCATTTGTCAATATTGGCGATTCATGCAACTATCTTGGCATTGCGAAATCCATCCGCATCGCCTCTTCTCCCGATCATACGCTTTGCGGTATACTGTTTCTATCGTCAAAACCCGTACCGCCGGTTTCGAAGCATCCATAGACCGCAACAGCACGAAACGAGGAGACCCATGACGCAACAAGACCAAACCGAGCAAATCATCCGCAGACGCATGCACGGGCTGTATCTCTCCCGTCCTTGCCGGGAGCTGGACGCGCTTTCGCACGAGTTGATGGGGTTGCATAGCTGGTTTTATCGAAACGTTGCGTTCTCCGCGCTGATTCGCGGCGCGGACATCGCGGGCTGGAAAACGCGGCTGACGAAAACCTGGCTCTATCGCGGCACGCTCCATGGCGTGGTCTATGACGATCTGCCGGAGCTTTTGGCGTTGCATCCGGGAGAATCCTATCTTTCCGGCCTGTTTGGCAAGGCGGTTGTGGACGAGATTGCAGAAGATGTGGTGCGCTATATGGAGGACGGGGTCACTTCCCGCGCGGAGTTTCGGCGCATCTTCTCCGGCCAATACGGCGGCGAGATGATCGACGCGCTGTTCTCGCCCTGGGGCGGGATTTTTGTCTACCTCGCCCGTCAGGGCAGGGTCGCCTTTCGCGACATGACCAGCCGGGATTTTGACCTGATCTCCGCCGAACCGACGGAGCCGTTTGACGCGGTGTTGCCGCGACTGATTCGCCGCTTTTTTGCGGTCTATGGACCAGCGACACTGGCGGATGCCGCGTGGTTCTTCGGCTTTTGGAAAGCGGAAGCAAGCGTGCTCAAAAAACTCCCGCTGGACGATCTGGTCTCGTTTGAGCACAACGCAACGCGCTATTATTGCACGGACGAAGTCGAGACGGCGGACATTCCGGAACTCACGCTGCTCTCCGGCTTTGATCCGTTTATCGTGTCCTATTCCGATCGCACGGCGGTCGTCCCCGCCGAACACAAGAGCAAACTCATCCTGAAATCCGGCATCTGCAATCCCTCCATCGCGGTCAACGGGCGCGTCGCGGGCATCTGGAACATCACAAAAAACGAGCCGGTGGTCGAGTTCTTTGAAAAACAGCCCAAACGCATCGTCTCCGAGGCAAAAGCCCGCGTGGATGCGATCCGCTGGCGGGTAAAATAGAACCACGTTATGCTAGATGCGCTGGTTTTGATGGCCGTTCTACCATGAACTCGCCAAAACAACACTTGTTGTCTATTGACATCATCCGCTTGTTGCGTTAGGCTTAATTGAGTTGTTTCGCAGGAGCAGCCCGCGCAGTTTCCTTGGCGTTTTGCGCCGTTTTTTGATCCAAGCGTTCGAAGAGACAAAAAGGGCATGCGGCTTTTTCCTGAGAAGCCGCACGCCTTTCTTTTTATAAAGAAGAAACCATCGATTGATTCATTTTGGAGGGTATTGGTATGGCATGTTTCCTTGTTTCCGCTGCCGAAGCGGCAATCGTCACCGTCGCAACGCAGATCGTGATTGCGCACGAGAACAAACTGCTCCCGCAGTTCAAACGCGAAAGCGAAGCCGACGAACACAAAGCTAAGAAGGTTCCGTTTTCACGCAAGCTGCGCCTGTTGTCCAACCTGCTTTGGGGCGGCTCGTTCCTACTCGCGTTTGAGCATGTTTGGCATGGCGAAGTGACCCCGTGGTTCCCATTCCTGACCGCGGCGGGAAGCCCGGCGGACACGGCGGCTATGCTGCACGAGATGTCCACCGTCGGCGTTGGCATGGCGGTGCTCGTGACCGTGGTTTGGGGCGCGATGATGCTCGTGATCTCCACGATGGAGAAAAAAACGCTGCAACCCGTTCTCGTCACAGAGTAAGAGGCCTGTGCGATGACTTTGCTCGTAACGGTATTTGCCGCGATCATCTGCACCGTGCTCTGGTACAAAAAAGCGCCGCAGGACGAGATGAACATCCGCGTGTTGTGCTATCTGTATTGGGGCGCGTCGATCATGTGGTTCGTGGATGCGATCTATGAATATGCCGACCTCGGCGCGCAGTTTTTCGCACCCGCACCAATCGACCTGCTCAACGATCTCTTCCTCGGCCTTTCCGTGGTCGCGCTCGGGCTGATCGTCTGGCTGATCGTGTTGCTGGTCAAAGACCCGCGCGGCGTGATCAAGGGCATGTTTCAAAAGAAGTAACACCCGCTCACACACCGATTCCGCCGGAGCAAATTCGGCGGAATCGTTTTGTTTTCTGCAAGCGCAAGTAAACCCAACCGTTGCAGAGCAAGGAGTTTTGTATGTTTGATACGCTGGAGGCCTGCGCCGCCGCCTGGGAACAGGCGGGAAACCACGGCGACATCCAAACGCGAATCGCGCGAAACGCGCGCTGGATTCCCTACTATGCCTTTCTTGCGGACGGCCGGGAGGAGGCGAATGCCGCCATCGACCCGCACGCGGCTGCGGTTGCGGACGGGCTTGTTTCGCGCGGGTATCTTGGCGCGGGCAGCACGGTTCTGGACATCGGCTCCGGTACGGGCGCATTTGCGCACGCGTTCGCGTCGCGCGGCGCACGCGTCACCGCGCTGGAGATGGACGCATCCTCCCTCGCGGTTTGCCGCGCGCAGGCGCAACAGCTTGGGCTAAACGGCATGCAGTTTGTGCAGCAGATGTGGGAAACATTTGCGCCAAACGAACGATACGATTTTGTGTTTAGCTCCATGTGCCCCGCCATCTGCAACTATGCCGAATTGCAGCGCATGGAGTCGCTTTCCAAATATGCCTGCGGCATCATCGCGGTGACGCGCGGCTCCTACGACCTGCACCGGAAGCGGCTGATGACGCTGCTGGATGTTCACCCCGTCGGCGGCATGACAACCGAGGCGCTTTGGTATTATGAGGCGCTGTATCTGGCGGGCAAGCAGCCGGAGGTAACGTCGTTTTCGCGCAAGTTTGCCTATGCGCTGCCGCTGGAGGAGACCATCGCGCGCAACGAGCGATATTTTTCGATCTTCGGCGTCTCGCCGGAGGAATCCCGCCCGAAACTCATCGCGTATTTTGCCTCCGTCGAAGAAAACGGCATGGTCGCGGATGAGACCCTGCTCAACACGCAATTGATCACCTGGCGGGTGTAACGTTTCCCGCTGCATCGCAAAAGACCCGCGCGGTACAATTCCGCGCGGGTCTTTGTTTGTGTGTGTCTTTCGTTTTTGATCAATCCTTCGCTTGTTCCACGGCGGGCAGCACCTGCTCAAAAAAGAACTTGCGCGCTTCCTCCGCCGCAATCACGCTCTTGACCCCGTCGAGTGCGACCGCAACGCCGGGCTTGTGGCACTCCTTGGTGCAAAACTTCGCGGAGAATGCGATTTTTTCGTGCAGCCCGCGCTCCTCGATGAGATGCTGAAACGTGGAGATCACGTTGTATGCGCCTTTGAGATGGCAGGCGCTGCCGATGCAGACCGAAAGTTGCGTCATGCGTCGTGCCCTCCGTCCTTGGTGTAGTTCACGTGCAGCAGCTCGTGTACGCGCCCTTTGAGCACATCTCCATAGAGCGACTGGACGAGCGAGTTTTCCTCCGAACGCTTGATGCTTGAGACACGATCCACGGCATAGAGCCCTTCTCCGCGCTCCGCCTTGCCGGTGGACGCGCTGTAGGGTTGTCCTGCGCCGCTGACGCAACCGCCCGGGCAGGCCATCACCTCGACGAAGTCATACGCTTCCTCGCCGGAGAGAATCTTTTGAATCAACGCTTCGGCGTTGCTCAACCCGCTGACGATCGCGATGCGCACCTCGCGATCCAGATACGGCACGCGCGCTTCCTTCACGCCCTTCATGCCGCGCACGCCGGTGAGCGCCGCCGTGTAGAGTCCGCCGCGCGTTTTGTCCGACGCGAGCCTGCGAAGCACCGCCTCGGTCACGCCGCCGGTTACGCCGAAGATCACACCCGCGCCGGAGGTCATGCCGAAGGGCATATCCAGCGCTTCCGGCTCTAGGTCTTCAAACACCACGCCGGATTCCTTGATCATGCGGATAAGCTCCTGCGTGGTGATTACCGCGTCCACATTCGGCGCGCCGTCTACGCGGAATTCCTCCCGCGCGGCTTCAAACTTCTTCGCCGTACAGGGCATTATTGCAACATGAAACTGCCGTCTGGACGAGGTTTTCTCCTGTTCCTTGATCACGGCGGCAAACATCTGCATCGGAGAGCGGCAGGTGGAGACATGCGCCAATAGCTCCGGATGCGATTTTTCGCAGAACTGCACCCACGCCGGGCAGCAGGAGGTAAACAGCGGCAGGCTTGCGCCGCTCTCCAGATGCGAAAGCAGCTCCTCGCTCTCCTCCAGCACGGTCAAATCCGCGCCGGTGGAGGTGTCATACACCTCGTCAAAGCCCATGCGATGCAGCGCGGCAACGATTTTGCCCATGCTGTTTTCACCTTCGCGCAAGCCCATCTCGCGGCCGAGCGCGACGCGCACCGCCGGGGCGATCTGCGCCGTGACCTTCACGCCGCGGTCGTCCAGCGCGCGCCAGACGCGGTTTGCGTTGTCCCGCACGACGATGGCGCCCGTCGGGCAGACCGCCGCGCACTGTCCGCAACCCACGCAGGGAGACTGCGCAATCGGCATGCCAAACGCGGTGCTGATCTCCATCTTGGAACCACGATGCGCAAAATCGATCGCGCCGACGGACTGCACCTCGTTGCACATGCGCACACAGTCGCCGCAGAGGATGCATTTGCTCGCGTCTTTCGCAATGCAGAGCGAGGAATCGTCCTTTTGCGGCTGCGGCGCGGTGTTCGGGAAGCGCACGCCTTCGATATTAAAGCGCATTGCAAGGTCTTGCAGCTTACATTTGCCGTTGTTGCTGCATGTGGTGCAATCCCGGCAGTGATTGGCAAGCAAGAGCTCCAGAATATTCTTTCGATAACGGCGCAACCGCTCCGTGTTGGTCTGGATCGCCATGCCCGCTTTCGGCGGCGTGGAGCAGGCGGCTTCCAGCCCGCCGCGCTCGGTCTCGACCATGCACATGCGGCACGCGCCGTAGACCGAAAGCTCGGAATGATAGCAAAATGTCGGCAGCTTGATGCCCGCTTTCCGGATGAGTTCGAGCAGGTTCTTTTCCCCGTTGATCTCAACCGGGATGCCGTCCACCGTCATAAATTCCCGTTGTTCCATGTGTTATCCCTCCAAAATCGCGTGGAATGCGCAGGTTGCAATGCAGGACTCGCACCGGATGCACTGGGACAAATCGATGGAGAACGGCTGTTTAATCTGGCCTGTGATCGCGTTTACCGGGCAGGCTTTGGCGCACTTGGAGCAGCCCTTGCAGAGCGCGGGATCGATCCAGATGCGCTTGAGCTTCTGGCATTCGCCAGCCGGGCAACGTTTCTCGCGGATATGCGCCTCATATTCCGCGCGGAAACTCTTGATCGTGCTCACAACCGGCGACGCGGCGGATTTGCCAAGCCCGCAGAGCGCGGTCGCCGTGATGGTATCCGCCAGCTCCAGCAGCAGCTCGATGTCGCCTTCCTCCCCCTTGCCCTCGACAATGCGCTCCAAAATCGCGAGCATGCGCTTGGTTCCTTCGCGGCAGGGCACGCATTTTCCGCAGGATTCGTTCTGGGTAAAGTGCATGAAAAACCGCGCGACTTCCACCATGCAGGTGTCTTCGTCCATCACGACCAGCCCACCGGAGCCGATCATCGCGCCCGCTTTTTTCAGCGAGTCAAAGTCCAGCGGCAGGTCGAGGTCTTCCGTGGTCAGGCACCCGCCGGAAGGGCCGCCGATCTGCACGGCTTTGAACTGCTTGCCGCCGCGCACACCGCCGCCGATGTCGAAGATGACCTCTCTTAGCGTGGTGCCCATCGGCACCTCGATAAGCCCGGTGTTGACGATGTTTCCCGTAAGCGCAAACGCTTTTGTGCCGGGGCTGTTCTCCGGGCCGATGGATTTGTACCAGTCTGCGCCGCGCGCAATGATCAGCGGCACGTTGGCGAACGTTTCGACATTATTGAGCACGGTCGGCTTGTCGAACAAGCCGTGTTCCACCGTGCGCGGGGGCTTCACGCGCGGCATACCGCGCTTGCCCTCGATAGACGCGGTCAGCGCGCTGCCCTCGCCGCAGACGAATGCGCCCGCGCCGCGCGCAATGTGCAGCGTGAAGCAAAACGCCGTGCCAAGGATGTTGTCGCCAAGCAGCCCCAGCTCCTCCGCCTGCGCAATCGCGCGGCGAAGACGCTTGACCGCGAGCGGATATTCCGCGCGGACATAGATATAGCCCTCCTGCGCGCCGGTTGCGATTCCCGCGATCATCATGCCTTCAAGCATGCGGTGCGGGTCGCCTTCCATCACGCTCCGATCCATAAACGCACCGGGGTCTCCCTCGTCGCCATTACAAACGACGTACTTCACCGGCTCCGTTTGACGGCGCACCTGCGCCCATTTGCGCCCGGCGGGAAATCCACCGCCGCCGCGTCCGCGCAGATTGGATTTTGTGATCTCGTCGATCACGTCGTCCGGCGTGCGGTCAAAGAGCGCGGTTTCGAACGCGGCATAGCCGCCAAATCCGAGATATTCGCGGATGCTGGTTGCGTCAATCTGTCCGCAGTGCTCCAGCACGAGACGGGTCTGCTTCTGATAAAACGGGATTTCGTCCTGTTTGGGATACGCTGTGCCGTCCTTTTGGAACGAGAGGCGTTCGATCCGCTCGCCGCATAGAATCGTGCGCGTCACGATCTCCTCGCAATCCTCGAGCGTGGTCTTGGTGTAGAGCCAGCCCTGCGGTTCGATGCGCACCAGCGGGCCCATCTCGCAAAATCCGTGGCAACCGCATTCCTTGAGGCCAACGCTCTGGCCATGCGGCTCGTGCGCCAGCTCCACCGAAACAGGGATGTTCCGTTCTTCCATCAGGGTTTTTAGCCGCTCAAAAATTCGCATCGAGCCGCTAGAAACGCAGCCCGTGCCCGCGCAGACCAGCACGCGCTTGGTTTCAAGCGCTAGCGCGCCCGCGCATTCTTTGCGCAGCGCAATCAGCTCGTCTCTGTTTGTCAGTTTATTCATGCGCGCTCACCCGCTTTCTCCGCCGCCAGTTGCGCGCGTAAGGACGCGACGAGTTCGCTTGCCTTGTCCGGCGTCATGGCAGGATAGACCTGCTCGTTGACCGTAATGACGGGCGCGAGTCCGCATGCGCCGAGGCAGGAGACGGTTTCCACCGTGAATCCGCCATCCGGCGTGGTCTTCTTTTCGGCGGAAAGATTGAGTTCCTTGCGCAAGCGTTCCAAAATCGGAATCGACTTGCGCACATGGCACGCGGTTCCGTCGCAAACGCGAATCACAAACCTGCCCTTTGCTTCCAGCGAAAAGTTCTCGTAAAACGTCGCGACCGAGAAAAGCCTCGCTTCGCTGACGCCCAGCGCGCTTGCAAGATAAGGGAACACCTCGCGCGGCAGATAGTGATAGCGCTCCTGCACATCTTGCAGGATGGCGATGATATTCGATTCCTTCTTCTCGTAGAGAGAGAGGATTTCGTCCACCGCGCGGTAGTCAAAAGATGGCTGCATGTGTGTCTCGTTCCTCCAGCGTGTTTATGTGAAACTATTGTGCGCGCGCAACGGGCTTTGCCGAACGCGCGGCGATCATTAAAAATAGCTCGTCTTGATGCGTTTGCCCATCTTCATCAGGCAAACGGCCAGTTGCTCGACAAGGCGCATCTTGAGGTTGAAGTTGATCGGCAATTCGGGGTTTTGGTGCGCGGGGTTCACCGCGCAGCCGACGAAAAAGTTGATGTCCGTCGCCTCTTCAAACAAGAGCCGCGCAATCCGGCTGGCTCCATCCTTACCCGTGCTCCAGCGTTCATAGTCGCTGTTGTCGTCGAGATAGTTCAGCGCATATTCCAGCACGCGGTTGATCGTGATAACCCCTTCCGTGACCAGATCGACCCCGTCAATCGTCGCAATCGGCGGAATCGCCGGATCGGGAAACGCCAGCTCGGCAGTCAGCGGACGGTTCAAATACTGCGCCGCGATGGTCGATGTCGTACCCCCGCAGATGATGTGCTTGCCCTCTTTGCCGAAGAAGAGCGACATCATCTTCTCGTTGTC
>ERZ1645187.3888-NODE-3888-length-12359-cov-31.394831_pt1 | contig 12359 bp, 9 predicted proteins | sample MGYA00575352_ERZ1645187 | MGnify/ENA primary metagenome ERZ1645187 (study PRJEB40837, sample SAMN11349314) | freshwater sediment metagenome | isolation source: river sediment | host: Sediment | place: India: Wazaribad , New Delhi | collected 2017-02-21 ... | reverse complement strand
GCGCCGCCTCGATGGTGGCGTTGAGGGCGAGCAGGTTGGTCTGGCCGGCGATGTCGCGGATGAGATCGACGACGGCACCGATGCGCTCGGCGGCTTCCGACAGACCGCGGATGTTGGCCTCGGTGGAGGCGGCCTCGTCGGCGGCGGTGTTGGCGATGCCGGCGGAATTGACCACCTGACCGTTGATCTCGCGCACCGAGGCGGCGAGCTCCTCGGTGGAGGCGGCCACCGTCTGGACGTTGGCGGAGGCCTCTTCGGCTGCCTGGGCGACGGAGGCGGCCTGACGCGAGGTCTCCTCGGCGGTGGCGGAGAGGTTGGAAGCGGCCTGCGCCACTTCGCCCGACGACTTCACGAAGCTCTGGGCGAGGCCGCCCATGGTGGCCATGAAGCGATCGGCGATCTGATGGCGTTCGGCCTTGAGGCGACGGGCCTGCTCCTCTTCACGCTCGGCCTGCTGCTTGCGCATCCGGTCGGTCTCGGCGAGCCCGTCGCGGAAGACGACCAGGGCCCGCGCCATGTCGCCGATCTCGTTCTGACGCGCGGTCGAGGGGATGTCGGCGGAGAGATTGCCGCCGGCGACGGAGCGCATGGCGGTGGTCAGCGAGCGCAGCGGATCGGAGACGCCGATCGCCACGAACAGCGCAGAGGCGATGCCGACCGCCAGCGAGACGACGGCGAACACGACGACGGTCCAGAAGGCGCCGTCATAGGTCGACTTGGCGGTGACGGTGGCGTCGGCGGCGCCGCGGTCGTTGAGGTCGACGTCCTTGTCGAGGAGGGAGACGATCCCGTCGAACTCCTTGGCGCCCTCGTTCATGGACTTGGAAACCATGGCCGAATCGCCGGCACGGGACGCGGCGAGAACCGCCTCCTGATTCTTCATGTAGGTCAGCCACGCCGACTTGATCTCCGACCACAGGCGCCGTTCCTCGTCGGAGGAGATCAGCTTCTCGTAGGTTGTGAAGCTCTTGTCGATGGCAGCCTGGGTCTTGACCAGTCGGGCTTCGACGTCGGTCTTGACGGCGAGATCGTCGTTGATCGCGTGACGGGTCACCTGCACCCGGTGACGGGTGAGGTAATACTTCATCTCGCCGATCACCTTCACCGACGGCAGCCAGTTCTCGGCGATGTCGGAGGTCGCCGTCCGCATCGACTGCAACTTCGAAAGCGCGATGCCGCCCTCTGCCAGCAAGAACAGCAGAAGTACGCCGACGACGGCCATCAATGATGCCTTGACGGAAATACGCATATCGCCCTCCAGGGGTGCAAATGTCCGTGACGACGCCACGCTCCACCAGCTCGCGTCGTATTTGCCCCGAGTGTCGATATGGCCACTTAATCGGTGGTTAATTTTCGAGTAGAAATCGAGAATACTATGTCGGAAGCCGTAAAATTACAGATTTACGGCTGGAATTCATCTGTATCGTTCAATCGTGTCCGTCAAGGAGCTTCAACCATCGAAACAAGTCGAGAGCGGAAATGTGACGCGTCGTCATTGTGCGCCGCAGCGCAAAAGCCACAGGCGACTGTCGCCCTGTTCTCGCCGATCGATCAATGAATACCCGGGCGGTACGGCGAGATCGACTTCGGCGGTTTCTTCCACCACGACAGTCGCGCCCGGCTTCATCCAATCGCCGGCGATCATCGCCGCGAGTGCTCTGTCGGCCAACCCCTTCCCGTAGGGAGGGTCGAGAAAGGCCAGATCGAAGGCCTCCATCGGCGCGCGGCCACCGAGCGTCGTGGCGTCTCGGCGCCACAATTTGGTGGTGCCGGTCTGGCCGAGGGCCTCGACGTTGGTGCGAATCAAGCCGCGGGCCTCGGCGCCCTCTTCGACGAAGAGGCAGAAGCGGGCACCGCGCGACAGGGCCTCGAGGCCCAGCGCGCCGGTGCCGGAGAAGAGATCGAGGACGCGGGCGCCCTCGACGGGGTCACCGAGGCCGTGGGCGAGAATGTTGAACAGACTCTCGCGCAGGCGATCGGAGGTCGGGCGGATGTCCCGGCTCTTGGGCGCTGCGAGCGCATGGCCGCGGAAACGTCCGCCGACGATCCTCACGAGCGGTCTCCGCGCGGGCCACGGCCCTTGCCGGGACCGCCGCCGGGCCTGCCGCCGGGACGTCCACCCCGACCACCGGGTTTGCCGCCGAACTTGGCTCCGCCACCACCGAACTTGCCGTCGGGCCGACCACCGAACTTCGCGCCACCGGGCCCACCGAACTTGCCGCCGCCCGATCCACCGCGCGGACCCGAGCCTTCGCCGCCGGGACCACGGCCTCCGCGCGGACGCCCCTCGCCGCCGTCGTTCGGGCGATCACCGGCAGGAGCGGAACGCTCGGGGCGATGACGGTCGCCGGGGTTCATGCCGCGGGGACCGCGCGGGCCGAAGCCGGCGGTATCGGGCTTGGAGCGCGAGCCGGCCGAACGGGCGGGACGCTCGGCGGCCTCGCCACCTTCCGACGCTCCGCCGGCCGGACGGCCCTTGAAGCCCTGCGAGCGCCAACGGCCCTCGCCGCCCCCGGCACCACCGGCCGGATTGCCGCGGAAGCCTTCCGAGCGCATGCGGCCGCCGGGTGCGCCTTCGCCACCTTCGCCACGCTCGGGACGGCCACGACCCGGCGCCCCGTCGGGGCGACCACGTCCGGGTGCCCCATCGGGCCGCATGGGCGACTTCGGCCGCACCTTGAAATCCCAATCGCCGCGGCCGCCGCGGCCGCCCTCGCCACCGGCGTCGGGGCGATCACGGAAACCGCCGGCCTTGGGGCCACGGTCGCGGAAGCCCTCGGAGCGCGGCTTGCCGCCGAACCCCTCGCCGCGTGGCGCTCCGCCTTCGGGACGATCGCGGAAGCCGCCGGACCTGCTGCCGTCGCGGTCACGGAACCCCTCGGAGCGCGGCTTGCCGCCGAAGCCTTCGCCGCGCGGCCGACCGCCCTCGGGACGATCCCGGAAGCCGCTCGACTTGGCGCCGCCGCGATCGCGGAAGCCCTCGGAGCGGAAGCGGGGGCGGTCACCGCCCTCGTCGTCGCGCCGACGCTCGCCGGTGCCGATGAACTCCATCTTGGTGCGCGGCGTGCGGCCGTCGCGCTTCGGCTTCTCCTCGTGCGGGGTGAAGCCGCGGATGCGCCGCTTGGGCGCCTCCTCGTCTTCGCCACCCTGGAGATGGTGGACGAGCGGCGCATCGAAATCGGCACCGGATTCGGCCACCAGACGCTTGCCGAGCTGGTCGCGCAGCACGCGGCCGCGGATCTCGCGGATCTCGCCCTCTTCGAGGTCGGCCAGCTGGAACGGGCCGAAGGAGATGCGGATGAGGCGGTTGACGGTGAGGCCGAGGCTGGCCAGCACGCGCTTCACTTCGCGGTTCTTGCCTTCGCGCAGGCCCAGCACCAGCCAGGTGTTGTGGCCCTGGACGCGCTCGATCGCCGCCTCGATCGGGCCGTAGTCGATACCGTCGAGGGAGACGCCGTGCTCCAGTTCCTTGAGATCGCGCTCGTCGACTTCGCCGTAGGCGCGCACGCGGTAGCGGCGCAGCCAGCCGGTCGCCGGCAGCTCGAGCACGCGGGCGAGGCCGCCGTCGTTGGTGAGCAGCAGCAGGCCTTCGGTGTTGATGTCGAGGCGGCCGATGGTGACCACGCGCGGCATGTCCTCGGGCAGGACGGAGAAGACGGTCGGGCGGCCTTCGGGGTCGTGGGTGGTGGTGACGAGACCGCGCGGCTTGTGGAACAGCCACAGGCGGGTGCGCTCCTTCGTCGGCAACGGGTTGCCGTCGACGGTGATGCGGTCGTTGGGTCCGACGGTGACGGCGGGGGTCGTCAGCGTCTTGCCGCCGACGGCGACGCGGCCGGCGGCGATCCACTCCTCGGCCTCGCGGCGGGAGCACAGGCCGGCACGCGCCAGCACCTTGGCGATACGCTCGCCACCCTCGGCGTCGCGGGGCGACGCTGCTTCGGTCTTGGGTTCGTTGGTCATGGGCGTCCTCCTATACGAAGTCGGGCGGTTTCGATAGGGGCGCGAGGGCCGGGAAACACCGGAAAACGACCGGTGCGACCGGGAATGCCGCCGGTCTCGCCTCTGGCGGGCGGGGCGGGCGGCGCCTATGCTCGCACCGTCCCTTCCGGAGAGCCCGCGCGCCGATGACCACCGCCCGCTACCGCAGCCACATGGATCTGGCGCTCGCCGAGGCGCGGCTGGCGGCGGAGGCGGGCGAGGTGCCGGTCGGCGCGGTGGTGACGCGCGGCGACGCGGTGATCGCCACCGGACGCAATCGGACGCTGGAATGGAAGGACCCGACGGCGCATGCCGAGATCGTGGCGCTGCGCGCGGCGGGGCGGGTTCTCGGCTCGGAGCGGCTGATCGACTGCGATCTGTGGGTGAGTCTGGAGCCGTGCCCGATGTGCGCCGGAGCGATCTCGTTTTCCCGCATCCGCCGGCTCTACTACGGCGCGAGCGACCCGAAGGGCGGCGCCGTCGACAACGGCGTACGGCTCTACGCCTCGCCGACCTGCCACCACGTGCCGGAGGTCTATTCCGGGATCGGCGAGCGCGAGGCGGGGGAGATGCTCAGGGGGTTCTTTCGGGAACGGCGCTGAGGCGCCCGCACCCCTCCGTCCCCTACCCCTTCACCTCGTCCGTCCACACGCGGAAATTCTCCAGGGTGTGGGGGCCGAAGGAGTTCACCAGGGGGATGTCGGCGGCGTCGCGGCCGCGGGCGATCAGGATGCGGCCGATGCGCGGCTGATTGTTGCGCGGGTCGAAGGTGTGCCAGCGGTCGCCGAGCCAAACCTCCATCCAGGCGGAGAAATCGCCGGGATTGACGTCCGGCGGTACGCCGATGTCGCCGAGATAGCCGTTCACGTAGCGGGCCGGGATGTTCATGCAGCGGCAGAAGGCGATGGCGAGGTGGGCGTAGTCGCGGCACACGCCGATGCGCTCGTGATAGGCCTCGAAGGCGGTGCGGGTGGCGCGGGCGTTGGCGTAGCCGAAGGTGATGTGGCCGTTCACGAAGTCGCAGATGGCCTGTACCCGCGTCCAGCCCGGCTCCACCGCGCCGAACAGATCCCAGGCGATCTGCGACAGTCGGTCGGTTTCGACGTAGCGGCTGCCGACGAGGTAGAACAGGCTCTCGTCGGGCAGGTCCGGCACCGGGATCTCGCGCGCGCCGCGGACGATCGGATCGGCGAGACCATCGTCCTCGATGTCGCCGCCGTAGGAAATCGTGGTGCGCCCCTGCGGCGCCACGAACCGGCGGCAGCGATTGCCGAACAGATCGGCGTAGATCGACGAATGGACATGCGGCGTGGCGTGAAACGGCGTCTCGCGTCGCACCCGGATCGCCAGGCTGGGATGGACGTCCAACTGGCAGATCATCGGGGTCGGCTTCGGACAGACGAAGGTCATCTCGTAGCCGTAGCGGATCAACATGGGCGCCCTCGTCGCTCGACGCGCGGACCAAATCGGCGCCGTCGACCAGTGACGCACACACTTGTGCAGTGCACAACCCGCCGCGTGTCGAAATGCCGTGTCGATGTGGGGGAATTTTGGGCGGTTCGACACGCCGTGCCCCCGACCGGTCGGGAGGCGACATCGTGAAACTCGGTCGGGTCCGCCCTGCGGGAACCCGGGATCACGGGTCGGTCGAGGTTCGCCTGCGTCGCATCGGCAGATGCCAGCCGCCGTGCTTCGGCGGCGTCTCCGGCGGCGTCTCCGGCTGCGGCTCCGGCGCCTCGCGATGGGCCTCGACGGCGCGCGAGAGGCGCCGCTTGAGGTCGTCCTTGACGACTTCGGTGGAGGCGAGGATCTTCGCCGCGTCGAGGAAGTCGAGCACTCGGACGTGGTTGACCGGTGGGCGCAGCAGGACATCGGGGCGACGGCGCTCGAAACGGGCGCTGGCGACCTGTTGCATCATCAGTTGCGTCGCTCCGAAGATCACCTCGAGCGCGCCGGGCAGCGAACGGCCGTCCTGCGGCTCGGGGAAGGAGACGACGTCGACCGCGATCACCACGTCGACCTCGGCCGGCAGCACGTCGACCGGCACCGGATCGACGATGCCGCCGTCGATGAGCACGCGGCCGTCGATCACCATCGGTTTGAACAGCGTCGGCAGAGCGATCGAAGCGGCCACCGCCGGGCGCAGCGGGCCGCGGGTGAAGACCGCCTCGCTGCCGCCGTAGAAGTCGGTCGCCACCACCGCCAGCGGGATGCGACAGGCCTCGAAGCTCTCGGGCAGGACGTCGCCGACGAAGGCGGACAAGATCTTCTCCGGCGACAGTTGGCCGAGGCCGAAGCCGCCGGTGAGGAGGTCGCCGAGCTTCTTGGGGCGCAGCGACCACAGCTTGGCGAGGGCGGCGGTGCGGTTGCCGAAGGCGTCGAGGGTGCGGGCGCGGATCTCGGCGCCGGTCAGGCCGCCGGCGCGGGCGGCGCCGTAGATGGCGCCGATCGAGGTGCCGGAGATGGCGGTGGGCACCAGCCCCATCTCGTCGAGGGCCTCGAGCACCGGCACGTGGGCGATGCCGCGGGCACCGCCGCCGCCGAGGACGAGGCCGATCCGGGGTTCACTCATGAGCCGTCACCTCACGTGCACGCCATCGATGGACGAGAGATGGACGGGGATCGCGGCGATCGCAAGGCGGGCGCGGGGGCCCGATGGTTCGAGCTTACCCGATCGCGGTGGTTTCAAGTTACAAGACGAGCCCGCTGGGCTCTCCTCACCATGAAGCTCCGGAGAGGAGGTGCGACGAGGGAACTCTCGACGCAGAGCGAGGGGCTGCGGCAAGGCGGGCCTCAGAAGAAGGCGGCGAGGGCGTCGGCGGTGGCGTCGGGGGCCTCCTCGGCGAGGAAGTGTCCGCAGTCGAGGGCGTGGCCGGTGAGCGGCGTGCCGGGCGCCATCCAGGCATCCCAGGCGGCGAGCGTCGCTGGGCGTTCCGCCGCGTCGGGGCCGTCGGCGGGGATGCCGGCGGCGCCCCACAAGATCAGGGTCGGCACGTCGATGCGGCGACCGCTGGCGCGGTCGGCCTCGTCGAGGGCACGGTCGATGCCGGCGCCGGCGCGGTAGTCCTCGCAGGTGGCGGCCATGCGTTCGGGCACGCCGAAGAAGGCACGGTAGTGGGCGAGCGCCCGCCTGCCGAAGGCGGAGAGATCCTTGGCCCGGGTCCAACTCGCGAGCGTGTGCTCCAGCCATTCGACCGGAGCCTTGGCGATCAGGGTCTCGGGCATGGGAGCGGGTTGGGCGAGGAAGAACCAGTGATAGGTCTTCATGGCGAAGGCGGCGTCCATCTTCGCCCACATGTCGGCGGTCGGTACGATGTCGAGGATGGCGAGTTTCGTCAGCCGGCCGGGGTGGTCGAGGGCGAGGCGGTAGGCGACGCGGGCGCCGCGATCGTGGCCGGCGAGCGCGAAGCGGGCGTGGCCGAGCTCCTCCATCAGAGCGACGACGTCGGCGGCCATGGCGCGCTTCGACATCTGCGAATGGTCGGGTGCGATCTCCGGCACGCCGGACCAACCGTAGCCACGCAGGTCGGGGACGATGACGCGGAAGCGTTCGGCGAGGCGCGGCGCCACCTTGGCCCACATGACGTGGGTCTCGGGGAAGCCGTGCAGCAACACCAGCGGCGGGGCATCGTAGCGACCGCCGATGCGGGCGAAGATCTTCACTTCACCGCAGTCGATGGTGCGGGCCTGCCAGCCGGGGAAGAGATCGGCGAGATCCATGGGGCGTCTCCGGTTCGGGTCACCGGAGAGTAGCGCGCGACGGGGGCGTCGGCGAGACGCGACACGGGCACTTTGTCATTCCGCCTCGGCTTCTCCATAGTGCCGGGCGATGAAACGGCGCGCGCGAATCGCGCTCGTTCGAAACTCGACCTCGCGGCCCTCTCATGACCGATCGTCTTCCCCTCTCGCTTCTCTCGCGCCGTCGCGTGCTCGCGCTCGGCGGCGGGCTCGTCTCGGCGATCGCGGCCGGGGGCGCTCGGGCGCAGGAGGGCGAGCCGCCGCCGGATCCGCGTCTGACGCAGGAGACGGTCACCTTCCAGATGCGGCGGCAGGTGTTCAAGGGGCTGATGGTGCGGCTGCGCGGCACCGTCAAGCGACCCGGGCTGCTGCTCATTCCGGACGGGCGCGGACCGACGCCGCATTTCCGGGCGGTGGCGCGGCGCTTCGCGCTCGACGGCTTTCTGGTGCTGCTGCCGGATCTCGCTGCCCCCGCCAACGTGCCGGAGAACTCGGAGGAGGCGGAGAATGCCATCGCCCACATCGGCGTCGCCGATACGCAGTTGGCGCTCGATCTCGCCGCCGAACTGCTCGTGAAGCATCCGGAGTGCAACGGGTCGATCGGGGCGCTCGGCTTCTCGTGGGGTGGTTCCTACGCGCTGCAGTTCGCGCTGACGGGCGCGCGAGTGAAGGCGGTGGTGTCGTACTACGCGGTGCCGCCGTCGGCGGAGCGCATCGCCGAGATCAAGGTGCCGGTCGCCTTCCACTGGTCGGAGAACGATCCGCGCACCGCGCCGGTCGCCGAAGCGATCGAAAAGCGGCTGATCGGCGCCGGCAAGACCTTCGAGGCCTGGGTCTATCCCGACACCGCCTCGGGCTTCGCCTCCGATCCCAGCGGGCGACGCTCCAACAAGGCGATGGCCGACAGGGCGTTCGATCGCTCGACGGTGTTCCTCAAGCGCTGGCTGGGGTGAGCCGGTGCACGGGTTCAGTCGGAAACCTCACCGCGAGATCTCGGCCGTGCACCACCGCTGTCCGGTTCACGCTCGGAGGGGCCCTCGACCTCCCGCGCGGGACGCGCGCTTTCCTTCTCCCCTCGCGGGAGAAGGTGGCCCGCAGGGCCGGATGAGGGGGCGCGAGGCTTCCTCGAAGCATTGATTCTGTTGTCGATATCAGATGCGCCTGTCGGCGCGCCCCCCTCATCCGCCCTTCGGCCCCCTTCTCCCGCAAGGGGAGAAGGGGGCGAGCGAGCGGCACGTTCTCGACGAACCGATGCTCCTCTTGTCGTGTTGTCCACCTTCGAGCCGAAAAGTGCATTCTACATGCATTGCAACAGTGTCGTCGTCATGTGCGTCGGCGGAACCGGACAGCAGAGGCCGTGCACTGGATTATCTTGTTTGTGCAGCGGCTCATCCACCCGGATGGGGCCTTCGGCCCGTACCATTCGTCTGGGCGAGATGCTCTAGCGCCGTCCTGCGACCCGGTAGAGAACGTAGCTCTCGACGTCACGGCCGGCGGCGCGGCGGGTGAGCGTCCCGTGCGGCTCCACCGTGGCGAAGGTCCGGCGCAGCTCGTCCACACCGGGATCGCGCGAGGCGCGGGCGAGGAAGAGGCCCGGGCCGTCGGTGAGTGCGGCCGGATGCGCCGGCAAGTGGGCATAGCGCAGGGCTTCATCGAGCGGCACCACCCGATCCCAACCGAGACGCGCCGTCAGTTGACCCTCGATGCCGTAGGCGGGAGCGGCGATCCAGGCGAGGCCGGCGCGGGCGCGCTCGGCGTCGAGATCGCGGGCGAAGGCATCCCAACCCCGGCTCTGGGCGGTCGGATCGCGCTCGGGCGGCAGCACCACGAGATCGGTCGAGACGTGGAGATAGACGAGCCCGGTCAGGATGAAGCCGAAGGGGGCGACGGTGCGGGCGAGGCCGGCCCACAGGCGGCGACCGCCGGCCAGGACCTCGGGCACGGCGGCGGCCGCCATCCAGGCGAAGGCGGGATAGAGCGGCGCCGGCCAATTGCCCTCGACGCGACCGTGCAGCGAATGCATCACCAGATAGGCGACGAAGGGCAGCGAGGTGACGAGCGGCAGCGCGGCCATGGCGTCGCCGGCCCGCCAGCCGCGCGCGGCGCGGGCGAGGCCGAGGCCGACGAACGGCACCATCGGCAGGCCGATCAGCAGGAGCTGGACGCCGATCAGCTCGAACGGCGTGTCGAAGCGCCATTCCTTCGCCGCGGTGCGACCGAACTGCTTGGCGAAGGAGGCCCATTCGTGGGCGGCGTTCCACTGGACCACCGGGGCGAACAGGGCGACGGCGAGGACGCCGCCGACCCAGGTCTGCCAACGCAGGAACCACGTCCGTTCGCTGCGCAGCGTCGCCAGCCACGCGAGGATGCCGAGGCCGAGGAAGAGCACCGAATATTTCGAGAAGAGCCCGAGCCCCGCGGTGAGGCCGACGACCAGCCACCAGCGCGGATCGCGCGAGGCGACGAGTTCGGCCAGTGCCCACAGGGTGGCGCCCCAGAAGAACACCGCCGGAGTGTCGGGGGTCATCAGCACCGAGCCGGCGCCGATCAGCACCATGGCGTTGAACCACAGTGCGGCACGGCCGGCGGTGGCGCGATCGCAGGCGAGCGCCACGGCGCGCCACAGCAGGAGCGATCCGGCGAAGGTGGCGAGCGGCGCGAGGAGGCGGACGCCGAGGGCTCCGTCGCCGGCCAGAGCGCGGCCGGCGCGGATCATCCAGGCGACCATCGGCGCGTGATCGAGATAGCCGAAGCGCAGATCGAGCGACCACAGACGGTAATAGGCCTCGTCGTCGACCAGACCGGCGAGGCCGGCGACGGCGAGGCGCAGCACCGTCAGGCCGGCGAGGATCACGACGAGACCGAAGGGCGGCCGGCCGGTCGCCGGGGCGGGCGGGCGCGCGGGCTCGCTCAACCGATCGCCCTCACTTGCGCCAGGTGAGGACCGACGAGGCGGCGTAGTTGAAGACCGAGCCGAGAATGGCACCGGCGAGACCGGCGAACAGCGTGCTCGGCTTGAAGCCGTAGAGCCAACTGGCGGCGCCGACGTTGGCCAGCGTGCCGAGCGAGCACACCGCATAGAAGGTCACGAGGCCGTAGAGGAAGCTCAGGCCGGACAGGCGGCGGTCGCGATAGGTGAGCTGGTTGTTCAGCACGAAGTTCCAGGTCATCGCCACCATGGTGGCGGCGAACTGGGCCCAGGAGAAGGTGGTGTGGAAGGTCCAGACCACCGCCTTGAGGGTTGCCAGATGCACCACGATGCCCGAGGCGCCGACCGCGAGGAACATCAGGAAGCGCACCGGCAGCACGCCGCCGGAGATCTTCGAGAAAAGAAGCCCGAGGTATTCGGCCGTCACCAGGGTGTCGAGCTTGGATTCGCCCTCCTGCCGTTCGCGGAAGGTGAAGGGCACCTCGACCGTCTTCAGATGGTGCGGCGTGGAGGCGACGATGTCGAGCAGGATCTTGAAGCCCTCGCGCGACAGCGAATCGGCGATCGCCTCGACCTTGTCGCGGCGGATCATGAAGAAGCCGCTCATCGGATCGGAGAGATCGATGCGCAGGAAGCGCTTGGCCATCGAGGTGGCGGTCTCCGAACCCCACTGGCGGATCGACGAGAAACCCTCGCCGGATGAGCCGCCCGCGACGTAACGCGAGCCGACGACCAGCTCGGCGCCGTCGCGGATCGCGGCGAACATCTGCGGCAGGATGCGTTCGTCGTGCTGCAGGTCGGCGTCCATCACCGCCACGGTCGGGGCGGAGGACGACAACATACCCTCGATGCAGGCGCCGGCGAGCCCGCGGCGGCCGACGCGGCGCAGGCAGCGCACGCGCGGGTCGGTCAGAGCCAGTTCCTTGGCGACGCGCCAGGTGCCGTCGGGGCTGTCGTCGTCGACGAACACGACCTCCCAGGCGATGCCGGCGAGCGCGGCGTCGAGCAACGCCACCAGCTTGGGGACGTTGGCGCTCTCCTTGTAGGTCGGAACGACGATCGACAGTTCCGGAGCGGTCCGGGGGGCGGCCAGGGCAGCGGACTCCATGGGAGCGAAGGCCTCTCGAGCGACGGCGAAGACGATATTGCGGCGCCGAAACACTTTCGACGCCGGCTGCATGTCGCCGCACCGTGGCGGAAATGTGAGCGAGATGCAATCGCTGCATTGCGGTAGGAGCCCTGCACTCGAGAGTTTGATGAACGCCGGGCACACCGCTTGCGACCGCGGAGGCGGATCGCGCGCGGGCCTCGCACCGGGCGGCCGGCTTGTTCCCGCGCGCGATCCGGTCTAGGAACCTCTCGCCCGCCACTTTCGGCGGGTTTTCGTGTTGGCGCGGAGCGGAGAGCGGATCGTATGGCTGGGGACATCAAACCGAAGGCTCGCAAGCCGCGCGGCTTCGCCGACCGGGGCCCCGCCGACGTGCGCGCCACCGAGGCGATGCTGGCCAAGATCCGCGCCGTCTACGAGCTCTACGGCTTCGAGGCGGTGGAGACGCCGCTCATCGAATACACCGATGCGCTCGGCAAGTTCCTGCCCGATCAGGATCGGCCCAACGCGGGCGTGTTCTCGGTGCAGGACGACGACGAGCAGTGGATGAGCCTGCGCTACGACCTCACCGCGCCGCTCGCCCGCTTCGCCGCCGAGAACTGGACG
>ERZ1645187.3887-NODE-3887-length-12368-cov-17.712986_pt1 | contig 12368 bp, 17 predicted proteins | sample MGYA00575352_ERZ1645187 | MGnify/ENA primary metagenome ERZ1645187 (study PRJEB40837, sample SAMN11349314) | freshwater sediment metagenome | isolation source: river sediment | host: Sediment | place: India: Wazaribad , New Delhi | collected 2017-02-21 ... | reverse complement strand
AGATCGACGCCAGATGGACCGCCTGGGCGGCGCTGTGAGGTCAGCGCGCCGCGCAAAACACCAAAGCCCGCCGCAATGGCGGGCTTTTTCATTTGAAACGCCGTTCAACGCCCGAAGGAGGCATGAAGGATGACGACGCCCACCTATGGAATCACGTTCCGCCGCGAGGCCGACGGGCCGCGCCCGGCGCAGCCGTCCGATCTTTCGGTCATCGGCCTGGCGCTGCCGGCCGACGACGCCGACGCGGCGTTTCTGCCGCTCAACGAGCCGGTCGCGTTCGACAGCGGCGACGGCGTCGCGCTCGCCAAGCTCGGCGACAGCGACCTCGCCCACGCCGTCGGCCTGATCGACAGCCAGCTCGCCGATTTCCAGACGAGCGCGCGCATCGTCGCGGTGCGCGTGACAAAGGGCGCGACCGACGCCGAGACGATGACCAACATCATCGGCTCGCGCGCGGGCGTCACGGCGGCCGGGCGCATCGGCACCGGCCTTGCCGCCTTCCTGCGCGCGGGCGCGCAGATCGGCGTCATCCCGCGCCTGATCGGCGCGCCGGGCTACACGTCGCAGACGACGGAGGCCAATGGCCAGACGGAGGCGAACCCGGTGTGCGCCGCGCTGCCCGAAATCCTCTCCGGCCTGCTCGCCCACGCTGTCGTCGCGGGCCCCGCCCAAGGCGGCGCCGCCGCGCTGAACTGGCGCGAGACGCTGTCGAGCGGTCGTCTGATCCCGACCGACGAGGCCGTGAAAGTCTCGACCGGCGTCGGCGCGCGCTACGACGATGGCGCGGCCGTCGTGCTCGGCCTCGGCGCCCGCGTCGATTTCCAGCACGGCGGGTTCCCGTTCCACGCCTTCGCCAACCAGCAGGTTCACGGGATCGTCGGGCTGAAAAACTACTACCCGTTCTCGCTGACCGACGGCGCGACCGAGGCGCAGGAAATCCTTGCGACCAAGACCGGCGTCTTCACGCGCGGCCAGATCGGCGTCGAGACGGCGGCGGGCGAGGCGGGCTTCCTGTGGATCGGCGCGCACAACGCCGACACGGATCCCGACTGGCATTTCTACAACAAGACGCGCGCGCGCGACTGGGCGCATCTTGCGCTGCTGAAATCGATCCGCCTGCGGCTCGGCGTCGAGAACGTCTCGCCGCATTCGGTCCAGGCCGTGCTGAACGACAGCGTCGAAATCGGCCGCGTGCTTGTGCGCAACGGCGGATCGCTCGGCTTCAAGGTCGGCTTCGAGGCGTCGATGAACAGCCCGGCCGATCTGCGGCAGGGCAAGTTCCGCATCTTCTTCCAGACCGAGGAGCCGCCGCCGATCATGCAGGTCGATATCGACTCGCGCACCTACTGGCGCGCGCTCGAAGTCACGCTCGAAAAGATCGTGGCGCAGGCCGAAACGCTCGTTCCGCAGTTCGCGTGACGTTTTCGCCCGGCGCGCCGTTTCGCGCGCCGGATCGCACTCTGACCGAAAGGAGCCGCGCACATGGCCGGCAAGCTGATCATCTGGGAAGCCGCGAACCTCTTCGCCGGGGACGACGGCCCGAACAATTCGAAACATCTCTCGTTGCAGTCGGTCAAACTGCCCGACATGCGCGAGAAAACGCAGGACCACCACGCCGGCGGCGCGATCGGCGCGATCAATATCGGCGGCCTCGGGCTTGAGGCGCTCGAACTGACGTTCAAGGTCGTCGGCTCCGATTCCGACAGCAAGGCGCAGTTCGGCCTCGGCGCGGCGCAGGCGCGGCCCTACACGATCTACGGCGTGATGCGCGACAAGCAGACGGGCGCGGCGATCGAGCGCAAGGCGGTCGTAATCGGCTGCTTGCAGGAAGTGTCGGAAGAGGAATTCTCGCGCGGCAATCTCGGCGCGCAGGATCACAAGATCGGCGAGATCACGCATTACGAACTCTACGAAAACAAGCAGGAAATCTATTACTTCGATTTCTTCGCCTCCACGTGGCGCGTGAAGGGCGTCGACCAGCTCGCCGACACGCGCGCAATCCTGCGCATCTGATCGATCAGCCGGCGCGCGTCTCGCGTGCGTCGGCGTTTTTTTCGAGGTTTGCAATGACAGACAAGCCGCAGTTTCTGGGCGGTCCCGCGCGGCATCGGGACATCGAACTCGAATATCCGGTCGCCGTCGCCGGCGTCGAATATCGCGCGATCCGCGTCGCGCGGCTGACGGCCGGCGAGGTCGCGGCCTGGCAGAAGGAAATCGCCGACGCGCCGGACGGCGTCGCCGTGCGCCTGCCGGCGATCCGCGCCGCCGACGGCGGGCCGATCCCGCCTGCCGTGCTCGACGCGCTCGACGCCGACGACATGGCGCGGGTCGACGAGGCCGCCATGTCTTTTATGCCCCGCCGGTTCCAGGCCGTGATGGCGAGCGGTTCGGGCCCGGCGGATGGCGGGAATACCGGGCCTTCGTCCGCCGCGTGATCGGCTGGTCGATGGCTGAAATCTCGGCGATGGACTGGCGCGACTTTCTCGACGAAGTCGCGCTGGCGATGGAATTCGACAGGGGGCGCTGATGGCGAGCAAAACGTCCACGCTGACGATGCAGCTCGTCGACAACGTGTCGAAGCCGGCGCGCTCCGTCGCCGAGGCGTTGCAGCAGGCCGACAAACGGATGCGCGATGTCGCCAGATCGATGGCGGGCGCCGGCGCGACCGACAGATTCGCGGCGTCGCTGGCGAAACTGAAACTGTCGGCGAAGGACGTGCAGGCGGTCTCGGCGGCGTGGAAAGACTACGCGAAATCGGCGTCGCTCGCCGGCGACGCCTCGAACTGGACGAAGGCGCAGGTCGCCGGCGTGAGGGCGTGGGAGCGGCAGACGATCGACGCGCTGCGCAGCGTGAAGCGCGAGCAGCAGCAGTTTCATCGCGCGGCCGCGGCGGCGCAGGCGCAGGCGCGTCCCGCGCGCGACGCGCTCGGCCGCATGGCGGTCGCCGCCGGCGGCCTCGCCGTCGGCTATCGCGCGCGCGATTTCGGCAGGAAGTCGATCGTCGGCGCTGCGGAATTCGACATCGGCGTGCGCAAGCAGCGCGAATTCACCGACATCACCGAGGCCGAGCAGGCGCGCCTGCGCAAGCAGGCCGCGAAGATCGGCCAGGACACGCAGTTCACCAACCTCGACGTTGTGAAGGCGCAGACAAAGGCGATGCAGGGCCTGCCGGCCGGGTTCGACGGCAAGACGCGCGCGGCGGTCGCCGAGGGCATCCTCGAAAACGTCAAGAATTACGCGCTGGTGATGGAGGCCGATCTCGAAACCTCGGCCGAGGGCCTGCGGTCCTATCTCCAGGCGATGAACAAGGACATCTCGACCAAAGAAAAGGCGATGCTCGAATCGAACAAGGCCGTCAACCAGATGGTGAAGATGGCCAAGCTCGGCGGCATGAGCGACGAGGACGTGCAGCAGTTTTTCAAATTCGCGGGCGCGGCCGGCAATGTCGCCGGCCTGACGCCGGAATCGCTGATGGCGGTCGCCGCCATCGCCCGGCGCGGCGGCCTGCGCGGCGACGAATTCGGCGTGGCGATGCGCACGATTTCGGCGAAACTGGTGTCGCCGACCAAACAGGGGATCGCCGCGCTCGGCGCGGCCGGGATCAATTACGACAACTATCGGCGGATGCCGGAAAAGCTCGATGTCGGGACGTTCGAGGCGCATTTCCAGCGCGAGCTTGGAAAGGGCTTCACGCCGGCGGTGCGCGAGAAACTGGCCGGCGTCTTCGCCGATCCGAAGATCCTCGGCGACCGCGGGGCGTTCACGAAAGCGGTGACGGCGGCGACCGGCGGCCTGTTCGAGCGCGGCAAGAACGGGAAGATGCGCGCGAAGGACGCGCAATCGGTCGCGCGCGCGTCCGGGTCGTTCCACAAGGTTTCCGCCGAGGGCGTAGACACGCAGAAACTGCTCGACGATGTGATGGCGTCGAAGATGACGCTGGCGCAGCTCAATGCGTTCCTGACCGAGAAGCAGGGCAGTAAATTCGCGATCACGCAGCAGCAGCGCGACGAATACAACAAGGCGCGCGCCGAATTGAAAAAGGCCGGCGACGATCCGGATTTCGCCAAGCGCAAGGCGGACGCGATCATGGACGGTCTCGGCGGCGCGCTCGAACGGCTGAAGGGCTCCGTCGAAAACCTCAGCCTCGCGATGGGCGAGGCGAACGCCGGCTGGCTCAAGCCGGCGATGGAAGGCATGGGCGGCGCGATGGACGCGTTTTCCAACCTCTCGAAAGAGGCGAAGATCGCGGCGACCGCCGTCGGCGGCCTCGGCGCGGCGGTCGCCGGCGCGGCCGGCCTGAAATCGCTGCTCGGCGGGTTCGGGCTGACGGCGAGCGCTGCGGCCCTCGACGGGTCCGCCACGGCGCTGACGGCGGCGGCGGCCAAACTCGCGGCCGGGTCGGCGCCCGCCGCCGTTGCGGCCGGCGGCGCGGCCGCGACGGGCGGCGGTCTTGTCGCGACCCTCCTCGGCGGCGCGGGCGTCGTGCTCGGCGCGGGCGTCGCGGCCAGCAAGATGGCCGGCAACCCGCTCGACATCGGCCTGTCGCCGGAGGAAGCCGCGCGCAAGAACGACAGGCGCCGCGCGCTCGAAGCCGGCAACAACCCGGGCGGCTCGTCGGCGGCGCAGGACGCCGCGCTCAAGGCGCGGCTCGCGGCGACGCGGCAGGAGGCCGAACGGACGAAAAATGCGGTCGACGGTCTCGATACGACGGTGACGCCGAACGTCGAAAGCGGATCGATCTCGGTCGCGCTGCGCATGGCGCGCGAATTGAACGCGGAACTGGCGAAGGCCGGAACGCTGGCGGCCGGCGCGCGCGCCTCGGCCGCCTCCGCGCTGTCCTCGCTCGGCAAGGTGCAGCGCGGGAATTTCAAATTCGGCGGCGTGCAGGGGGAATGATCACTTCACGAACGTGATCAGGCCCTTGCGCGGGAAGACAAACATCGAGCTGCCGCCGTCCGAGTCCTTCGACATTGCGCCATCGCCGTAGACGAAACGGATTTTGAACCGGCAGCGCGGGCTTGCCGCCTTCGTGAGCGTGTCGCACCGCCGCGCCAGCATGGCCAGCGTTTCCGGCGGGTCGGCCGCGATGAATTCGATAATCGGGCCGTTGTCATCGACGCATCTGAAATCGCTGCCGCGCACGTTGAAACATTGCATGCGCGTTTCGATGGTCGCGCCGACAAATTTTCTGTTCTCGATCGAAAGATCGACCGGCTCCAGTCGCAGAGCCGTCTCCGCGCCGGCCAGCGTCGTAAAAACGCTGGCGATGAAGCAAACCGCCATTCTCATCATTGCAGGCCCCTCATGCTCTACCAGCTCGGCACGGTGCAGTTCGATGTCGCGCCCGTCAACCTGCATTCCGCCTCGCGCAAGAAAGGCGCGGATTTCGCGGCCAAGGACATCGTCGGCGCGAAGCGGCCGCACGAGTTCATGGGCGAGGCCGACGAGACGATCTCGCTCAAGGGGCGGCTGTTCCCGCACCGGTTCGGCGGGCTCGACGGGCTCGCCGCGTTGCAGGCGATGGCGGCGGCCGGCGAGCCGCAGATGCTGGTGCGCGGCGACGGCGACGTGATCGGCTGGGTCGTGGTCGAATCGGTGGAGGAGGACAGCGGGTTCCTCGACCGGCGCGGCGTCGGCCGCGTGATCGAATTCTCGATTTCCATGAAGGCGACGCCGCGCCGGGCCTCGGCCGACGGCATGATGGCGACGCTGTTCAGCCTGTTCGGGTGATGCGATGGCGACCGATTATCTTACCGTGAAGGCTGAGTTCACGCCGCTCGATCTGCTGCTGTGGCGGCATTACAAGCGCAGCGTTCCGGGCCTCGTCGAGGCCGCGTTCGCGCGCAATCCGGGGCTCGCCGATCTCGGCGTCTGGCTGCCGGTCGGAACCGTTGTCGCGGTCGAGCGGCCGGCGCCCGCGCCCGCCGCCCGCAAATCCACGCGCGTGGTGAGCCTCTATGACTGAGGCGACGCGCCGGGCGGTGTTCACGATCTCCGTGGACGGCGGCGACGTGACGGGCAATTTCGCGCCCTATCTGATTTCGATGTCGATCAAGCTCGCCGACGGCGGCAAGAGCGACACGTTCGAATGCACGCTCGACGACGCGGGCGGGCAGATCGCCCTGCCGCGCGAGGGCGCGACGCTGCGCGCGACGCTCGCCTGGGCGGACGGCGGCGGGCGAATCGAGTTCGAGGGCAAGACCGACGAGCCGGCGAGCGAGGGCTCGCGCGGCGGCGGCATGATCCTGTCGCTCTCCGCCAAGGCCGCCGACATGAAGGGCAGGGGCAAGGCGAAGAAGGAAAGACACAAGGACGACGCGACCTTCGAGGAGGCGGCGAAACATTTCGCCGAAGGGTCCGGCTTCGAGGTGAAGATCGACGGCGATCTCGCGAAGGTGAAGCGCGATTACTGGGCGATGGCCAACGAGAGCTTTTTTTCGTGGGGCGCGCGCATCGCCGAGGAACTTGGCGCGACCTTCAAGGCGATGGGCGGCAAGGCCGTGTTTGTGCCGCGCAACTCGGGAAAGAGCGTGAGCGGCCAGCCGTTGCAGACGGTGCGCGCCGAGGTCGGCGTCAATCTCATCAACTGGCGGCTGTCGCCGGTGCAGAATCGCGCGCGATACAGGAAGGCGCGCGTCCGCCACTACGACCGCAAGGAGGCGAAGTGGAATGTCGAGGATGTCGAGATCGACGGCGCGCTCGACAGCGACCTGGTCGAGACCGTGAAGGCGGCGAATAAGGACAATGCGAAGGACCGCGCGACCGCGAATTCGGAAGAATCGAAACGCGGCAAGGGCGGCGGCTCGATCACGATCGACGGCGATCCGGCCGCGCAGGCGCAGGCGCCGTGCGTCGTCGCCGGCGTGCGCGCCGGAATCGACGGGGACTACCGGATCACGAGCGCGACGCACACGCTGAGCCGCGGCTCCGGCTGGACCACGCAATGCGAGCTTGAGCAGCCGCAGGGCGCGGCGGGCGCGGACGGCCGCAAGGCCGGGAAACAGGCCGGCGAAACAGGCCACAGGCCATAGCGGCCGCAACCCACAGGATGGAATGATCGAAATAACGACGCCGGAAGCGGCGCGCGCGATGGCGCGCGTGCGCCTGTATCTCGCCGCCATCGTCGCCGCGTGCCTCATCGCCACGGCCTGCATGGCGCAGGAGGCCGATGCGGCCTCGCCGGCCGCAATGCATGCTGTCGCCGCGCGAAGCCAGCCAGCGGCCACGCAGCGAGCGGCGCGCCGGCATCCGCATGGCGTCGTCGTGCGCCGGCGCATCGCCGCGCCGATGGAGCTTCGCACCACGTCGCAGATTCTGGCCGAGGCCGCCCGCTATCTCGGCGCGCGGAAATTCACGCGCCTGCCCGGCCCGTGGTGCCGGGATTTCGTCAACCACGTCGCGCAGCGGGCCGGTTACCGGCTCGCGAACCGCTCGCGCCGCGCGATCGACGCGCTTTCGCTCGGCGCGCGCGTGGCGATCCCGCAGCACGGCGATCTCGTCGTGATGCGCGGGCACGTGACGTTCTTCGCCGGCTGGGGCGGGCGCGGCGTGCTCGGCCTCGGCGGCAACCAGAGCGGCGGCCGCGTGACGGTCTCGTCCTACCCGGCCGCGCGCGTCGTGGCCTTCGTGCGACTCTGAGGTGACGGCATGATCCGCTCGAAATTCTTTTCGGCGCTCCGCAAGACGCTGTTCGCCGGCGGGCTCTCGAAAGAGCAGGTCGCCGGACTCGAGGCGAAGCTCGACGCGTGGGAGCGCATCGCGCCGACCGCCGATCTGCGCTTTGTCGCCTATTCGCTGGCGACCTCCTATCACGAGACGGCCCGCACGATGCAGCCGATCCGCGAATACGGGCGCGGCAAGGGCCGGCGCTACGGCGTCAAGGCCGGCCCGTCCGGGCAGGTCTATTACGGGCGCGGCGACGTGCAACTGACGTGGCTCGCCAATTACGACCGCGCGACGAAAGAGCTGCGCCGGCTCGGCGCGCTCACGTCGAGGGAAAGCCTGGTCGAGACGCCCGACCTCGCGCTGCGCCCCGACATTTCCGCCGCCGTGATGATCGTCGGGATGCTCGAAGGCTGGTTCACAGGCCGGAAACTCGCCGATTATTTCGCCGGCGCGCGCTCCGACTGGGTCGACGCGCGCCGCATCATCAACGGGACCGACCGCGCCGCGCTGATTGCCGGCCACGGGCTGCATTTCTACGCCGCGTTGCAGGACGCGCAGGCCGCGCCCCGGAGGGTCGCCTGATGCGCGCGCTGCGCGTCCTCGCCATCGGAATTGGCGCGATGATCGTCATCCCGCTCGGGCTCATCGTGCTGACGGCGATTTCGCTCGCGGGCGCAGCGGCTGAAACGTGTCGAACTATTCGAAAATCCCGAACAGTTCGCGGGAACGTGTCGAAGGAGCGGACTTAACATCTTCCCCCGGCTAAAGCCGGGGGATTTTCGGGGAGCGTGAACTCCCGTCCAGTTCGCACTTCACCGGAGAGCTTATGCCCTTCCTCCATGCGCATAGACGCCGTGTTCCGGCGCAAGATATTGATCGCAGCGTTATGGTCGGCATGGGCGCGGAAACCGCAATGCCGACAGACGAAGCGCGCTTGGCTTTCGCGGCTCTGTCTGTCTACGGCTCCGCATTCCGAACAGGTCTGCGAGGTATGGGCAGGAGCGACCTTGCAAAGGTGTCCGCCCCGCTCTTCGAGTTTGTAGGTAAGGATGGTCTCGAAGGCGAACCAACCCTGATTGAGGATCGAGCGGTTCAGCCCGGCCTTTTGCCGGACCATGCGTCCCGGCTCTTCGAGCGTTCCTCTGGCGCTTGCGGTCATGTTCCTGATCCGCAGGTCTTCAAGAACGACTGTCGCGAACCGCCTCGCGATATCGAGCGCCGTCTTGTGCACCCAATCTCTGCGGATACGGGCGCGGCGAGCCGAAAGTTTCGCCACACGCCGCAACGCCTTTGCCCGCCTGACGGAGCAGCGCTTACGACGCGAGACGATGCGCTGTGCGGCACGCTGCCGTCGTTCAATGGTTTCGAGAGAGCGAGGCAAAGACAGGCGCTCGCCGTTGGACAGAGCCAGAGTGTTGGCGACGCCCCGGTCAATGCCGACAGACGGGCGGAGGTTGTCCGGAGCGACGTGTTCTATCTCGCAAGCGAAGGATATGTGCCAGCCCAGCGCGTCCAAGGTTACGGTGGCGTTCTTGACTGTCCCGCGCAGGGGCTGCGTGTCACGGAATCTGACCCAGCCGATTTTCGGTAGGCGCACAGCGGACCAACGATGGTTGATGCGTCGCGTCTCGATTTCGCGGCCCTGGAACCGGAAGCTATCGTTGATGTTCTTGCGGCGCGGCGATGGATAGCAAGCAACGCCCTTGAAAAAGTTGGAGAAGGCTTTGTCGAGATCGCGCAACGCTTGCTGTTGGCAGGTCTGCGAAACAGCTCCGATCCAGTCAAATCCGGCGCGAAGCATCGTCAGCTCGCGCGCCTGCGCGACGTAATTAAGAGGGCGCCCGGTCTGTCGCTGAAACTGACGCCAGGAGTCCCGCCGCTGCTCAAGCGCAAGATTGTAGACGAGGCGGCAGACGCCGGCGAACTGCCGGAACAGTCTTTCCTGTCCGGGGGCAGGATCGAGCTTGTAGCGAAATCCGCGAAGGATCATTCTGCAATAATAGCAGTTGGTCTAACGGAGCGCAACGTGTCAGACAATGCTGATATTCGCAAGGGCCGCCATGTCGTCTACGCCCTTCATGCCCATTTGGTCTTTGTCACAAAATACCGCCGAGACGCCCTGTCCGAACTCGCCATCCGCGATCTTCGCGCCATCTTCGCCAAGGTCTGTAAGGATTTCGAAGCTGATCTGATCGAATGCAACGGCGAAGACGATCACGTCCATCTGCTGATCGTCTATCCGCCGAAAGTGGCGCTCTCGAAACTGGTAAATTCGCTCAAGGGTGTTTCGAGCCGCCTATTGCGCGAATGGCGCCCCGAAGTGCGGGGCCGTTACAAGGACGGCGTTCTTTGGTCGCCATCCTACTTCGTCGCTTCATGCGGCGGCGCTCCGCTCTCAATCGTCGCCGAATACGTCAAGACCCAGCGGGAAGCGCCCTACGGTCGCTCTCTCTTACCTCCACGCCATGAATGGCGCGGTTTCTCGCGAGATTTCCGATGATGCAGTTTCACATGACCCCGTGGGCCGTCCGGCTCGCGCTGGCCGCCGCCTGCATCGTTGGCGCGGCGATGCTCACCGGATGCGCGGCGGTCGTGCAGGGCGCGATCAAGGCCGCCTGTCAGCCCGGCAAGGTGGATTGCCTGTGGTAGCGCGCGTCCTGGCGCTCGCCATCTGCCTCGCGCTGGCGGGTTGCGCGCCGGCCGCGCGCGGCGTCGTCAAATGCGTCGTCAACCCGCTCGCCTGCAATTGATCCCGCGCCGGGCGGCCTCCCGGCAATCTCGAAAGGTCAAAACATGTCCATTCGCATCGCGCATATGCGCGCGCTCATGCTCGCCGGCGCCGCCGTCTTCATCGCCGGCCCCGCGCTCGCCGACGACCCGACGCGGCTTTCGATTCCCTATGGCGACTGGGTCGCCGCGCTCGGCGCGACGATCGGCGCGGTGCTGGCCGCCATCGTCGGCCGCGCGCTGTCGTTCGCGCCGGCCATCGTCAAGACGCTGCTGACCGAGCAGCTTCTCAAGCGCGCCGTCGATTACGCGCTCGCCGCCGTCAACGGCGCGGCGAAGGGCAAGGTGCTCGAAATCCACGTCGCCAACGAGGTCATCCGCAAGGCGGCGCAATATGCCGTCGACAACGGCGCGCCGTGGCTGCTCAAATGGATCGGCGATCTCGGGCCGAAGATCGTCGCCCGCCTGTCGGCCGAAGGCGCGATTTCGTCGGCCGCCTCCGCGATCACGCTCGATCTGACGCCGCCCGTCGTGCGCTGATGGCCGCGACGCTCATCTCGGCCGTTCTCGGCTTCCTGTCCGATTTTTTCGGGCGGGCGGTCCGGGACTGGCTGGCGACGCGCGAGGCCGCCGCCGCGCGCACGGACGCGGCCGGCGCCCACGCGCGCGCCGCCGCCGCCGAGGCGGGCGCCGAAACCCAGAAAACAATCGCGGAAATCGCCGATGAACGGTCGCGTCTCGATTCTCCTCCCGACGATGCTGGCGATCTCGCTCGCCGGTTGCGCGAGCGCGCCGCCGCCGACCGCGCCGCCGGTCGCGGCGATCCGGCAGGCTGACATTCGCCGCCAGATCGCGCCCGTGTGCCCGACGCCGCTTTCGCCGGGCGATCTCGACCGCGCCGCGTCCGTCGCGGAGCGACACGCGTCCGACCGCGACGTGACGCGGGTTGTCGGTCGGCTCGACCGCATGGACCGCGAATCTCGCGTGTGCCGGGGGATGCGTTGATGGCGGCCGACGCGGATTTTCCGAAACAGGTCGCAGAGATCGCCAGCGCGTTCGGCGCGGGCGGCGTGCTCGGCGCGGCGATCCGCTATCTGTTCGGGCGCCGGCGCGATGTCGCCGAGGCGGCCAGGGCCGAGGCGGAGGCGCGCAGGGCCGATGTCGAGGCGCAGCGCGCCGCGCCGAACCCGGAGGCCGAACTGCACGAACGCACGCTCGCCATGCTGCGCGCGCTGATCGAGGCCCAGAACGAGCGGATCAGCGAGCTGAAAAAGGCGACATCGGAAATGAACGCCGAGATCCAGCACATGGCGATCGAGATCGAATCGCTGCGCGATCACATCGACGATCTGTCGGATGAATTGCGCAAGCACAAATTGCCGATCCCGCCGCGCCGCGCGCGCGCCGATCGTCGCGCCGCCGTTTTAGCCGCGGCAAAACACTCCATCCCATCGACAGCAGGGGCGCATGCCAATCAAGATTGAACGCACACGCGCGCGCGTCGTCAAGCGCGCCGTTGAGACGGCCCTCGCGGCAGGCCATGCGCCGCCCGGAAAACAGCCGATTGGCAGCACCCGCGCGAAGGGCGCGATCTCCGCCGCCGCGACCGCGCTCGGAGAAAACCGCGCCACGCTCGCCCATCTCGTCGGTCGCGACGGGCCGCTCGAAAAAATGGGTCTTGGCGTCGACTGGACGAAATGGGCGCCGCCGCCCGCCCCCGTCGCCCCGCCGCCGGACGATCCGATCGTCGTGCGGCGGCTGGCCGATTCGCTCGCGCGTGAAAAGCGCGACCGGGTCGAGGCCGAGCGCCGCGCGGTGTCGACCGATGGGCTGCGGCAGGCGGTGTTCCGGCTGGCCGAAGCGCCGCTCGCGCCGCCATCGTGGAAGCCGCGGCCGGAAGGCGCGACCCGCCACGGCGAGGCGCAATGGATGCTGACGGTGCATCCCGAGCGCGGCATCGCGCGGCGCTGGAAAAT